>OIWP01000717.1_pt1 | contig 47483 bp, 36 predicted proteins | sample 1587661 | NCBI WGS metagenome assembly OIWP01 (sample SAMEA3888899, study PRJEB22519) | human gut metagenome | biome: human gut; feature: human-associated habitat; material: faeces | place: Denmark | collected 2010 | reverse complement strand
TTCTTTGCGGACGCCTATTCTTCCTGGCAGAGAGGAAGCAATGAAAACGCAAATGACTTACTAAGAGAATATTTCCCAAAGAAAACAGATTTATCCACTATCCCTGATGAGGATTTGAACAAAGCTTTATATGATATCAATCATCGACCACGAAAATGTTTAGCTTACAGAACTGCTTGTGAAGCTCTAGAGGATGAGTTTGAGTAAATGTTGCACTTATTCTTACAATTTATCATTTGTCTTTGGCCTGAAAAGTACTTAGAATTATATCCTTTTCCCCTTTATTCATTCTATATTCTACTTAAATACAACACTTTCTGAGTTGAATAATAGTTTACCGCTAGAGAAACGAAGTTGAGAACTCCTTAAAAATCTATTTTCAATCACTTCATCTACTGCAGCATCGTCAAAATGGATAACTTCTCCGACTTTTTTCAAACATCCAGCTTCACTTGAATCAAGCAAGCTGAATATTTTCGCTAGATCTGGAACTACTCCGACACCGGCGTATTTAAACAATTCGGCTAGAGGAATGTAATTGGTTAGTGTCTTCAATGGTAAATTCTGAACGTATTTCCTACAACCTTTCATGAAGGCTAATTTTTTTACCTCATTTTGTTGACGACTATTTGTCAAACTAGAAATCCTTACTTGGACTTCTTTTGAAGCTAGGTTATTTTGTCCCGCAAGCAACATATCAAATAACATATATTGATAGTACGTTGATATTACATCTTTAGCTATGGATTTAGCTTCAGTCTCTGGTTTTCCCTCTTCGATTAGCTTTCTCCAGAGTTTATCAGAAATATCTCTAGTTGCCTGATAAAACCATGGTGATCCAAACTTCTTATATCGAGTAATTGCAAATGGTCCTTCTGAGTCAATCATATACTCAATAATGGTTTGGCATAGGTCATCATTAAATTCATAAATAAATGATTCTAACTTTTCTTCTAGGTCTTCTAAAGTAATTATCTTTGGATTATTGGCTGCTGTTGTCATTGTCCTACTCTTATTTTCAATCAAAAAAATTGGTATTTACTTCGTTACACTTGATTCGTAATTAATATTATCTTGTTCCTAAAATATCGTCAGTAGATACACCAAAATACTCGGCTATAGCTATAACGTTTTCCATACGTATATTAGCTCCATTCTCCCACTTGTCAATAGTCCCCGCATCGACATTTAGGTCATGAGCTAATGTTTTCTTTGACAATTTCCGTCGTTGTCTCAAGTCCGAAATAATATTTCCCATGTATATATATAACCTGCCTAATCAATATAGTCCTGAAATGATTTTACTATTTTTATGGCAAATAATCAAGAAAAATTCATAATGAAATTAAACCTAACTCATATTTCTTTAACTAAAAAGCTACGATTTTCTACTAAAACATGAATTTAGTTTAATTATAACTTAGTGTTAAATTAGTAATTATTTCATTTTCATTCAGTATGACACAGTCTTATATAGCTATTTTATACAGTCTATAAAGTCTTTTGAATACTGTTATTTCTACATTTGTTTATTGTTTCTAAAACTGCTATAATAATTTTGATTATAAAAAATTATAATTTTTTTAGGAAGATGTTATAGGGATAATACATGAAAGAGTGTAAGGATAGTAATAATTTAATGGGGGAAATGTTTACTGACCGATTAATTAAACTCCGACAAGCTAGAGGTTGGACTAAAAAGGAATTTAGTGCCAAAATAGGGAAAACACAACAAGCAGTTGGAAAGTGGGAAAACGGAAGTAATGCCCCTACATTTAAAGATCTTGTGAAGTTAGTTGGATTATTTGGGGTGACGTCAGACTACTTACTAGGATTATCGGACTCACCAAGCAAGTACGCTTACCCACCAATTAACGACAATAAGCAAGAGCAAGTAGAGGAAATGTTTAAAGAACTTGATGAAGGAAACCAAGACGCAACTGTTGATTTCATAGAAAATCGATTAGATAATCAGCACATCTCTAAAGAAATCAAAGAAAACGACCTTAAAAAACAAATAGTCATTAACGAGGAACGACCAACAAAAAGGGTCAGTATTTATGCTAGAGTCGATGCACAAGGCTTTGAATTATCAGAAGTCCCAGTTGACTGTCTTGACTACCCTGTGCCTATTCCAGTACATGATATAGCACTTAAGATTGTCGGTAATTCCATGGAACCTATTTTTTTCGATGATGAAGTAATATTTGTTATGAAGAACTCTATCCTCCGAACAGGTGATATCGCTATTGTACGGTTAGATAGTCGGTACTGCGTAATGAAGGTAGGTAAAAATAGTGAAAATGGTGACATTATTCTTAACTCGCTAAATACTGATGAGTCCGCTATCACTCTTACCAAGGAGAATAGCTGCACTATCTTTGGTAAAGTTGTCCTAATGTAAGTTTGGTCTTTAAATAGTAAAGAATTATAAGTAAAACCTTATAATCCAATAATAGTGAATACAAGATAAAACGGCAACCCCAATGGAGTTGCCGTTTACTGCAGTACATAACTTACAGAAATAAAAGAAAGTAACTTCATTATACTTTCTTTCTGCTAAAATCTCAATAGTTTCAAAATATATCTTAACTTAACTTTCAGCTATTTTTCTTAAGGAATATGAATCTCAAAATAAGAAGAAACGTAATTTGACTTAAATCAGTTATTTTGATAAAATTTTGTTCGAAAAAAGGAAGCTGTGTAGTCACTCAACTTCCATGTAAATCCGTTTAAAAGACGGTAGCTAGTTTTAAACGAAAATAATCCGTCTTACTTCGCCAAAAGTGGGGACGGATTATTTTTTTGTCATCGTTTTTAAAGAGTTTGTGGCATAATCCAATTAAAGCGATGGTAAAACTACCGAAGCCTAGAATGGTTTACACAACCTCAAACGCTGCCAAAACTACTTTCCTTTCTACCGGATTTTAAATACTTGCCCATAGCAATCACTTGTAGTATTGACTTCCTTTATTTGAGTGTAAAATGGGCTCTTCTTTGTTTGAATAAGTGCTTAAACCATCTTAAAGTGTTTCAAATCGTGGAGTGAAAGTGTTTCAAGATCGGATTGCCTATACTTACCATATAGTATAATCCATTTATAGACCGTTTCGTGATGGTTGAACGCTTCTTTTGGTTAGATAATACTCTAACCAAAACATGTCCATGAAATCATATGCTAACAACAATGTTTTTATAGGCATCTATAAAGAACTTGATAAATGAAGACAGTCTAGTATAATGAAATGTATAATAAGATTGTAGTCACCTATAGGGAGAGAACATGGAAAAGGGAAAATCTACAAATGGTTTAATGAAACATATTCGTGATAAACATAATATACAAATCAAAGGTTCAAAGCACAAAACAGACCTTTTAAACATGGGATATTATCATGGTTACAAACGATTTAGATTCATAAAGGATGTATCATCAAATCAAAATTTTACAAATTTCGATCAGATAAAAGCAATTCATAAGTTTGATACAGCTGTAAAAGCTCTAATTTATCCATTGATTACACAGGTTGAAACTGGTCTAAAAAATAGAACAATTGATTATCTCGTAACAAATTCCAACCCTGATATTGAAGCTATTTTTAGAGACCGACTAAATGGTTACAAAGATTATCATAAAATAAATGATTATAAAAAATATCGCCAACGTTTAAAAGAAAGATTAGATCTTAGGAAGAATATAGATGAAACTATAGCTTATTACTATGGGAAAAATGATTCTTTAAGCCATTTTATTCACAATAGTCGGCCTATCCCTTTATGGGGCTTTTTTGAAGCTATTTCATTCGGACAGTATGGCCATTTTTTAAGTGCATTAAATAAGGATGATCGACTAAACCTTTGTGACTTCATTGGTTTAACCCACTCTGGGTTAAACGCTGACGGACGGTTACTAGAACAAATTGTTTTTGCCTTAACAGGACTAAGAAATGCTACAATGCATAATGCCCCTGTTTACGATGCGAATTTCAATAAGGAAACACCACCTAAAAAGCTCAAAACTTTTCTTAATGGAAAACTTCAAATTACTATTAGTTTTGACACTATAATTGACTATATTATCTTACTTTTATATATGATGCGGTTACAGGGTTATAGTAAGCGTGAATTAAAGATATATATATCAAACTTTAGGAAAATTAAGGATGTACTATATCAGTCTGTCCCTAAATCAACATTTGACAAGATAGTGGGAGCTAACTCTATTCAAAAACTTGAAAAGTTGGAGAATATTTTATAAAATCAAAAGCCTTGATTTGCTTATATGTTTTTGTTATAATTACAATATCGAATAGGGGTGTAGTACTGCGGTCTATACTCAAAAGGGTGGATGCTTCCACCCTTTTATTTGGCTCTTTTTACCATATACCAAGTTTATCAAGTCTTTAAGAATAAATGAGACAAGACTGTGCTATTCTGAGGTTGCAGCATTATTTTCAAAACTTATTGAACCATAAAAAAGTATACGAAAATAACACCTCATCTGGTATGTTTTAAACTAAAATATATCAAATCCATATAATAAAATCTATCTATAAAAGTCTGTCTACTTCCATTGCGAAAAGAGCTGTTTTTCATAAATGTATTTAGTGAACATACTACGAGTATCAATAACCATAAAAGATTTTTTATAGTCATTATAAAACATATAAACAGACTCTATTTAGGGGAATATAGATCATTGGAAAATATTGCAAATTTTTAATCATCTTGATATAATCACAATTGTAGGCTTACACACCATACAACAAATAATTCAATCTTCCCTTAGTCTCTAATTAACTTCTATACATAGAGTCTTTATACTCACATTATTCGTCACATAAAAATTTTATGTGAATGCCTACTACTAACTAGGATATCTCCCTAGTTTTTTTTGCGCTTTCCTTTGAAATATTTTATTTTTAACTGATTTCTTTTTCTGAAATGCACAGCAAAAGTTATATGGCAAAAAGTCTAGCCTCTGGGGCCAGTATACATGTCCTACTTTTTTCTACCATTTATCAAGTCTATCGAGGTTTTAAATAAAAATAAGATAAGACAGCAGCTATTCTGAGGTTACTGTCTTATTTTTAACACTTTTCGAGCCATAAAAGGGCATGCTTAAAAAAACTCATCTGGTATTTTTTGAAACAAGGTGTCACAATAATAAGGTATAGATATCTTTATCGATTTTAGGTCAAAGAATAATCGTAAAGTTTGTTATGCGTAATAAGGTAATCCATTGTCCGAATGAGAGGTGTATAGAGGCAATCGTATGTGGCTTAGTTGAAGCTATTGTCGATTGTCTTTTTCGTTTCTCATAAAAGTCAGCGATATGGCAGGGATTGGTATGACTAGCTGAAGCGATGTTGTAAACGCACTTGAACAAGATTTTTCTGGCATAGTGATTTCCTCGTTTAGTGATGTGTTCCTTGGCGAGAAAGTTCCCAGATTCATAGTGTCTCAGGTCAATGCCAATAAAAGCGTTGATCTGATTGGTAGACTGAAAACGACGAATATCTCCCAATTCGCCAATGATAGAGGTCGCTGTGGTTTCTGCGATACCAGAAATTGACTTATGTGGATAAACTTCTCATCTGTGAATTTAAAAAGAAAATATGCTAAGAGAAAAGGATAATATCTTCTCAAGAAGATATTATCCTTTTTGTGATTAAACAAAGTCAAATAGTGAAATTTCTTCGTAGACTTCTGCTTCTACCACCTCATTAACAGAGGTTTCAGAAACTACTTTTGTAGAAACATTATTATGTTCTTCAGTCATGCCAAAGAGTTCAGAAATGCTTTCTAGGAAGTCATCAGCCATATTAAGAACTTCTTGTGAAACAACAACATGAGTTGTTTCTTCAACGATTTCTTTAGCAACTACTACTTCTTCCTCAATGCCAGTTTCTGATTCATCTTCTGACTCATCAATAACTTCAACAAGTTCGCTTTCTTCATCAGGATCATAGCTAGCACTATATTCCTCGGTGATTGAGCTAACTTTTACATCAGAGTCCTCATCCATTTCTGGATGGTCTGCCTTATACTGCAATTCAAAAGCATTGATTGCTTCTTCAATTTGTTCTACAGTTGGCTTCTTAGACTCATCCTCGACTTCGATAAGAGGATTAACAATAGCACGTTTAGCTGATACATAGTCAAGACGAGCTTGGTCTGCAAAAACATCTGCAGCTTCTCCTCGCTTAATAGTATCTGCACAACGGTCAATGTTTTCCTGCAAGAGTTTGGCTTGTTTATCCATACCATCAATAACATTGTTGATACGTTGGATAGTCCCAATGCCACTCGCAAAATCTAAACGAACGGCATAGCTATTTTGACCAATAATATGCAAGTCAAGCATGCGTTCTGGTTGCCAAGGTGATTTTTGTTCCAACGCACGCAGGACAAAACCACGATAATGAGCAAGGGTTGTCATTTTCATATGGAGTGAATCAGAGGCAACATTCATCTGCATAGCATAGTTCAGTTGATTTCCTGCAACATCTTTCTTAGTTGCTTCGTATCCATCTGGTTCAAATGTCATAACAAATGGGTTATGTTCGACCTCATATTTCTTACCATCTTCTTTTTCAACCACTTCTTTCCAAGGTCTTGTCTTTTCTGCAAGCTCTTTATCCTGGACTAATAGAGAAAGTTTCTTCTCGTAAATTGCCTTATCTTTAAGGGCTTGCTTAATACGTTTTTGAGACAAATCAATATCACGTTTCCATGCCTTACGACGATTAGACAACAACTCAAATTCGTTATCAAGTTCCATCTTAAGTTTAAGATATGGATTGCCTGTCGCAATGGCTTTAAATTCAGAAGCTGAGAGTGTTTGCTCGTCAATATCCTCTGAAGCTCGCATCGGTGTACGACTGGTCATGATTTGCGTAATATAACGGAGCTTTGTTTCTTGAATCTGCCAAAGGTAGTTATCAAAACTTCCTTTAGTGATATAGTGGAAAATATTTACCTTACGATAGATATTTCCTTGACGAACCAAGCGTCCATTACGTTGGATAATATCAGACGGTTTCCAAGGCACATCGAGATGATGAACAGCTTTCATACGACGTTGTACGTTAAGACCGGTTCCCCCTTTTTCCGTTGAAGCCATGAGAATACGAATCTCACCAGCATTCATTTGACGTTGAAGTTGGAGCTTAGCCTTTTTGTTAGCAGCATCGTGAATAAAAGCAATCTCTTCTTCTGGAATCCCACGTTCAACAAGCAAATCTTTCAACTCTTGGTAAACAGAGAAACCCTTACCATTAGGAGTTCCAAGGTCAGAAAAAATCATCTGTGTCCCTTTATGCTTAACTTCCATGTGATAAATCTTATCTACTCGCTCAACCACTTGCATGAGTTTATCTGCATCAGCTCTTACATAGAGCTCTGCATCAAGCAAACGCATATCTAAAGCCAACTTTCTGGCTTCACTAGTGATTTTGAGCATGTTATCTTCACTAGGATCTACACTCCCATTTTTAACTCGGTCTGAGCGTTCTACAAGCTCGTCCAAATAAACTTTTTGGTTATCCGTCAACTGACTTTCAACCGCAACCTTTTCTACCATAGGAACTGGAAGATTAAGGTCTTCAGTCATTTGGATATCTGCAGTCTGACGGTAAATTGCCATCAGCTCAGGGAGATTCATAAATTTAGCAAAGCGTTTACGTGAAATATACTTGTCACCAGTAGGGTTAAGTTCAAGACTATTCTCAACAATACCAAACGCACCAACCCAAGCATCAAAGAAACTTACACCGAAATGTTCCATGACATCTGGTTGTAGATAATTCATCATCGTATACATTTCACTGATAGAGTTGGAAACTGGTGTTCCAGTCGCAAAGACAACGTGACGTGTATCATGCTTTTCTTGAAGCACGCGCACCTTCATTTCCATATCCATATTCTTTTTTGAGGTGCGGTTGGTAATACCAGCAACGTTCCCCAAACGTGTCATAGGACTGACATTCTTGTACCCGTGGGCTTCATCAACAAAGAGCATATCAATACCAAGGCTTTCAAAGTTGATAAACTCATCAATACCAGTCTTGTTTTCAAGCAACGTTTCTAAGTTTGCCTCAAGACTTCTACGCATCGATTGTGCTTGCTTAAAAGTAATTTTGTCGTCATTAGCTTTTGCGTAATTAATGATCTCATCAAGCTCATCAATCTTTTCAGAAATAAAGGCTTGTTCACGTTCTTGTGAGACACGAACTTTCTCAAATTGAGAATGTCCAATCACAATACCATCATAGTCACTCGTTAGAATACGAGAGACGAACAAGCGACGACGTGACTTTTCAAAATCCTGCTCAGTCGTAACAAACACTTTCTTGGTAGGGTAGAAACGCATAATTTCTTGACCAAATTGTGCTGTTAGACTAGACGGAACCACAAATAATGGTTTATGAATAAGCCCAAGCTCTTTCATCTTGAAAGCTGCTGAAATCATGGTTAGTGTCTTACCAGTACCCACTTCGTGAGCAAGCAGTGCACGTCTCTCTTCAAGAATACGTTGTACGGCATTCTTTTGGTGAGGGCGAAGCACTACTCCTTTAGCCAACCCATCAAATTCCAAGAGACTTCCGTCATATTGACGTGTCACATAGCGATTAAAGACTTCATTGTAGGTATCTTCAATCACTTCTTGGACTATTGGTTTTTCATGAATAAAGTTCTTAAAGCTTTCTTGTAGAACACGTTCACACTCACGTAGGTTTGCTGTAGCCACTTCATCAACCTTACGTATCGGGTTTTCAGTCGTACCGAAATTACGCATGATTGTTGGTTGATTACTTGTAAGCAAGTGAGCCACAATATCTGTTGCGTGTGAGTAGCTTTTATTGTACTCATCACGTAGACCTAAACGAAGGTTAGATTGACGACTCATATAGCGGTTTAACAAGCGTTCGTTGAAACCTCGTCCGATTCTGGACATCACTAATAGTGATTTAGCTTCTTCAGAATGGAGACCAACCTTTTCATCCAGCAATTCACTAAACACCCATTGAGAAACGACGTTACTAGGAATCCAGCTAGAACCAATGCTGAAATCAATATCAGATAAGACAACTGGCTCTGGTACAACAGATAAAATCAATTCCAAATAACGTTCCCAATCCGCTTGTGTATCTCCGTCTTCAATGAGAGAGTTAATGCAATCACGTTTAGCAAGTACATCACCTGAAAGGAATTTATCCTTAGTAACATAGTGTACAGTCTTATCATCAATATAACGTTCTACATCAATCATCACGGTCTCACCTAGTTCTGAAATCATCATATCTTCTGAGACATCTGGATAGACAGAACTCATGAGGTTCAAATCAACGCCACGACCTTCTGAAAGCGACACATTCAAGGCTTCTACTGCTGACATCACTTGATGGAGGTGTTTTTTAGGACGAATAGTTGGCTTTTTAAAGGCATCTGACTTCACAAAGACTACCTTTGAGCTGTCATTCTCGTCCAACTCCTCTAATTCAAGACTAGCGATAAGAGGATAACGATCATCTCGGTCAAAGAGGCGAGCATTCACCGCTTGATTGATATAACCATACTTCTTCTTGAAAGTATCGTAGGCTTGATTAAGTGTTGCAAGCAGTTGTTTGAATTTCCCTTCATCATAGTCTGTCGTCATTTGAATATCAATAATGGCTTGATACGCATTTTTGATAGCAACCATGCCACGAATACGCTTGTTTTCTGTATCCGTAAGGGGTGTTTCATAGAAATAAATACCTTTGTAAAGCCCTTTACTTTTAGCTGCTTTAGAAGGTGTTTGACTTACCCATGTATTCGTAACAATATTAGGGTCTGCTTCTACTGCTGCTTCAAAGTCTAAAACAGCTTCTTCTTTGTATTTATCATCATATTTTACGAACTGTCCTTGTTCGTCATGATAAAAAATCATTTCAGCTGCACGTGAGCTAGGACGGATAGACGTGTTATCACGATAATAGACACGCCCATTTTTATCACAAGCATACTCGTTCAATCGAATATCAAGTGAAGCAAGTAATTCTTGGTCAAGATGATTCACTTCTTCTTTAAGGATAATATCACGAGGTTCTAGTCTCTCCACTTCGAAAGGCACTGTTACTTTTGATAGTGCTTCTTGAAGCTCTGAAGCTAAGTCAAAAGAGCTATCTACCACAAGATCCAGTGTTCCACCATTGAAATGACGTACCTGATAATCACCTAGGACACAAGGATTTTTACAAATAGCATCCTGGAAGAAATAGGGATTGAGTGAGACACGTTTATCAAAGGGGAGTTTATTTCTATCTGAAGACCAGAAGTCGATATTAGTATCGGGAACAAGGATAAAAGCTCCTTTTTGGAAAAAGAGGATATCTGTTACCACTCGTGTTCCGGCATCTTTAAAAGCAGTATTTGGTAAGCGGACACCACCTAAAAACTGAGTTCCACTACGACGGAGATCTGGCAGAATTGAACCAGCACTCTTATCTGCAGTACCAGTTGAAGTGATAGCAGCAACCATCCCATGATAGGGTACCAAATCGATAGCTTTCTTAAAGAAGTAATCATGAATACGATAAGGTTTATTATCATAAGCTTTATCGACAATGCGAACATCCGCAAATGGAACATTCGTAATGACCAAGTCAAATGGTGTCCCTTCAAAGTTTACTGTTTCAAATCCTTGGACTAAAACAGTAGCATCTTGATGAAGGTGTTTAGCAATAGCACCAGTAATGGTATCAAGTTCAATTCCATAAAGTGTAGAATTCTTCTTGATGTCCTCTGGCATTGTTTCAAAGAAGATACCAGTACCCATTGATGGATCAAGAATATTACCTCCTTTAAAACCACTTTCTACAATTTTATCCCACATTGCAGTAGCAATCTCTGGACTTGTGTAGTAAGCCGTAAGGGAGCTCATTTCCATCGCACGATATTCTTCTTTAGTGACAAGACTTTTTAGCTCATCACGTTCTTTTGCAAAACGATTAATCTTACTATCAAAGAAATCGTTAGCAAGTCCTCCCCAACCAACATAGTTAGAGAGAATTTCTTGTTCGGCACTATCAGCTAAACGGTTATCTGCTTCGAGTGCTTTCACAAGTTTAATGGCAGAAAGGTTAGCTTGAACCTTTTCTGCTTTAGTCATTGTTTTAGTATTATTTTTTTGTTCTTCCATTGTTGTTCTTTCTCCTTAAAACTAAAAAAGACCTGGTATAATACCAAGTCTTTCTTTTTCGTTAAAATAATAGTTTATCGTCTTCGTAAGTTAGGATGATGGTCTTCTAAAACAAACGGTTCATCGTTGAGTTCTGGTATTGATACCCAATAAAAATCATCGGTATCAAAACCGTGTGTCATGGCAATTTCATGCCAGACATCTGGAGCTTTATAAGTATAGCCTAAAAGCTCTTTTCGATTTTTTCGACCAAAATCAATTTGACGCCCTTTTAGAAAGTCTACCATACGTTCATAAGTGAATTCTGTATTTAACAGATAATCATCTTTTCTTACAAACGTTTCTATAGTCTCACTAACCGTATCAACTAGGTATTTCCCAATCATCCTTTTGTTGTTATATATAATAATAGTCAATTTCATAACTATTGTCCTCCCAGCATTTTACTAGAGAATACATCTAATGTTTTCTTTAGTATAGCACAGAAAATTCGAGATTGACTAATAACCTATTGACGATTCTATTTTTCTCCTCTTATCTAAAACTGAATTTCAAGCTTTCCACAATGGGCTAAAAATTGTTCTGCTTCTTTCTTAGCCTCTTCATCTGCAGCCTTGTTCCGTTCTCCTCTCAGTTGAATAATCCTATTATTTTTCAATTCTAGGGTATAAAGAGGAGTTTCTCTGTCAGTTTTATCACGTACAAAGACAATAATAGAGGAACCGTAGACAAAGTGTTCCTTTGCATACCTTCCAACACAGTGATGTAGGATTTTGCCTTCTCTGACAATTTCACTTTCATCTTTAGGAAAGATAAAGGCATACTTGTCAAATGTTGTCTGAGCCTTCATCATGTTTGCCAAGCGTTCAGCTGTTACAATTCTCAACTTCGCCTCTTTCTTTTCTTCCTCACGTCGCCTTTTCTCCGCTCTCAAATTAGTTACGGCATTAGTTACACGTAAATGAGTCCCACGTTCTAGTTGATTCTCGAGAAGAACCGAATAATTTTCGACAATCTCTGTATGTTTGTTTTCCCAATTTTTAGGTATAACTACATAATCTCCATCAAATGGAATTCCCAGAGCTTCTACCATTTCTCGATAGTCCTCATAATCACGAAGACAGATCTCATTTTTTATCATCCAGTTAATGAAACGAATTGGTTTCACCGTGGATGGTAAGATACTATTTAAACACTTAATTAGTGGCGTCCTGTTAGGAACCATAGCATTTATAAGTAACTCGTATAAACCCTCGAAGGTTCGACCATATTGTCTACGCATATCTTCCTCGAAAAATGCCTTTTCGATATTCATATCCGTATTTTTTAGATACTGTTTATTCCTTCTGAGAAAATTCATGGTAGCCTTACCCATATTTGCATGCTTGTGTCCAAGGCTATAAGAGGCATAAGATCTATAAAACGTAGCCCCTACCAAATCTTTGACGATTCCACGCGCCTTGATTTTTTGAGCAAATTCAATACGTTCTCGATATTTATAAAGATGAGGTAGCACTGAGCTTATCTCGAAATTTTCTTTAATCACTTCATCAAAATCTAAGTATCTCAACTCAGATTTTAATTGTAACTTTTCAATAAGATTTTCCATACCACCATAAAGCGTATAGACACTAAATGCACCAGAACCGAAAAAGAGAGCATTTCTCTGATTTTGGAATCCAGTACTATAGATTTCTTTACCTTTTTTAGCTGAAAGATATGGATCCCAGTGTGCTTTTACCATCTTATTGTTGGCAAGCTGATAAAAGTTATAAAGGCTGACGTCAAACTTTTCTTTTCCTTCTTCAAATGATTGAGTCACTGCATACATTTGCATTTCAATGCGTTTCTTTGTGACTCCCATCCAGACAAAGTAAAAAGTATCTCCCACAAAGGTTAAACGGCTGTTAAGTGATAAGCGTTTTGAAACCTTTTCCGAGAATTTTTTTCGGTCGGAAGAGATAATTGTCTTAGACTTATTTGACCATTCATAGATAGGAAAATTATTCTTCGCCCATTTGAAAAATCCGTTAGGAACTTTTAAACGATTATCTACGATTTCTTGAATATTTTCTGCTTTTGTCATTGTTTTTCTCCTTAATTAATAAAAAATGGCCCTAGGACCATTTTTCTATTTATTGTTGTTAAAATTCGCCTTCTTCAATAGATAAATCCGAAAAAAGAACTAACTGTTTCTCATCCTTTTCAGGAGTTTTCTTAGTTGGTTTTTTCTTTTTTGGCTTCTTGGTTGGCTTCTTAGTTGGTTGCTTGGTTGGTTGCTTGGTGGATTTCTTAATACCAGTAGTCATTTTACCTACAACTGGTTTAGTCTCAACCTTTTCAGCGGTAAAATACTCTTTAACCCAAGAAAAGACCGTGGCATCATCAACCATAGCACCCTGACCCTCTCTATACTCAGACTTACTAGCTTTTCTGATGCAGTAAGCCATAGCATCCTTAATCGTACGATCAAGATGTTTAAGAATCCCAGCAATCAGCTCATCATCCTCTTGATGATCAACTATCAAATTATGAATAGCACCCTCAGTCGGTGTGTGTGCTTCAGCCATTTCATCATCAAAATGGCTTACTGCCATGAAGCGGTCAAATTCGTTAATTTCCATCGTCATTGTTTTTCTCCTCTATTTAATCAAAGCTACATTACGTTTCCCATCTTTTCCTTGTTTCATTTCTAAAACATCATGTGGGATTGAAAAGCCATCTTTATGAACTGTTGTAACGACACTTAATCCTGCAGAAACAGCCTTAAGTACTGCTTCTACTTCTTCTTGTGTATTAGCTTCACCAATAAACAAGACGTCAGGGTTGAAGCGTAATACAAAAGTCACGAGCTTTTCCAGTTCCATACCGTTAGCCTCATTGACTTGTAGCTGGCAAAAAGATACATCTTTTATTTCGACATGTCTTTCAATTGTCATTACTTTTCCTCCTTTAAAAGCCTCAGAAAGCAACGAGTAGGCTAAAGTCGTTTTGCCGATTGCTGGGACAGAACCAGTAATGACATGTAAGCCTGGAATGCGTACTTGTTCAAGCACTTCTTCCATACAACTACTATCAAACTCACTCGAAGATATTCTTGGCTCATTCACATGAATAAGTCGGATAGACATCGTTTCTAGTCCTTGAAAATTAACTATCGTTGATATCCTAATGGTGATAACTCTACCATCATCCAACTGATAGTCACAAGTTCTTACCTGACTACAACTTTTTGTTACGTCCATCTCAGCCATAAATTTAATATGACTAAATAGAGCATCCGCATCTTCTGATGAAATGAAGTCATGGACCTGTTTAACATCAGAATTTCTAAATGCTACCTCGTAATCTTCACCATGTGGGAAGAAGGTAATATATTGAGCTTCGTTATTAATAGCTTCTTTTAGTACCATTTTAATGTAAGTAATCATTGTTTTTCTCCTTTTTCTGTTTCTAGTAACAGCTTTAACTCTGCAGCTTCTTTCTGCAATTCACGAATCGTACTCAACAACTCGTAACGTTTGGAAATAACCTTATCTCTATCAAGAATTGTAGTTTTATTGATAAGGTCAACCTTATCAATTTTATACAGTTTACAGAGCATCGAAAATTGCGGTTCTTTAGGAATAGACCGTCCTTTTTCATAATTATTGACAGTTCCTTTAAAAACCCCAATTCTATTTGCAACATCTTGAAGAGATAGAGGTCTATCTAATTCTTTCCTAGCTGTTTCTAGTATTGAACCTAATGCCACTCTATCTAAAGTGTAATAAGGTTCCAAATACTTTTTGACCGTCATTTCAGTCATTATTTTTCTCCTCTCAGAACTCAAACAAGCTTAACTGTTCTCCTTCAGTTGTTGGTTTATCTTCAAGTGGCTTTCGACAAGCTACTAGGGTTTTTGGCTCCTTCTCAACTTTATAAATAGGTTTCATTGCACGATAGTTCTCAAAAAACGTGTCAAAAAATGCAAACAAAAGGTGTCGACATTGCCTCAAAGCCCTATACTCTAATCGAGAATAGTAAGTAGCTTCATCAGATAGCAGTTCAGAATCTTTGGTATAAGTTTCAAAAACCCACCATTCAAAGCCACGTGCAAACACTTCAGTCGGTGTCAAATAATAATCCAACTTCTTCTTAATATGAACAGCTTGAGCTAAGTCCGTTCTGATTTCCTCAGCTGTTTGAATAAGTTTTAGCAAGCTAGCCTTGTAGATATTACGAATATCTTTAAAGCTATGTGATGTAGAGCTAATGATACCTGATTGATCATACGTATAGTCTAAATAATGTCCATACTCATGTATGAATGATGAGGAATCTCTTACATCAACTGCCATGATATTTAACCCTGGCACATAAAGTCCGCTTGCTTTATGTTTTCCTAGCTTTCGGAATTTGAGTTCGGGTTCTACAGTAGAATGAGGTAAGTGATTACACAACTTCTCCCATTCGTTCTCTAGAACTTTGAATTTCTCCTTGTCAAAATCACTACCTCGATAACGCTTGGTATCCACTTCAACTTTCGAAAACCCTAAATCAAGAAATGACGTATTACTGTTCATTTCATAATCTTGAAAGATTTTATCCTCACGCACACTGGCTATCGTCTTAGTTGACTGATTAACATATTGTGCATTTAGGTTGGCTGCAAGAGCATCTTCATACTCTCTTTTAAGAACGTTAGCTATCTTTTGGATATTTCCATAATAACTACATTCCTTATAGATACCTTCACTATGGATAGACATCAATTCAAGAAAGCTAAAAGATACTAGTCCATACCTCGTTTGAGAACTACTCTCTCTCCAGAAATCTAGGTTTTTCTTCAAAGGTACTCTAACCTTTGAATCGTCGACAATGAGAAGATACAGAGTGCGTTTGGTATCTTCTGCACTTTTAGTAGCAGGTAATCTACTCCCATGGAGTGTGAGAAGAATCTGTTCACCGAAAAGGTGTTCTTGATTTTCTTCATCCCTCAAGCTCAAGCCCTCGAACAGTCTTTTTAGTTGATTCGAAAAATGAGCTTGATCATAGCCAATGGTTTCGATATCAGCCATGATGTCTTTGACTTTATAGGCTGTGTAAACATTATCCTGTCCAAATACCTCTACTGCTAGTGCTCCGACTTCTTGAGATAAAAGTTCCTGACATTGATATCTACGAATATTCGCATAGTAAGTACAAAACTTTCTCACGATATCTGCAGCTTTATCAGTCTCTTTTATCTTGGGAAAATTGACTTTTTTAGCAGTTTTTTGTGCTGCTGTTAGTAAATTTGTCATTGTTTTTCTCCTCCATAGAAAAAGAGGAAGGTGTAGCCTAGGGTTACTACCTTCCTCTTTCTCTTATATGTACGATATACGATGTATATCATACTATATATTGCGTTATATCATTGATAAGTTTTAAACTTAATCTTTTCTTCTGGGGATGCTTTCAAAAGGAAATCATCAATTCCCTTTTCGTGAGGCCAGATTAGAGCACGAACCGTACAAGACTGCTTAGTAACTAGATCTTGAACCATGTCATACATGCGTTCAAATACCGAGTCATTATCCTCAAAGTCTTGGTCAAATGCAAGATAAATTGGTTTAACCTTTTTGAGTTCAGTCTTTCCGATAAAGTCCGAGATAGGACGCCATGCTGCTACTCCTGCCATAGAGATAACACAGATATTCCCCAATTGAGAAAGACGAGTGTTTTTCGCAACTGACGCGGTGATATCTCCTTTAAGCAAACCTTCCGTAACTAGAAGGTTATCAACCTTACTCATAAGGTTGACTTTAGCCTTGCCTTCATCTGAAAAACGTGCTTGTTCTAAAATATCATCAGAATAAGCAAAATGGGGAAAGGATTTAGCACTTGTTCCCTCTGGCTTATATGCTGACGAAACAAAGACATATTTTTGCCCTTTTTTAAATGTCAGCTCAAGTCCAGAACGAAGTTTAACACTAGTTTCCTTAGTTGTCCCACTTGCTAGTTCGTGTGATGAACCTTTAGCAAACACATACCAATCGAAACTTCCATCTTCATTTTGGAAGACCTTAGCAGTACGGGCATTTCGTCCCTCTTGAAAGGCTTCGTTTACTTTGGCTTGATAACTAACGTTATCAAGACGTACTTGAAAACCTACAATTTGTCCCCAAGAATTGCGACATGGAATTAGGATTCCATCTTTTGATTCAAAAATAGGACATTTTGCGTTGTCGTTCCAATAGAAACCAGGAACTCCACGCCAAGCATCTTTAGGAAGACCATTTGCAACAAAGAGCTTTTCCCAAATAGTTGCTGGGTGAGATACTGTTGTATCAACCTGCTTCTGACGTGTTTGCTTTGTTGATGAAGCATAGCCACGCAGTGCAATAGTCTCAACAGAAAGACCTCGTTCTGCACTTGTTAAGTGCTTAACATGGTCCTTAGTTAATCCCAACACATCAATCACAAGAGAATTAACCTTGTGAAGTGTTGAGATACTTGCCAAAGGCTGACTTTTCCAACTAGGTTCAAACGTCACGTCTTTAGCTTTTTGGGGATCCAAATCATAAATTGTCCCCGCACTACCAAATTGAGGTTTGTCTGGATCAATCTTTCTAGCACAGACTGCTTTAGATTGATCCGCAAATACCAAACACCAATCAGGTTTCCCACAAATAGGACAAGGGTAATCTCGCCCAACACGAATTAACTCTTGATTTCCAATAGTGATCAATTTTGTCATGTCTTTCTCCTTAAAAATAGTTGTTGTTGTAAGTAACCTTGGAAAGCCCCGAATACTGATTCGTGGACCTTCCTCCGCATGCCGACAAATTAGAGTTGGGAACACCTGTTCCTCGTCTCTAATCATCGAGATGTCGCCTTCCTTTTTTGGCCGTCTACCCAAACTCAAAACAAAAAAAGCATAACAAAGAAGCCGGCAAGCCTTGTCTCAAAAAACAAGGTTGCGCGTGCCTATGGCAAACCATAGGATAAACTTCTCGTTATGCTTAGTTGCTAATAACGTTTGTTGTAGCCTTTCAATCAATTAGGCAAATTATCTCGTACCTGTTATAAGCGTTAAGCCTCTTCTTCTGTCTGATGGCTTAACTGATAGCTAAAAGCGAGTACGCTCCCTTTTAACCCTGTATAAAACATGGTATGCCGATTGCTGGGACAGAACCAGTAATGACATCTCCTCCTCCATGCTTCTCTTTTCTTTAGTCACGTGACCAAAGGTTCACCATTTGAGGTGGTGAAAAAAAGATATAAATTAAACAATTTATGTCTTTAGTATAGCAAAGAGCAACTAACATTACAAGTTTATCGTTATTCGAAATTATAACTTTATATACTACTTTACATTACATCATATACTATACATAGTATGTCGTTTACAACATATTATGTATAGTACACCAATCGTAATAAGCGAAGTATAAACGTCATGAAAAAAATACAAGATACATTGTTAAACTATGTATCTTGTATAGTAAACTACCTAGAACAATATTTATACTAATTTTAAATATAACTTATTATCCAATAAGAACATATTCATATATAGTTCTTTTATGTATCGTACAATATACATCATCTATTATTTACTATATACGATAATAGATTGTACTATACATTATACAACTTACATAATGTATTGTGTATCGTGTTGTAATACAATTATTCTTATTTATTATATTAAAAGAACAGATGTAAGATATACGATATATTACCTAGGGATACATTATCTAACAATGTATCCTACATCGTGTATAGTACACTATAAAAGTTTTTTTACACTACACTATATATAGTAAGATTATGTATAGTGTAGTGTGTAATATTAGAATATAATATCGAATAAAGTGATACACTATATATCATTATACTATGTATTATATATGCTAGAGTAGTGCATAGTGTATCGACATTTTCTCCTACATAATACATAGTGTATCGTGCATTATTCATATACAATTTTGGTAATATGTTATATGCTTTCTTTTTAAAATAGTATATAGTAAACGATGCACTATGTATCAACTAATGCGTAAAAAACTGATTATCAATCATTTGCTATGTACTATACATAGTGTATCTTGTATTATTTACGATATATCTTACATAATACTTGCTATTAGAATTCTATATGGTATACTTTAAATAGTTAATTATATGTATCGTTTTGTTATACATAGTGTATCGTACATAATGGATTGAAAGGAGTTTATATGGTTGCAAATACAGTTATAACGATGGCCGAGAAAGGAGGATCTTCAAAAACAACATTATGTGATTTACTGGCTCAAGCTCTAGGAGACGCTGGCTATAAAACTTGTGCAGGAGATCTTGATGGTCAATGCAATCTTACTACAGCGGCAGGAGTAAACGCAGACGAACATAAAGGAATTTATGAAGTACTAAAAAAAGAAGTAGAAGTAGCTGATGCCATTGTGCCAGTTGACGGTTATGATTTGCTTCCTGGAAGTAAACTAATGAAAAACTGGGAGAGTGAAGCATCAGGACTAAAAGATAGAGATTTTCGTTTAAGAAATGTTGTGCAAGATATCAATGACTACTACGATTTTGTACTTTTTGATACACCTCCTTTTTTTGGTGTTTCTACAACAAGTACTCTTTTTACAAATTCGAAAGTTTTTGTTCTTATTCCTACAACACCTGATAAGTTTGGTGTTGAAGGTGTAAAGGATACAATCGAAGATATTGAAGCTGTTCAAGAAGGGTTCTCTTTCTTTGGAATTGAAATTATTATAGCTGGAATTGTTATAACTCAGGTTGATAAAGGGCCAGGCTTTAGTAAAAAATCAATTAAACAAGTTAAAGCAAGAGAAGCAGTAGCAACTCTTGAAAAAATTGCTAAGGAGCATAATACAAAGGTTTTTGAGCAATACTTGTTTAATAATAAACAATACAAAGATATGATTGCTAATCAAGCAAATGTTTTCACAAATAGTGGCTATAGTATCCCTCAAAAACAAATCACAAATGTTATGAATGAACTAATTAAGACGATTGGAGAACACAATGCCGAAAAAGCTTAATACAATCCAACAAAGAAATTTTAATAACCTTTTAACGGCTGTTGAATCAAATGACCGAACAACAGCTAAAGAATTATTTGAACGCTTTTTTAAAGGGAAAGAAATTGAAGAAGTAGTAATCGATAAACTTAAGGAAAAGCACGATATTGCTTATCTAACTGAAGCAAGTGTAGAACCAAAAAAAGCTACTGTTCCCCCTAAAAAAGTAAACACTGTCACTCAGAAAAAAGAAAAAAAGAAACTTCCTACAAAACTGGAACCAGCAAAAACTCCGGAAGAAAAAGTGCGTTCAAATCTTAATATGACGCAATTATCAATGTCTCGTTTTAGTGCATTAAGAGCTGTTTTAAATAAAAAAGACCTCAAAGGAGAAAATGGCAATTATCCTAAACGCGGTGGATCTGATAAGCTATTCACTGAAATGTTAGACCATGTGTACCAACTTCTAGATGAAGAACAAAAGGAGTTGTTTAACACATTGGTAGAAACTGAAATGAGTTTTAAGTAGGAAAACTTTATTTTATATCATACAAAAGTGTAGGTATTTCTACACTTTTTATTCTTTATATAAGTCGTAATTTTATTTCAAAGATTTTATTGATTTTATGGTTTCAATTATGATTAAGAACATTTAGTAATAATAGTTTAAATAGTATTAAGTAGTATTAAGTAGTATTAAGTGGTTAATAGTAGTAACTAAGTAGTTAATTATAGTTTAAGTAGTAGAACTCCTGAAACCCTTGCTGTTATTGAGGTTAGCTTACCATTATCCTATAAAACTGTATGTATATCCTACAAATCGGTAGGTATATCATATAACTTTGCATGAAAGTCACACAAAGTTGTATGTTAAGTCTACAAAAATGTATGTATGTCATATAAAATTGCAGGCGTATCCTACAAAACGGTATGTATGTCCTATAAAGTTGTATGTTAAGTCTACAAAAATGCATGTATGTCATATAAAATTGCAGGTATATCCTACAAAATGGTTGTAAATTTAAAAAAATACTATGAAAATCAGAATATTAGTGATATAATGTCATACAAAAGGGTTGTAAATTAATATTTTTATACCCTGTCACATATTGCAGTAAGTAATTAGCTTGTAGTAAAATAATTACTTTTATTTAAAATACAACCAAAATGTATGATGAATGAACTAAGAGAGGTAGAAGCATTTGGTAGAGAATAGAGAGTTCAGAGAGATCATCAAATATGATAATAAGTTTACCCAAATGTTCCAACTTGGAGACCTTTCACCTCTTCAAGAAAATATGATTTACTCTATATTTGGTGAGTTGCGAGATATTTATGACGAAAATGAAGCAGCAATATTTTCTTATTCGAGTCTAGCAATGCTAGCAGGAAATACATTTTACAGCTCTAGGGAACAAAAAATTGTTCCTAGGACTGGTAAACGCTTTGAAACTACAGTTGAGGAACTAGAGGAAAGAATGACTAAAATTGTATATCGACATCCCGAAAAGGTTGTCGATGGTAAGGTAGTCTCTTACACCACTATTCCACTGTTCAAGACCTTTAGAGTAGACCATGAAAATAAACTGATTAAAATCCACTTGTCTGATGCGGAATATACTGAGTATGTAGAAGTAACTACAGAAGATGGATCAAAAGTAAAGGTAGCGGTCAAGCGTACAGTTAAGGACCTTTTCAATAACCCAGAGTGGGGTAAAAAAGCTAAGTACATTCAGTATGGTCGTGACTACCATAATCTATTGAAGAGTAAGTATTCTAAACGATTATTTAGACATTTAGCAGACTGGCGTAAAACAGGCTTTGTAAAAGATACAGCTCACGAGCTTGAGCAAGAAGTTTTGATTTTGGATAGTCCTAGTTTACTTCGTTCGAAAGGTACTAAGCTGCAGCAAGCAATGGATGAAATCAATACGCTATTGGTCGATGAGCATGGACTTCCTGTTATTCAAGATTTGACAGTCGAGCGAATCAAAAAAGGAAAATCAATTACCCACTATATATTTAGGTTTAAACCGTTCGATGACGATTTGAGACGTATTGTTGCAACAAACGATAAAGTCATTACCTTTGAGAAGAAGAAGGAGTTAGACTTCAAACGTAAGATGGCTATCGTGATGGAGAAATTCTACACTGTTTTTCCTAAAGGAAGCAAAGCTGACAACTACAATAATAAAAATCAACTCAAACGTTGGCTTGAAACAATGGACCATGAACTAGTTATTGAGGCATTGGAAAGAACAGGAAGTGATGCAAACCGTACTTTTGGTTGGACAAGAACATTGCTCAATAAATGGGAAGTAGCGGGATACACAAAGCTTTCAGACTTGAGAGATAGTCAACCAACTAATAAGGATAATCGTCCTTCAAATGTTCCAGACTGGTCTGAGCCAAACTATGAAAATGGAACGGATGACAAAGACCGTTTAAGACTAGTAGTAGTAGCAGTTAAATCAGCAATTAAAATAGAACGCTCAAAGATGCCTGACGAAGATAATAAGGCGGATATTAAACATTTAGCAGAGCAACTGTTACAAGAGAAGCTGTGGGAACTTAAAGATAAAGGTTTAGAGTCACTATCTGATAGCCGTTTTGAAGAGACAAGAGAACAACTTTTGACTGAGATACTTGATTATTTTAAAGTATAACTTCAGTTGTATTTTTGTAGATAGATTATATATATAATAGCGATACACGATGTATCGCTATTTTTGTTTTAGAAATTTTTTCCTAGATAAATCTAAAATCAACATGCAATCTTGTATGATATAATAGGTCTAAAATATAAATGGTAAACCTGTAGTTAATTGCTATCATTATTGAGAGGAGGAGAATTATGTCAAAACAGAAAGATAAATATCTAGCACTTAGAAGGCAATTACCAGATATTATAGATGAGTATATATCTTACCTTCAAGTAGATGTCGAAGAGCCTTCTCCCAAAATGGTTGAACGTTTGTCAGTGATCCAGAAATTTTTAAATAGCTATGCAATTACGATTGATAAAGTGGCTGTTTCCCTATCATTGACAGACTTAGAAAAATTACCACGAGAATTTGTTCAAAATTATTTGGCAAATTTACGTCTGAAACCAGCAGGAAAAAGATTTATTCTCTATACTTTAGCAGCATTTTGGAATTATCTTACGAATACCTCCTTTACAATTGAGAGAGGAATGCCGTTATTTTATCGTAACGTGTTTAATGAATGGAAGATAGTTTACAAAGAGAGTTACCACAACATAATATATTCCGAATCAAAGAAGAAGACTATTTTGTATACGCAGGAAGAGCTCGAAGGGCTACTTGATTTCATGGCAAACAGTTACGTTACAACTCTACCAACTCAGAAAAAGGCTGATAATTGGGAAAAGGAGAAAGAGCGAAATATTGCTATATTTGCGATCATAATTGGTACTGGAGCAAGTATTCAAGAAGTTGTAAACTTGACAGTTAGGGATATTGATATGCGTAAAAAAGGAATTTGGGTTGTTAGGAATAACGAGAAACAGTTTATTCGTTTTCTTCCTTTCACAATTCCTTACATTGCTCCATTTGTTAAGGAACGACGTGGACGCTGGGACTTAGACCCTTCTATACCATCATTATTTTTAACTATGTTGAAAAAGCCTATGGGGAGAAATACAATAGGTCATTTGGCAAAGAACATTGGACATGCTTATGGTAAGGCAATTACTCCTAGTATTTTAAAAGACAGCCACGCCTCTATTGTTTATAAAGAGACAGGTGATATTAAGAAAGTTGCTGAAATACAAGGATATAGTTTAGATAAGAATCACCTTATAAGATTTATTGATTGATAGTATGAACTTATCTCCAGATTAGTCAAAAGGCCACTTAAGGTCTTTTTTATGTCACTGGGTTACGAATAGTGACTCCTAAGTCTATAATGAATTTATAGAGAATAAAGGAGGTCTTATGCTTAGAAAAAACAATGAAAAAAGAGGTTGTCTTGGCAGTCTGATTTGGATACCGATAGCTATTGTTGTTATGTTTTGTATAGCTGGATATGGTATGTCCCAAGGAATTAATGTACCTGGTATTTTATCTAGTGGCTTTAATGTTATTAGTAAAGGAGAGCATGCCAATTCAAGTGATGTCGGAAAATTATTTGGGAAATTTATTCCCAAGTCAGAATCTTCGGAAACAGGAAACAGTTCTTCTAAAACAAGTGGTGGAAAGTCTGATGCTTTTAACTATAATCCATTGCCTTTTGAAAACCATAAGCTAATGGTCAATGGAGATTTGGATAGTCTTGGTAGAGCAACATATGGGCACATCAGACTAAAGTATTCGGATAAACCACAAGATGATAGGGAAAGTAAAATTAATGTTGATCCAGTCGGTTGGCATAACTATCGTTTCAAGTACGAAGATGAGTCTGGGAAAGTCAAAAAAGCTTATCTGATGAATCGTGGCCATCTTATTGGTTATCAGTTTTCTGGATTGAATTCTGAAATAAAAAATCTAGTACCTATGACACGCTATTTGAATGCTGGAACGATGTCTGATAGTAAAACGGATGCTAATAATCCAAACGGTATGCTATACTACGAAAATGCACTAGCCAAATGGTTGAAGAAAAACCCAAATGTGTACTTAGATTATTGTGTTGTTGCAAACTATACTGACAATGAGTTAGTACCTAGGACTGTAACGCTTTACTGGACATCCTTTGATGAAAATGGGACACAATATGGAGTTGAACTATCAGAAGCAGGATTAGCAACGAGTGATGGAAATGTGAGTTCGGTCATACTTCAGAATGTTTCAAAGAATGCTAATATTAACTACTTAGATGGTACAGCCACAAGTAATTACTAACATTGACTATAGAATGTTTTATGCTAAAATAAGAATCAGCGTAAGCGTTTGAACATAAATTAAAAAAAGCAAACACAGTTTCTAATGTTTGTCTTTTTTGTGTCTAATGAACGGATTATTTAATAATAAAACATTAAAAGGCGTAGCTAAAAGGATTGTAACCGCTTGCTAAAAACAAATTTTCATAAAAATCTTCCTTTTAAAAAGTAGGATTATGTTAAAATACTAAAGAGGTGTAAATTATCAGATTATTTCAGACGTACAGTGTAATTTGTAGATATTTCATAATTTTACGGCCTTTCAAAAATAGGATTAATTTTATTTGTAAGTAATGAAAAGTTTGAGAACAATTTAGTCACGTTCTACTTCAACGTATAAGTATTAGTTTAGGTGACGGCAAAAATTAATTATCCTACCATATTTGAATAGAATTTTTTGAGAAATGGTTTAACCTTTACTTTGTATAGCACAGACTTTTCTGGAAAGGAGTATTAAGACAGATTTTACGAAGAATAAATAATTTGATAATCAAAAAGACACTCAAAGAGTAACTTGAAAGATATTATTACAATAGGAGATATTTGAATGAAGGAAGTTTTAAAACTAAGAAAACGCCGAACAGGTCAATGGGTAACTGTTGCTGGCTTGGTATTAATTGGTGCGTGTATGACAATCGGGAATACAGTGGTTTTTGCAGATGATACTCAAACATTCCCGATTGAGGCATCAGATAGTAATAAATTTAATTTAACGGATTCCCCCTCTCCTTTAAGTAGTGAAAATTTAGGAACAAATAATCGGGGACATGAGGTAGCTACTTTACCATCTACAGGACAGGTTGATTCAAGTGCCAAAACCACACCAGAATATTTGATGAGTGAATCGTCAACTGTTTCTTTAGTCACAAGTGATGTGGCGACTACAGAGACCTCAACCTCAGTATTGGCTAGTCTTTCTGAAGTCGTACCAACTAAGTCAACCGACAGCTCTGAAACGCTAGTGCCATCAACTTTATCGGAAGCTTCAAAGCATACATCAACTTCTGAGGGGGCAGTAGCTGAAGTTAAAATCCAGTCTGAAACACTAGTAGAACATTCTACTAATAGTAATAGTGAAGAGGAAAGTGGTGATAATTTAATTTACGATATTCACAATCAAGAAGTGACAATTACTGATATCAAGCGAAAAGAAACAATTAAAAAACTGATTATTCCACAAAGAATTTCTAATTATAGAGTCACTGAAATAGGATCGTATGCTTTTTCGGGTTCTAGTTTGAAAGAAGTTGTATTGCCAAGCACATTAACAAAGATAGGCGATTCTGCTTTTAGTGGGACACAGTTGACGAGACTTACCTTGCCAGAGGGCATCACCGAAATAGGTTCTTCAGCTTTTTCAGGTTCTAGTTTGAAGGAAGTAGTATTACCAAGTACGCTAACACAGATAGGCAGTTCTGCTTTTAGTGGGACACAGTTGAAAGACATCACTCTTCCAACAAGTGTCACAACTATAGGAAGTGGGGCTTTTGGATCTATTGATAGTTTAAGCAGTGTTGTTATTCCAAAGAATTTGAGTAATGCTTATGGAGCTTTTGAGGGTTCACAACATCTCAAGACAATTCATTTTGAAGAAGGCATAACAAAGATAGCTGACGGTCTTTTTCAAGGTTCAGGGATTTCGAGCATAAATATTCCTGAGACAGTTACCGAAATAGGTTATAGAGCATTCAGTAATACAAGAATTACAGAACTTTATATACCAGACAGTGTTACTAAGTTAGGTGGTACTTCCTTTGGCACTGAATATTCTAACGATTTCAATTCCCTTACTAAAGTTAGCTTACCATCAGAGTTGCAATCAACTAGTTCACCGTTCTATGGACAGAAGAATCTCAAGGAAGTAGTGCTTCGTGGAAATTGGAAGACAATTCCAAGTGGATTGTTTTCTGGAACAGGAATTGAAAAACTAGTGATTCCAGAGGGTGTTACTGAAATAGGGGCATATGCCTTTTCAGGTTCTAGTTTGAAGGAAGTAGTATTACCAAAAACATTAACAAAGATAGGCGATTCTGCTTTTAGTGGGACACAGTTGACGAGACTTACCTTGCCAGAGGGCATCACCGAAATAGGTTCTTCAGCTTTTTCAGGTTCTAGTTTGAAGGAAGTAGTATTACCAAGTACGCTAACACAGATAGGCAGTTCTGCTTTTAGTGGGACACAGTTGACAAATATGTCGGTTCCTTCTAGTGTTAGGGAAATTGGCTCTTATGCCTTTAATAGTACGCCACTTGAGGTAATTAATTTACCTTATGGTTTACAAGTAATCGGTAGTGGAGCTTTTCGAAACACCAAGCTTGAAACAATTGAGATCCCAGAAGGTGTGACTTATCTTGATGATTACACTTTAGCCAATATTCCAACACTGAAGTCTGTGTATCTTCCAAAAAGTTTGACAGCTTTCGTTCAGTCTTGGAATACACCTTCTGAAAGCGTAGAATACCATGTTTATCTGGATTCTTTTGCTTTAGAATATATGATTGAAAAACAACTTAACTTTAAACTTCGTGATGAAAATGTAGCAAATGATGACAGTAAAGTATTAGACAGCAGCAATTCCTACTATCTGACAACGACAACAGGTACTCGTCGACAAGGATATTTAGGTCTAGACTTAAAGTACGCTATAAAAAAAGATAAATCAAGTGATGATGGAAAGTATGTCCTTCACCTCAATATACCATCTACAACGAAAGTTTTTGAAGGTAAAATACGAGTAAATGGCCAAGATGTAACGGCAACAGTTTCTAACGGTTATCTAGATATTCCAGTTTCAGAAGAGGTGGGTAAGATTAAGTTAATGCTGATGACAGAAAATAGAGAACTCACCAATGCTCGTTTATTTGCACAGCTTTCCTATCAAAAAGATAGAAAAAAAGTATCCGAAAATATTGGAGCTATCAATGTTAATATACCTGTCTTAACACTAACAGCTAATCAGGTAACATCAAGGAGTTACTCTCGTATTAGTGGAGTAGCTGACCCTAATGACAAGGTAATTGCTTATCTTGATGATATGGTTGTTGGCCAAGTCAAGATCAAAAAAGATGGAAGTTATACCTTTGATATACCTCTGGTCACTCCTGTAGACAACAAAGAATATACAATCAAAGTGAAGGCTTTATCATCAGATGGTCGAGAAATCAGTGAGACAACAACAGTTCGCTATGAGAAAAATTATCCTGAGTTAGTGAACTTTATCATGCGTCATAATGGCTACACTTATAATTTGAAAGAGAACCAAGACAAAGTTCCAGTCATCAGTTTTAGACCTGGTGGACAATTTGATTTTGAAGTTGAGTATACAAATACTGAACAGATAGAAAATATTTATTTGGTAAGTGTCAGAGAGGGAATCAAAAAGTATGTTCAGCTTTATTATGATGAAAATTTAAAAAAATATATTTATCATGGCTATTTTGATGAAAAAAATACTTCTTATGTCCCAGGAAAATTAGAACTTCAGATTATTAATAAGGAAAAACGCATCCCCTCTATTCTAATTGAATTAGAAGGTAAAAAGATTGACTATTTAAGCAGTGACTTTAAAGAAAAATATAAAATAATTGACGAGTTAAACCAAGATAAGTTTGTTACTCGAATTATCAATAGGGAAACACAGAAGGTTGTATTAACTGAAGAAATATCAATAGATATACTAAAAGAATTGTTTGATAATATTCAAAACAATTCGGAATCTCAACCTAAAACATCCTCAATTTTAGTTAAAGAGGAAGAAAATAATTTAGGATTCAGGTCTGCTGAAGGAACCAAGGGGGAACCTATATTAAATCTATTTTATGCTTTATTGTTGGAAGAAGCAGGAATAATTAATCTGAATCAATTTCTCAGTCCTACAAAATTTGCACTCGATGAATTATACAAAATACCAGAATTAATTTTTAGAAAGTATGCAGGTCTTTCTAAAGATCTTTCTACCGTTAGTGACAGTGTGTTTGATGGTATTAAGGATAAAGTACTTGAAAATAAAGCTGTTAAAGATGAAATCGCAAAAGTTCCTGGTTTAGACAAGGTAGTAAATAATATAGGGCTTTTTCAAGAATTAGGAACTTTTGTGATGAAGTTGTCCATGTTAGAATTACTCGAACAACTTTTAGAAAATCCTAAACTAGTAATTCAAGGGAATTACAAATATAATGCACTTCAAACTATCAAAAGAGAGAAAAATAATTTTATTAATTCTTCAATTAAGTCAATTGGGGTTAGCGCTGCTTCTTATGCTATGCACGTACGTTTAGGTGCTCTAATTTATGATTTTGGTGCAACATTTTATAATTTTACTAGAGGTTTAGGTGGTAAGCTAGAGAAATGGGAACGCATTCCTACAGTATCGGGTCTCCCTGAGTCATTTTATGAAAATATTATTGATGATTTAAAAATTGGTGCTCCAACATTAACTAACTGGAAGTTAAAAACTCCGTCCAATAATACAAATTCCAATAATACAAAAGAAGAAGATATGGGCACAAAAGTCAATTCTAATTCACTTGATGTCTCAAATTTATTTTCTGTAAGATACACTACACCTCATAATAATTTATCTAGATTTACTTCATTTAATATACCAGCTTTTAAATTCGTTGTTGACCCATCAGGAATAGTAATAAATAATGTTTCAAAGAATCCAGTAACGGGAGCAACAATTAATCTTTATTATCAAGGAGAGAATGGTGAGGAGGTTTTATGGGATGCAGGGGAGTATTCGCAGTTTAATCCTTTGGTGACGACAGTTAATGGTGAGTATGCTTGGGATGTGCCTGAAGGCTTCTGGAAAGTCAAGGTAAATAAAGAGGGCTATGAGTCTGCAGAGTCTGATTGGCTACCGGTACCACCACCTCAGACAGAAGTACACTTTAACTTGAAACCATTGTCCTATAAGATAGCTTATAAAGTTGGAGATGGCATATTAAAGGAAGATGTTCCAAGGAGTTACCAAACTGATGTAGATACGGAGTTGCCTTATCCTGTTCGTAAAGGATACGTTTTTACAGGATGGTATTTAGATGATAATTTCTCAGGTGAACCTTACTTTAATACATTGTTCGATAAAGCAGGTGACAAGGTGCTTTATGCTAAGTGGGAAAAGGACACAAAAATTCTAAGTGATGATGATAACATTGTTACGGTGACAGTTTCTGGAAATGATGTAAATGCAATAGATAAGGTTGTTAAAAAGGAAGTTACTAATGCTGATATCTTGGAAAAGGTTGGGGATCATAATAACCTTCTTATGGAAATTCAAGCTTTAGATGATGATGGTAATATAGTATCCTTATCTGAAGACGCTAAAATTGAACTAGCAGTGATTTCAGGTCGAAAACCTTATAAAGTGTTACATTATGTAAAAGATAAGTCGACTTTTGAGGAGGTACCATTTAATTGGAATGAAAAGGACAAGAACATTTCCTTAACCACGTCAACTTTAGGGGTTTATTTGATTCAAAATAAATTGACAGAAAAACAAATGACTTCTAAGGTTCGTCAAGAAAGTCGAGTTCTTAAGACTGATAAGATTGAATACGTGAATGATTCAAGTCTAGATGTAGGCAAAGTCCGAGAAATAGCAGCAGTAGACGGGCAAGTTTTGGTAGAAATCACAGACATCTATGTAAATGGTGAATTGCAATCAAGTACAGAAAGAGAATTATCACGTATTGAACCCCAAGCTAAAAAGGTTTACCGAGGAACAAAACAGATATCCCAAGTTCCAGATGTTGCGCCTATAGAGCAAAATAAACCAGAGGCTATTATTGAAACCAAGGTTCGTCAAGAAAGTCGAGTTCTTAAGACTGATAAGATTGAATACGTTGATGATTCAAGTCTGGATGTAGGCAAAATTCGAGAAATAGCAGCAGTAGACGGACAAGTTTTAGTAGAAATCACAGACATTTATGTAAATGGTAAATTACAGTCAAGTACTGTAAAAGAATTATCACGTATTGAACCACAATCTAAGAAGGTTTATCGAGGAACAAAACAGGTATCACAAGTTCTAGATGTTGCACCAATTGAGGTTAATAGAATCGAACGTAATAATATTACGAAAGAGCATCAAGGGGTTTCTACTGTGATAAATACTAAGTTAGAGCCAGTAGTGATGAATCAATCGTCTTCAGAACCTCTTTCATCAAAAGAAACAACCATAAGAACTAAAGGTTATTTACCAAATACAAGTAGTGAATATGGTTATGGCTTTGAGTGGGCAGGTATTATTGCTTTAGCAACGGCTCATTTTGGAATAATCTCAAATAAGAGAAAGAAAAATATAAAAAACTAGTTATTAGTGACGGATTAACTCAACTTCAAGAATTATCCCACATTAAGACTGATGAGAAAGTTCTCAGAAGTGATATTCTTCTGGGGACTTTTTTGATGTTAAGGAAACTGAGAAATATATATTTGGAAAGGATATCGACGTGATCGCAATTAAATGTGGGTATCATGCAGAAGCACACAATGAAATTTTTTGAAGTTGCCTTTATATTTTGGGTGCTCTAGCCTTGCATTGATATCAAAAATCTATATAATAATAATTAAAACAGAGCCAGTAGAAAGGGTGAGAATTATGTTTATGATCTTGGTTCTATTACTTACATTAGCGAGTTTCTTATATGTTACCATCGGTATCGCCAAGAAAATCTTTTCAATTTTCGCCTTAATTACACCAATTGTAGTCTTGGGTGTTGGACTTCTTATCGCAATGAGTTAACAAAAGTCAAAGGGGGTCACTATCTTACAGGTAGTGACCTTTTTTGTTATGCTTTTAATGTCAAAAAAGACATTAAAGGAGAAAAATATGAAAGCACTTAAACTTATAAGAGAGGACGGTTATGAAAACGTCCATTATGCTAGTTTAGGGGAGCAAAAATTTAAAACATTGGTTGTTGCAGATAGGAAAGATGAACAAGAACAATGGTTTGAGCAACCAGAAATTGAATGTGTTCCAGAAGAGGTTTCAGATATCATTCGAAACTATACACTCCCATATATTGATCTCGGAAATACTGAAGATGAGTATTTGTTAGAACAAGCAACTAATAAGGTTGTATCAGTTGTGGTAGAAAATGTGCTTGAAACACAGCCATTTATTCCTAGAAATAGAAATGGTCGCCCTATCGGTGAAGGTGTAGCTTTCTGCGATATGTTAGTAGGGCGTATTCAAAATGGAGAACTTGCTGGAACAACAGTTTATATTAAACAAACTGAATCTGGTTTCCGTCAGCCAAAAGATTTCTTTAAAATGGTTGGACGGGTTTTTCCTTGTAAATTAACTGAAATCCATATCCAAACTATCGATAATTATAAACTCACAATCAATAACCCATCAAACTATGTTGTTGAAGGTAGTATTGAGTTGGCGGAGTGGTTAAAAAACTATCATCTTCTTCGACAAATCGAAAAGAGCAAAGAAGGTTCTTCACGTAAAAGTGGAAAAATGTCTATTTTAGAACGTACTCATGAAGGTATTGTATCTGCCGTGATTAACAATGGTAGCAATGCAGGAATTATGGTAATGACGAAGAAAATGCAAACCGTTTTTATTCCTAAAAATAGGGTTAGTTACGAAAGTGATTCCTCATTTGTTAGTCTTGACCAAGTGGTATCAGTATTTGATAAAGTAAAATTCAAAATTAGTGGTGCTACGGTTCAGAAGCCGGGACCTAATCAAAGAGAGCGTCACATTATCCATGACTATATTCGTATTGAGGGAGATATGAAAGTTCTCGAAGAAGCACCTCGGGATGCCTTGATTGAGATGATTGATAATAAAAAAATTGTAGGACGCTTATTTAAAGTACGTTTCCTAAGTTATGATCCCCAAAGGTGGCATACAGTGGAGCTGGTTGACTTTCCTGGTGTCAAAATTAAAATGCAGGATACTGGTTCTTTGAATAAAGTTCCTTTTAAACAAGGAGAAGAAGTTTCAGTAGTTATACAAGATGCTCATTATCGCTGGGTAGACGCAAATAGCAGGGGGCGTCGAGTGGCTAAAAAAACTGAAGAAGTAAGCGGTAATTCACAGAATACAGAAGAGAAAAAATGTCTGTTTCGTATCAAATCACGTTTCAATAGTTTCTATCCAAATCGTGTGAACAGTAAAATCTTATCAACATTTTTTACTAGTTGAGTCGCATATAGTTCCCTCTGAAATGGGAACTTTTTGTTTACGTTCGGAACAGAAAAATTTAACAAGGAGGGATCATGAATCATCACAATATCAATGCTATTGTCTATTATCTGATAGTCTTTATTCGCTATGTCTTACCTATTACCTTGGTCTTTATCGGTATCGGTAGGTGGAGTTATGCTAAATCTATCAATAATCCAGAGAAACAAATCATGGGAGTAAATTTTGCCTTAAAATCAATTTTATTCTTATATATCGTTACATTTATCCCTATTTTCATTATCTATGGACTCGCAATGATATCAAAGGGAGGAACACATAGTGATGACTTCTCTATGATTAGTTTCGTAGAGGTCTTTACCCTAATAGAAATTCTTGCAGTTGGAATATTGCCTGCATATGGTTTCATACAGGGTTACATATATCACTATCAATGGTTGATTACAGAAGGTAAGAAAACAACGAGTCTACCTCGACGAAATCTATTCATTAGACTTGGAATAATAAGTCCGATTGCTATTGTCGTATTTATGGAATTCTTGAAAAAAATGTTTGCTTACTAGAGAGGTGCTTTATGCGGAAGATCTTGAAATTATTTTTTAATCGTTATTATACAAATGGTAAGCGAACTATAGATATCTTACTGTTTTGTTGGCGAAAATATATTGATTGGGTATATCATATATCTTTTGGATTATTTGCTTTCAATATTATTATGCTTATCTTCAGATGGCGTTTGCCTAATTGGGTATTTATATCTTTATTTATATTTTTGTTCGTTAATATGGCTTTAGTTTTATACATTGGTGTATGGCACAGTAATGTTACAAGTCGTCAAATTTTCGTGCTATTTGAAAAATATGATACCTTAAAACGAGCAGAACGAAAGAAGATTATTGGTAAGTATGCTATAAGAGCAGCATTAGCAGCAGTACTTATATCTTCTGGATTATATGTACTAACAATCAATAACTTTATCTTATCCCTCATCAACCGTATGTATGATGTAGCAGATAATTATCTCAAATATATGCCCTGGTCAATACCAAATGGAAGTCAGACAGGTATTGTTTTAAGTTATCATATTCTCAAACCTATAATAGGAGCAGACTGGTTCAACAGTTTATTATTGTTGACTCCGATAGGAGTAATTGGTCTTATTTTTTATAATAGTTATGCAACTGGAATTGCTGAAAAAACCTACGAGAAATTGGTTGAGCAATGGCTAGGAGGACGTTACTTCCAAGACAGTGTATTAAGTAATATTGTTCATAATCAAGATGAAAAAGGTCAAGCGAATTTGGTTATGGGGCTTAACTCTAAAACTGGAGAGCAAGTGATTTTACATGCTAATGAGAGGACTTATCATACTATTATCTTTGGTTTGATTGGTACTGGTAAATCGGCAACGATTCTGATTCCAGCAATGCTACAGGATATGGAAAATATGAAATACTATCTATTATCCTATCGTAAGTATTTGACGAAAGTAGATGAAGAACTGGAAGAAGAATTCTTTAACACAGAGTTTGAACGAAAGAAAAAAAGACGTGAATTGTTGGAACAGTGGTATAACAATGGTTATGCTGCAGAGCTTACAAATGGTATTTATATGACTGAACCATCAGGTTCGATGTATGGCACAATTGTTAAGTACGCTCATAAAATGGGCTTCCCTGATGAAATGATTTGGACTCTAGATCCTACTAACCCAGGAACTGGTGCAATTAATATTTTGGATGGAGATACTACTCAGGTAAAAGGGGCTGTTCGAGACTTATTTAAACGATTTAGTGATCCAACTGGGACTGGTTCTTCTTTCTTTCTTAACCAAGAAGGACAACTTACTGATAATATTATTACGGTCATTAAAGAGGTTGCGTTGATACCAGATGCCCCAATAAATTATATGTTAAAAGGTAAGTCTCCAACACTAACTGAATTCTCAAATATGTTACGTTCTAGCGATTGGATTGAAGCTTATATTGCCGTTTTTGAACAATTACTGAATCGAAAGAAAAGGCTTTTTAAAGAAACGTTGAAAAAGCATGAAGCATTCTTAAAGCAGGAAAAAGAAAAGTGGTTAGAGGAATCAGAGTACAATCGTGAACACGAACAACTCTTTGATACTATCCTTAGACCAGAGAATGTTCATGAAGCTATAAACGCCTTTAATGATGAAAGAAATAAACTTGAAAACCTCCAAAGTTCTTATGATTATTTCATCAATGCTCATCAATTAAATTCGTACACAGAGGAATATTATTATACCTTTGATGCTAACGTGTCTGGTCTAAAAGCAGTTATTGATGACCTATCATCTTCACCAGAAATTCGTCGTGTATTTTTCTCTCAAAGTACCAAAGATTTAGATATTGTTTTAAAAACGGGTGGAATGATTTTGGTCAATTCTGCTAAAGGTGTTCTTGGTAAAGAAAAGTCTCGAATGGTAGCACAGATGGTAACATTAGTTATGCAAAATGCTGCTCAAAGACGTCTTCCAGATAAGTCTCCTTTCTTTGCTTTTTATGAAGATGAAAAGAATGGTTACTTGATGCCAGGTAATGATAGTAACTTCCTAGATGAGTCTCGTAAGTTCCATGTTCCAGTTATGCATGCTTATCAACATGACGAACAAATTAGGGATTCTATTGGCGAATCTGGGGCTGATGCAATCAAGATGTCTTATCGTAATGCCTTTACCTTCCAACAAACCTCAACAAAGGTTGTAGAGTTCATTAATCTACGTTCAGGAGGAAAACATTATGCTCTTAAAGAAACCAAACGTGCAGCAAACGATGACCTTTTAGCAGGGAATCAAGGGAACTCCAGTGCAACTTCAGAGGACGTAGTAGAAGAAGATAACTTCACTGCTAGAGATGCAAATAACCTAGAGAAATTCCAAGTTGGTGGTGTTATCGTCAGTGATGATGAAGTCTCAAATATGATTTATTTGACAACATCTCCGCATTTTGAAATGGATATTTCAAAGGACTCTTTTGTCTCACATACACCTTTCAATAAGGTTTATGGGCTTGGAGAGGAAGAACCGGAAATTGCAAAAGCATACAAGTTGTGGAGAGCAGAAGTGATAGAATATTATGCTCAAAAAGAGTCTGAAAGCCACCTCTATGAAAGTGATTTTACTGAAGAAGAATGGCAAGCAATCATGGATGTTAAGGTGCCAAATGTTGATAGTAATGTAAATGATACGGTTGGTAAAAAAGATGATTCCCCATCAGTTAAAAGAACAATCTTAGTCAACGATAGTATAACAGAACATAGAGAAGGTACTTCAATTAGAGAAGAGGTAACAGAGGATATTGAGCAAAAAGAGGAGGTCAATAACTCAGAAATTCCACCAGTTGTTGAAGAAAAACAAACCGTAAATAGCAAAAATGATATTGGTGAGTTAAAGGATAAAGAAATAACTCAAAGAGTGATCCTAGCTCCATCATCTACACCTGAAACAGTTGATACTCAAAATATTCAAGCCCCTAATCAAGAGTTTGAATTACCTCAAGAACTCTCTCGTGTAGCTCGTGAGAAAGCAACTAGAACTTTAGAAAGTAATGTAGAACAAATGGATATTGATGAAGAAGAAGGGTTTTAGATAACATAAAAAGCAACGGAAATTTCCGTTGCTTTTGTTCTAATTTTGAGAGTTATTATATGTTTCTTTATTAGTCTTCTCAGCATCCTTTCTTTCTTTTTCTTCTGCTTTTCTTTGCTTAATTTCTTTCTTTACTTCTTTAACCTTATTTTGTGTTTCAACAACTAACTCATCAATAGATAAATCTGGATTTTCTAGTTTTTTCAATTCAAAATAGATTTGGCCTAGTTTATCTGTTTGTGATTTTAGATAGGCTTTAAGTTGCTCTGTAGCTTCTTTCTTTTGTTGTTCTAAAGCTTCAAGTTCCTTAATAAAATCTGATTCAGTTTTTTTGTTTTTTCCTGCCATAATTTGCCCCTTAATTATTAATTATATCTAATAGTATAGAGTAAGAATATTAAAAGTCAACCCATGTCACTCCCTTGAAAATAATCTATTCTAGGGTATACTGAACACTATAGCGACCTATTATAAATGAATCCTAATAGTAGTTATTAAGTGCTTAAAACCCCATAAAACCGGTGGTTACGAGTGTTATGTAATAACCATATTTTATGAATGAAAGTATAGAGAGAACAAAAGTCTAAGAGGTTACTGTATTTATAGGGTTGACGACTAATATTAGAAACTCGTAAATCATAAATGAGTAAATAGTGGCTACTATTTAGCTAGAATAACCCATGTTTTTTAGGGATTATCGTTATAAAAATAAACTACGACGTTATGAATGAGAGGAGATGAAAGTATCAATCAGCATTTTACGGGTACAAAGGAATGTTTGAGCAGGTCTATATCAAAGGCTAAGCATAACTTTAAAAATAATATCTATACTCTTCAAAAAAAGACCAGACTATATACCCTATTGATTGACTATTTTAGGACTACAAAATGCAAGATATAAAAAATAGAGATTTTACCTCACTTATTTCAAATAAAAAAAATAAAATTCATTACACTCAGAGAAATAAAATAGCTTCTTATTTTGTTTCAAAAAAGCAAAATATCTCACTGTCGTTTTCAGAAGAGGAACTTATCATCTTTTATCATTTACTAAGGTTTGGTTATTTTGATAAGGAAATAGTAGACCTCATTTATACTGCAGTAACTCGAAAATCCAAAACCCCTAATTCATGGTTTTATCGTCTTGTTGGAAAGGTTAATCATCCTATTTCAGCATGTTCGGATGCTAGAAGCGGTAAGAGAAAGATATATTATCTGAACAAAGGTTTTAGTACCTGGTTGCTTACTATGATTAAGGGGATTGATAAAATACGGTTGCTAACAACAACGACAGAATATGATAGGTCAGTATATAGCATTGTCAGTAATAATCTTCTAGGAGGAAAACCTCAAACCGTAAATATTCATGATCTAGAGACCAGACGATTAGTTGCTAAAATCTTAAACAAGCTTTTCTTTAAAAACCAAGACAAGTCTGTTTATGACCTAAACATACAAGTCGTATTTCCTATTAGTCGGGTTAATCTTTTAATGGTTCCTGATGCTGTTGTATTTGTGAACGATAGCCCTTTTTTTATTGAGTATGACCGAGCAACAGAACGTCAAACAATTCTACTTTCTAAAATATTTGGTTACGCAGAAGAACCAGCATTCGAAAATTCTAGTTTATTTTTCGTTTTCGAGAATAGTCGTAAAGATAATACGCAGGTATCTCAACGTTTAATGAACTTTTTGGAATATGTAAATGAGGTTGAGGTTGAAGGTGTGACTGGACATGACATGTTAAAGCGTAAAAATATTTCTTTATTCAGTCAAACAACAACAAATGCATCTGACGTTATTGTCGAAATCATTCAAGAAAGGATGTTTTCAAATCATAAAGATTGGTGTGATTGCGAGGCTTATGATTTTTCTGAATTTCAGAAAATAGATTATCTTGTAAAGGAGATATCAGAACCTTTAGATGATGATAAATTCCAGTTATCAGCTGTTGTTGAAACTGACTCATGGGAATTGAAAGAGTATCCTATGGTGACTATGACGTATATCAAAAGTGACTTGATTCCACACTTAACTAGTCTCTATGAAGAATTCTCAATAGAGTATGAACATATGATTATTGTATTCCCAAAAGAAGTTCTACCAGAAAAAATAAAACTTCCTTTTGATGATTATTTTTTGATTGTTTATAGATAGAGTAAAGGTATTTGTAAATGGATTATTTGGAATACTTAGGAAGAAGACTTGTATGGCTAGTTGTTTCGCTTGTAGTTGTAATCGTAGTAAAAAGACCAAGAATTTTGAAAAGGCTAGCTATAGTTAGTGATGTAGCTATTGGAAAAATCCACTACTTTATTTTTCTAACGATTGCTTGGCTAGTTCTTGTCACATATTTTATTTTGTACTTGTTTACGGTAGTTTCTTTTTTCCTATCATGGCATTCGCTAACCCTGAATAATGTGCTGGAAGTGATTTTGCAAACCGTATTAATCATACCAACACTCTATACGTTATTTGTTTCACATAACGAGGTCATCAAGAAGGTTGATGAATTCTTATCAGCGAAAAAAGAATAAGTCACGCGCAGCAACTGTAACATATAATCATTCTCTCAACTATTTAAAAAGATGTAAGAAAGTCAAATGATAGTTTGAATTTGTTGTAAGTATCAGGTGTCGTTTTAAAGATAAAAAAGATTGAAAGGTAACGGTAATTAATGAAAATAAAAATTGAATCTGCTTGGAAAACCCTTTGTGATGCATTCCCCAAGCTAAAGGATAATCCTCTTTACAAGGGTTGGTATATTAGCTATGCGATCCTTGTGACGTTATCTATTTTAACGGTAGTTGTAGTGAACCATAGGATTGTCTATTCATTTCCGTTTGATTGGTTTGGTTTGCTTTTGGGAATTATCTTACCTTGGGTTCTTACGACCTTTTATATCGTATATCAAGGTGTGGACCATGCCCACCAGTTTACATCGACTAAAGTTGTTCTTGGGTTATTTATGTTACCTGTAATTCTGATTGGTTTTACCTCTAGTTATAAGAATGAATACAATTATAGTAATCGTATGGTTACGACGGTTTTTGATCAGGAACTCACGCAACAAAGTTTCCACGCAACAAAGATTACATCAAACCAGCTTGATTATTTTAAAGAAGATAATGTCATTTATCCTTATAAGAAAAATACAGCTTCAGAGATATATGTGTTCTTTAGACCTGATTGTCCTTACTGTCAAAAATCAATTCCAGTACTCAATAAGAGCTTAACTGAAAAAGAACGAAACAAGATTATCTATGTTAATGTTCTTGATGAAAGTGGTAAGAATTTAGCTAAAGCTATGGGAGTAGAGAAAGCAGCAACAGCAGTTATCTATCATAAGGATAAGAACTCTGGTGGATGGTCTAAACGTATTGAACGAATGGCAGGTGGAAAACATGCTGCACCTCGTCTTGATGAGGATGCTATCCATGATATTGTGTCAGTTGCAAAGGAGGAAACAAAATAATGTATTTATCAAAAAAAGATATTTCAGAATGGATCGCTAGCCTAAAAGCAGGTGACGAGGTTGCTGTCCAAATAACACGGATGGATGGTGTCATAGTTTCTAGTGAGCGTGGCATTGTCGACAAGTGGTTAGGAAAGAGACTTATAGTTGTTAACGGTAAGCATTTTGTTCCTAGCACTGGTTTGAGACAAAGTAACGCTTTTGTTCCTGGTCAAAAGACAATCGTGGAACAACTTTTTCCCTTGGATGCTTTGCTTTTAGATGAGGAAGAACTTTCCAAAAGAGACACCATTATTCAAAGGTTGAAAGAGTCTGCTGAACGTCTAGAGCACGCGCAGACTTATTCTTCATTAGTCGTTTCTAGGGTGCTTCGTAAGTTATCAGTCCTAGACATTGGTGATATTTATGATCTAAATGAACTACGTTCCTCTAGTGACACAGAAGACTTAGAAAATAGTGCTTTATTGGATAGACGAAAACTCTCAGAGAAGAAACGTTGTCTAAAGACTCTGGACCGTATGCTTACCAATTAAAGTCAAGATAATACCTTGGGTGCTTTTAAGTTAATCTCTATTTTGGGAGAAGTAGCTTCTCAATTTACTGATGCTGAAAATGAGGTAAGTGAATGTTAGCCTATGTCATTATGTTTGTAGTTATGTTTACCATCAAGTGTGTAACTCTTACTTTTGTGAAGAATAAAGAGTCTACAGTTGTCAGTACTTTTCTGAGTGGCACGAATCAGATTTTTCTTAATACGATTGTCTGGTTTCTACGACTAACAGCCATGTTCCAGTTTTATCTTTTGGTGGTAGACAATAATCTAACTGTCATCCCTATAATTGTTGGTTTCATTCTACCTAATGTCTTGTTCTGGTTTAAGGGAATCAAAGCTTCTTTATCGGATTTGCTTGTACGTTGGTTAAAATCATTTATTGGTCATAAGTATAAAACATGCCCATTTTGTCATGAATCACATTTATTCTTTCGATACACAGAAGACCGCACAGCTACATATTACTATCTCTTGACTGAAGATGATAGTCTTGTGGCCATTGGAGATTTTGATAATAGTGACCATCCTGCACGTTTCTTTTTAAGTAACGACGAATCACATTTTGATGAGCTGGTTGATGCCATGCTACCTTATATGTTGCTTGGAATGGAAGAGGTGGTCTATGTAGGTGGGCGACAACAGCGATTGGCTAGAGAATTGTATTGTGTCGATTGTCAGGAACGAGTCAGTGAAGATAGTGGAGTACAATTTGGTGAAGTACTTTTAAGTGAGCATAGGCATGAAGATCATAAAGCTCTTGTTTAGTTTTCGGTATTGAAGTTATTCTTGGATGTAGGAAAAGCAAACGCACTATTTTTAATTGGTGCTTTTTTGTTGGTAATAAACTTTTAAAAGAAATAATTGGAATAATATAAATATAGTGATACTTAATATATCCATAAAGATATGTCATAATTCATTTTTTTCAAATTAATTTAGTAGCCCTTAGATCGGAATTTTTTGAAGTAGAGTCAGAAAATACTGTTAATGATAAATTAAGTACCGTTTCTGACAAGAACTCCTATTGTGTAGCAGTCTGACATATAATGAGTTCGTAAACAAAATTAATAAATGGAGGCCCATATGTTTAAAGTAGAAGAGGTTAAGAAGTCCTTTAAAAATAAAGAAGTTTTAAAAGGTGTTTCTTTTTCTATCGGTGAGGGTGATAAAGTCGCCTTACTTGGAAATAATGGTGCAGGAAAGAGCACATTATTGAAAATTATTGCAGGACAGTTGGCTGCGAACTCAGGTAAAATCAGTACTTCTCTAAATTACCAAACGGAAATCGGTATGATGCCGCAAGGTGATATCTTAATAGATGATTTGACGGTTTCTGATTTAGTTTATCTAAAAAGTAAGATGAACCAAATTGATAGTATTAATGTTGATGAATTCTTGGATATGGTGGAATTACGAGATTTTAAAAACCATTATGTTTCAGGACTATCAGGTGGTCAAAAGAGACGACTTTCGTTATTGCTAACTATCTTAAGTTCTCCTAAGCTTATTTTTTTAGATGAACCGACAACGGGAATGGACTTAGAATCTGTTGATAATTTTTGGAAACTTTTGGAGAAACAAAATTTTACTTCAGTTGTTGTAACACATGATTTTAATCAGATTGACCACTTTTTTACAAAAGTGTTGATTTTGAAAAATGGTCGTATTGCTGCTCATGAATCAGTTGAAGAAATTCATAAAGCTGGTAAGACAATCGAACAGTTTTATCGCGAGAAAGTATAAATGGAGAAATAATGATGATTAATATGATTCAACTTAAACAAGTATTGAGAAATAAACGATTCTTGTTATTTACGATTTTTATCCCTGTAACATGGTACATTTTCTTATACAACATTCAACAGGGAATTGTTCCTAATATTATGCTCGGCATCGCAGTATTTATCGGTATTATTGGTAATAGTCTAGCAACGTTTAGTAAACGAATTTCCTCAAATATTGGTTTTTACTCTTTTGAATCAAAGTTCACAAAATATAGTGTAAAAAAGTACCTCTTAGATCAGACATTTGTTCAAATCATTCTTAATAGTCTTATTTTTATAGTTGTGCTTGGTATAGCAGTAGCATTTTTTAAATTTCCTATCACCGGAAATCTAGCTATTCAGTTTTTGTTGCTAACTATGATGGGAATTTATTTTAGTATCATTGGCTTTGTCTTAGGTGTAAGATTAGATTCACAAATCCTTGATACTGTGAGCTTTCCGATTATTATTTTAGCATCAATGACAATTATTCCTTTTGCTACCCTAGGAGCAAAAGAAGGATTTATGGGACTTGTAAGTAAACTACAAATGATTTTTCCGGGATATTATTATACAAATATTATCAATTCAATTTCATCAGGAAAGGAAATCAATCTAACAGATTTTATTTTATTTGTAACAGTATTTATTTTGAATATTCTTCCATTATATTTCTTAGTTCCAAAGGTAAAATTTGTAAAAGCAAAATAATTATTGATGAACTAATATAAGATTATTCTCAGGCTTAAGATAAAGTCCCTTGAAGTACAACTTCAAGGGACTTTTCCTGTTAAAAGACATATCAATGGGTTTATCCACTGTGGATGTGGGAGAGCAGTACTTTTCTCTTCTATAGCTTGATTAATAGTTAACATTCACATTGTGGATTTAAAACTCATTACAACCATAAGAAGCCTTAAGAAGTTCTTCGTGAACGTTCAAAGTTCTTGCATAAGAGAATTAACCAATATTTAGAAGAGATTTCAGGCAACACCATATTTTTAAGAAAAGACATTGCTACAAGCTATATACCAAAAAAGTATAATTTAAATACAGACATGAAGGCATAAGGTTATTACCATATGGAGTTATAAGCAGTAACGACTAAATTCGTAGTTAATTGAAGAAAATTTTAACTTTAATAAATCCAAAATATGTAAACAAAAAAGCCTCTATAATCTCTCCAGTGGTTTTACCGCTACAGTTGACAAAGAAACTACAAAAGGAGGAATCCATCTCATATAAGGGTAGATTCCTCCTCTTTTATGTTATTTAAACTATAGAGATTACTTTCTCATTGTGACCTTAACCGGTCCTCACTTAATACCTATTAAGATAGTTTTCAAAATCTACAGTCGTTAATTATTTACAAAATCTGATAGTTTGAGAAAAGAGGTGATTTGCACTACGAGTGGTAATCGTAGATTTAGGGTATTTTTCCAATATACTATTTACATTATATAAGCCAATACCTCTACCCTCCCCTTTACTAGAGTGACCTCTAACAAAAATGCGACTAACCTCGACCTTTTCTGATTTTATACTATTTTCGACGATAAGCACCAACGAATCATCATTATTTATGAAAACGACAGTCATTTTCGGACTAATAGTTTCAATGGCGGCTTCGATAGCATTGTCACAAAGGACAGATAGAACAGTGATAAAATCTAGTAATTCTATCCTAAAATTGCTAATAGGTTCTTCAACCTCGACAGAAATTGAAATTCCCCTATTCTGTGCCTCGAGTAATTTAGCGGAAAGAATACTTTTAATAGCATCATTTTTAATATTGCTAAGTTTAGCTATATCAAACTTACTATCATAGAATTGTTTTGCACTGTCTTTAAGGACATCATTGTAAACAGTTTTAACAGCGTCAATATCTTGATTATCAATCCCTAATTTTAGACTTGTCAAAATATTAATGTAGTCATGACGGAAACCTCTAATTTCCTCATAAAGGGATTCAACGTGATGGCTGTAACTAGATAGTTCATATAATTGGGTGTCCTTTTGCTTAATTATTTCCTTCTCTAGTTTTTCTTTTGAGATTGCATTGAGGTAGAGTAGCATTACAAAAAACAGAATAATATAAAAGTTGTTAATATGCCCTCTCCAGATGTCTGCATTAGCTAATTTATCTCTATAAATAACAAATGTAGAAACTAACAACATATATACAAGCATGGAGATATTAATTAGTAATAATAAATACCTGAAATAGTGACGCTTGAAACCCTCTTTTATTTCGTTAAAATCTAATCTAAGAGATTTTACTATGAGTAAATGGAAAGGGAAAACCAGTAATTCAATTAAGATATCGTACCAACTTAGTGAGGCTTCATTGAAAACGTAGACTCCTAGTAAAGGAAAAACGTAGAATCCTAGCATTCTACCTAGCAAGCTATCTACAATAATAGGATACAAGCCATAAAAAATATTAAGTATTTTACTTTTATACCTATTCCGATATATGTTATAAGCGATAAAGATAAAAAAGTATGCAAAGTACCCAACAGGAGGGCATATGATGAGAAGTAGAACGTATAAAAATGGGGTAATAATATACCACAAAGGTTTGATAGGTTGGTTACTTATTTGTTGAAATAGTAACAATACTACTAATATCTTAGAGTAGAACAGCAATAAATTTATAACCATTTCCATAAAAACACCTTAGCTTTTCATCGATTTAACCTTCTCCAAAAGGCCCCTATATTTCGTACGGGAGATGGGACATCCAATATTGTTATCAAACATTGCCATTTTTTCTTCTTTGTTGATTTTAAGGATATTTTCAGGATTAACGATAAACGAACGATGGCATCGATATAAGCGTTCGTCAGCACGCTCAACTTCTGAAATACTTGCGTAAAACTCCATTCTTTCTTCTTTAGTATGCAAAATAACCTTATGTATTGTTGGAGACGTTTCAAAAAATAAAATATTGTTAAAAGGCACTTGAACGTGGGCCATTGATGTTTCAAAAGTAAATGAATCTTGGGTAATGGTAGCCCCCAGTTTATCCATAGTATATTCAATTGCTAAACGGACACGTTCATAAAAAAACTCATCATTCAAAGCTTTATCAATAAAATCTAGGGCAGCAACTCTATATTTAAAAGTGACTGGCATGAATTCTGAGTGTGTTGTTACAAAAACAATTGTTGCATTAGGATCTTTTTTTCGAATTTCTTTAGCAATGTCTAGCCCCTTCTTTTCTTCACCCTTGATTTCAATATCTAAAAAGAAAAGTTGGTGAGAGCCTCTTTCGGTAATTGCGTCAAGTAATTGGCTAGGTTTTCCATAAATCTCAGGTCCTTTACATTTTAGAGATTTTTTTGAAATAACATCCTTAATAACTGTTTCTATTCGTGATTGTTGTAAGAAATCATCTTCTAAAATAAAAATATTTAACAATTAGTTTACTCCCCATTCAATAAAATATTTAGTAACTGTGTTTCCTTTTTCCTAGAGCAAAAGCATTGAAGTATTTTTCAGTATTAAAAATTATATGATTTGTTGTTTTAGATAAGAATGATACTCTTTTTAAGGTTAATTAATTCATTTCTATGACGTCTAAACAAAAATCCATATTTCTCTGCAAATACAGATAATTTTCCCTAACATGCAATACACAAATAAGTATGGAAACTTTTAAGTAAAGATTTTTTTCTTATCTATAACTATGCAATATAGGTCGTCATAATTTGATTCCATAACTGAATCTTTTGTATTAAAACATACACTCACAATAGGTGACTCCAATCCAAGATAATATTTGTATATCGTAACAAGTCTAGAAACTATTACATCGGTATATTTCTTCAGTAGATGACAATAAATGAACCGTTTATGATATATGACTAATCAAACGGTATAACCAAGCTATAATAAAAATAGGAATTGGAGGTGAAGTATGTTCAATATTGTGAAGCACTTTTGGCTTTTGATAACTATTAAAAAGTATATAAAAAAATACAAGTTAAAAGTTAAAGTTAGAAATTATTTCAATTCTATAAGAATTACTACAAACACTAACAGTCTAAATTTTATCACACTTACAGAGAAAAGTAACTATGAAAAAAAAGTTAAAGAGATTAGGAGGAGTAACGTAAATGCACAAATTATTTTATTGATACCAAATGTTGATTATAGAAAAATATTCAATGAGCATCTCGAACTATTAGGAGTCATTGATGTCAAAAATTCATTAGCGAATATTGCTAGTGAAATTAGTGATTATCTAGATTATTTTTTTAATATCGAATAGACGTACTAATATCCCTATACATGTAATCCGTACCGAAGGTTATTATTTTGTTTTTCGAAAACTAGTAGCAGTGTTAGTGGTTCCGAAAGGATTTTAGTGATGTATAAAAGCTATATAATCACTACAGTGGTTTTACTCTTAACAGGAATTATAGAGCTTTTTGAATGTACACAAAAAGTACAAAAGTATCAATGGGAATAACCTATGAGTCTTATAAAGAATATCACAGAATTAACCGGAATTAAAATAACAAATATCATTATTTCACTCATTGTTGAAAGTATGTTTGTCAACTGTGGAGGGTGAAGAAATGTTAACCAGAAAAAAGACAAAAAAACTAGGGCAATGGCCCTAGTTGTAAAGAAGGTTTGTTCACATCTGGATTTATAGCAGTTTAAGGGGAAGGACACAATAGACTTAGGGGGTGTCACACTCCCTATTATTGTCTCACGAAAACCACTAGCTGTGCTAGTGGTTCTGAAAAGCTTTTAGCGATGTATCAAAAAAGTCCCCCTAAAGTGTTATATTAGATAA
>OIWP01000714.1_pt1 | contig 47629 bp, 38 predicted proteins | sample 1587661 | NCBI WGS metagenome assembly OIWP01 (sample SAMEA3888899, study PRJEB22519) | human gut metagenome | biome: human gut; feature: human-associated habitat; material: faeces | place: Denmark | collected 2010 | reverse complement strand
GTGCGCTGCAGTCAGGCCGCAAACCCCTTTGTCAAAAAGTAATACTTTTTGACAGGCTCAATGCCCCCGAAAGCCGTTGCTTTCGGGGGCTTTTGCCTTGGTCTTGCGGGGTCAGACCGCCTCAATCTCCTGCAGCGTCATGTCGCGGCCGGTGAGCGGCATGAGCTTTTTCCCGCCGCAGCCGGGGCAGGTGAGGTCGTTGACGTCGGCCTCAAACTCCGCGCCGCAGTCGAGACAGCGGGCACGCCCCGCCTCGGTCTCGACGCGCAGCGGCACGCCGTCATACTCCGTGCCGTCGGTCACGGCGACCCAGCAGTCGGTGAGAAAATGCGGGATGACGCCCGAGAGCGTCCCGACGCGCACCGTGATGCTGCGCACGCCGTCGAGCGCCTCCTCGCGGGAGATGTCGCGCACCATTTTGAGCAGCGCGTCGCACAGTGCCAGCTCGTGCATTACTTACGAACCGCCTTCTTGACGATGCTGCCGGCGCGCTTGACGACGCCCTCGGCGACCTTGATCGGCATGGTCTCATACGAGCCCGCGTGCCAGTCGCGCACCTTCTTGAGGTGGATGGCGTCGAACTTGCACTTCGTGGTGCACAGACCGCAGCCGATGCACAGGTAGCTGTCGACCTTCGTCGCGCCGCAGCCGAGGCAGCGGGCGCACTCCTTTTTGACCTGCTCCTCCGTGAACGTGACACGCGCATCGGAGAAGGTCTTGGCCTTGGCCGCGTTGTAGCCCGGCATCTGGCGGTGATCCTTATCAAAGCCCGCCGTCTCGAGGAGCACGTGCTCCTTATCGAGCGAGCGGTACACGCGGCGGTCGCGTCCGGCGGTGAGCGTCTGACCGGGGTGCACGAAGCGGTGCAGGCTGATGGCGGCCTCCTTGCCGGCGGCGATGGCGTCGATGGCAAACTTCGGGCCGGTGTAGCAGTCGCCGCCGACGAAGATGTCCGGCTGCGCGGTCTGATACGTGAGGGCGTCGGCCTCGGCCGTGCCCTTTTTCGCCGTCGTGAGCGCGCCGGTGTCGAGCGTGCCCCAGTCGACCGTCTGGCCGATGGCGCCGATGACGGAGTCGAGCGCGATCGTCTCGAATTCGCCCGTGCCGACGGGCTTGCGGCGGCCCTTCTCGTCCGGCTCGCCGAGCGCCATACGCTCGACCCGGATGCCGGTGACCTTGCCGTCCGCGCCGAGGATCTCGACCGGAGCGGTCAGGAAGCGGAAGCGCACGCCCTCTTCCATCGCCTCTCTGACCTCCTCGGGGTCGGCGGGCAGCTCTGCCTCGCTGCGGCGGTAGAGGACATAGGTCTCGTCCGCGCCGAGGCGCACCGCGCTGCGGCAGACGTCCATGGCCACGTTGCCGCCGCCGATGACGGCGCAGCGCTTGCCGACGGCCGGCTGCTCGCCGAGGTTCACGGCGCGCAGGAAGTCCACGCCGCCGTAGACGCCCGTGAGCTCCTCGCCCGCAACGCCGAGCCTGGCCGACTTCTGCGCGCCGATGGCGACATAGAAGCCCTTGTAGCCCTGCTCGCGCAGCTGCTCGATGGTGATATCCTTGCCGACTTCAACGCCGCAGCGGAATTCGACGCCCATCTCACGCAGGATGTCGATCTCGGCGTTGAGCACGTCCTTTTCGAGGCGGAAGTTCGGGATGCCGAGCGTGAGCATGCCGCCGGGAACGGGGTTGCGGTCGAACACGGTCACGGGGTAGCCCTTGTTGGCGAGGTAGTAGGCACAGCTCATGCCTGCAGGACCTGCGCCGATGATGGCGATCTTCTCCGTGTACGGGCGGCCGATCTGGTTGCACAGCTTCGGCACAAAGCGCGTGGCCTCGTGCAGGTCATGGTCGGCGATGAAGCGCTTGACCTCGTCGATGGCGACGGCCTCGTCGACTGCGCCGCGGGTGCACTCGGTCTCGCAGCGCTTGTTGCAGATGCGGCCGCAGACGGCCGGGAACGGGTTTTCCTTCTTGATGAGCTCGAGCGCGTCGGTGTAGCGCCCCTGCGCGGCGAGCTTCAGATAGCCCTGCACGGGCACGTGCGCGGGGCAGGCGGTCTTGCACGGCGCGGTGCCGGTGGGCATGACGTCCTCGTGATCCTCGCGGTAGTCGGGGTTCCACGAGCGCTTGGGGTGGATGGTCTCGGAGAGCTTGACGTAGTCCGGCTGCGGCGTCAGATCCTCGGTCGAGCACAGCTTCTGACCGAGCTTGAGCGCGTTGCCGGGGCAGGTCTCCACGCACTGACCGCAGGCGACGCACTTGGCCTCGTCCACCTCGGCGACGTAGTTGGAGCGGATCGCATCGCGCGCGCCGAACATCAGACCCACGCGCAGACCGAAGCAGGCGCAGGCGCAGCAGTTGCAGATGGCCGCGCTCTCGCCTGGCTCTTCAATGTTGACCATGTCGTGCATGAGGCCGTTTTCCTCCGCGCGCTGAATGATCTCCAGCGCCTGCTCGCGCGTGATCTCTCTGGCGCGGCCGGTGCGGATGTAGTGCTCGGCGCCTCGGCCCATCTGCACGCACATATCCTCCTCGAGGTGGCCACAGCCGTCGCCAAGGCTCGAGCGCGACGCGCGGCACGAGCACGGGGACACGGAAAAGCGGTCATACTTATCCAGATAGTGCGAGATGCGCTCATAATCGCTCACGCCCTCGATGCCCTCGAGCGCGCTCTCGACCGGGATGACGCGCATGAGACCGTAGCCGTCGGGGATCATGGCGCCCATGCTCGCGGCGAGGTTGCGGGTGTACTCATCGAACGCGCGGCCGACCTCCGGATGCGTTTCCAGCAGCTCCTTCTGGTTGACCATCATCTCGAGGATGCCGGGCGCGAAGATCTGCATGTAATACACGTCCTCGCCGAGCGCCTTGTCCATCGAGCGGCGGAAGATGCCGTAGTAGACGAGGTTGTCGAGCAGCGGCGCGATCTCCTCCACGGTCTTGCCGACCTTCTTGGCGAGATAGCCCGCGGTGCGCTCCTTGCGCAGACCGGCGGCGATGGCGATGTCCGCCTCGTCATCCGAGAGGATGCCCGCCATGCAGTAATATTCGGGCGCGTTTTCGTCGATCTTGGTCGTGATGCCGGTAACGCCCCCAATGATCTTCGCCAGCTTCACGATCTTCGGTCTGAGTTGTGCCATTGTGTCTCCTCCTTCTTTTTTGCGCGAGATTGTCATCACTATAACATACCCGGTGCGTCTTGGGAACCATATTTTTGTTTCTTGCGCCGAAGTGGGGCGTTTTGCCCCGCGCCGCAGCGTAAAACAGGCTCCCGCACGATGGCGGGAGTCTGTCGGCTGTCAAAAAGTATTACTTTTTGACAAAGGGGTTTGCAGTCTGCTGCGCGCATAATTTGTGCGCCGCTGGCGCACAAATTCCACACTTGCAGCCTGAGAAGTATTTTCTTCGACGCACATGTCGCCGAAGAAAATGATTGGACTTTCTTTGCGCCTGCGGGCGCAAAGGCTACGAGGTTTTTGGATAAACGAAGGCTCCCACGCGACGGCGGGAGCCTTTTTGTGTGCGTGTCAGAACTTGACGAAGCCGGTCGTCGTGCCCATCGGGTAGCCGAGCGTCCACGCGCGCTTGCCGCAGTGGGGGCAGACCTCGCCGCGGGCGTCGAGCTCGTCGATGAAGGCCTCGGCGCGCATGATGTACATATTCGTCTTGCGCACATAGCGGCAGTGCCCGCAAAAGACCACGTAGGTCGCAAAGCTGTCATAGATGCCGCGGGCGCGTTTTTCCTTTTCCTCGGCGGTCAGCGGCCGGGGATTGACGTTTTGATTGACTGCCATCGTTTGCTCCTCCCCTGTCAGATCTGGTGCTCGCGCTTGACGCTGTCGTAGTGCTTGTTCAGAAACGGCACGACGACCGAGCGCATGAGCTTCATGTCGAGGTTATAGTAGTAGATCACGAACAGCACGGCCAGCGCGCCGCCGGTGATGCCGAAGGCCTTGAACAGGAACTTTGCAAATCTGCATTTCATAGTGGCTCTCCTCCTTTACCAGCCCATGCTGTCGTCAAAATCGACCAGCGACGGATCGACCGGCTCCTCGTGCAGGACGCTGGTCATGTATTCGTTGACGGCGCTGCGCGCCTCCCGCGGCGAGACGATGCGGTGATCCATCAGCGAGTGCGGCATCCACACAACGTGGAAGCGGTCGTTGTGCTTGCGGATCTCCTCCTCGATCAGACCCTGTGCGCCGGCCATGCCCTTGCAGCCGATGTCGTCGTACATGAGGATCATGTCGCAGTTGAACTTCTCCGCCGTCTCCCACATCTGCATGATGTGGCGGTTGCCGCCGACGGTGTGCGTGCGCATCGGGGTGCGGGCGTGCCAGTCGGCCACGTCGCTCATCATGATGTCGCGGTCCTCGGTGTCGACGATGTTGTGGCCGGTGAGCGAGTCCATGTTGATCAGGCACAGGATGCCCCAGCAGTTATACAGCCACTGCACGCCGTGCGCGTAGTACGTCGAGCCGCAGCTCCAGGCAATGGCGCGGTGGCGCGTGTGCGGGAAGGTGTCGATGTTCTTGCGCACACATTTGTCAAAGATGCGCGTGATCTTGCGCGAGGCCTTGAGGAAGTACTCGTTGCCGCCCTGCTGGTAGAAGTAGATGCGGAACAGGCCCTGACACACGGGGTTGAGCGCGCCGTTGTTCGTCTTGGCGTAGACGTCCCAGCGCTCGGTCTCCTCGCGGTTGAACTGGTTGGTGTTTTCAATGTGCTGGATGAACGTGTCCCAGTTGAACGGCTGGTGGAACTGATCCTCGAGGAAGTGGATGGCCTCGTACACCTCGTGCACGCCGAGCTCCTTGCAGGTCGGGTCGTCGTACATGAGCGGGGTCGTGAACGGATGCACGGCCTTTTTGCCGTCGCTCGAGAGCGCGCGGTACATGGCGACGTTGTCCATCATGTTTGCGTCGCAGGGGTTGTTGGTCGTGAGCCAGCAGTTGCCGATGTCGGGATACTCGCCCTCGACGGCGACGCCGGTCTCCACGAGCGGCAGCGTGCACATGTCGCCCGGGATGCCGCAGCTGACGGCCTGATCGACGTAGTACGAGCCGAGGTTCTTGTTCAGGATCGGCACCATGAACGCCGCGTGCTGCTGGATGTTGATGCCGAAGTAGCCGGGGAAGCCGTAGATGATGTGCTTGGGCAGCGTGTAGTCAAAGGCGATCGTGCGCTCGGTCCACTTGTTCTCGCCGAAGCGGCGGTCGGCGCGGATCTCGCGCCACATCGTCGTGATCGAGTCCGAGATCATGCAGTCGATGGCCGTCAGGTCGGCGCGCAGCACCATGCCGCGGTCGCCCTCGATCCATTTGTCGACCATCATGGGCGTGGCGAGGTAGGCGCTCAGCCAGCGGTATTTCCAGAAGGCGCGCACCATGCGCACCGGGTCGCGGCCGATGAGCCCGGCCATCTTGACCCACGTCTGCAGCCAGCGGGCGAAGGCGTAGGCCGTGTCCCGCACGCCGCGCCATTCGCGGTGGCGGTAGAAGTTCGTGCCCTCGATGTACAGGTCGCCGAGATAGTGGCAGTCGTTGTCACCCCGCAGGAAGTGGCCGAGCGTGCCGTATTCTTCTTTGAGCGTGCGTTTGCGTTTCCACATAGTTGAGCCCCTCCCTTACTGCTGCGCCTGGATCTTTTTGATCTCCAGCGACTCGATGAACGCCTGGAACCGGGTACGCAGCTGGCCGGAGGCGGCGCTCGTGTAATCCTTCTCGATCTGGCACACCGGAATGCTGCGCGGCAGCTCGTAGCCCTCGTAGAACCACATGCCGTCCTGCGCGCGCTCGTAGCCCCAGTATTCGCAGAACTTCATGTTCTCGACGATGATGCCGTCGGCGTGGTATTTCTCCGCGAGATCGAAGATGTAGCGCTTGCGCGCGATGATGTTCTCGGGTCCCATGGCGCGCGGGCACTGGTTGCGCCACATATAGTAGTCGGCGATGGACTGCAGAACGTCCTTGCCCTCCTCGAGCGGGATCTCCTCGCGGCCGGGCATCGAGCCGAAGCAGTAGCGGTCGGCCACGACGAGACCGCCGGCCATCTCGCACATTTTCGTAAACTCCGGGTCGTCGATCTCGCTGCCGGCGATGAGCACACGCGCCCGGTAGCCCGGCTTCGGGTCAGGCTCGCGCGTGCGCAGCTCCTGCAGCGTCTCGCGCAGGTAGGGCAGGATGAGATCCTTCGGGCACGTCTGCGTGCACAGCTGGATGACGTGAAATTCATAGCCCGTGATGACGGGGTTTTCCGCCTCGCGCATGGCGTTGATCTCCGTCATGATGCGGCAGACCTCGTTGAACTGCTCAACAGCCTTGCGCAGGTTGGCCTCGGAGAAGTCCACGCCGTAGACCTTTTCGAGCGGCTGGAGGATCTTCTGCTCGATCTGGCGGCGGTAGTAGCCCGCGTGCCACTCGGTCTTGCGCAGCGGCATATCGAGATACGTGCAGAAGAATTTCTCGTTCGGGATCAGCTCGCAGTATTCAAAATACTGCTCCATACGGTTCATCGTCGTGCAGCATTCCTGCCCGATGAGCGCGGAGATAAAGTTGTAGCCGCCCTCGAACGCGCGCTCGAGGATGCTCTTGGAGTACGGACACGAGCGGTTGGTCATATAATAGGTGGCCATGTCGGGGTTGGTGCAGTTCGGCGCGCGCAGACGCACGCCAAAGCACTTGTCCGTATCCAGCAAAACCTCCGGTATGTACGAACAGTTCCATGCCAGCGCCAGCCGCCCGTCCCCACAGGCGGCCTGAACCAGGTCGTTGTTTGCCTGCTGCAGCAGGTTCTCGAAATAGATCAGATGCTTCAGGTCTCTCATTCGCGCATTCCCTCCTTCATTGCACGGTTCTCGCGCCGTCTTTGAAAATTCGACATTTTGCACAAGCGCGGAACGTTAGCGCACGTTTATTATAGAACTTTGTCCGAATCATGTCAATATGTGTAACTAATGTTTGTTAACAAACATCCGGCGCTCCGCCTGTTTGTTTGCCGTGCGCCGCAGCCCGCGCTGCGGGCGCCCGGCGCGCAGAATGTCGGCTCCGGTCAAATGCGGGTAAAAACTATTTGCATATGGGATTAAATTGGCATATAATTTTCCCGTTGACTGCATTGTGAGAAAGGGCGGCGCGTATGTTCTGGCTCTGGCTGCTTTTATATGGCCTGCTCTTCGCCGTACCCCGCGCGCTCATGCCGGCCGCGGCGCCGCTGCTCACGCCGGCGCTGCTGGCGGTGTATTGGGCGGTGCTGCTGCGATACCTGCACACGCGCGGCCGGCTGCGCAGCTACGGCCTGTGCCGCGGCAGAGGCCTGACGGCGCGCGATGCGCTGCTGTCGCTGCCGGTGCTGCTGTTCGCCGCGCTGAACATTGCCTTCGGCGGCGCGCGGCCGGGGATCGCGGAGGCGGTGTATCTGCTCTTTGCCGTGTTCGGCGAGGAGGTGCTGTTTCGCGGCGTGCTGCCGGCCGTCTGGGGCGAAAAGCTCGGTGCGGCCGCGGCATCGGCGGCGCTCTTTGCGCTTTTGCATCTGGGCAGCGCCCCCGGCGGGAACTTTTCCGCCGCCGCGGTGCAGGCGCTGTGCGCCTTCGGCGCGGGGCTGCTGCTGACGGCGGTGCGCGCAAGGACCGGCAGCATCGCGCTGCCGCTGCTCGCCCACGCGCTCATCAACCTCACGGGCAGCGGCGCGGTGTCCGCCGCGCCTCAGGCCGCGGCCTATCTGGCGGCGTCGGCGCTGTGCACGCTGTGCGCGCTGCGGCTGCTCAGGGATGCAGCCTGAATTTTGAACGCAACAGAAACAATCGAAGGAGAACAGACCCAGGATGAGATTTTACATTGACCCCGGCACGGGCAGCATGCTCTTTGCGATCCTCATCGGCATCATCGGCGCCGTGACCTATATGCTCAAGTCGTGGTTTTTGAAGCTGCGCTTCGTGCTCAGCGGCGGCAAAAAGGTCGACACCGGCGCAAAGAAGATCCCGCTGGTCATTTTTTCGGATGACAAGCGGTATTGGAGCGTGTTTCGCCCCGTGTGCCGCGAGCTGGACAGAAAGGGCATCGACACGGTCTACATGACCGCCTCGCCGGACGACCCCGCGCTCGAAAACGACTTCCCGCACATCCATGCGCAGTTTATCGAGGAGGGCAACAAGGCCTTTGCCAAGCTCAATTTCCTCAACGCCTCCGTCGTGCTGGCCACGACGCCGGGGCTGGATGTCTACCAGTGGAAGCGCTCGAAGCAGGTCGACTATTACGTCCACCTGCCGCACGCGGCCAGCGACATCAGCGGCTACCGGATGTTCGGCATCGACTACTATGACGCCATCCTGCTCTCGGGTCAGTATCAGGTCGAGCAGGTGCGCGCGCTCGAAAAGCTGCGCGCGCTGCCCGCCAAGGAGATCGTCAAGGTCGGCATCCCGTACATGGATGATATGCTCGCGCGGCTGCACGCAGACCCGCCGCTGCCGGAGCACGAGCGCACGGTGCTGCTCGCGCCGTCCTGGGGCGAGAGCGCCATCCTCAAAAAATACGGCGGCCGGATCATTGACACCCTGCTTGCGACGGGGTATCACATCATCATCCGCCCGCACCCGCAGTCGTTCCGCTCCGAGCAGGACATGATGGCAAAGCTCATGCGCGCCTATCCCGACTCGCCGCAGCTCGAGTGGAACCGCGACGCGGACAACTACGACGTGCTGCGTCGCTCGGACATCCTCATTTCCGACTTCTCGGGCGTGATCTTCGATTTCTCGCTCGTGTACGACAAGCCCGTCATCTACACCGACACGGACTTTGACGACGCGCCCTATGACGCGTGGTGGCTCGACACGCCCTACTGGACGTTCGACGTGCTGCCGCGCATCGGCCAGAAGCTGACCGAGGAGAATATGCCGCGCCTGCGCGAGCTCATCGACGCCTGCCTGCGCGACCCCCGCTATCAGGCGGGGCGCGACGAGGCGCGGGCGCAGACCTGGGAGCACATCGGGCAGGGCGCGCGCAACACGGCCGATTACCTGGAGCGCAAGCTCACGGAGCTGTCCGCAAAGACGGCCTCCGACACCGAGATAGGAGAACAATAACATGTCATTCTGGGACATTCTGGGCACGCTGCTCATCAAGCCGCTTCAGCTGCTGTTTGAGGTGGTGTTCGTCATGGCCAACCGGGTCGTCGGCGACCCCGGCCTTGCCATCATCGCGCTGAGCCTTGCGATGAACTTCCTCGTGCTGCCGCTCTACCGGCGCGCCGACGCCATGCAGGAGGAGGAGCGCGAGACGGAGCTGCGCCTGCACAAGGGCGTGGCGCACATCAAAAAGACCTTCCGCGGCGACGAGCGCATGATGATGCTGCAGACCTACTACCGGCAGAACAACTATAAGCCGACCTATGTGCTCAAGGGCGCGACGTCGCTGTTTCTGGAGATCCCGTTTTTCATCGCGGCCTACGCCTTCCTCTCGAACCTGGAGCTGCTGCACGGCGTGTCCTTCGGCCCCATCCGCGACCTCGGCGCGCCTGACGGCCTGCTCACCGTGGCGGGCGTGACGGTCAACGTCCTGCCGTTTCTCATGACGGCGATCAACCTCGTCTCCTGCGTCATCTTCACCAAGGGCAGCCTGCCGAAAACAAAGGTGCAGCTGTATGCCATGGCGCTGTTTTTCCTCGTGTTTCTCTACACGTCTCCGGCGGGGCTCGTGTTCTACTGGACGCTCAATAACCTCTTTTCGCTCATCAAGACGATCTTCTATAAGCTCAGGCACGCGCACATCATCCTCGGCGTGCTCTTCTCGCTCGCGGGCATCGCCGCCGCCGTGTACGGTCTGTTTTTCTACGGGCAGCCGACGCCGCGCCGGCTGGTGTTTTTCATCGTGGCGGCCCTCGTGCTGCAGCTCCCGCTGCTGGCCGTGCTGTGCAAGGGCAAGGTCCGGCTGCCGGAAAAGCTGCGCGGCGCGCAGCCGAGCAAGAAGCTCTTCGTCTCCGGCTGCGTCTTCCTCGCCGTGCTCACGGGGCTGCTGATCCCCTCGGCGGTCATCCACGCCTCGCCGCAGGAGTTTGTGAACATGACCAGCTTCCTGCACCCGGCGTGGTACATCGTCAGCGCCCTCTGCTTCTCTGTGGGCACGTTCGTCATCTGGTTCGGCATTTTTTACAGTCTTGCCAAGCCCTCGGTGAAGGCCCTTCTGGATCGGTGCGTCTGGGCGCTGTGCGGCATCGCGCTGGTGGACTATATGTTCTTCGGGCGCAGCCTCGGCAATCTCTCGGCGGGGCTCGTGTTTGACAACGGGCTGCAGTTTACAACGGGGCAGATGCTCGTGAACCTCGCCGTCGTGCTGGCCGTTTTCGCCGTGTTCACCTTCGCTGCGTCCAAGTGGCGGCAGCGCATCCCCGGCATCCTCACCGTGGGCATCATCGCCGTCGTGTGCATGTCTGTGGTGAACACCGTGGGCATCTGCCGCTCGATCAACGAGATCAAGGCCGGCGCACAGTCTGACGGCGGGACCCCGACCTTCTCCCTGAGCAAGACGGGCAAAAACGTGATCGTGCTCATGCTCGACCGCGCCATGGGGCCGTACATTCCGTATATCTTCAACGAAAAGCCGGAGCTGGAGGCACAGTTTGACGGCTTCACCTACTACAGCAACACCGCCTCGCTCGGCATCAAGACGAACATCAGCACGCCGTCCCTGTTCGGCGGCTATGAATACACGCCGGCCGAGCTGAACGCGCGCGATCAGGAGCTGCTTGTCGATAAGCAGAACGAGGCGCTCAAGGTGCTGCCGGTCATGTTCGATCAAAACGGCTTTGACGTCACCGTGCTCGAGCCTGTTTACGCCGGTTACGGCTGGGTGCCGGATCTCTCGATCTTTCAGGACTATCCGGACATCCGGCGCTTCAACGTCCGCGGCTACTTCTCCGACCCGAAGCTGCAGGAGCAGGCCATCCGCAGCAACAAGCGCAACTTCTTCTGCTACGCACTCATGAAGGCGGCGCCGCTGTGCATTCAGGCAAATCTCTACGACTACGGCACCTACAATCAGGGCAACTTCGTGTCCGACGAGGGCTACGCCGGTCAATCGACCGACGGCGCGCTCACGGCGAGCGGCATCAGCGCAGGATTCATGAATTCCTACAACGTCCTCGCAAATCTCCCGAACATCACCCAGATCAGCAAGGACGACACAAACACCTACATGGTCCTGACCAACGACACGACCCACGATCCGGTGCTGCTGCAGGAGCCGGAATACGTCCCGGCGCCGGAGGTCGACAACACGCAGTACGAGCGCGAGCACGCCGACCGCTTCACGGTGAACGGCAGAACGATGACCGTGCAACAGCGCAATGACTATGCGTACTATCAGTGCAACGTCGCCGCGCTGCTCCAGCTCGGCAAATGGTTTGACTATCTGCGCGAAAACGGCGTTTACGACAACACGCGCATCATCGTCATGTCCGACCACGGCGGCACGATGGGACAGTTTCCCGAGCTGCTCGCGGACGACGGCATGGATGCCGAGAGCTTCGCCTCGCTGCTCATGGTCAAGGACTTCAACAGTAAGGGCTTTACGACGTCGGACGAGTTCATGCTCTCCGCCGATGTCCCGCTGCTGGCAGTGAAGGACGTGGTCGCAGATCCCGTCAACCCGTTTTCGGGGCGGCGCATCGACGAGGTCTCGAAGCCGAAGCAGGAGCAGCTGCTGCTCTACTCGTTCGAATGGGACGTCAACGTCAACTGCGGCACGCAGTTCATTGCCGGTGACTGGTACACCGTCAACGGCGACATCTGGAACAAGAACGCCTGGCATTCGGTCGCGAACAAAGCCGTGCTGACTGCCGAGCGCTGAACGGAGGGAACAACTTGTACAAAGTAGACAATGCGGTCATTATGGCCGCCGGCACATCCAGCCGCTTCGCGCCGCTGTCGTATGAGACGCACAAGAGCCTGCTGACCGTGCGCGGCGAAGTGCTCATCGAGCGGCAGATCCGCCAGATCCGGGACGCCGGCATCGACAGCGTCGTGCTCGTGGGCGGATATATGAAGGAGCGCTTTGCATACCTGCGGGAGAAGTTCGGCGTCACCATCGTCGATAACCCCGAATACACCTGCCGCAACAATCACTCGAGCATCTATGCCGCGCGCCACCTGCTCGGCAATTCCTACATCTGCTCGTCGGACAACTACTTCTCGCGCAATCCCTTCGAGTCCTGCGTGGACGATGCCTATTATGCCGCGCTCTATGCCGACGGCCCCACGTCCGAGTGGTGCGTCTATGAGGGGGACGACGGCTATATCGACCGCGTCAGCGTCGGCGGCGAGAACGCGTGGTACATGATGGGGCACGTGTTCTGGTCCGAGCCCTTCAGCCGGAAATTCGTCGAGATCCTCGAGCGGGAATATGACACGCCGGAAATCCGCGACAAGCTCTGGGAGGCGGTCTACGCTGCGCATCTCGACGAGCTGAAGCTGCGCATCCGGCGCTATGACGCGCACGACATCTTCGAGTTTGACAGCCTCGACGAGCTGCGCGGCTTTGACGCCAGCTACATCGACGACACCCGCTCGCAGATCATCCGGCAGCTCGCGGCGCGCCTTGGCTGCGGCGAGGCGGCGCTCACCGATTTTCACGCGCGCAAGGCGTGCGGCAGCACGCAGGCGGTCGGCTTCACCTTCCGTTATCAGAACGAGACGTATCAGTACGACTATAAAAATAAAGAAATGGAGAAGATCAATGGCTAAAGAAATTGTGCAGGCAGATCTTGCCCGGATCCGGGCGCTGCTCGACGAAGTGCTCGGGCACTCCGATTACAGCGACGTGCAGAGAATGGGCGGTCTCACCAACCGCACCTACTGCGTGTCGTTTGCCGACGGCAGCCGCATCATGGTGCGCATCCCCGGCGAGGGCACGGAGGAGCTCATCGACCGCGCCGACGAGAAGGTGAGCACGGAGCTCGCCTGCCGCCTCGGCATCGACGCCAAGCTCTACTTTTTCGGTGACGACGGCGAAAAAGTGTCGCAGTTCGTGCCGAACGCCGTCACCATGTCGGCCGAGACGATGCGCGGCGACAAGCGCATCCGTCAGGCGGCGCAGCTGCTCAAGACGCTGCACGGCAGCGGCGTCGACACCGGCGTCCCCTTCGAGGTGTTCGACATGGCCACGGGCTATGAGAAGATCATCGAGGAAAACAGCGTGCCCATGTTCGGCGACTATGCGCAGGTCAAGGCGGCGGTCATGGCCGTCAAGGCGCAGGTCGACAGCGTCTGTGACATCCAAAACGTCCCCTGCCACAACGATCCCCTGTGCGAAAACTGGGTGGTCTCGGCAGATGACGACCGGCTCTATCTCATCGACTGGGAGTACGCCGGCATGAACGACGGCATCTGGGACCTCGCCGACGTGTCGATCGAGGGCGTGTTCACGCCGGAAAACGACGAGCTGCTGCTCACCGAATATCTCGGCAGCAAGCCCGACCAGAACGAATACAAGCATTTCCTTGCCAACAAGATCTACGTCGACTACCTCTGGACGCTCTGGGCAAAGACCCGCGTGCCGTATGACGGCCAGCCCATGGAGGACTGGGCGGTGGAGCGCTATGCCCGTCTGAAGGACAACCTCCGCCTCTTCGCCGAGGCCTGAGCGCAGCAAGCGCAGAAAGGAGCAAAAGCTATGTTTTATGGTATTGCAGCGGGCGCGACCTGGGCGGTGGAGACCATCATCCTCGGCATCGCGCTGTCGATGGCGCCGTTTGTCTCGACCGAGCAGGCGATCTTCCTCGCGCCGTTTGTGAGCACCTTCATCCACGACGCGTTTTCCGCGCTCTGGGCGGCACTGTATAACGGCGTGCGCGGCAACCTCAAAAATGTCTACAAGGCCGCCTTCAAGACCAAGAGCGGCAAGTTCGTCATGCTCGCCGCTGTCATCGGCGGACCGATCGGCATGACGGGCTACGTGCTCGCCATCAACTACATGGGCGCGTCCATCGGCGCGGTCGCCAGCGCGGTCTTTCCCGCGATCGGCGCGATCCTCGCCTATTTCTTCCTCAAGGAAAAGATGCAGTGGTACCGCTGGATCTTCCTGCTGGCGACGCTGCTGGGCGTCTACGGTCTGAGCTACTCGCCGGAGCTGAACATCACCGATTTCTGGCTCGGCATCGTCGGCGCGATGATGTGCGCCTTCGGCTGGGGCATCGAGGCGGTCGTCCTTGCCAAATGCATGCAGGACCCCGACGTGAAGGACGAGTATGCCCTGCAGATCCGCCAGACCACCTCCGCGCTGGTCTACGGCATCGTGCTGCTGCCCCTGCTGCACGGCTGGGGCTTCACGGTGAGCCTGTTCACCTCCGGCACCGGCTGGCTGCTGCCCGTCATTGCGATCGCGGCGTTTTTCGCCACGCTGTCCTACTTGTGCTACTATCGCGCGATCGCCGCGATCGGCGCGTCGAAGTCCATGGCGCTCAACGTCACCTATGCCGCCTGGGCGATCTTCTTCACGGCGGTGTTCCTCGGCGACACGAGCGTGCTCACGCCGACGACGATCATCTGCGCGCTCATCGTCATCGTCTGCGGCATTCTGACCGCGGCCGACGGCAAGGACCTCTTTTCCAAAAGCAAAGCATAACGCAAAGCTGTCAAAAAGTATTACTTTTTGACAGGCCGGAAACTGTGCCGCTCAGATTGCTGAGCGGCACAGTTTCTTTCTCATATAGTCTGTTAAGGGGTTGACATTCTTCGCTTTTCGCAGTACACTGCATCTGTCAGCGAAACTGACAAAACGCAGAGGAGGCGAACGTACTTGCCGCACGAGGAGCAGAGAGAAAAGAATATCCGTCTGGTCACGGAGGTCGCGCTGGACTGTTTTCTGGCCAACGGGATCGAAAAGACCAAGGTCGCAGACATCGCGCTGCGCTCCGGACTCACCGAGCGGTCGGTCTTTCGCTATTTTGAGACCAAGGCCGATCTGGTCCTGGCCGCGTCCCTGCTCTACTGGAACCGCATCCTCGAGCGCATCGACCGGATGTCCCACGCGGCGTCCGGCGGCGGCACGACCGGCCTGCAGGACGCGGAAAACGTCCTCATCTGCTATTCTCAGCTCTATCACCTCGACCCGAACGGGATGCGCTTCACGCTCGACGCGGAGCTGACGCTGCACACCGCGGGCAGGCTCCACGAGATCAAAAACCAGCCGCCCGAACCGTTTGAGACCTCCGGCGGCCCGATGGCCAAGGCAATCCGCAAGGGACTCGCCGACGGCTCGATCAGCCCGGATGTCGACGTGCGGGAGATCTACTACAACTCCTACGACGCGATCCTCGGCATCATGCAGCGCCTGTCCATCGGCGGCTCGCCGAGCGCGAGCGCGCTCGATTACGACAGCCGGATGCGCCATCTGAGCCGGATGTTCGCGCGCGCGCTCAGCGGCAAATAACCACATACACAGCAGATCCCGAGCCATCGGGATCTGTGTATACCCACTTGTGTCAGTATGGCTGACACAAGTGGAGAAGGAAGATAGAAATCCAAAGAAAGAAGGGCCGCAATGAAGGAACTGAAGCATTTGATGTATTTTGAGCGCCTGCTGGACGATGCGCACAACGAGCTCGTCCGTCAGGCCGAAGCGGAAGGGGATCTGGCGATCGGCTATACCTGCTTTCACGCGCCGGAGGTGCTGCTGAATCTGGGCAGCTGCTTCTCGGTGCGTCTGCGCGCGCCGCACACCACGTCCATGGAGCTGGCCACCTACTACATGGCCAACAACAGCTGCGAGTTTTCGCGCGCGATCCTCGAGCGCGCGCTCGAGGGCAACTACAGCTTCCTGCACGCCATGGCGGGCGTCGACGTGTGCGAGGCCAACAACCGCGCCATCGAGAACATGGAGATCATGCACGCGCAGGGTGCGGACAAGGACAAATTCTTCTACTGCAACCTCGACATCCCGTATTCTGATGACGCCGACTGCGTCGAGCACATCTGCGAGCAGGTCTCGCGCAAGATCCTCAAGCCCATGCGCGAAAACTACGGCGTCGACACCTCGGACGCCGCCATCCGCGCCGCGGTCAGCGAGCACAACGAGGTCTGCCGCATCCTCACCGAGATCGGCGAGACGCGCAAGCTCGACAACCCGCCCATCACGGGCTATGAATACGCCGTGCTGGTGCTCGTGAGCTACGTCTGCCCGAAGCGGCTGATCCTGCCGCTGCTGCGCGAGACGCTCGCCGAGGTAAAGACGCGCGAGGTCGATGCGCAGAAAAACTACCGTGTGCGCGTCGCCGTCGTCGGCTCTGAGATCGACGACCCGGACCTGATCCGGCTCATCGAGAGCTGCGGCGCGCTGGTAGTCGCCGACCGCTACTGCTACGGCAGCTTCCCCGGCCGTCAGGAGATCGTGCTCACGGACGGCGAGGATGCGCTCACGCAGGTGTGCCGCTGGTATCTGCAGCACACTGAGTGCCCGCGCCAGAGCGCGCTGCACCGCGTCCAGTACCGCAACGACCACGTCGCCCAGCTCGTGCACGACTTCAGGGCCGACGGCGCGATCTACGAGCAGATGAAGTTCTGCACCTACTGGTCGTATGAGCGCGTGATCGCAAACCAGGTCATGCCGCGCGATTACGGCATCCACATTCTCTCCATCGACCGCCCCTACATCGCGGGGCAGAGCGGTCAGCTGCGCACGCGTGTGCAGGCCTTCGTGGAGAGTCTGGAAATGAAGCAGCTGCGTGCAGCGCAAAAGGAGGACAACTGACATGGCCTACAACCCCAAAACCGGCAAGGGCCTCGGCCGTTTTTATTCCGCCGAGCACCGCGCCTTCCGCGCCCGCGAATGGCGCGGCTTCCGGGACACGTTTTATGATTTCTTCCGCTGGCTCTATCTCTACGGCTTCATGGCCGCAAAGCTTGGCTGCCACCCGATCCTGATGGTCAAGGCCATGCTGCGCTACCGCTGGATGGTGTCCTACCTCACCGCGTCGCACATGGTCGACCGCCACACCATGGGTCTGCGCGGCAAGGAGCTGCGCTATGCACACAACCAGTTTTTCTCCGTGCTGCATAATTCCGTCCTCGGCGTGCGCGACATCATCGTGCGCGACCAGAACCTGCGCCCCAACAGCAAGCGCGCGGCAAAGCTGCGCGAGAACACCGTCATGTTCGACGAGATGACCCCGCACCTGATCATGATGGGCTTCCCCACCGTGAAGTGGATCGACATCGCCATGTTCGCCGTCGGTCTGCCGTCGGAGGTCGACCAGAACGCCAGTATGTTCTACATCGACGCCATGGAGCACCTCGGTCTGCCGGCAGACGTCTGCCCCGAGCCTGCCGCCGAGTGCGGCGTCGCCGTGGTGGACGACTATCCGCGCGTCGGCAAGTGCTACTTCACCGGCACGATGCCGTGCGACGGTGCGATCTCGCAGACGAACATCCTCACGCGGCACTTCAAGGACCTGCCCTCGTTCCAGATCACGCCGCCGCAGCGTGTCAACGAGCCGGAGGTGCAGACCTACGCGGTCAAGAACCTCAAAAAGGGCATCGAATTCCTCGAGCAGCAGTTCGGCGTCAAGTGGGACTGGGACGCCTTCTGGAAAAACGCCCAGATGTACAACGACACCTCGCGCTGCATGGTCGAAAAGTGGGACGTCAACTGCACCGACCACCCGCAGGTCTGCGGCGCGGCGCTGGCGCTGCAGCGCGAATATGAGTTCATGGCGGCGGCTTGCATGGACAAGTTCATGCACAAGACGGACCTGCGCGTCACGAAGATGATGCTCAAGGGCTACGAGCAGGACAAGGCGGCCAACGCGCCCCAGCCGAAATACCGCTGCCTCGTCTGGGCATGCCCCGCGCACTACTACACCAACTTCACCTACTGGACGCAGCACTGCTGGGGCGTCACCTGCGTCAACGACATGGAGGCCATGCTCAGCTACCAGCCCATCACCATCGGCGACAAGGAGCAGGCGCTGGCCGATCTCGTGCGCTGCTACGAGAAGATGATGATGCGCTCGCACACCAACGGCGGCTATGTCAACCTGCTCGACGAGTGCTGGAAGATGTGCGAGAAGTTCCACACGAACATCGTCATCATGTACGACCACGTGTCGTGCAAGAACGTCGGCGGTCTGCACGGTCTGTTCGAGGATCAGGCGCGCGAGCGCGGCATCCACCTCATCTGGATCCCGCACGACGTCATGGACCCGCGCACGGTCTCGCGCCGCGAGATGCGCGAGGCGTTCAGCCAGTACATGGTCACGGTGCTCAACGAGAAGCCGCTTGACCCCACTCTGTTGGATTACGAAGACGCACTCAGCTGGTAAGGAGGAACGAATATGGCTTGGTATTGGATCGTGCTCATCGTGCTTGCCGCGCTCTTTGGTCTGCTGTTTCTGGCATACATGACCAACGCAGACATGAAGCTCATCGAAAAGATCTACAACGCGCTCATCGCATACCACGACGCCAAGGACGTCGAGGAGCAGATCTGACGCGCACAGCGGGGGACGCGCCCCCGGGAATACAACGAGCCGGGGCGGTCTGTGACCGCCCCGGTGTGATTTTGTCGGAAAACCTGTCGGCCTGCCGCGCGCGCGATTGCAGGCCGAGAAATATTTATTTTCTTCGACGCACGTGGCGGCGGAGAAAAGGATGGGACTTTCTTTCGCTGCGTCACTGACGAAAGGCTGCGAGGATCTTTGACAAGCTGCCAAAGCCCGACCGGGAAACCGGCCGGGCTTTTTTGCGCTGCGGCGCAAAATTGCGCATCCGTTCTCCAGCGCATCCTCCGGCGCGATGCCCGCTGTGCGCTTTGCGGCGCAAAAATTTTCGCACCGCAGCGCATATCCGCGCGCGGTTTCGCCGACAATAACCGGGAAGCAAATCCCGAACTTGCGCCTTTGGAGGAATGGATATGTACAAAAAGGACTTTATCGACACCAACGACTTCTCCCGGCAGGAGCTGCTGGACATCATCGAGCTGTCGCTGGCCATCAAGCGCGCCATCGCGCAGGGGTATTATCCCCCGCTGATGAAAAACCAAAACCTCGGCATGATCTTCCAGCAGTCGAGCACCCGCACGCGCGTGTCGTTCGAGACGGCCATGAGTCAGCTCGGCGGTCACGCGCAGTATCTCGGCCCGGGCATGATCCAGCTCGGCGGCCACGAGACCATCGGCGACACGGGCAGGGTGCTCTCGCGGCTGGTCGATGTGGTCATGGCGCGCGTCATCGAGCACCGCACGGTCGTGGAGCTTGCCGAGGCGTGCACGATCCCGGTCATCAACGGCATGAGCGACTATAACCACCCCACGCAGGAGATCGGCGACCTGTGCACGATCTGCGAGCACCTGCCGGCGGGCAAGCGGCTCGAAGACTGCAAGGTCGTCTTTGTCGGCGACGGCACGCAGGTGTGTGCATCGCTCGGCTTCATCACGACGAAGCTCGGTATGCACTTCGTGCACTACGGCCCGGAGGGGCATCAGCTGAATGCCGAGCACAAGAAAATTCTGGAGGCCAACTGCAGGCTCTCCGGCGGCACATGGGCGGTCACGGACGAGCGCGACGCCGTGCGCGGCGCGGACTTCATCTACACCGACGTCTGGTACGGCCTGTATGAAAACGAGATGCCCAAGGACGAGCGCGTGCGCGTCTTTGCGGATTATCAGGTCAACCGCGAGCTCATGCAGCTCGGCGCGCTCGGCTGCAAGTTCCTGCACTGTCTGCCTGCCACGCGCGGCGAGGACGTGACCGATGAGGTCGCCGATTCCGCCGCCTCGCTCTGCTGGGAGCAGGCCGGAAACCGCCTGACGGCGATGCGCGGGCTGCTTGTATACTTCACGCGCTGCCGCCGCAGCCCGTCGGAACTGGCGCTGGCCGCGGCGCGCGAGGAGCTCGACACGTTTCTGGCCGCGCGGCTCGGCGGCTGCTGACCGGCGGATAAAGGAGCGGACGAATGGACGAACGCAAAAAGTTCCGCCTCGCGGACGTCATCCTCTCGGTCATCTGCGTCGTGTTCGTGGCCGAGGCCGCCGCGCCCGTCGCCTCCATCGGCAACAGCCAGTATTTCTGGTGGCTGTTCATGATGGTCGCCTTCCTGCTGCCCTACGGCATGATCTCGTCCGAGCTCGGCACGACGTATCCCGGCGACGGCGGGCTCTACGACTGGATCCACAAGGCGTTCCCGGACACGAAGTGGGCCGCGCGCGCCTCGTGGTATTACTGGATCAACTTTCCGCTGTGGATGGCCTCGCTCGCGGTCGTGTGTCCGGAGCTGCTGAGCGTGCTCACGGGGCTGCGCTTCGGCTGGGGCGCACGGCTGCTCATCGAGCTCGCCTTCATCTGGATCGTCACGTGGATCGCCTGCTACCCCGTGTGCGACAGCATCCTCATCCTCAACATCAGCGCCGCCATCAAGATGCTCCTCGCGCTGACGGTGGGCGTGCTCGGCATCGTCTACGTCGCGCGCAGCGGCTTTGTCAACGACATGGCGCCGCGCACGTTCCTGCCGGGCTTTGACCTGCACAGCCTGTCGTATATCTCGGTCATCATCTTCAACTTCCTCGGCTTCGAGGTCGTGTGCACCTATGCCGACAATATGCGCGATCCCAAGCGCCAGATCCCGCAGGCCATCGTGAGCGGCGGCATCGTCATCGCGCTCATCTACCTGTTTTCGGCCTTCGGCATCGGCGCCGCCATCCCCACACAGGAGATCAGCGAGGATTCGGGGCTTATCGACGCGGTCGCGCTCATGACCGGCCGCACGAGCGGCTGGTTCGTCGGCGCGGTGGCGCTGCTGTTTCTCATCACGCTCTTCGGCAACATGATCTCGTGGTCGATGGGCGTCAATGCCACCGCCGCCTACGCCGCCGCGCGCGGCGATATGCCCGCGGTCTTTTCCCGCCGCTGGGCGAAAAACGATATGCCCGTCGGCGCGGCACTCACGAGCGGCGTCGTTGCGAGCGCGGTGTGCATCCTCGGCGTCATCATCGAGCTGCTGTCTCCCGCGTCGTCGCTGTTCTGGAGCTTTTTCGCGCTCAACCTCGTCATGCTGCTGCTGAGCTATGTGCCGGTGTTTCCGGCGTTTTTGCGCCTGCGTGCGCGCGACCCGGATGCCGAGCGGCCGTTTCGTGTGCCGGGCGGGCGCGGGCTGCTGCGCGTGCTGGCCTATGTGCCCATGGCGCTGATCCTCATCTCGATCTTTTTCACGGCCGTGCCGCTGTCCACGGACAGCGAAACGCTCTCGTACTACCTGCCGATCACGGTCGGCTCGCTCATCAGCATCGCCATCGGCGAGGTGCTCATCGCGGCGCGTGCGCGCCGCCGTCCTTAGGAGGGGATACTATGGCAAAACGAATCATCGGCTCGACGCCCAAGCGCGACGGCTACCGGATGCCCGCGGAGTTTGAGCCGCAGTCCGGCGTGTGGATGCTCTGGCCGGAGCGCAACGACAACTGGCGCGACGGCGCCAAGCCCGCGCAGCGGGCGTTTCTGGACGTGGCGGAGGCTATTTTGCAGTTTGAACCCGTGACGGTCTGCGTCAGCGCGGCGCAGTACCAGAATGCGCGCGAGCGCCTGCCGCGCGCCGTGCGCGTCGTCGAGATGGCGAGCAACGACGCGTGGATCCGCGACTGCGGCCCGACGTTTCTCGTCAACGACCGCGGCGGTCTGCGCGCCGTGGACTGGACGTTCAACGCATGGGGCGGTCTGGTCGACGGGCTCTATTTCCCGTGGGATCTCGACGATCAGGTCGCGCAGAAGGTCTGCGAGCTCGAGCGCGTCGATTCCTACCGCACCGAGGGCTTTGTGCTCGAGGGCGGGTCGATCCATGTCGACGGCGAAGGCACCGTGCTCACGACCGAGATGTGCCTGCTGTCCGAGGGGCGCAACCCCTCCATGGACCGCGGCGCGATCGAGCATATGCTCTGTGACTATCTCGGCTGCGAAAAAGTCCTCTGGCTGCGCGACGGCATCGACCCCGACGAGACCAACGGCCACATCGACGACGTGGCCTGCTTCATCCGCCCGGGCGAGGTCGCGTGCATCTGGACGGACGACCCGCAAAACCCGTTTTACCAGCCGGCGCACGACGCCTATGACACGCTCTCGCAGGCAACGGATGCCAAGGGCCGCCGCCTGAAGGTGCACAAGCTCTGCCTGACGCAGCGGCCGTGCCTGCTCGAGGGCGCGGCGACGATCGACGCCGTGGAGGGCACGCTCCCGCGCACGGACGGCGAGGTCGCCATCGCGTCGTATATGAACTTCCTCATCGTCAACGGCGGCATCATCCTGCCGCAGTACGGCGATGAAAACGATGCGCTTGCCGTGCAGCAGGTGCAGGCCATGTTCCCCGAGCGCCGCGTGGTCGGCGTGCAGACGCGCGAGGTCGCCTTCGGCGGCGGGAACATCCACTGCATCACGCAGCAGCAGCCCGCGCCGCAGCGCAGGTGACGCCATGGCAAGGATCGTCATTGCGCTCGGCGGCAACGCGCTCGGCAATACGCCCGCCGAGCAGCGCGCGCGTGTGGCCGCCGCTTGCCCGGCGCTCGTCGGGCTCATCCATCAGGGACACGAGATCATCGTCAGCCACGGCAACGGTCCGCAGGTCGGCATGATCCAGACGGCGTTCGACGCCGCCGCAAAAACGAACCCCGCCGTCGCGCCCATGCCGCTGCCGGAGTGCACGGCCATGAGTCAGGGCTATATCGGCTACCATCTGCAGCAGGGGCTGCGCCGTGCGCTGCGCGCGCAGGGCATGCCGTGGCAGGTGGCGACGGTCGTCACGCAGGTCGTCGTCGACCCGGACGACCCCGCGTTTCAGACGCCGACAAAGCCCATCGGCGCGTTTTACGATGCGGCCGCGGCCCAGCGGATGCTCAGCCGCGATCCCAAGCTGCGTATGCAGGAGGATTCCGGGCGCGGCTGGCGGCGCGTCGTCGCCTCGCCGAAGCCGGTGGACATCGTCGAGCGGCGCTCGATCCTGAACCTGCTCGACAATGAGTATATCGTCATCGCCTGCGGTGGCGGCGGTGTGCCGGTCGCGCGCGACGCGCACGGGGACTATTTCGGTGTCGACGCCGTCATCGACAAGGACTTTGCCAGCGCCTGTCTGGCCGAGGCCGTGGGCGCGGACTATCTGTTCATCCTCACGGCGGTCGACCACGTCTGCCTGAATTTCGGCACGCCGGAGCAGCGCGCGCTCGACGTGCTGCACGCCGACGACGCGGAGCGCTACCTGCGCGAGGGGCAGTTCGGCGCGGGCTCGATGCAGCCGAAGGTCGCCGCTGCCGTGCAGTTCGTGCGCAGTGGCTGGCGGCGGCGCGCCGTCATCGCCTCGCTCGCGCAGGCACCGGCCGCCATGCGCGGCGAGAGCGGCACGCGCATCGTGCCGTAACAGGCGATAAACGCAGCAAACGCCGGCCTTTCCCACAAGGGAAAGGCCGGCGTTTTTTCGTGCCTTTTCAGACGTGCACGATGTAGTTTTCCTTGCGCGGGGCGGCCTCGGGCGCGGGACCGGCGGCGTAGCCGAGCGCGATCGCGCCGACGCCGCGCAGCGTCTCCGGCAGACCCCAGTCGCGCAGCAGCGCCTTGCCGTCCGGGCTGTCGAAGATCTCGCGCTCGCGGTTGACCCACACGGAGCCGAGCCCCTCGGCGTGCGCGGCCAGCATGAGGTTTTCGAGCACGCAGCTGCCGTCGGCCAGATAATTTGCGCTCTCACCGTCGCCGAGCACGACCACGATCACCGGCGCACCGTAGTAGGGGTCGGTGTCCTTGCCGAGCACGGCGGCGTTGAGCTCCGTCAGCCGCGCACGCGCCCCGGCAGAGACCGCGGCGACGATCGTCGCCGACTGCGCGCCCATGGCGGACGGGGCATACGTTCCGGCCTCAAGCACACGCGCAAGCACGTCCGCGGGCACGGCGTCCGGCTTGTAGGCGCGGATGCTGCGCCGGGTACGGATCAGGGTCAGAAAATCGTTTGCCATGAGATGACCTCCCTTTTGCAAATATTTAAAAATGTTTGGAATAAGCATAACACATTTTTCGCCGATGTGCTATAATATTCAATTGACTCTAACCATTGGTTTTTTGCTTTTGACTACCTGCCGGCGCGCGAAAGGAGTTTCTCAGGCCATGCAGAAGATCGCAGCTTTCATCGTCAAAAAACGCAAGCTCCTGCTTGTCGTCATGCTCATCCTGGCCGGTGTGTGCGCGGCGCTGATGCCGTTTGTCGGTGTCAACACCGACATGACCAAGTATCTGCCGAACAGCTCGCAGATGAAGATCGGTATGGATCACATGAACGAGGCGTTCCCGGATGCGGTGCAGACGTATACCATCCGCGTCATGTTCCGCGGGCTGGATGCGCGCGAAAAGCTTGCCATCCGCGAGCAGCTTGCCGAGATCCCGAACGTGCAGAGCGTCGCCTACGAGCCGGACAGCAGCGATTATAACCGCGATGATGCCACGCTCTACAAGCTCTCGACACTCTATGACTACAATTCCGACGAGGAGGCGCAGATCGAGCGCGACGTGGCCGAGCGCTTTGCCGGCTATGATGTGGCCGTGCGCAGCGACGATACCTCGACGCCGAGCATCCCGCCGATCGTGTTCATCCTCTCGATCGTGCTTGTGACGACGATCCTGCTCATCGCCTGCCCGTCATACTTTGAGCCGGTGCTGTTTTTGCTGACGATCGGCGTGGCGGTGCTGCTCAACCAGGGCACGAACATCTTCCTCGGCGAGACGTCGGACGTCACGGCGAGCATCTCGGCCATTTTGCAGCTCGCGCTCTCGATGGACTACTCCATCATCCTCATGAACCGCTACCGGCAGGAGCTGGCCAAGGGCGACGACCGCGAGAGTGCCATGACGCGCGCGCTCACGGCGGCCTTCGGCTCGATCACCGGCAGCTCGGTCACGACGATCGTCGGACTGCTGATGCTGGTGTTCATGCGCTTTAAGATCGGCTTTGACCTCGGCATCGTGCTGGCCAAGGGCGTGCTGTTCAGCCTGCTGTGCGTGTTCACGGTGCTGCCGGGGCTGATCCTGTGGGCGGATAAGGTCGTCCGTAAGACGATGAAAAAGCCGCGCGCACCCAAGCGCGAGCGCAAGAGCGTGCTCGCGGGGCTCGGCCGCTTCAGCTACCGCTGCCGCGGCGTGATCGCGGCGGCGTTCGTGCTGCTGTTTGCCGGAGCGTATGTCCTGCAGCTGTCGACGCAGATCTCCTACACGCTCACCGACCCCGACCCCGTGGCCGAGGTGTTCCCGCCGGACAACCCGCTCGTGGTGCTGTATAACAATCAGGATGAGGATGCCGTGGCGCAGCTGGCCGACCGGCTCGAGGACGACCCGAATGTCAAGAGTGCCATGTCCTATTCCACCACGCTCGGCCGCCAGTGCACCGCCGAGCAGATGGCCAACGCCATCGGCGCGCTCGAGGCCGGCATCCCGGTCAGCGCCGATATGCTCGGCATGATCTACTACGACGTGCACGGCGGCGGGCAGAGCGTGACCATGACGGCGGCGCAGTTTCTGCGCTTCCTGTCGCAAAACGTCGCCAACAACGCCAGCTTCGCGCCGTACATCGACGAGAGCCTGACGGCAAACCTCCAGACGCTGATGAAGTTCTCCGATCCCGCGGCGCTCACGCAGCAGCGCACGGCGGAGTCGCTGGCCGAATTTCTCGGCATGAGCGCGTCGGACGCAAAGCAGCTGCTGCTCTATTACTATATGCAGCACGGCGGCGCGGACGGCAGCGGCACGATGACGATCCCCGCCTTCTCGAACTTCCTCAATAACGAGGTGCTCACCGACCCGACCATGGCGGGCATGATGGATGACGCGGCGCGCGCACAGGCATCGCAGCTGCAGACGTTCACGGATGTCACCGCCATGACCACGCCGCGCGACACCGCCGGCATCGCCGCGCTGCTCGGCATGGACGAGCAGACGGTCAAAACGCTCTTCATTGCCTACCACGCGTCCCGGGGCGACCTGTTCTCGGGCGGCCGGTGGGAGGTGTCGATGCAGAACATGGCAAACTTCCTCGTCGAATGCGGCGGCCTGCTCGATGAGGCGCAGGAGCAGCAGATCACGCAGCTGAGCTGGATCATCAACGGCTCCGTTTACGGCACGCAGTACACGGCGCCGCAGCTTGCGAGCGTCCTCGGCATGGACGCCGGGCAGATGCAGCAGCTGTATATGCTCTACAACAGCCGCCACGGCGACACGAGCGGCTGGACGCTGTCGGTGCAGCAGTTTGTGAACTTCCTCTGCCAGGAGGTGCTGCCGGACGCGCGCTTTGCCTCCCAGCTCAGCGGCGTGAACACCGCGCAGCTGCAGTCGGCGCGCACGGTCATCAACGCCGTCGCCTCCGGCCAGGCGTACACGGCGGCGGGGCTGGCAAACCTCTTCGGCGGTCTCTCGAGCCAGATGGACCGCGGCACGATGGAGCTGCTGTTTCTCTACTATGCGAGCGTCAACCGCGGCGAGGCCGACTGGACGATGTCCATGCAGGAGCTGTTTGACTACCTGCAGAATGAATTTCTCACCGACGCGCGCTTTGCCTCCTTCCTGACCGACGATATGCGCGCGCAGATCACCGGCGCGCAGACGATGCTCACCGATGCGGTCGCGCAGCTGCGCGGCAGCAATTACTCCCGGCTCGTGCTCACGACGACGCTGCCGGTCGAATCGACCGAGACGAGCGCGTTCATTTCCGGGCTCATGCGCGAGCTTGACGCCGTCACGACCGGGGACTATTACCTCATCGGCAACAGCGCCATGGGCTATGAGATGGAAAACAGCTTCCACAGTGAGCTGCTGCTCATCACGATCCTGACGGCGGTGTCGATCTTCCTCGTCGTCGTGTTCACGTTCCGCTCGCTGATCATTCCGGCGCTGCTGGTGCTGCTGGTGCAGTGCGGCGTGTACATCACGGTCATGGTCGTCGGCCTGCAGGGGCTGGAGATCTATTACCTCGCGCTGCTGATCGTCGAGTGTATCCTCATGGGTGCGACGATCGACTACGGCATCCTCTACACGAGCTATTACCGCGAGATGCGCGCGCATATGCCCGTGCGCGATGCGCTCATCGCGGCCTACCGCGGCAGCATCCACACGGTGCTGACCTCCGGTTCGATCCTCGTGCTGGTCACGGCGGTCGACGGGCGCTTTTTCGGCAACCTCGCCGTCGAGCAGATCTGCCGCACGATCTCCATCGGCGCGTTTGCGGCCATTTTGCTCATCCTGCTGTTTCTGCCGGGTGTGCTCGCCCTGTTTGACCGCTGGGTGCTGCCGCGTGCGCTGCGCCGGCAGCTGTATCCGCCGAAGGCGCGCGGCGGCGCGCAGAGCGCAAAGCAGGAACACAAAATTTAACGCCGACAAAAAACAGCATTTAACGTCAACAAAAACAGCGAAGCACGTGTGTGCTTCGCTGTTTTTCAGCCTGTCAAAAAGCCTCGCAGAGTTTGCCGCCCGCAGGCGGCAAAGCGCGTGGAATCATTTTCTCCGGCGACATGTGCGGCGGAGAAAATACTGCTCAGGCTGCAAGTGTGGAATTTGCGCGCAGCAGACTGCAAACCTCTTTGTCAAAAAGTAATACTTTTTGACAGTTTTAAAAGTGCAGGATCTCGATCAGCAGCAGCCACGCCAGCCCGTAGTACGCGGTCACGGCGACGAGGTCGTTGACCGTCGTGATCAGCGGACCGGAGGCCACGGCGGGGTCGACGCCGAGGCGCTTGAAGAGGATGGGCACGGTCGTGCCGATGATGCTCGAGAGCAGCATGGACACCAGCAGCGCCGTACCGGTGCAAAACGACACCGAGAAGGCGAAGGCCGCGGCCGCGCCTTTCGCCGCCATCAGATACAGGCCGATCGCGCCGAAGGACAGCAGCCCCAGCAGCAGACCGTTCATCAGCCCGACGCGCGCCTCCTTGCCCACCAGCGCGAGCTTTTGCCGGGGGCTGACGTCCTCGTCCATCAGCACGCGGATGGTCACGGCGAGGGACTGCGTGCCGACGTTGCCGGCCATGTCCAGCACGAGCGACTGGAAGCAGATGATGACGGTCAGGTGCGTGACGACGCGCTCAAACAGCCCCACCACGCTCGAGACCACGAGCCCCAGCCCCAGCAGGATCACCAGCCACGGCAGACGCTTGGCCACGCTGCGGCGCAGCGGCTCCTCGAGATCTTCTCCGGCGGTCAGACCGCCGAGCTTTGCATAGTCCTCGCCGAGCTCGTCGGCCACAAGTTCCGCCACGACCGGCGCGGTGAGCGCACCGCACAGGCGGTTGTCGGCGTTGAGCACGGGGATGGAGTCCTCGGAATAGGCGCGGATGCGCTCGACGCAGTCCTCGATCAGCTCGTCCGCGTAGACATAGGGATAGGACGTCATGAGAATGTCGTCGAGTGCGGTGGTTTCGCGCGCGATGATCAGCTCCTTGAGGTCGATCGCGCCCACGAGCACGCCGTTTGCGTCGACGGCGTAGAGCGTGGAGATGTTGTCGGTGTCGGCGGCCTGACGGATCAGCTCCTTCATCGCCTGGCGCACGGTCATGTCGGCGCGGATGCTGACAAAGTCCGTGGTCATGCGGCTGCCGATCTCGTCCTCGTCGAACGAGCTCAGAAACGACAGGTCGCGCCGGACATCGTCCTCCATGAGGTCGATGAGCGCGCTGCGCTGCGCGCGTTCGAGCCCCTTGAGGTAGTCCGCCGCGGTCGACGGGTCGAGCAGCGGCAGGATCTCGAGCTTTTTGCGGATGCCCAGCTCCTCGAGATAGGTGGGCATATCGTCCTCGGTGTATTCGAGCACGCCGGCCAGCGTCGGCGCGTCGAGCAGGGCATAGAGCCGGCAGCGCTCGTCCCGGCGCAGCAGCTCGAGCGCCTCGGCGATGTCGCGCTCGTGGTAATCCTCGAGCCTGTTTCTCAGCTGCCCGGGCGCAAGGTTGCCGCGCAGCAGCGCCGCGATCTCGCCCTTGTAGTCCGGGTGGCGGTCGCCGGGGGTGATCTCCGGCGGGGTGTTGTTCTTTTCGGACATATCGTCTTCCTCCTTTGTGCAAAAGCTTCCGGGGTCAGAGGAAAACGGGCATGAAAAAACCGCCGTCTCATTCCCTCTTTACCCCTTGGGTATGCAGCTCGGGAAGGACAGCGGGTCCGGTCGCGCAGCGAGGCCCTGTCAGAACACGAACAGCGCCTGATGATCGCCTGTGCACCGGAGCACTCTGCCCCTACTGTGACCCTGACTGCAGCTGTCCATGTTCTCACCTCACTTGCGGTGTATTCGGTCTGAAACCGAGCTCATTATAGCATCGTGCCCCGGAAAGTCAAGCCGCTTTTTGCAGGGGACTGGACATTTGCCCCGCGCCGTGCTATCATGGCGCATCCGGACGGAAAGGAACGAATGTTTTGATAATCAACGTGCTTTTTATCTGCCACGGCAACATCTGCCGCAGCCCGATGGCGGAGTATATCTTCCGCGACATGGTGCAGCGGCAGGGGCTGGCGGCGCGGTTTCACATCGCCTCGGTGGCGACCAGCCGCGAGGAGATCGGCAACGACGTCTATCCGCCCGCCCGCGCCGAGCTGCGCGCGCACGGCGTCCCCGTCGGTCACCGCGCCGCCGTGCAGGTCACGCCGCGCGACTACGATGCCTATGACTGGCTGCTGACGATGGACGAAAACAACGCGCGCAACCTCCGGCGCATCCTCCCGCACGACCCGGACGGAAAGATCCGCCCGCTGCTGTCGTTCGCGGGGGAGCAGCGCGGCATCGCCGACCCGTGGTACACCGACGATTTCGGCGCGGCGTATGCCGACATCGTGCGCGGCTGCACGGCGTTTCTGGAGCATCTGCGCCGCAGCGGAGACCTGTAAACGCAAAAAGACCGCCCGGACGGGCGGTCTTTTTGCTGCATTTGTGCCTCACACCGTCCAGCGGCGGCGGTCAAAGAGCGCGAGCGTCATGGCGATGGCGGCGGCGAAAAACACCAGCGCCGGCCACGGCAGACCCAGCACCCGCGGCAGCGGGGCGAGGCACGTGATGGCCGCGCAAAACAGCAGCGAGCAGTCCAGCAGCGCGAAGATGAGCCGGCCCAGCAGCTTCGAGTGCGCGGCGCGCGCCGCATCCGACCACGACTTTTTCACGTTCACGGTCAGCTGCCCGGCGTTGGCCTTGCCGAAAAACTCCGACAGCTGCGCCGGCAGCACCGTGAGCTTCTCGCCGGAACGGGCGAGCTGCTGCGCGAGCGTTTTGACCTTCTTTTCAATGTGCTCGCGGCTCAGGGCGGTGTTCTTGACATACTCCGCCACGATCTCGATGACGTTCGCGTCCGGCGACACGCTCGTGAGCATCCCCTGAATGACGAGCAGGCTGCGCCCGAGCATCGTCAGCGAGCCGGGCACGGACACGCCGTATTCGTTGAGGATCTGCACGAACTCGTCCACCAGCACGCCCATGTCCATGTCGGCCATCGGCATGGCCTCGTACTTGTGCAGGAAGATGCCGATGCGCTCGGCGAGCGCCTGCCGGTCGGGCATGCGCGTATATTGACCGAGCGAGAGCAGCGTGTCCGTGAGCGCGGGCACGTCCTGCTCGTAGATCGTGCGGATGATGCCCAGATACAGCTCCGCCTCGCGCGGGCTGATGCGCCCCATCATGCCGAGGTCGAGCCAGACGATCTTCCCGTCCTGCACGCGGATGTTGCCGGGGTGCGGATCGGCGTGGAAGAAGCGGTAGACCGTGATCTGGCGGATATAGTTGTGCACGAGCTTGACGGCGATCTCGTTGAGGTCGTAGCCGTCGGCGCGCAGACCGGCGGCGTCGTCGATCTGGTGACCGCCGACATACTCCATGACGAGCACGTTCTTCGTGCACCACTTCGGGTATGTGGCCGGGCAGTCGGCGTAGGCCACACCGTCGTTGAGCCGCTTGAATTCGGCGATGTTGTCCGCCTCGATCGTGAAGTCGAGCTCCTCCTGCACGGTGCGCCAGATCTCATCAAGTACGGCGTGAAAGTCCAGCGCGCTCGCAAGCGGCGTGTACTTGAGCAGTACGGCGGCGCGCTTGAGCAGGCGCACGTCGCGGCTCATGATCTCATACAGGTCGGGGCGCTGCACCTTCACGACGACGCGCTGACCGTCGGTCAGGGTCGCTGCGTGCACCTGCGCGATCGAGGCCGAGCCGAGCGGCCGGATGCCGATGTCGGAAAAGACCTCCTGCCACGGTCGGGCGTAGGCCTGCGTGAGGATGCGCTCCACCTCGGTCAGCGGCATGGGCGTCACGTCCGTGCGCAGCGTCTCGAGCGCGAGGCAGTATTCTTTGGGCAGAATGTCCGAACGCATGGACAGAATTTGTCCGAATTTGACAAACGTTGGTCCGAGGTCCACAAAAATATCGCGCACCTTCTCCGGCGTCAGCCCCTGAACGAGGTGATGCTTTTGCAGTATGGCGACGATCTCGGCGAAGCGCTTGGCCTCGTCGAGCTGCGCGGCGGGGCCGGCCATCAGTCTGCTTCCTTCTTGGCCAGCAGCTTTTGCAGCAGCGCCTCGCGCTCGTCGGCGCTCATGGCGTCCACGTCCACGGCGGGCTTTTCGTCCGCGTCCTTGGCGGCGGCCTGCTTGCAGGTGCGCTTGAGCTCCTCGTTGAGCACGCGCCCCTTCTCCACGGTCACTTCGCCGCGCGCGACGCACTCATCGAGCAGCTTGCCGAGCTTTTCGCAGCCGAGGTCGGCCGCGCCCACGGAGGCGACGATCAGCTTGCGCAGATAGCTTTCAATAGAATCCATAATCTATACACTCCTTATCTTATCTTGTGCACTTTGCGGTATCGTATGCCCGGTCCCGGGCGGGGATCAAGAGTTGGCGCCGGCCGCGGCGGCCGCGTCGAGCAGCGCCATGACCCGGCGGTAAAACATCCGTGTGCGCACGATGCCGGTGTTCATCACGCCGCCGATCGCGGCCAGATGGTCCAGCTCCTCGACCGGCAGCACCTGCCACACGCCGCGCTGCGGCGTCTGACCGGGCGCGAAGTCCGTGTGCGGTGCGCCGCCGGGATAGCGGGCGGAGACGGTGTTCACGAGTCCGTCGTTCGGCAGCCAGTCGGACGGCACGGCGCCGCCCGCGCGCCCCATCGCGGTCGAAAACGGCCAGAGCAGCGGCGTCATGGCCGTGTCGGGCTTCTGGTCGTGCGTGAGCAGGCGCGGCAGCGTCCGGCAGCAGGGGATGGAAAAATACCACGCGTCCGGCAGCGTGTCGATGCGCGCATTGAGCGCGCGCGCACCGGCGCAGCGCAGGTCGTCAAAGGCGCTGTCGCCCGCAGGGAGCGGGTTTTGCGCCAGCATCCGCAGCGCGGCCGTGCTGGGCGGCTCGTCCGGGTCGCGGCGGATGCCGAACTGGTCGAGCCGGAAATCATATACGCCCTTGAACGCCGAGATGCCGAGCGCGCGCGCCGCCCCCAGAAACAGCGTCGAGAGCGCATTCGCAGCATCCGGCTGCACGTCGGGAAACGTCGACCCGTCGTGCGGCGCGGCGATGGCCACCAGCGCGTGCACCCAGCCGGTCTTGCCGCCGGTGAACAGCGGCGAGGGCGTCTCCCCTGCGGCCTCGGCCGCCCGCACCTCCTCGGGGCAGCCGTGCGCGAGCAGCTGCATGAGCAGCCGCGCCGTTGCGCCGCCGAAGCTGTGCCCGACGAGATCTATGGGCCTGTCCGCGCCCCAGCCGGGCACGAGCGGCGCGGGATATGCCGTGCCGAAGCGCGCGTGGCCGAAGCGCCGCGCGTGCGCGATGCCGTAGTCGGCCCTGCCGCCGGTGAGCGCGGCGTAGAGCTCGCACGCGCGGTCCCACGCGCTCGAGATGATGCCGACCGAGGCCGCGCGGCAGTCATACCCGCAGCGGTTGAGATAGCCGAGCACGTCGCCCGCCGCGAGTCCCCAGTAGGGCACGGCGCGGTAGAGCGCATCCTGCGCGCCCCAGCCCAGCAGCCCGTGCACGAACACGGTCGGGTGCGCACTGCGTCCGCCGGGCGGGGCGTCCGGCAGCAGGCATTCGCCTACCTCCAGCGCCTGCTGCAGCAGCTCCTGCGGTGTTTTCATGGCGCGCCTCCTTCCGGGTGAAAATCCTGTTCTTAATATAGCACACCGGCCGGAGAGCGTCAATGCTGCGCCGGATGGAAACATAATGCCGAAAAACGGAGCGAAAGCACGGCTGGAAGTTGTGCGAAATGCTAAAAGTGAAGTTTTTTGCCAAATGCGCTTGACTTCAGCAGCTAAAAGCGCTAAAGTAGGCACATCTTCACTACAGGAGGCCGCAAACATGCGTCTGGTCCGATTTGCAAGCGCATATTCCTACTATTACTTTATCGAGGGTAATAGTCGTTTGTGCTGCGATCATACCAGAACCATCTGAGACTTCCCGGTCCGGTTTTGACAAAGCTGCACAGACGACTGTGTGGCTTTTTTCTTTGCCGGAACTTACATTCAGGAGGAGAAAACACATGAACATCAAGAAACTCACTGCTCTGCTCTGCGCCGTGGTCATGGTGCTGTCGCTGGCCGCCTGCGGCGGCAGCGGCGACAAGGCCGGCAGCAAGCACTACACCGTCGGCATCTGCCAGCTCGTGCAGCACGATGCGCTCGACGCGGCCACCAAGGGCTTCCGCGACGCGATCACCGACGCGCTCGGCGCCGACAACGTCACCTTCGACGAGCAGAACGCCGCCGGTGACAGCGCCACCTGCGCCACCATCTGCAACGGCTTCGTGTCCAGCGGCGTGGATCTGATCCTTGCCAACGCGACCGGCGCGCTGCAGGCTGCGGCCGCCGCCACGAAGGACATCCCGATCCTCGGCACGGCCGTCACGGAGTACGGCGTTGCGCTCGGCATCGATAACTTCTCCGGCACGGTCGGCGGCAACATCTCCGGCACGTCCGACCTTGCGCCGCTCGATCAGCAGGCGGCCATGATCACGGAGCTGTTCCCGGACGCCAAGAACGTCGGCATCATCTACTGCTCCGGCGAGCCGAACTCCGTCTACCAGGCGGACGTCGTCAAGGCCGCGCTTGAAAAAGCCGGCTGCACCGTCACCATCTACACCTTCGCGGATACGAACGACGTCGTCTCCGTCACCGGCACGGCGAGCGACGCCAACGACGTCCTCTACGTCCCGACCGACAACACCGCCGCCTCCTGCGCCGAGGCCATCAAGGGCGCTGCCACGAAGCCCATCGTCGCCGGCGAGGAGGGCATCTGCAAGGGCTGCGGCGTTGCGACGCTGTCCATCGACTACTACGAGCTCGGCCGCACCACCGGCGAGATGGCCGTGAAGATCCTCAAGGGCGAGGCCGACATCTCCACCATGGCCATCGAGTACTACCCGAACCCGGTCAAGAAGTACAATCCCGAGATGGCCGAGCACTTCAACCTCACCATCCCGAGCGACTACGCGGCCATCGGCTGATTTTCAACACGATTCCCGGCTCCCTGCCGCAGTTTCTGCGGCAGGGATACTCCACACTATGAGGTAATGATATGAATTCACTGGTTCTTGCGTCCCTGAGCCTGCCGAATCTGGTTTCGCGTCTGCCCGGCGGCGTTGCGCAGGGCATCATTTGGGGCATCATGGCGCTGGGCGTGTACATCACGTTCCGCCTGCTCGATGTCGCCGATCTGACGGTCGACGGGTCGTTCACCACGGGCGGCGCCGTGACGGTCGTGCTCATCGTCGCGGGCTGGCCGGCATGGGCGGCGCTGCTGGTTGCCGTGGTCGCGGGCCTGCTCGCGGGCCTTGTGACCGGCCTGCTGCACACGAAGCTCGGCATCCCGGCCATTCTCGCCGGCATCCTGACGCAGTTTGCGCTCTACTCGGTCAACCTGCGCATTATGAGCATGAAGGCCAACACCCCCGTCAACCCGGATAAGTACGACCTGTTTCTGACGCTGCGCAGCGTGCCCGGCGCGATCTGGAAGGGGCTGCTGCTCGCGGCGGTGCTCATCGCGCTGCTGTACTGGTACTTCGGCACCGAGCAGGGCAGCGCCATCCGCTCCACCGGCGCAAACCCCGCCATGAGCCGCGCGCAGGGCATCAACATCGACGCCATGAAGGTGCTCGGCCTGTCGCTCTCCAACGGCATGGTCGCGCTCTCCGGCGGTCTGATGGCGCAGTATCAGGGCTTTGCCGACATCAACATGGGCCGCGGTGCGATCGTCATCGGCCTCGCCGCCGTCATCATCGGCGAGGTGCTGTGCGACGCCTTCTTCCGCAAGGGCTGCAACTTCTCGGTGCGGCTGGGCTTTGTCGTGCTCGGCGGCATCGTGTATTACCTCGTCATGGTGCTCATCCTCTGGCTCAAGCTCGACCCGAACGATCTCAAGCTCTTCACGGCCGTGATCGTGGCGGCGTTTCTGGCTGTGCCGTATCTCAAGGGGCAGGCCAAAAGCTCGTTCCACCGTCTGAAGAAGGGAGGCAAGTGATATGCTGACACTGGACCATATCTCCAAGACCTTCAACCCCGGCACGATCAACGAAAAGCGGGCGCTCGACGGGCTGTCGCTGCACCTGAAGCCGGGCGATTTCGTGACCGTCATCGGCGGCAACGGCGCCGGAAAATCCACCATGCTCAACGCCGTCGCGGGCGTCTGGCCGGTGGATGACGGGCGCATCATCCTCGACGGCGTGGACGTGACCGCCATGCCGGAGTTTCGCCGCGCACAGTACATCGGCCGCGTGTTCCAGGACCCCATGATGGGCACGGCCGCGAACATGCAGATCGAGGAAAACCTCGCCCTCGCCGCGCGCCGCGGCAAAAAGCGCACCCTGCGCTGGGGCGTCACGAAGGCCGAGCGCGAGGAATATCACGAGCGGCTCAAGACCCTCGGCCTCGGGCTCGAGGATCGCATGACGGCGAAGGTCGGCCTGCTCTCCGGCGGCCAGCGTCAGGCGCTGACGCTGCTGATGGCCTCCCTGCAAAAGCCGAAGCTGCTGCTGCTCGACGAGCACACCGCGGCGCTCGACCCCGCGACGGCGGCCAAGGTGCTCGAGCTGTCGGACCGCATCGTGCGCGAAAACGAGCTGACCGCCATGATGATCACCCACAACATGAAAGACGCCATCGTGCACGGCAACCGCCTCATCATGATGAACGAGGGGCGCATCATCCTCGACATCGAGGGCGAGGAAAAGCAGCACCTGACCAAGCGCGACCTGCTCGACAAGTTCGCCGAGGTCGCGGGCATGCAGGTCGAATCCGACGAGGTGCTGCTGAGCTGACGGGCGCGTCTGCACGCAAAAACATCCGAATATTCTGCCGCTCCGGCGCCGGTCGCGTACCGACGCCGGAGATTTTTTCTTCCGCCGGACAGGATTTCCGCCCGCGCGGCAACTACCACGAAAACCACCAAAATTCGACCGGAAAGTTTGTGCAGTTTTTTTGTCCGAAAACGCACACAAACCCCGAAAAGTATGATACCCTTTCCATGCGAATTTGTTATGTAAATTTGATGCTCTGTTTTGTGGTTCAGGAGGAAAAGGTCCGTGGTTTTCAGCAGCCTGTCGTTTTTGTTTTGCTTCTTTCCGGCGTTCTTGCTGGTGTACTATCTGACACCGTCGCGTCCGGCCGGCGCACGCAATGCCGTGCTGCTGGCGGGGAGCAGCGTGTTTTATATCATCGGGCTGGACGGTCAGTGGGCGTATTTTGCGCTGCTGGCCGCATCGGTGCTGGTCAACTACGGGCTGGGTCTGGCCATCGTGCGCGACAAGCCGCGCGCGAAGCTGTGGCTCATCCTCGGCATCTGCTACAATTTCCTGTGGCTGTTCCTATTTAAATATCTCAACTTCGTGCTCACCGGCGTCAACGGTGCGCTCGGGCTCGTGTCCGGCGGCAAGGCGGCGATCCCGCTGCTGCGCTGGGCGCTGCCGGTCGGCATCAGCTTCTACACGTTCTCGGCGGTGGGCTATCTCATGGACGTCTACCGCGGCACGGTCGCACCGGAGCGCTCACTGCTCACGTTCGGCACGTACCTGACCATGTTCCCGAAGCTGGTCTCCGGCCCGATCGCAAGCTATACGGAGCTGCAGCCGGAGTTCGGCGCGCGCAATGTGTCGCTGCGTCAGGCGGTCGACGGGCTCAAGCTGTTCGTGTTCGGCATGGCGCTCAAGGTGCTGCTTGCCAACCAGCTCGGCGGCCTCTGGAGAGATGTGACCACCATCGGCTTTGAGAGCCTCTCGACGCCGCTTGCGTGGATGGCCGCGTTCGCGTATTCGTTCCAGCTCTATTTTGACTTCTGGGGCTACTCGCTCATGGCCATCGGCATCGGCCGGATGCTGGGCTTCCACATCCCGGAGAACTTCCGCTGCCCGTATCTGGCGCTGAGCATGACGGAGTTCTGGCGGCGCTGGCACATCACGCTCGGCACGTGGTTCCGCGAGTATCTGTATATCCCGCTCGGCGGCAGCCACTGCAGCCGCAAGCGCATGATCTTTAACCTGCTCGTCGTCTGGCTGGCGACCGGCCTCTGGCACGGCGCGCACCTGAACTTCCTGCTCTGGGGTCTGGGGCTGTTCGCGGTGCTGGTCGTGGAAAAGCTCTGGCTCAAGCAGTATCTCGACCGCTGGCCGGTGCTCGGTCATCTGTATATGCTCGTGCTCATCCCGGTGTCGTGGGCGGTGTTCTCCGTGTCGGACTTCGGGCAGCTGGGTGCGTATTTCGGCCGCCTGTTCCCGCTGTTTTCGCGCACGGCGGCGGCCTATCCGCTCGATTTTCTCAAGTACGGCAAGACCTACGGTGTGTTTCTCATCCTCGGCCTGCTGTGCTCGACGTCGCTGCCGGCGTATCTGTACCGGCGGCTCAAGGGCACGTGGGTCGGCGCGGTCATTCTGGCCGTGCTGTTCTGGCTGTGCCTGTACTGCCTGAGCAAGGGCATGAACGACCCCTTTATGTACTTCCGATTCTAAGGAGCGTAGACACATGAAACGCATCAAACCGCAACATTTCCTCATCCTGCTGCTGGTGGCCGCGCTCGCGGCGGCGCCGTTTCTCATCCGCGGCCTGATCGACCGCAGCGACACCGGCAAGGAGACGACCGCCACCGTCACCCCCACGCCGGAGACCACGGCCGAGCCCACGCCCACGCCCGAGCCGACGCCGCTGCACTTTACGACCGTGGACGCGTCGTATTTTGACGACGCGCTCTTCATCGGCGACTCGCGCACCGTCGGCATCGCCGAATACGGCAACCTGAAAAACGCGACCTATTTTGCCGACGTCGGCCTCAATGTCTATGTCGCACAGACGAAGGCCGTCGCCGTGAAAAACGTCGGCACGGTCACGCTGCCGCAGCTTTTGAGCCAGAAGACCTTCGGCAAGGTCTACATCATGCTCGGCATCAACGAGCTCGGCAACGATCTGGATGACATCACGGCGAAGTTCTCCGCCCTGATCGACACCGTGCGCGCCGCGCAGCCGAATGCCATCGTCTATGTCGAGGCGAACCTGCACGTCGGCCCGTCGCGCTCGAGCACGGACGCGACGTTCAATAACCCCCGCATCAACCGCCTCAATGAGAAGCTTGCCGCGCTGGCCGACGGGAAGGACATCTTCTACATCGACATCAACGAGGTGTTCGACGACGAAAACGGCAACCTGCGCGCCGATGCCAGCGGCGACAGCACCCATGTCTACGCAAAGTACGATCTGGACTGGTGCAACTGGCTGTGTACGAAGGCGATCGTCCGCTGAATAAAGAAAAGGCCAGCCGGAAATCATTCCGGCTGGCCTTTGCTGTGACCGTGCGGTCACTGTGCTCTCTCATGGTCCCTCTCGACGCGCGGGCGCATCAGCGCTTGATGATGTACCACACGAATCCGGCGCAGGCAAGAACCATACCGCCGCCGACTGCTGCAAAGATCATGTGTCTGCCTCCTTTCCCCCGAAAGCTCCGGCCGGTGTCCGACCGGGGCAACAAAGTGACTTACCTTGAAGTTACTTCATTATAAGATGAACCCGCGCTAAGTTTCCGGAAAGGCGCGGCAAAAACGGCACGCCGTCGTTAAGAAGGCGGAAAGAAACGACCTTCCGCCGGAAAAGACAGTCGCGCGCAGGCGCACATTGTGCTATGCTGAACGTGGGAGCGGAGACCAAATAACGAGAGGGACAAAGAGGGGTGCTTATGCAAAGAGCGAGCAAACGCGCGCCGCAGTGGCTGCGCGATCTGGGTGTTTTCATCCTTGTCATGGGCGGCGCGGTCGGCATCTGTATGCTGCTGTCGGCGTGCTATGACGACAACAATCCGTTTGCAACGTCGGTGTTCATTCTGGCGGTGGTGCTCATCTCGCGCTTTACCAACGGCTATCTGCCCGGCGTGCTGGCGGCGGCGGCCGGCGTGGTGGGTGTGAACTATCTGTTCACCTACCCGTTTCATGAGTTCAATCTCTCCATCGACGGCTACCCGCTGACGTTTGCGGTCATGCTGGTCGTGAGCGTGCTCGTGAGCACCCTCACCACGCAGATCAAGCGCCAGGAGCAGCTGCGCTACGAGGCGGAAAAGGACCGCATGCGCGCCAATCTTCTGCGCAGCGTCTCGCACGATATCCGCACGCCGCTCGCGGCGATCATGGGCCTGAGTGCAACGGTCGAGGAGGGCGAAACGCTCTCGGACGAGGGGCGCGGTATGGTCGAGGAGATCCGCCAGAACGCGCAGTGGCTGCTGCACCTGTCGGAGAACATCCTGTCCGTCACGCGCTTCAGCGAGGAGGGCGTCGTCATCGAGAAGTCGGACGAGGTCGTCGAGGAGATCGTCGGCAGCGCCATCCGGCGCTTTCGCAAAAACTGCGCCACGGACATCCCCATCGCGGTCACGAAGCCGGAGGAGATCCTGCTCGTGCCGATGGACGCCACGCTCATTGAGCAGGTGCTGCTGAACCTGCTGGAAAACGTCGCCCGGCACAGCCCGTCGGCGACGGAGATCTTCATCGAGATCCGCGACGAGGGCAACCGCGTCTGGCTGACCGTGGCGGACAACGGCGACGGCATCCCGCCGCAGCTGCTCGGCGTGCTCTTTGACGGCTATCTGCCGCTCGGCGCGGTGGAAGCGTCCGACCGCAGCCGGCACATGGGCATCGGCCTGAGCGTCTGCCGCGCGATCGTGCGCGCGCATGGCGGGGAGATCTATGCAAGAAATCGAGTCGGCGGCGGCGCGGAATTCCGCTTCTGGCTGCCGGCGGAGGAGGAACATACATGATCCGCAACAAAATCATCATCGTCGAGGACGATCCCGGCATCAGCAAATATCTGCAGGCGGCGCTGCGCGGCCGCGATTACGAGCCCATGCTCGCGACCGACGGCAAGACGGCGCTGGAGATGATCGCCTCGCACTGTCCGGATCTGCTGCTGCTGGATCTCGGCCTGCCGGACATGGACGGCAGCGAGATCATCCGCTCCGTCCGTTCGTGGAGCCGCATGCCGATCATCGTCATCTCGGCGCGCAGTGCGGAGCTTGACAAGGCGGCCGCGCTCGACATGGGGGCGGACGACTACCTCACCAAGCCCTTCGGCACGGTGGAGCTGCTGGCGCGCATCCGCACGGCGCTGCGCCACACGCGCACCGACGGCACGAGCGACGCGCTGGCCATGACGGGGGAGTACCGCGTGGGCGACCTGTGCGTGGACTACAACAAGCACCGCGTCTTTCTCGCCGGGAAGGATACGCACCTGACGCCGAACGAGTATAAGATCGTCGCCTTGCTCGGCCGCCACGCCGGACAGGTGCTCACGTATAAATCCATGATGAAAGAGCTCTGGGGTCCCGGCGTCGGCGGGGACAACAAGCTCCTGCGCGTGCACATGGCCAACATCCGCCGCAAGATCGAGCCGAACCCGGTCGAGCCGCAGTATATCTTCACCGAGGTCGGCGTCGGCTACCGCATGGCCGACAGCCACTGAGCCCATATCGAGACAAAAATCGCCCGGAGCTGCTGCTCCGGGCGATTCTTTCGTGTTGCTGCGGCTCAGTCCGCCGTGATCGTGATGCTGCGGGAGATGGACTTTGCCATATCGTTGCCGCCGAGAATGTAAGCGGTCTGGCGGTACGTGCCGGGCTCGGTGGGCGCCTTGCTGCTGATGTACAGCCTGTGCGTGTCCGTCGTGCCGACATAGCGATAGTGCACGCCGTCCTGATTGTGGGCGGGGGTATCACCGCGCATGAGCGTGGCGCCGAGCGGGCTGCTTTCCAGCTCGCTGGTGGTGTAGGTCGTCTTGTCGTTGTTCCAGGTCAGGCTCGCGCCGGTGGCGCGCATCTTCACGACGAGCGTGCCCGTGCCGACGCCGGTCTTGTAGTTTTGGTTGGACGTGATCGCCGTCACGAGGTACACACCCGCGCGGTTCGGCGAGCCGATGGCCACGCGCGTACTGTCAAACACGCCGGGGATCTTGTTGACCACCTTGAGCAGCTCCGTGAACGAGGAGATGTCGATGTTGAAGATCTTCAGGAACTTGGCGAGGTCATCCGTCGGCTTCTCGAGCTTCTGCAGCAGCGCGCGCAGCTCGCCGAGGGTCATGCCGTCGTTGAGGATGTCCGTGAGCGTCTTGCCGCAGAGGAGCTTGACGGCCGGGTCGATCTTTGCCAGTGCCTCCGGGGAGAGGATGCTCTCCGGCAGCTGCAGGTAGACTGCGCCCTTGACGTTGCTGGTCACGCCGCTGTAGATCTTGAAGATGGTGAAGTCGTCCTCCGGCTTCGTGGTGACATACTGCTGCGTGGTCGGCTTTTCGTCATAGAAGATCGCGGCGGACTTGACGTGCACGCGCACGAATGCCTTGTTCACCGTGAGCGTACCCTCGACCGCGTCGCAGCCGAGGTAGTCGGCCGTGGTCGGGAAGCTTGCGCGGATCTTCTGGTTTTCACCGGCGCCGATGCTCGGCGCGGTGTAGTCGATGCCGAATTTCACCGTGCCGCCCTCGACCGGATACCAGTCATCGTGCGTCAGGAGCTTGCTGCTGCCGGTGCCGTAGTACTCGACGACCATGCTCTTGGCGGCGGCCTCCTTGCTCACGGTGGTCTGCGACCAGTCGATGAGCTTGTCGAGGATCTGCGCGCGCATGGCGGCGGCGTCCTTCGTGTAGCTGAGGGACACACCCTCCTTGAGCACGATCTTCGCCTGCGTGCGTGCGTCTTTCAGCGTCACGGAGACGACGGTGTCCTCGCCGTTTGCGGTGAGCTTGACGTTGTGCGTGCCGGCGGTGATGGCTTCGTGCCGATAACCGTCGGTCCAGCCGCCTTCGAGCGGCGTGTAGCCTTCTTTGTACGGCCAGAGCTTTGCCTTCGACTCGTAGGTTACGGTCACGTCATTGACGTCCGTGCCGGGCAGGACGGCGGCGACGATGGCGGCGCGCAGCGCGTCAAAGTCGATCTTGCCGTCGGCGGTATAGGTCATGTTGAGCGTGTATGCGCCGCTGTCGTCCTCGGTCGTGCCGGCCGCGGTGCTCAGCGCGGCATCCGGCGCGGTGTCGGTGTCGGTGTCCGGCGTCACGGTGGGATCAGTGCCCGGCGCGGCGTCCGGCGTCGCGGACGGGGCTGCGGCGTCTGCCGCGGGAGAAGCCAGCTTCGTGAACGTGTAGACCGTGCTCGTCCCCTCAATGCGCACGGTGTAGCTCTGTGCGGCCGATTCACTGTTGAGCGCGGGATAGCTCGCGTTGAGGCGGTCGCGGAAGAAGCTGCCGGTGGTGTCAAAGCCGTTGACCGGCGTCCACTTGACGGCGTAGTCCGACAGGATGCTGGTCGCGCGGTACTCCCATTGCTGGCTGCCGACTTCGTCATAATTGCTCAGCAGGGTCTGGCTGAGCAGGTCGTTGACGTCTGCTCCGGCGGGGATGTAGGCCGCGCCGTCGTGGCCGGCCGGCACCGCACTCGCGGCGGAGACCGGCAGCTGGAATGCGGCGAGTTGGCCGAACAGCAGCACGGCCAGCAGCAGGGCAAGGATTCTGGTTGCGTGTTTGCGGGATATCATTGCAAATGAACCTCCTATTCCGGTATTTCTGTGGGGTCGTGCCCGGGGTGGGAGCCCGGGCACAGCTGCATTATACGGTGCATTTCCGGCATTTTCAAGGCCTTTGGCAAAAATGTATCAAAAAGCTTAACATGTGTAAAAAATTAATGCGTATTCATTTACAGGAATGCAGAAAAGCTCCCGTCCGTAAAATATGGACGGGAGCTTTGATAAAATCGTGTTCATTTTCCCAGTGCGGCGCGCATTTTGCCGCAGATGTCCTCCGTGAGCGCGCTGGTCGTGGCGGCCTTGACGGCCTCGGCGGGAATGACCTCGCGGATGCGCACATACACGTGCGAGCGCCGCCAGGGGACGTTGTGCGCGATGCGCTCCGTGCCCTCGACCGTGCCGACCACGATGGGGACGTTTGCCTTCTGCGCGATCTTGAGCGAGCCTGCGTGCCACGGCAGCAGCTTGCCGCTTTTGCTGCGCGTGCCCTCTGGGTAGATGGCGAACGAGCACACGTGCGCGCGGATGAGATTGGCGGCGGCGTTGATGGTGGTCAGGGCGTTGCGCGCGTTTTCGCGGTCGATCGGCAGAAAGCAGCACCGGCGCACGAACGGGCCGATGACGAACTTGCGCATGTTCGACGGTTTGGACACGAACGCCAGCGGCCAGCGCCGCAGCACCCACCACTGCACCATGGGGTCAAAGTTCGAGCGGTGGTTGCTCACGAAGAGAAACTCCGAATCCGTCGGGACCTTTTCGAGCCCCTCGACGTGGATCTTGATGCGGCAGAGCGCGAGGATCCAGCCGTCGAGCGCCAGCGTCAGCGCAAGGTAAAACGGGCTGATGCGGTCATACATCCTGTTCGGCCCGGCAAAGAGCGAGCACACGAACATCAGCAGCACGTACACAAGGTTCGCCGCCACGAAGCAGCCGAGCAGCACGGGCAGCAGCCACCAGTAGCTGAGCGCGGGAGACAAAAAATAAATCACCGCAGTGCTGAGCACGGCGGGAACAAGCATCAGATAATAGAGCATGGCCGGACACCTTTCCACACAGGATGTGACGAAATCCTGTCAATAGTCATTGACGGCTGGGTATCACATCCATTATAATTACTGTACGGGACCGTGTCAATGAACGGGGTGTAAACTTGCGCGGATCTCGAAATTTTTCGATCAGAGATAGGATGGATAATGAGATGATCGTATTGAAATGGTTATTCCCGGTGTTTTTGGCGGCGCTCGCCGTCGTGCACCTCATCAGCTGCTGGCGCGGCGATGACGATCTGCGCAAGCCGACGAAGATCGCGCTGATGCCGGTCGTCGCGCTGACGTACCTCGCCTTTGCCAACACGCCGTCGCTTTGGGTGGTCGCCGGCCTGCTGTTCGGCTGTCTGGGCGATCTGTTTCTGCTGCGGCCGCTGCAGAAGCATTTCTTCGCCCTCGGCACGGCGTCGTTCTTCCTCGGCCACGTGTGCTACCTTGTGCACATCTACACGACCTATGCCGTGCATGTGCGCTGGTTCTGGATCGTGCTCGTGTGCGCGGCCTATGCCGCGGGCATCGTGGTCGTCTATAAGGGCAGCCGCAGGAGCATCCCGCGCGCCCTGCGTCCGCTGGCGCTGGCGTACATGGTCATGCTCTGCACGCTGAGCATCAGCGTGTTCCTGCCGCTGGTGACGGCGTTCACGTGGGGCAAGCTCGCGTCGTTTCTCGGCGCGTCGTTCTTCCTCGCGTCCGACGGCGTGCTGTGCGACATGCTCTTCGCCAAGAAGGCCGAGCCGACCAAGCAGAACTTTGCCGTCATGGGCACGTACATCCTTGCGCAGGTGCTGCTGACCATGGGCTTTGCATTCTGAGCCGGCGCAAATCATCGAAAAAACGGGGCACTCCGGTCGTGAGTGTCCCGTTTTTTGTACAGTCGTGGAAAATAATTTAAAAAACTGTTAGAACCGCTTTACATTTGTCGGAAAAAGCAATACAATCTGTAGCATTACCAATGGTCTCAAGGGGGAAGAGAGCATTATGAAAGCAAATGAAAGGGACAGCAGGACAGAGCAGGAGCGGTTCATCGACCGCATGCTCAAGGAGATCCTCGGCGGGCAGCGCAATCCGGGCGACCGGCTGCCCACGGAGAGCGAACTGGCCGCGCAGTACGACCTGCGCAAGACGAACGTACACCTTGCCCTGAAAGAGCTGGAGCGGCTCGGCTTTCTGGAGATCGTGCCGCGCCACGCCACCTACGTCGCACCCTATTGGGAGCGGGCAAATCTGGAGACGCTGGCGGTCATCATGACGCACGGCGGCACGCCGCATCCGGAGCTGGTGGACGCGTTTCTGGAGCTGCGCGAAATGGTCGCGCTCGGCTGGTTCTGCTGGGTAGGGCGCCGCCCGGACGCGGCGCAGATGCAAAAGCTGTACGGTCTGCTCGCGCAGATGGACGCCATCGCCTACGTGCCCGACGGCGACAAGGCGGCGTTTCTGGAACTGCTCAATGCGTTTCTGGTGTGCATGTTCCGCGAGTCGGACAACATGATCTTTCGCGTCATGCTGCGCTCGACGCGCGAGCTTGCACACGTGGCGTACTACATGGTGGCCTACACGCTCGATATGCAGGAGCTGTGCAGGGTCTACCGCGCGGTGCTTGACGGACTGACGGACGGATGCGTGCCCGAGGCGATCGCCTGCTGGAGCGCGTGGAGCGACCGGGTCACGCTGCGCTACCGCGAGGCGCTCGAGCAGCTGCAGAGCGCATGACCGGCCGCTGCCCCGGCGGGCGCAAAGGCTACGAGGTTCTTTGACAAACCGGCTGCCCCGGCGGGACAAAATGTCCCGCCGGGGCAATCGTTTTTTTCGCGCCGCGGTTGCGTGCGGCGTGCAGATGTGCTAAAATCAGGTAACAATACCGAAAGGGAGTGAGCCCGTGAAGCTGACATTTATCCGCGCCGACCACGAGGTGACCGGCAGCTGCACCCTGCTCGAGATCGGCGGGCATTACGGCCTGATCGACTGCGGCATGCAGCAGGGGCGCGACCAGTTTGAGAACATCGACATCCCCGTCCCGGCGGCGCAGATCGAGTTCGTGCTCGTCACGCACGCGCACATGGATCACACCGGCCACCTGCCGCTGCTGTATAAGCAGGGCTTTCGCGGCACGGTCTACGCAACGGAGGCGACGTGCGACCTGTGCGGCATCATGCTGCGCGACTCGGCGCACATCCAGATGTCCGAGGCCGAGTGGCGGGGGCGCAAGGCTGCCCGTGCCGGCCGCGCTGCGCCCGAGCCGCTCTATACGCTCGAGGACGCCGAGGGCGTGCTCACGCTGCTGCGCCCGTGCAGCTACGGGCAGCGCGTGCAGGTCGGGGAGAACATCATCATCCGCTTCACGGACGTCGGCCACCTGCTCGGCAGCGCGTGCATCGAGACGTGGCTCACCGAGGGCGATGTGGAAAAGAAGATCGTCTTTTCCGGCGACATCGGCAACGTGAATCAGCCGCTCCTGCGCGACCCGCAGACCGTCTCGGGCGCGGACTACGTGCTCATCGAGTCGACCTATGGCGACCGCAGCCACGGCGAACGGCCGGATTATCTCGGCGCGCTCGCCGACTGCATCCAGCGCACGCTCGACCGCGGCGGCAACGTCGTCATCCCGTCGTTCGCCGTCGGCCGCACGCAGGAGCTGCTGTATTTCATCCGCCAGATCAAGGACGCCGGCATGGTGCACGGCCATCCGCACTTTCCCGTGTATGTCGACAGCCCGCTCGCAAACGAGGCCACGCGCGTCTTTTTGCAGACCGACACGAGCTTTCTCGACGACGAGGCGCGCGCGCTCATCCGCAGCGGCGTGAATCCGCTGTATTTTGACGACCTGCACACCGCCGTCTCCAAAGAGGACTCCATGGCGCTCAACAACGACCGGACGCCCAAGGTCATCCTCTCCTCGAGCGGCATGTGCGATGCCGGACGCATCCGCCACCACCTGAAGTATAACCTCTGGCGGCCGGAGTGCACCGTGCTCTTCGTGGGCTATCAGGCGGTGGGCACGCTCGGGCGCAAGCTCAACGACGGGGAAAAGACCGTGAAGATCTTCGGCGACGAGATCGCCGTGCACGCCGAGATCACCGTGCTGCCCGGTGTGAGCGGCCACGCGGACAAGGCCGGGCTGCTGCGCTGGCTCAACGCCATGGAGCAAAAGCCCGCGCACGTGTTCGTCAACCACGGCGACGACGATGCGTGCACGGCGTTTTCCGCCTGCCTGCGCGAGGAATACGGCTACGAGGCCGACGCGCCCTACAGCGGCAGCGAGTTTGACCTCACCGCCGGTGTGTATACGGTCGTTGCGCCGCCGCGCCCCGTCCGGCACGACGAGCAGCGGCAGGCTGCCGCCGCCGGCAAGCGCCGCGAGAGCGCGGCCTTCGAGCGGCTCAAGCGTGCGCTCGGCGAGCTCACGGCGCTCGTGCGCCGCTGTGAAGGCTGCCCGAACAAGGGGCTCAACGCCTTTGCCGAGGAGCTTGAGCGGCTCACCGCCCGCTGGCGTGACCGCATTGCGCCGTAACACACTATATAATAATGCAGCAACGCCCTGCCGGATGCAGCGCATCCGGCAGGGCTCTCGGTTTGCCAAAGAACCTCGTAGAGTTTGCGCCCGCAGGCGCAAAGAAAGTCCGATCATTTT
>OIWP01000705.1_pt1 | contig 48144 bp, 39 predicted proteins | sample 1587661 | NCBI WGS metagenome assembly OIWP01 (sample SAMEA3888899, study PRJEB22519) | human gut metagenome | biome: human gut; feature: human-associated habitat; material: faeces | place: Denmark | collected 2010 | reverse complement strand
AGCACCTGACTCTTAATCAGGGTGTCCAGGGTTCGAACCCCTGATCGCGCACTATAAAAGCACTGTTTTGGATGACAAGTAGAGAGCATCGGGGACGGTGCTTTTTTTCGTGCAGTTTGCACAAAAGAGAAGTCCAACTTGTTGACCGTAATTTGTGTTGAGTTCAGGAATCAAAAATTGGCTGTGCTTTTTTCTCCGGTGTACGCCTTTGGACTTGTTAGAATGATTCGGGTGTGTTATATTAGACATAGAACTCTAAAATCAAGTCGAACGTATGCGAGACTTGGCATGCGATTCTGGTCGGTTTGGATGATATTTACTTAGCAGAATCGATGTGCATTTACACACAATAAGACAGGGGTTGATATCATGGGATTTTTTGACAAAGCTTTAAAAAAGGTACAGGATGTGGGAGAAAACATTGCCGCATCAGCAAACAATGTAAAAACAGTTGTTGAGACAAGTGTACAGGATACAATGGAGATCACCGGTCTGAAAAGACAGATCCGTGAATTAGAGAAAGAAATGGATGCACAGTATCTGCAGATCGGAAAGAAATATGCAGAATTTGTAGCAGATATGGATGATGCAGAACCGGAAACAGCAGAAAATGAAACAACCGAAGCAACAGAATCTTCAGAAGTGATCGATGAAGTGAAGGAAGAAGCAATTGACGAAGTAAAGGCAGAAGCAGCTGAAACGGTCGATGAAGCAAAAGAAGAAGCAGCTGATGAAACCATCGATGAAGTGAAAGCAGAAGATACAGCAGAAACGATCGACGAAGAAAAAGAAGTATCCGAAGAGCCGGCAGAAGATAAAGTTGCAGAAGAATCTGATGAGGACGAAGAGCCGGTGTTCGATGTTTCTGATTTCCTGACGATCATCAAACAGGATCAGGCAAAGAAAAAGGAGCTGGAAAATCAGCTGGCGGAAGTAGAGAAGAGAGCAAAACAGAATACACTTCTTCGTGAGAAGACAAAAGCGGAAGAGTCTTTTGAACAGGAAAAAGGCGTTCTCGACAAAGCACTTGCCATGGAAATTATTTCTAAGGAAGAATATGAGCAGAAGCTGAATATTGCCAGGAAAAAAGTAGAAAATTTTGAAGAGATCAAAAAAATTGAGCAGCAGTTCGAGATGGGCATTATCACAAAAGAAGAAAAAGATGAGAAAATAAATGCCATTCTGAATCCCTGACAAATCTGGTGTCTGCTTTACAGAATCAAAATCAGGTTGTATAATCGGGGCAGAATGTCGTCCGATGGATGGACGAAATGGATAAAGGAGATGTAGAAGTTATTATGGTAAAGATTGATATTATTTCCGGTTTTTTGGGTGCAGGTAAAACGACCCTGATCAAAAAACTGTTACAGGATGCATTTAAAGGACAGCAGGTGGTATTGATTGAGAATGAATTCGGCGAGATCGGTATTGACGGTGGATTTTTGAAAGATGCAGGAATCGAGATCAAGGAAATGAATTCCGGCTGTATCTGCTGCTCTCTGGTAGGAGATTTCGGAACCGCTTTAAAAGAAGTGGTAGAGAAATATCACCCGGACCGCATCGTGATCGAGCCGTCAGGTGTCGGCAAACTTTCTGACGTTATTCATGCAGTTGAAAATCTGCATTTGGAAGCAGACGGAGAAGTGAAACTGAACAGTGCCGTTACGGTTGTCGATGTTCTGAAATGCAAAATGTATCTGAAGAACTTTGGTGAATTCTTCAAGAATCAGGTAGAAGCAGCCGGCACGATCATCCTGAGCCGTACCGATACAAAGAAGGCAACACCGGAAAAAATCGAAGCTGCCATCGAACTGATCCGTGAACTGAATCCGGATGCTACGATCATCACAACACCGGTGGAAGATCTGGGTGGACAGAAGATCCTGGATACGATCGAAGGAATGAAGATCGACCTTTCTCATGTAGAAGAAGAGCATGACCATTGCTGTGATCATGACCATCATCACGACCATGAAGAGCATGAGCATCATCACGATCATGAGGATCATGACCACGACGATCATGAGCATCATCACGACCATGATCATGACGATCATGAGCATCACCATGACCATGGAGAGGGCTGCACCTGTGGCTGCCATGACCATGACCACGAGGGACATCATCATCACCATCATCACGCAGATGAGGTATTTACAAGCTGGGGTAAGGAAACCGTCCGTAAATACAGCCGTGAAGAGATTGAAAAGATTCTGAAAACTCTGTCAGAAGACGATTCTTACGGAATGATCCTGCGTGCAAAAGGTATGCTGGAGAGCGAAGACGGTGTCTGGACTTATTTTGACATGGTTCCGGAAGAAGTGGATATCCGTGAGGGAAGTGCAGAATACACAGGACGTATCTGCGTGATCGGTTCCAAACTGGATGAAGCAAAATTAGAGCAGCTGTGGTTTGCGAAATAAGGAACAAGGTAAAAAAAGATGAGTGATTTTAATATTTCAACACCGGTTTATCTTGTGACCGGTGTCCTGGAGAGCGGCAAAACTTCTTTTCTGGATTTTACTGCGAAACAGGATTACTTTCAAATAGAAGGAACAACACTCCTGATCACCTGCGAAGAGGGTGAGGAGGAGTACGACGAGAAAGAACTTCTGAAATACAACACGGTTGTCGAGAAGATTGAAGAGCCGGAGGATTTTACATTTGAGAACCTCCGTGTTCTGCATCGCAAATATCATCCGGAGCGAGTGCTGCTTGAGTACAATCCGCTCTGGGGTGTCAACAAACTGCGTGCGATGAAACTGCCGCTTGGATGGGGCATTTCTCAGGAGATCGTGATCGTAGACGGCAGCAGCTATCAGATCTACCGTGCAAATATGCAGTCTCTGTTCTCAGAGATGGTGCAGAATGCAGATATGGTGATCTTCAATCGCTGTAAATCAAGTGATCCGCTGACCAATTATCGAAGAGGCATCAAGGTTGTCAATCCTTCCTGTGATATCAGCTTTGAGGATGAGGATGGTGAACTGATCGACCTGTTTGAGGAAAACACGCCGTACGATATGGATGCTCCGATTATCGAAATAGAAGATGTGGATTACGGTATCTTCTATGTGGATATGGATGACCATCCGGACAAATACGTTGGGAAAACGGTGAAGTTCAAGGCTCGTGCCATGAAGAGCAAAAACAAAGAGGCACCTTATTTTGTGCCGGGAAGAAAAGCGATGACCTGCTGTGCAGATGATATGCAGATGATCGGCTACATCTGTAAGAGTCCGATCGCTCCGCAGCTGAAACATGGACAGTGGGTTATGGTTACTGCAAGGGTAGCATTTGAATACGATAAGTTTTATCGCGGAAAAGGTCCTGTGCTGTATGCAAGCAAGGTAGAACCGTGCGAACCGCCGGCAGATGAAATGGTATATTTTAACTAAGTAAGCAAAACGCTGGCGAAAGCCGGCGTTTTGTGCGTTTGGTCTGATACAGCTTCCGGCGGACTGCAGAGGTGCAGGATATCAGATTTTTTCCGCAGATTGGGGGTTTTATTATGAGAATGTATGATCTGATCAGGAAAAAGCGAGATGGGGAAAGATTAGCAAAAGAAGAAATTGACTGGATGATCCGAAGTTATACAAAGGGGGAAATCCCAGATTATCAGATGTCAGCACTGATGATGGCGATTTATTTTCGAGGGATGAATGAACAGGAAACCTTAAATCTGACGCTTGCCATGGCGGACAGCGGAGAGCGGCTGGATCTTTCGGCAATCCATGGGATTAAAGTTGACAAGCATTCGACAGGAGGTGTAGGGGACAAAACATCGCTGGCACTTGTTCCGCTTGTAGCTTCCTGCGGAATTCCGGTAGCGAAAATGAGCGGCAGAGGTCTTGGGCATACCGGCGGCACGATCGACAAACTGGAGAGCTTTTCTGGATTTTCAACGGCAATCCCGGTTGAAACGTTTATAAAGAATGTCAATACGATCGGCATTTCGATCATGGGACAGACGGCAGATCTGGCTCCGGCTGACAAAAAACTCTATGCCCTGCGGGATGTGACGGCGACCGTGGACAATCTTTCACTGATCGCCAGCTCGATCATGAGCAAGAAACTGGCTGCCGGTGCCGATGCGATCGTTCTGGATGTCAAGACCGGAAGCGGAGCTTTTATGAAAAGCGAAGAAGATGCGTTTGCTCTGGCAGAAGAGATGGTGACGATCGGCAAAAATGCAGGGCGTCAGATGCATGCACTGATCACCGATATGGATCAGCCGCTTGGTTATGCAATCGGAAATGCTCTGGAAGTAAAGGAAGCGATCGCAACTTTGAACGGCAGCGGTCCAGAAGATTTCACGGAGCTGGTTCTGGCACTCGGGAGCCGGATGCTGATCGCCGGCAAAAAGGCAGAGGATGTCGCTTCCGCAGAAAAAATGCTGCGGCAGTCCATCCAGAATGGAGATGCACTTAGAAAACTGGAAGCATTTGTCAAAGCACAGGGCGGCACAGGAGAAGAAGTTTCTCATCCGGAGAAACTGCCTGCAGCCTCTATGCAGATTGCAGTACCATCGCCGCAGAGCGGCTATATTTCTCATATCCAGTGTGATGAAATCGGAGTCTGCTCCCTGCTTCTTGGAGGCGGAAGAGAGACAAAAGACAGTGTGATCGACCTTTCGGTAGGACTGGAGCTGAAAAAGAAAGTCGGAGATTATGTCGAAAAAGGCGAGACACTGGCGGTTCTGCATGCAAATGATCAGGAAAAAGCCGGGCAGGCAGAAGAGAGATTCCTGCGTGCATACCGGTTTTCCGAGACGCAACCACCGAAACGTCCGATGATTTTCGGAGAAATTTAAAAGAATTTCAAATAATACCTATGAAACATACTGAAATTGTGGTATAAAGAAAGCATGATGTAAAATTGAGTGTCTTACTCTGCAAAAAGCAATTTGTATAACTTTATCGCAGAGAAGCATTCCCCTGCTTCAACTGCACGGAGCACTAAGCGGTGGCAGGAGTGAAAATCTGCTCAGGAGTATCTTTATAACATCATTTGTTTAACACAAAAGAATAAATAATATGAGGAGAACAAGTATGGAACAGCTGATTCAGGAATGGAGAGCATCTCTTCCCAAATTCAGGGAGATGACAGAAAAATTTTATGCGAAAGAAGTAAGCGTGAAAGAATACAAAGGATTTTCCGGAGGATACGGAAGCTATGCCCAGAAAGGCGGCGAGGCAAGCATGCTGCGTCTGCGTATGCCGGGCGGAAGACTGACAAAAGAAAAACTGAAATTTATCGCAGAGATGGTAGAACAGTATCATGTGGACAAAGCACATTTTACGACTTGCCAGGCAGTGCAGCTGCATGATCTGGACAAAGACAGCGTCTGTGATATCATGGAAAAAGCAGTGGATGTCGGTATCATCACAAAAGGCGGTGGCGGAGATTTCCCGCGAAATGTGATGTGTTCTCCGCTTTCCGGCGTAGAAATGGGAGAATATTTTGACGTACTGCCGTATGCAGAGGCTGTGTCTGATTATCTTCTGAAAAACGCAGATAAAGTGACCATGCCGCGAAAACTGAAAGTCGGATTTTCCAATTCTCCGGCCAATGTGACACATGCGACCTTCCGTGATCTTGGATTTGTAGCAGCAGAGGACGGAACATTTACCGTATATAGTGCGGGCGGACTGGGCAACAATCCACGCATGGGTGTGAAAGTGGCAGAAAACGTAGAGCCGTCACAGATCCTGTATTATGTGCAGGCGATGGTCAATACCTTCCTGGCATACGGAAACTATGAGAACCGCGGAAAAGCCAGAACACGTTATATGCAGGAAAAACTGGGAAGCGAAGGCTATGTGAAGGCATTTCTGGAGAAACTTGAAGAAGTAAAGAAAAATGAAAAACTGGATCTGAACCTTGCTGTTTCCGGTACAGAAAAAGTAGCCGACGGTGAACTTCAGACGGAAAACAAACGAATCGTGGTACAGAAACAGCCGGGACTGTATGCAGTAAAATATCATCCGATCGGCGGTGTGCCAAAAGTGTCAAAATTTGGCGAGATCTATGAAAGCATCAAAGATGTATCGGATGCAGAAATCCGCATTTCACCGGATGAGACAGTCTATATCATCAACCTGACGGCAAAAGAAGCAGAAAAAGTGCTTGCAGCTACGGATGACGGAGCAGAAACTTTATTCGAAAGTTCCGTATCCTGTATCGGAGCAACGATCTGCCAGGTTGGTGTGCGTGATTCCCAGGGACTTTTAAGAAAACTGGTTGAGACAGCAAAAGAATATGATTTTGCGGACGGTGTACTGCCGCAGATCCATATTTCCGGATGTACTTCATCCTGTGGGACACATCAGATCGGAAAGATCGGTTTCCACGGCGGAGTAAAGAGAATTGACGGTGTGACAGAGCCGGTATTTACGCTTCATGTGAACGGCTGTGACAGACAGGGTCAGGAGGCATTTGGCGAATCCTGGGGCATGATCAAAGAAAGCGATATCCCGGACTTTCTCATGGAAGTTGGAAAAACCGTTCAGCAGGAAAATACTGTGTTTGCCACATGGTATGAAAAGACACCGGAGAAATTAAAAGAGATTGCTGAAAAATATCTGATTAATTCAAGTCGAACGCACGTGAGACTTGGTGCGTGATTCTGGTCAGCGAAAGCTGACATATTCTTCTCAGAATCACTGCACATTCTCGCGGAGCGTTTATCTCAGTCGGAGATTGTACTCCCACTGAGAAAGACTTGTTATTACTCACCACTTGCAGAAGTGGGAGTCTTCTCGACTGAGATAAAAAACTTTTGACTTCAATGGATGCCTGCGAATTGCTCCATTACAAAGTAACTCTCACAATCCTGTAAATTTTTCCTGTTTTTCAGAAAAAAACTAGCCGTTTGGATAGTGTACAAAACACGGAAAAATTGCTATACTTTTTCTTGGGAAGAGGAACTTATAAACATAAAACGTAGTAAAACAACAGAGAAAGCGGGGTGTTGCATTGGCAGAAAACAGCATGTGGGAAGAGATGATGCAAGGGGAGAAAATCTGCTATGTAAAACCCCGCCGTGCAATCAGGCGGCTGAAAGCGGCAGATGAAGAGAATGTAACAGCGTATATTTATGGGGTCAGCGGTTGCGGCAAAACGGAACTGGTCATGCGATATCTGAAGAACCGGAAATATACGCTGTTTAACGCTGGTTTGGTAACAGTGGAGGAGCTGCGTGAGATCAAGGTTTCCAAGCAGCGGAAAACCGTGGTGATCAACAGTCTGCACGATATGGCGATGCAGAATGATACTGAGGAGATCCGGGAAGCGATCATCGAACTTGTGGAGCGTGAGGATGTGTGGCTGATTTTGAGCGGACGCTGTGCGGTACCGCCGTGGCTGACTGCTGTGCGGTATCGTGAAGTCTTCTATGTGATCGGTGAGCAGGAGCTGCTGTTTGATGAAGATCAGGCAGATCAGTATATTGCCATGACCGGGATGATCTTCAGCGAAGAACAGCGGGCAAAAGAAAAAGCATACTGCGTTGGTATGCCGATCGGCTGGAGCATCACAAATAGTGTCTATTGGCAGATGCGTATGGGGCAGGATGAAAAGGATGTCACGAAACCGTTTTCAGATGAAGAATACCGGACGATGGTGGGAGAGGCATTGAGCCAGATGTGGGATTATCTGGAATATCATGTCTATGACCGCTGGGAAATATCAATACAGGAATTTCTGATGGAAGTTGCAATTGTGGAAGATTTTACCGTATATATGGCGGAGATGATCACCGGACGCAATGATGTAGAATCGCTTCTTGGAAGGATTCAGTGGATCGGTAATTTCATGGATATTGTCCGAAACGGAAGTGAAACGGTCTACAAACTCAGAAATCAAATGCGGATCAGCATGATCCGGAGGCTGAGGCGAAAATACACAAAAGAGCAGATCCGTAAGCTTTACGAAAATGCAGGACTTTATTACCAGATCAGTAAGCAGCCGTTAAAGGCTCTTTCCATGTATCAACAGGTGAATGACACGGAAAGAATCGCCTCGGTGCTGATCGATAATGTTCGGATAGCACCAAACAATGCTTATTATTATGAACTGAAACCGTATTATCTTAAACTGCCGGAAGAAAAAATATGCAAAAGCCCGGAACTGATGTGTGGCATGAGTATGCTGCAGTCGCTGCTTTTAAATACCGAAGAGAGCGAACGCTGGTACCGGGAGCTTCAAAAATATGCAAAAGAACATACCGGAAGTGAACGGCGTTCAGCGAAAGGAAAGATCCTGTATCTGGATATCGGACTTCCGCACCGTGGCAGTGACCATATGGTAGAAATCCTGAAAAATGCATATTTGCTTCTTTTGGATAAAGAAGTGAAAATGCAGGAGTTTTCCGTTACCAGCAATCAGGCATCTCAGATGAACGGCGGCAAGGATTTCTGTGAGTGGAGCAAGCGTGACCGCGAGCTTGCAGGAAGCATTGGCAAGATTGTGGAATTTGTACTTGGAAAATATGGTAAGGGGCTTGTAAATCTGGCACTTGCAGAAAGCTTTTTTGAAAAGGGCGGAGATAATTATGAAGTTGCGATGCTTGCAAATAAGGGAAGAATGCAGGCGGAGGCAGGAGGCAAGATCGAGCAGTGTTTTGTCGGAGACGGCATGCTTGCCTGGCTTCATATTATTACCGGAAAAGTAAAAGAAGCGGAGGAGCTTCTGACCAGATTCAAGGGTAAAGCACAGCAGGAAAATGCAGAAAGAATTCTGCCGAATATCGATACCTTTCTCGTTCGCTGTGCATTATATGATGCGGACAAAGCAGCGATTGCAAAATGGCTTGCCCAGGCACCGGATGAAGAACTGATATTCTCTATTTATGATCGTTTTCATTATATTACGAAAGTGCGTGTGTATCTGCAGAATGGCAGAAACGAGCAGGCTTATCATCTGCTTTTGAAATGTGCCTATTATGCAAAAGTGATGCAGCGTACCTACATTGATATAGAAGTGAAACTGCTTCTTGCGATCACGCAGTACCGCATGGGTGAGAAAAAATGGGATGAAACACTTGGCGAGGCACTGACAAAAGCAGAAGAATATCATTTTGTACGGATCATCACAAGAGAAGGTGCGGCTATCCGGCCTCTGCTTCAGGCAACATCCTGGAAGCCGTCGGAAGTAGAAAAAGATCTGGCACAGACCAGAAAGAACAAACAGTTCTGGGCAAAGGTTCAGGACGAGACAGAAAAAATGGCACGATTCTATCCGGCGTATTTAAAAGTGGGTGTGGAAGAAGTCACATTGAGTGATACAATGCTTCGAATCCTGAAACTGCAGGCAGATGGAATGTCAAAAGAAAAAATTGCGGCAGAGCTGAATATGACAACCGCTAATGTAAAATATCATACACAGCAGATCTACAAAAGACTCGGTGTTTCCAATAAGGCAGGAGCCGTGATGGAAGCGGGCAAACGAGGACTGATCTGAAAATGCAAAGAAAAGAAACCACAGCACTTGCTGACTGAATCGGTCGGTGGTGCGTGGTTTTTTTTATCTCAGTCGGAGAAGACTCCCACTTCTATAAATGGCGAGCAACAAATTTGACCCTGACATCATGGCAAATTTTGAATGAAAATTGAACGAATATGAATGAAAATGAACGTTTGTGAAAACTATACAAAAACAGAAAGGAAAATTTGTGAATTAGTATGATTGAAATTGAACGAATATGATTGTATAATACAATCATGAAACAGAGAGGCACACAAAAGTGCAAAAGAAAGAGGTAAGGCATATGATTTATACGGTAACATTTAATCCTTGTCTGGATTATATCGTAGGTGTGGAAGATTTTCAACTGGGAATGACAAACCGCACCTGTTCAGAGCAGATGTTTGCCGGTGGAAAGGGGATCAACGTCTCTATCGTTCTGAAAAATCTCGGCATTGAGAGTACGGCACTTGGATTTATCGCCGGTTTCACCGGAGAGGAGATCCGCAGAAAAGTCGAGAAGATGGGCATTACATCCGAATTTATCCAGCTTGAGAATGGATTTTCCCGGATCAATATCAAACTCAAATCCATCGATGGAACGGAGATCAACGGCACAGGACCTTCGATCGGAAGTGAAGAACTTGAAAGATTGCTTAAGAAACTGGATACACTGAAAAAGGGAGATGTGCTGATCCTTGCAGGCAGCATCCCGGCAAGTCTTCCGGATTCTATTTACAGTGACATTATGGAACGTCTGGAAGAAAAAGAGGTCATGATCGTGGTGGATGCGACAAAAGACCTTCTGGTCAATGTACTGAAATACCATCCGTTCCTCATTAAACCAAACAATCATGAACTGGGCGATATCTTTGGAGTGGAGATCAGAGAGCGTGACCAGGTAGCACCATATGCGAAGAAGTTACAGGAGATGGGAGCAAGAAATGTTCTGGTTTCCATGGCAGGCAAAGGTGCAGTGCTTCTTGCTGAGGATGGCAGCGTATATGAAAGCCCGGCACCGAAAGGTAAACTGATCAATGCGGTTGGAGCCGGAGATTCCATGGTGGCTGGTTTTACTGCAGGTTATATGCAGAAAGGCAGCTATGAACATGCATTCAAAATGGGCGTTTCCACCGGAAGTGCCAGTGCATTTTCTGAGAATTTTGCCACAAAAGAAGAAGTAGAAGCGATTTATAAAACATTGTAAAGATGCCAGGGTCAAAATCCTGAAACTATGATGTCGAAGTGAGGAACAATTCGTATGGCATTTTTGAATTAGCTTCTTGTAGAAAATCTATCACAAAAAAGAAATGTAAGAAAGGAGAACTTATGAGGATCACAGAACTGCTGGATAAGCGAAGCATCAGGATCGACGGTGCTCCAAAATCCAAGAACGAAGCTCTCGACCAGATGGTCGAACTGATGGCAAAGAGCGGAAAAATCAATGACCTGGAAGCTTATCGCCAGGAAGTATACCGCCGTGAAGAGGAAGGAACGACAGGTGTCGGAGAGGGGATTGCGATCCCTCACGGAAAAGGTGCATTTGTAGATAAGCCGGGACTGGCAGCGATGGTTGTAAAGGACGGTGTAGATTACGATTCTCTTGATGGAGAGCCGGTACATCTGATCTTTCTGATTGCAGCACCGAATACCAAAGACAACGTACATCTGGACGTACTGAGCAAACTTTCCGTACTTCTGATGGATGAGGATTTTTCCAGAGCACTGCAGAATGCAAAAAGCCCGGAAGAATTTATGAAGATCGTCGATGAAGCAGATCAGGAAGCACCGGATCTGGATGAAAAACTGAAAGCAGACGAAGCGACCTCGGAAGATCAGTTCCGTATTCTGGCTGTCACAGCATGCCCGACCGGTATCGCACATACTTACATGGCAGCGGAAGGTCTGGAAAAGGCTGCAAAAGCGAAAGGATGTTTCATTAAAGTAGAGACAAGAGGTTCTGGCGGAGCGAAAAACGTGCTGACTGCGGAAGAGATCAAAAATGCAGACTGCATCATCGTGGCAGCAGACACAAAAGTTCCGATGGATCGATTCAATGGTAAAAAGCTGATCGAAGTTCAGGTTTCTGACGGTATCAGCAAAGCGGATAAACTGATAGAGCAGGCAATGTCCGGAAATGTACCGGTTTATACTGCATCGGAAAATGCAGAAGTTTCCGAGAAAAAAGCAGGAGGCTCCAAAGGCCATCAGATTTATATGCAGTTGATGAATGGTGTTTCACACATGCTGCCATTCGTCGTAGGCGGCGGTATTTTGATCGCTCTTGCATTCCTGATCGATGGACTTTGTGTAGATATGACATCATTGACAGCAGAAGCACGACAGAGTTTCGGTTCGATCACACCGGCAGCGGCAACACTGAAATCCATTGGCGACCTTGCATTTGGATTTATGCTTCCGCTTCTGGCAGGATTTATCGCTATGAGCATTGCAGACAGACCTGGTCTGGCAGTCGGATTTGTGGGTGGTGCGATTGCGGCAAACGGTAAGTCTGGTTTCCTTGGTGCATTAGTTGCAGGTTTCCTGGCAGGCTATCTTATCCTTCTCTTAAAAAAATTGTTCGAAAAACTTCCGGAAGCACTGGAAAAAATTGCTCCAGTCCTTCTCTATCCGGTATTCGGCATTCTGATCGTGGGACTTGTTATGACGTTTGTCGTAGAGCCTCCAATCGGAGCATTGAACACGGCACTGAACACAGCTCTTACAAACATGAGTGGTTCCAGTAAGGTTCTTCTTGGCATCATCGTAGCAGGTATGATGGCAGTTGACATGGGTGGTCCGTTCAACAAAGCGGCCTATGTATTTGGAACGGCATCCATTGCAGCAGGAAATTACGGAATCATGGCAGCAGTTATGATCGGCGGTATGGTTCCTCCGTGTGCGATCGCTCTGGCATCTCTTCTGTTTAAAGATAAATTTACAAAAACAGAAAGAGAATCCGCTCCGACAAACTTTATCATGGGACTTGCATTTATCACAGAAGGTGCGATTCCGTTTGCAGCATCCGATCCGCTGCATGTCATCCCGGCATGCGTTATCGGTTCCGGACTTGCAGGAGCACTTTCCATGGCATTCAACTGTACGCTGATGGCACCGCACGGTGGAGTCTTCGTGTTCCCTGTAGTCGGCAATCCGCTGATGTACCTGGCTGCACTGGCAGCAGGAACCGTAGTCGGAGCATTAATGCTCGGTGTGCTTAAGAAAAAAATAGCCGAGTAAACCAAAACTTCATCATAAAACTTTTCCTCAGAAAAACCGCAGTGACTTTAAAGTTGTAAAGCACTGCGGTTTTGCTTTACTTTCTTATCTGCTATGAGCTATAATAAAAGGCGTCAAGGGATGTAACTATATGATTTTTTTGCAGCATGAAAAGGGGTGGGATAATATGCTTACTAAAACACGACAGAAAGAGATCTTGAAACTTCTGGAAAACAGAGGCAGCGTGACACTTCAGGAGTTAAAAGATCATTTAAATACTTCAGAATCTACGATCCGTCGAGATCTGAATACGTTGGATGCACAGGGGAAACTGGTCAAGGTTTTCGGTGGGGCAGTTGCAGCTGACAACATGAGCATACGCGATGAGCAGGTGTCACGAAGAGAAGAAAAGAATTTAGAAGAAAAAAGACTGATTGCACGTTATGCAGCATCACTGATACAGGATGATGATTTTGTGTATCTCGATGCCGGAACGACAACCGGATGTATGCTCGATTATATTTCCGATGCGACAACGGCTGTTTTTGTGACGAATGCACCATCGCATGCACAGAAACTGGCACGCAAAGGCATGGAAGTCATTCTGATCGGCGGCAGACTCAAACAGTCCACGGAAGCAGTGGTTGGAGAAGAGGCATGCAGACAGATCGAGAAATTTAATTTCAGTCTTGGTTTCCTGGGCAGCAACGGCGTTTCCGAACGCTCCGGATTTTCGACACCGGATCAGGACGAAGCGATGGTCAAAAAAAGAGCAATCGAACGCATTCACCGGTGCTTTGTTCTCTGTGATCACACGAAATTTTACAAAGTCAGCCCGATCAGCTTTGCAAAATTAGAAGATGCCGTCGTACTGACAGATTCTGCACCGCAGGGCAATTTTCAGGAGATGCCGAACATCGTGGAAATTTCCGAAGATGAATAGATAGAAATACCAAAAACGGCAAAACTGTAAAAAGTGAAAAGGATGCCGGGAGTGCCTTGAAACAGAGCAATCAGCAGGCATCAAATAAAAAATGGAAAATAAAGGAGGAAGAAAACATGGGATGGTTGATATTGATCGTACTTCTTTTGATTGTGCTGATACTTTTGCTTTCCTGCGTGAAGATTGTGCCTCAGGCAACCGCAATGGTTGTGGAACGTCTTGGCGGATATCGTGCGACCTGGTCGGTCGGACTTCATGTGAAAGCACCGTTTATTGACCGTGTTGCAAAGAAAGTCATTTTAAAAGAGCAGGTGGTAGATTTTGCACCGCAGCCGGTTATCACAAAGGATAACGTAACAATGCGGATCGATACGGTTGTATTTTTCCAGATCACAGATCCGAAGCTGTTTGCATACGGCGTGGAGAATCCGATCATGGCAATCGAAAATCTGACTGCAACGACACTGCGAAATATCATCGGTGATCTGGAGCTGGATCAGACCCTGACATCCAGAGAGACGATCAACACGAAAATGCGTGCATCGCTTGATATTGCCACGGATCCATGGGGCATTAAAGTCAACCGTGTGGAGCTGAAAAACATCATTCCGCCGGCTGCAATCCAGGATGCGATGGAGAAGCAGATGAAAGCAGAGCGTGAGCGAAGAGAAGCGATCCTGCGTGCAGAAGGTGAGAAAAAATCTACCGTGCTTGTGGCAGAAGGCAAAAAGGAATCTGCAATCCTGGATGCAGAGGCAGAAAAAACCGCAGCAATCCTGAGAGCAGAAGCACAGAAGGAAAAGATGATCCGCGAAGCCGAAGGTCAGGCAGAAGCGATCCTGAAGGTTCAGAAAGCAAATGCGGACGGTCTTCGTTTCTTAAAAGATGCAGGAGCAGATGAAACCGTTCTGGCACTGAAGAGCTTTGAAGCACTGACAAAAGTGGCAGACGGCAAAGCAACCAAGATCATCATACCATCGGAACTGCAGAATGTTGCCGGCACATTGACAGCACTTGCAGAGACTGTAAAAACCGAGAAAAAAGAAACAGCAGATCCGGTTTAAAAGAAAGTATAGGCCATTTTTGAATTTATGAAAAATGAAATGGTTTGAAAACGAATATGGAGGATAAAAAAATGGATTTAAAAGGACGCAATTTTCTGACTTTAAAAGATTTCACGGCAGAGGAAATCATTTATCTGGTCGATCTGGCAGCAGAACTGAAAGAAAAAAAGAAAAAAGGAATCCCGGTTGACACCTTAAGAGGAAAAAATGTGGCTCTGATCTTCGAAAAGACCAGCACGAGAACACGCTGTGCATTTGAAGTGGCAGCACATGACCTTGGCATGGGAACGACTTATCTGGATCCTTCAGGTTCTCAGATCGGCAAAAAAGAGAGCATCCGCGACACCGCACGCGTACTGGGCAGAATGTTTGAAGGTATCGAGTATCGTGGATTTGGACAGGAAATTGTGGAAGAACTGGCAAGATATGCAGGGGTTCCGGTATGGAACGGCCTGACGAACGAATACCACCCGACACAGATGCTTGCTGATATGCTGACGATCCGTGAACACCTCGGACATCTGAAAGGTGTGAAACTGGTATACATGGGCGATGCACGTTACAACATGGGTAATTCTCTGATGATCGCATGTGCAAAACTCGGTATGCATTTCGTAGCATGTGCACCGGAAAAATATTTTCCGAACGCAGCACTGGTTGAGGAATGCCAGGACTATGCAAAAGAGAGCGGCGGAAGCATCACACTGACCGAAGATGTCAAGGCCGGAACCAAAGATGCAGACGTTATCTACACCGATGTATGGGTTTCCATGGGTGAGCCGGATGAAGTCTGGGAAGAGCGTATCCGCGAATTAACTCCATATAAAGTAACAAAAGAAGTGATGGAAAACGCAGGAAAGAAAGCTATTTTCCTGCATTGCCTGCCGGCATTTCATGACTGGGAGACAAAGATCGGAAAAGAAATGGGCGAACGTTTCAACCTCAAAGAAATGGAAGTTACCGATGAAGTATTTGAGTCTGAACAGTCCGTTGTATTTGACGAGGCGGAAAACAGAATGCACACCATAAAAGCAGTTATGGCGGCAACACTTGGAGCATAAAATTTTATGTCAAGAAAAGAAGAAAAATGGATCAAACGGCTGGAGATCTTAGGAGCCTCCGCCGCTGCGATCGTGATCGTATCCGCAGTCGGGACCTTTTTGCTGGATAGTATTGCCATGCAGCTGATGGCACTGGCTGTCGGATGCGGAAGCATAGTCAATGTGGTACTTATGGTGCTTTGTTATTATAAAAAGAAGACCGTACCGAGCATTATTTTTATGATTTTTGCACTGCTTCTCATAGCAACTTTTATTATGCAGATCATGGCTATGTAAAAATGCCAGGGTAGACATAAAAGTGGAGCGTAAGCTTCACGATATGCGAATAGTGGAGTGTTATGTGCCGGTGGCATATGTTTAACACTGACCGAAGCGGATCGTAGAAAGAATTGTGAGAGTACGAAGTACGGAACAATTCGTATGGCATTTCAGTGTAACTGTGGAAATACAAAGCAGTTTTAAACAGAGGTAAAAGAACATGAAAAGTAAAATACTGAATCGTCTGCGTGGTGCAGAAGAATTTGTTTCCGGACAGCAGCTCTGTGAAGAGTTCGGCGTATCCAGAACGGCAGTATGGAAAGCAATCAATCAGCTTAAAGAAGAAGGCTATGAGATCGAGGCGGTACACAATAAGGGGTATCGCCTTTTAGGATGTCCGGATATTATTTCTGCGGAAGAAGTAAAAAGCAGACTTCACACGGACTGGGCGGGCTGTGAAGTGAGATATTTTGATACACTTGATTCCACCAATATCTGTGCCAAAAGAATGGCAGAAGAAGGAGCACCGAACGGAACGCTGGTGATCGCGGATAAACAGACCGCCGGACGCGGAAGATGCGGAAGAGTCTGGGAGACGCCGAAAGGCACAGCAATCGCCATGACACTTCTGATGCGTCCGAATCTCCGACCGGAAAAAGCAAGTATGCTGACTCTGGTGATGGGTATGGCAGTAACAAGGGCAGTCAACGAACTTTACAGTCTGAACTGCCAGATCAAGTGGCCAAATGATGTGGTCTGGGAAGGAAAAAAAATCTGCGGTATTCTGGTAGAAATGAGTGCTGAAATGAATGCGATCCATTACCTGGTTATCGGATGCGGTATCAACGCAAATATGACAGAGTTCCCGGAAGAACTGAAAGAAAAGGCCATTTCCCTGCGAATGATCACCGGGGCTGAAGTGGATCGTGCACAGATCATACAGCGGTCTCTGGAATGGCTGGAAAAATATTATCAAAAATTTGAAGAGACGAGCGATATGTCCGGACTGATGGAAGAATACAATCAGATGCTGGTGAACAGAGGAAGTGAAGTCTGCGTGCTTGACCCGTGCGGCGAATACCGCGGAAAAGCACTTGGCATCAACGATGCCGGAGAACTGTTGGTGGAAAAAGAAGATGGAACGACAGAAAATGTCTACGCCGGAGAAGTGTCCGTACGTGGTGTGTATGGATACGTGTGAATTACTTTGCAGCGGGCAATTTGTTGGTATCAACAGTAAGAATGCCAGAGGCATTCTTGAAGATCGCATGAAACAGAAAGAAGAAAGGAACAACGTCATGAAAAAAGCAAACGAGACAGTCGTTCTGTGCGGAGCGAGTGCCTACGAAGAAAAATATTATCTGAATCCGCAGTTCTCCAAACTGCCGGAGCACATCCGTCAGGAACTGCAGATCATGTGTGTACTGTATACACAGAAAGTAGGCGGAATCCTGATGCTGGAATTTACGCCGGAAGGTCATCTGGAATTTAAGACCGAAGCGAAAGAAAACGATTTCTTCTATGACGAGATCGGAAGCGTACTGGAGATCAAAAAACTTCAGAATGAGAAACGAGAACTGATGGAAGCACTGGAAATGTTTTATCGCGTAGTATTTTTGGGTGAGGAATTCGATTACGATGAAGCTTAAGATAGGAAATGTGGAGATTGCAAATCCGTGTGTGCTGGCACCGATGGCGGGCGTTACGGACCTGCCGTTCCGGCTGCTGTGCAAAGAACAGGGAGTCGGGCTTCTGAGTATGGAAATGGTCAGTGCGAAAGCGATTTCCTTTCATAATAAAAATACGCTGGATTTGATGCAGATCGCAGAGGGAGAAAATCCGATCGCTCTGCAGATCTTCGGTTCCGATCCGGAGATCATGGCACAGTCCGCCGCCGAGATTGAAGAGCGGCCGTTTGATATTCTCGATATCAATATGGGCTGTCCGGTGCCGAAAGTAGTCAATAACGGCGAAGGTTCCGCACTGATGAAGAATCCAAAACTGGCGGGAGAGATCGTGGAGAGGGTTTCCAGAGCAGTAAAAAAGCCGGTGACCGTAAAGATCCGCAAAGGATTTCAGGAGTCCAGTGTCAATGCCGTAGAGATGGCAAAGATTCTTGAGGCATCCGGGGCAGCAGCGATCGCCGTACATGGAAGAACGAGAGAACAGTATTATTCCGGAGAAGCAGACTGGAACATCATCCGCCAGGTCAAAGAGGCCGTTTCCATTCCGGTGATCGGAAACGGGGATATCACCTGTGCAAAAGATGCTGCGAACATGATCGAACAGACCGGATGTGATGGCGTGATGATCGGAAGAGCCTCCCGCGGAAATCCATGGATTTTCCGTCAGGTGAGCGAATATCTGGAAAACGGAAAGATCATTGAGCCTCCGACGATCGCAGAAGTCAAAAAAATGATGCTGCGTCATGCAAAACTGCAGCTGCAGTACCGTGGAGAATATACCGGAATCCGTGAGATGCGAAAACATGTTGCATGGTACACCGCAGGATTTCCGCATTCGGCAAAACTGAGGAAAAGAGTGAATGAAGTCGAATCCATGGAAGCCCTGGAAGAACTTCTGCAAAGCTGGGAGTGAGATAAACGCTTTGCAGTTCGTCTTGAAAACAGTTCAACCCGGAAGCTTAAACGGACGACAATATTTTCCGTAAGGCTGAACTGTTGTAAAAAACGCAGAAAACAAGGGCAGATTGCTTGACAAGGCACAAAACGCAAGGTATAATTTTTGATTACAAGATAGCTGCAAAAAGTGGCTATCTTGTTTCACGAATGTATATTATGATATTGGGGTCAAAAGGTCTTTTGCCCCCAACAAGATGCCTGCGAATTGCTCCGTTACAAAGTAACTCTCGCAATTCTATAAACATTCGGAATCCGCATATTTACTGCGTAAATAGCTACTTCCTCATGTTTAGCGGGTCCCAAGTTCAAATGTCTTATCTTGCAAGCAAGAACGACATTTTGATCTTTTGACCCTGGCATCTCAAAAAGTGCACAAAAAAATAGTGGGAAAAACAGGAAAAAAGTAGAAAAATGCATTATATTCTTGCAATTTAGTCGGATTTTAGGTACAATATAGTTCTATGATGATACGGAATTGCAGAAGCTGTGGAAAAGCGGAGCAATTCATAAGGATTATTTTAGGTAAATAATGATCCGGAGATGGAAGAGGGCGGATATACGAAGGTTTTCGGATTGTTAAAAGAAAAAAGTATGAAAGGAAAAGGAAATGAATAAGAAAGACGAATTCAAACCGTACATTCCGGCAGACAGAGTCATGCCGGAGCTTACTGTGACTTCCATTATTATGGGTGTTTTGCTCGCAGTAATTTTCGGAGCAGCCAATGCATATCTTGGACTCCGAGTTGGTATGACTGTTTCTGCTTCTATTCCGGCAGCAGTTATATCTATGGGTGTTATTCGCATTATCATGCGTAAGAATTCCATCCTTGAAAGTAACATGGTACAGACCATCGGTTCAGCCGGTGAGTCACTTGCAGCAGGAGCGATCTTTACGATGCCGGCACTGTTCCTCTGGGCAGAAGAGGGTCTTTGCTCTATGCCGAGCCTTGTCGAGATCACACTGATCGCACTTTGCGGTGGTGTTTTAGGTGTACTTTTCATGGTACCGCTTCGTAATGCCCTGATCGTGAAAGAGCACCTGACACTGCTTTACCCGGAAGGAACTGCATGTGCAGACGTACTTCTGGCCGGCGAAGAAGGCGGAGCAAACGCTTCTACGGTATTCTCCGGTATGGGACTTGCAGCAGTATTTAAATTTATCGTTGATGGTCTGAAGGTGATCCCGGCAGACGTATCAGCAGCTTTTAAATCTTTCAAAGGTGAGATCGGTATGGAAGTATACCCGGCACTGCTTGGTGTTGGTTATATTGTAGGACCAAAGATCGCATCTTACATGTTTGTTGGTTCTGTATTCGGATGGCTGGTTATCATCCCGCTGATCTGTCTGTTCGGACCTGATACCTGGCTGTATCCGGCAGAAGCAGGCACAACAATCGCTCAGCTTTATGCAGGCGGCGGTGCATCAGCTATCTGGAGTACTTACGTAAAATACATCGGTGCAGGTGCCATCGCAACAGGCGGTATCATCTCTCTGATCAAATCTCTGCCTCTGATCGTAAAAACTTTCAGCGACTCTATGAAGAGCGTAAAAGGCGGAAAAAATACAAGTACTGCACGTACTGCACAGGATCTGCCGATGCAGTTTATCCTGATCGGAATCGTTGCCATGGTTGTTATCATCTGGGCAGTACCGGCTATCCCGGTAACTCTGCTTGGAGCAGCACTGATCGTAATCTTCGGATTCTTCTTCGCAACGGTATCCTCCCGTATGGTAGGTCTGGTAGGAAGTTCCAATAACCCGGTATCCGGTATGGCAATCGCTACTCTGCTGATCGCAACTATGGCGATCAAAGGAAGCGGCAAAACAGGTATCGACGGTATGACAGCAGCAATCGCAATCGGTTCTGTTATCTGTATTATCGCAGCAATCGCAGGTGATACTTCACAGGATCTGAAGACCGGTTATCTGCTTGGTGCTACACCGAAAAAACAGCAGATTGGTGAGCTGATCGGTGTTCTTGCATCCGGTCTGGCTATCGGCGGTGTTCTCTACCTGTTGAATGCAGCATGGGGTTACGGCGGAGCAGAAGTACCGGCTCCTCAGGCAACTCTGATGAAGATGATCGTAGAAGGTATCATGGGCGGAAACCTGCCATGGAACCTGGTATTTGTCGGCGTATTTCTGGCACTGGGTCTTGAGATCCTGCGTATCCCGGTAATGCCGTTCGCAATCGGTCTGTATCTGCCGATCTACCTGAATGCAACCATCATGATCGGTGGCGTTGTACGTATGGTAATGGATGCACGTAAGAATGTCGATGAAAAGACAAAAGAACAGCAGTCCACAGACGGAACACTGTACTGTGCAGGTATGATCGCCGGAGAAGGTCTGGTAGGTATCCTGCTGGCAATTTTCGCAGTATTTGGTATCAACACAAGCATCGGAGAGAGTGTAAACTTTGGCAACATCGGTGGTGTCATTCTTATGGTACTGATGATCGCATCCCTGTTTTACTTCTCTCTTAAGAAAAAGAAAAAAGCATGAAAAAAAAGAAACAGGAACAACAGATAAATTATCTGGATCTGATTCCGGTAAAAGCCGAAGGCCTGAAGTGGCACAAAGACTTCAGGGATCGCGTGATACTGGAAGTAAAAAATGAAGGTTTTTTTAACGGGATCGCACAGAAAGTATTTAACCGCCCGGAAGTCACAAAGATACATCTGGATGTACATGGAAGTTATCTTTGGCCTTTTATCGATGGAGAGAGAACCGTCATGGATCTGGCTGCTCTGGAAAAAGAGCGGTTTGGTGAAGCGGCAGAACCCCTTTATCCACGAATCGTAAAGTATTTTCAGATTCTTGAGAACAATCATTTTGTAAGTTTTAAATAATAAAATCCCTTGCGGCGGGCAGTTTCTGCTGTAAGGGATTTTTTACCACAGGGGGATTCTTTTTATGTGCACAAATAAAAAACATGCAGAAAATCTCTTGCACGCACGGGGCAAATTTTCCGGTCGCATCGGTTATGTGCTGGCAGTTGCCGGCTCTGCGGTTGGACTTGGAAACATCTGGCGATTTCCATATCTTGCGGCAAAATACGGCGGAGGTATGTTTCTGCTTGTCTATCTGATTTTAATGGTCACTTTTGGATATGTTATGATCGTATCCGAAACAGCACTGGGACGTATGACGAAAAAAAGCCCGGTTGGAGCTTTCCACAAATTCGGAAAGAGCCTGCCGTTTCACCTGGGAGGCTGGATCAACGCAGTCATCCCGATGATGATCGTTCCTTATTACAGTGTGATCGGCGGCTGGGTTCTGAAATATCTGTTTGAGTATATCAGGGGCAATGCAAACCTTGTTGCACAGGATGGCTATTTCAACAGTTTTATCACCTCTTCCATGGAAGTAGAAATATGGTTTCTGATCTTTGCGGCACTGGTATTTATTGTCATTCTTGCAGGTGTAAAAAATGGAGTAGAACGTGTTTCAAAGGTTATGATGCCGCTTCTGATCCTGCTGGCAGCCTGTGTGGCTGTTTATTCCATCACAAGACCGGGAGCCGTGGAAGGCATCAAATATTTCCTGATCCCGAATCTGGAGAATTTTTCCTGGATGACGGTCGTTGCGGCGATGGGGCAGATGTTTTATTCCCTGTCGATCGCGATGGGTATCCTGTATACGTATGGATCTTATATCGGGAAAGATGTAGACATCGAAAAAAGCACCACGCAGGTTGAGATTTTTGACACCGGTGTCGCACTTCTGGCCGGTCTGATGATCATTCCGGCAGTGTTTGCATTCTCCGGCGGAGATATGGAAACGCTCCAGGCAGGACCGGCACTGACGTTCATCACCCTGCCGAAAGTATTTGCGAGTATGGGAGTTGGCACGATTGTCGGCATCGCATTCTTCCTGATGTTTCTGTTTGCGGCACTGACCAGTGCAATCTCACTTCTTGAGACCAGCGTTTCCACCCTGAACGATGAGCTTCACTGGAGCCGTGGAAAATGCTGTCTGCTGATGGTTGTCGTGATGCTGGTGATCGGAACGGCATCCTCTTTTGGATATGGTATCTGGGACTCTGTGAAGATCCTTGGTATGCAGTTTTTGGATTTCTTTGACTTCCTGACCAACTCGGTCATGATGCCGATCGCAGCACTTGCTACCTGCATTCTGATTCTGAAAGTCGTCGGATTTAAAAGAATGGATGCGGAGATTGAACAGTCATCTGATTTTAAACGCAAGAAATTATATCATTTCTTCCTGAAATATCTGGCATCCGCCTGCGTGATCATTATCCTTCTCAGCTCCATTGCAAATGTACTGGGATGGATTTCGATGTAAAAACAGAAAACTTTGAAAAAACTCGATTAAGCATTGTAAAACTGGCCGTTTGGCTAGTGTACAATGCTTTTTTAATTTTATATAATGGTTATAGAATGATGTTGGGGTCAAAAGATGCCATACGAATTGTTCCGTACTTCGTACGCCCACAATTCTACCCAATATTCGCATATCGTGAAGCTTACGCTCCACTTTTATGCTCATATCGGGGCGGGTCATTAAGCCATAAAACCACTCCTGTGCAAGCACATCGTGGTTTCAGGCTTCTGACCCTGGCATCACAAAAAGACGCAGACAATGGCTCCCTTTTACAGGCTCCATTGTCTGCGTCTTTATCCCTATGGATTTGCTATGCATTATAGTCGATTTTATTTTTTCCGTCAAGCAGTTTTTTGAATGTTTTTTGCGGTATCTGATGGAATATGCTGTTTTTTCTTTAAATATACGATAAACACTACTACCATAACTATCACATACAATACCGAAAAGCCAACACCAATAAACCATTCTACTGGCCGGAATTTCATTGTTATCGTATGCTTTCCCCGGGTAACATGCAATCCCATAAAGCAACGATTGACTGTACTGATATCTGCCTTCTTTCCATCCACATATGCCGTCCAACCACTATGTTTTGACTGAAGAAGCGTTACATATCCTTCTGTTGGTGCATCTACTGTCATCTGGATACTGTTAAATCCAAACCACGATACATCAACCGTTCCATCTGAAGTCATTCTTTCCATTTGTACCAGTTCTGCCTTTTCTGCCTGTATAGCTTCTCCTGTAATCTTCAGTTGCTGATATACCTGCTCTACGGAAGGGAAATAAATATCCACATACTTTTTGCCTTCCTCTTCTTTTACCGTAAAATCACCTTTATAAGACTGTTGCTCTCCATTACTGTCCGTAAATCTGATCTTCAGAAAAATCTCATCTTCTGTATTACCTGTAAGATAAAGCCGGACTCTTCCCGTTTTATCTTCCGCCGCACTCAGTTCCCCAGCAATCTGACAACCTTTCTCTGTTTTTATCAGATTCAGTTCTTCTCTTGCCACAACTTTCGCTTCCAGCTTCTGAGACGATGTGATTGTTTCATCCAGTCCTTTTTTTACAAAAATCTGTTCCGGATCATTGCTGCACCGATTGATCCATTTTTTATAGGATATATCATTTGATGTCACTACATTATTGGTAAAATAAGCGACCGGGTTCTGCTCTATAATGCTTCGATTATAAGTCTGCCTGAAATCTTCAGTAGCAGAAAGTAAAAAAGAATAATATCCTTCTTCATCAAAAGTTTTATTATATAATATTACTCGATTGTTATATCGACTTGTACTTCGAGCAGCTCCTGTAAAATTCACTCCTAGTTTTCTCTGATTATAATTGCTAAATTGCTGGTCAATGTCATCTCGAACTTCCTGGTTTGAAGAATATTCCCCTGGTGCATATTTAGCAATTGTAAGTGGTGTTTCTAAAAAGGACCATGTAAAGACCTCTACAATTACAATTCCTACTATAAAACCTTTTCGCCACAATCTGTAAACCTGTTTTTTATAAATAGTATAAAAAACAAAAAAATAAACACTTAATATAATAGAAACTCTTATAGCCGACTCTGCAAATCCCTGCAACTTCGTAAGATCTATTTCTGAACTAGATTTCACAGCATTGACTATCACTCCCGAAATACTTCCAGCAAGTAATGTAACGCTCGTCAAAATTAGTGTGACTTTCAGTACCTTTAGGGAAATTTTTCCTGTCTTCAAAATATCTGATAAAACCGGAACGAGTGTAAGCATAACAAAAATCATCAGAAAAACCCGATTCGTTGTAGGAAATCGAAAACTAGCATACATTGGAACAAAACGGTATAACAACATATGTACAAATGAAGTGTTTCCCATACAGATAAAAAAAGATATCACAGCCAGACTACCATATAATTTCTTATTTTTCTGTTTTTTTTCCAGTATCATAGGTAACAGTAACAATGTAATGATCCCCATATAGAAATTTGACATACTCACTCCAGCCGGTTCCGGTATAAATTTTAACGTTTCCGGAAATAGAATAGATAAATATATCAACGGTGAATACCCATTTGCTACCTGCCCAAGACCATTTCCTCTGGTGATCAGTGACATATTTTTCAAAAAAGGAAGAAGTATCGCTGCACCGGATATAACGGTAAAAATACAAACAAGAATAAACTTTCCGGCACAGGAAATTACATTTTTGTAAAATGTCTTATTTTTATCGTATCCAAAATACAAAGTATATGGAACTAAAAACAAAAACAGATTAAAAAACATCTCCGGATATCCACCAAGTAATAGCTGGGATGCTGCAAATCCGGTTCCCAGTGCAAATATCAAATGTTTTTTCTGCAAAAAAGCCCACATTCCTAAAAAGACATACGGAATCCATGCAGCTGATATAATAATCATAATATGCTGCGCATTAGATAAAAACAAACCACTTCCACAATAAAGCACTCCAACCAAAAAACAGGCACAATCATCACTCTAAGACAATTCTTTTCTATTCTTCAATTCTTGTCCTGCCAACAGATATACGCCAAAACCGCCAATCGCAATATGAATTGCGTAACAAAATGCTACTGTTACAGGTGTATATCCGACATATGCCATAACCAGTGTAATAATGTACCACACCGGCATTCCTAAAACTGCATAATGTGGTGTCCCATTACGCATCAGTGGATTCCATAGTGGTAATGTATGATTTTTGATCGCTTCCGACATAAGTACCTGGAATGGATATTCTGCATCCCAGATATCCCACTTCATCAAATTTTCTCCTAGCAAAAGAGACCAGTTCATCAAAAAACTGATCAAAAGAAATAATGCAAACACTCCTATATGTATCACTATTTTATTCTTCTTTTTTACTGTCATTCTTTTCTCTCCTGTTTTTTAAACGCCCAAAATTTATTCATTACAAAATTCAAAGGAACACTCACAAAAATATTTAAAATTGGAGCAAGCATTTTAGATATTCCCAGTTTTTCTACCCATAATATAGATAACACCGTATTTAAAAATATCCCTGTAAAAGCATAAGAACAATATGTTTTTACAAGTGCCTGAAACCATGGGATCGCTTCTTTGTCTGAAGCAAATACATATTTGCGATTCCAGTAAAAAGACCAAAGAACACTCAGCAAAAATCCTAATATCTGTGCAATCAGATAATCCATTTCTCCAAACCAGTTATTTTTCTGAAAAACAACCAGTGCTACAAGATAAATCACATAGGAAATCAGTGTATTACTTACACCGATAATCCCAAATTTTATAAATTGCATAAGACCTTCCCATGCTTTGAGACTGATCTTTATACGTAGTATTTTTACCAAAATCAGGTAGCATACCTGTTCAAAAAAACTCCAGCAACGTTTTATTACATTTTCCATGATTTTATCCTATCTGTCTTACGAAAATAACGTGATCTCATGAACATATGGAGTCTTATCTGACCAGCGTTTTTCATCTATTTCGATTTCATCCTCAATACCATCTACTGGTGATGCATGACTGCCACACACCTGAAATCCGATTTTCGTATAACTTTTATATGCTGCCAGATTCTCTCTGTTTACTGACGCATAAATTCTTTTCAATCCCAGTTTTTTGAACCCTACAGCCATAGCCAGTACAAAGCTTTTTCCACCAATTCCATGACCTCTGGCTTCCAGATCACCAACCTGAAGCCGTCCAATCTCTGCCTGACCATTTTCAAAATTATATAATGCCAGACTTCCGACCATCCGCTTCAGCCTTTTTGTTTCTTCGATTGCAAATACGATGGAATCTGTATCCTGCAAATATCCTTCATACCATTTTTCCTGCATTTCTCTGGTAATATGTCCGATATTTCTCAAAAATCTGGTCTGAGATGCATCATTTCTCCAGATACGAAGATTTTCGATATCTTTTCTCTCTAAAGGACGGATGGTTACTTCTCCATATACTGCACTATAATGATGTTTCATAGTCTGTTATTCCTTTCCGAAGGCATTCAGGCAGTTGATGACATAATCCTGTTCTTCTTCTGTCATTCCATTATACAGCGGAATCGAAACAACCTCTTTTGCATACTGTTCCGTGATCGGCAATGCCCCTTCTTTTAAGCCAAGATACTGGTATGCTTCTGACAGATGCGGCGGAATTGGATAATGAATGATCGTTCCGACTTCTTTCTGATTCAGATATTCTATCAGTTCATCTCTACGTCTGCAATGAATCACAAACTGATGCCATACCGTTGTTGCACCTTCTCTTACTTTTGGAAGCTGTAATAACGGATTATCCAGAAGCTTCTGATATCTTTTACATAATCTTACTCTTTCATCCGTAATCTTTTTCATATGCTGCAAACGTACACGCAAAAGACCTGCCTGCATTTCATCCAGTCTGGAATTCGCACCCACTACTTTATTGTAGTATCTTTTCTCACTTCCGTAGTTGCGAAAAACTCTTACATCTTCTGCAATCTTATCATCATTTGTAACAATCGCTCCTGCATCACCAAATGCTCCCAGATTTTTTGATGGATAAAAAGAAAAACAGCCGATATCGCCAAATGTACCTGTCATTTTCCCATCAAAACATGCACCATGGGACTGTGCACAGTCTTCTACCAGTCTTAAATGGTATTTCTGAGCCAGTTTTACCACCTTTCCCATATTAGATGCCTGACCATATAAATGCACTACAAGAATTGCCTTTGTTTTTTCTGTGATTTTCTCTTCTATTTTGTCAACATCGATATTGTTGTATTCATCCGGCTCTACAAAAACAGGTGTTGCACCATTGATCGTGATTCCCATTACACTTGCAATGTAAGTATTGCCCTGTACGATCACTTCGTCACCCGCACCAATGCCAAGAACACGGAATGCAATCCACAATGCATCCAGGCCACTTGCAACTCCAACACAATTCTTCACTTGCAGGTAGTCTGCAAATTCCGTTTCAAAACTTCTTACTTCGTTTCCAAGTACATACCAGCCGGATCTGAGTACTTCCAAAGCTTTCTGTTCAAACTCTTTCTGATACATTGCAAATCCGCGGTCCAGACGATTAGGCATGATCTTCATGTTTATTCTCTCCTTTTTTCTGTTCTAATGTATTTTCATCTTCGACAATATAAGTCGGTCTGTTTCTGGAAGCATCAAAGGTTCTCCACAAATAACCTCCAAGAATACCAAGTGTCACCATAATAATCCCAAAACTGCACAGATTAAAAATGAACAGGGTTGTCCATCCACTTACCTGAATCAGTCCCATGATTTTACATACCAGAACAACAATTCCCCATATAAGTGCACCAACGCAGGACAGGGTTCCAATCATAGTAACCAGTGAAATTGGCAACGTTGAAAAACTGAACAGGGTATCCGCCACCAAACGTACTTTCTTTTTTAATGTCCATTTGCTCGTTCCTATTTCTCTTTCCAGACGTACATAGGGTATCTCTTCCGTTTTAAAACCACTCCAGAGAATCTGTCCAGTCAGTGCACTATTTCTCTCATCCAGTGATAATAATACCCGGATAACTTTCTGATCCAGCAGATACACATCAAATCCACCTTTTGGCATATTGGACAATGCCGCTTTTCTGACCATCCAATAATATGTATTTGCAAACAGTTTTGTTCCAAAACTTTCTTTCCTGTCCTGCCTTACTGCAAGCACAACATTATTGCCCTGCTTCCAGCTTTCAACCATTTTAAGGATCAGCTCCGTAGGCTCCTGAAGATCCGCTGCCTTTACTACCGCACAATCACCTGTACACTTTTCCAAACCACACAGAATAGCCGCATGTGAACCAAAATTACGTGACAAACTGACAATTTTTATGTTGGGATCCTGATCTGCCAGTTCCTGCATAACTTCATAACTACGGTCTTTTGATCCATCATTAACCATGACAATTTCGTAATCATAATCGATTTTGTCAATAAATTTTTCTTTTATATCTGCATAAAGGGGATACAGATTATCTTCGTTGTAATAAACTGGTATCACAATTGAAACTTTCATTCTTTTTCTCTCTTTTCTTCTGTATGTACCATTTTAACAAAGGTATCATAGTCTCTGATATATTCCTCTGGATCATAATGTTCACTGGAAAGCACCAGCAAAACTGAATCTTCGCTAAAATCATACATATCTTTCCATATCATTTCCGGAAGATAAATACCTGTATGTGCACGATTCAGACTGAATACTGCTTCATTTCCAAGACCATCCTTTACCCGAACCTTACTTTTTCCGGCAACATTAACCAAAACAAACTGACTTTTCAAGTTTGCATGCTGTCCTCTCACTACGTCTTTATCTGAACCGTAAATAAAAAATCCTTTTTATATCAAAAGGAACATCTTTCATTCCTTCTACAATGACAAGATGACCTCTTTTGTCTCCTCTTTGCGGAAATTCCAACATTTTAACTTCTCTTTTGTTCATCTCTTTTTCCTTTCTCAAAAACTATTTTAACTTGTTGTGCTATTTAAAACGAATTTGCAAAAATCCTGTGAAAGGGCAAAAAATCCCTACAGTTTGACAAAAGCAAAAAATCAGAAAATCAATTCTTTGATTTTTCCAATGTCACAAGTTTCGTGAAAAATACTGTTTAAGGCAATGCAAAGATTATATGCCAGAATTTTGTTTACCAGGCGTGTGCATAATCCCTGAAAAGTTTTAGCCAGTACTCTTTCTGCATTTAATTGCTCGCTTAACTGTGAGAAGACCGTTTCCACTCTCCTGCGAAGCTTAAATACTAATTGTCGGAAAGAAGTTGACCACTTTGACTTACTGTTGGAGCGTTTTAATGCTAAAAGAGTATTCTTTTGTTCCTGCATTTCCAGCATAAGGGCTTCTCCAACATAGCCTTTATCTGCAAGAATTGTAAGACCGCTTTGATTTTCAACGATATCCCTTAAACCCTGACGGTCATCTACAGATACTGGTGTAATTTCAAAGGACGTGATGTATCCTTCCAGAGTAATAAGGACATGTACTTTATAGTCAAAATAGGTTCCTTTCTTGGAAGGGCATTTCCCATAATCTGCACCATATCCACGAAAAGACCTGCAAAACCGTGCCCGTCCGAATTTGCAGACGGCAAGCGGAAAACTGTCGATGATACAGTAAGGACTGACAGGAACTGGAAAAGCAGACAGCATTTTCTGACGTAACCGTTCAGTTGTCTGCATCAAAGCCCGCCTTGTCCTGTTAAAACGGCTTCGGCTGCATAGATTTGGAAATAAGTGACGATAATTTCGCTTTACAAAGTGAAACCAGGCATTTTCAGAATCAATGCCAGCTAATTCGCCGCAAAGGCTAATCGTAATAATTTCAGGATCCGATAATTTTGCATCCAAAACACGTCTCCTGTGGATAACCTCATCCGGAGCAAATTGATGATAGAGATCATCAATGATAACATAAACAGTGAAAATAAAGTCTTCAAAAGTTGCTATGATTGTGGTATTATTGTTTTGGAACTTCAACATAATGATGCCTCCTTTCGTTTTTTGTATTTCCTACAAGCAGGATAGCACATTTTGTTGAAGTTTCTTTATTATTTTTATTTAGCACAACGAGGTATTTTAGTTATCCAGTATTTTCTCTGCTATAAATCATCAACGTTTTTCCTGATAGACTTTCGCTTTGTCCACACGATGGTCATCCATTTTCAGGACAACTACTTTCACGCCGTCACTTACAAAGCTGTCGCCCTCTTTCGGGATCTGCCCAAGTTCCTCCATGATCCAGCCGCTCAAAGTATTGACATCCACCGCTTTCTCAATATCCAGCAGTTCAAACACTTTATCAATATTTGCCGATCCGCTCATCAGATATTCCCGGTCGGAAATTTTTTCGATTTCTTTAATGACACGGTCATGCTCATCCCAGATATCACCAACCAGCTCTTCAATGATATCCTCGATCGTAACCAGACCTTCCGTTCCGCCAAATTCATCCAGAATGATCGCAATGTGGGTTTTACTGTCCTGAAGCTTTTTCAGCAGGACACCGATCTTCATCGTCGGTGTGATAAACAGCACCGGGCGGATGATATCTTTCAGAGGTCGGTCGGTATGATAAATGAAATTATGGAAATCTTTCTGGTTGACAATGCCGACAATATGGTCGATATCTTCCTCGTAAACCGGAAGTCTTGAAAATCCGGTATCCAGAAACATTTTTGCGATTTCTTCTTTTGTCGCATCCAGCGGAATACTCTCGATATCCACACGCGGCGTATAAATGTCACTTGTCTCAAGATCCATAAAACCGATCGCACTGCGAATCAGTGTACTTTCATCGGCATCGATCCCGCCTTCCTGTTCTGCTTCTTCTACGATCGTCATCAGCTCCTCGTCCGTGATCCCACGGTCATCCGAAGGCTTGTTGAACAGTTTGACAAGCAGCTTTTTCCATTGAGCAAACATCCAGATAAATGGTTTTAAAAGCACCATCAGGGCACGGATAAACGGTGCGGAAAACATGGCAAATTTCTCCGGCGATTCTTTGGCAATGCTTTTCGGTGAGATTTCGCCAAAGATCAACACGACAACCGTGACGGAAGCTGTTGCAACGCTCGCTCCTGTCTGCTCACCCAGAAATTTGACAAAGAGCAGTGTCGCCACAGATGAGAGCAAAATATTGACCAGGTTGTTGCCGATCAGGATCGCCGAGAGCAGCGTATCGTAATTGTCTGCCAGCTGAAGTGCAAGTGCTGCGGATTTGTCACCTTTGTCTGCCATTGTTTTCATACGTGCATGGCTCATCGTGGAAAAGGCTGTCTCGGTCGCTGAAAAATACGCGGACAAAACAAGACAGACCAGAATAATAACCAATGAAGTCGAGTCACTGGACATGATAAATAAAAAACCTCCCTTTCAAAAAAGCACAGCCTGTTGTACCCTGACAACAGACCATGCCCTGTTTTTCTTTGTAATCTGTTTTCTGTTGTTATTATATGAGATAGCAGCCACAGTGTCAATGGGATGTTTGCTGCTCACTGCCAAATCACCTGCTTAATCCTCGCCTCCTTCGTCATCATCAAACTCATCGTCTTCCATCTCATCCTCATCAGACTCATCGTCTTCATCATCTTCAAACGCATAGTCCTCGTCATCTTCCATCACATCATACTCGATCTCATCATGATCCTCGTCATCTGCGTCTGCCGTATCTTCACCGATATCAACGCGAGGTGCCTCCATTTCTGCAAGCTTTCTCTGCAAAATATCGAGAAGAGCATCCGTATTGCCCGTTCTTGCCTGCAGCAGTTCACGAAGCCGTCTCCTTCCATCCTCACACTTTTCAATAGCTTCTTTTGCCGGTACATCTTTGAAAAGAATATCGATGATTCCCGGTGCGTAAGTCTCATACATATTCGCAATACAGTAAATGCTGTTCTCGATCACTTTCTGTGATGGAATGATTCCGTCACAGTCAACATAGCTCTTATAGCGAATTTCTCCGTCATTATAATCCATTTCAAAACAGCCATTTTTCAGACCATAGTTTGCTTTGCAGATAAATTCAGCCATCTGTCCCATCATCTTTTCGTCTTCATGATCTGGACTCACCGGGGCAATGCCGTAGAAAGTGATGTGCTTCTCATGTACTCTGACCATATACTGAATCTGGGAAAGTCTGCTTTTGATCTTCAACCCGAAACGAAACATCCCCTTCTCTTTATCGAAAGAATACTTCCAGTCATCTTCATCCAAAAATGCTTTCACCCCATTTGCAAGCTCCATAGAATAGTTTTTCATCATAAAGTCCTCCTTTTTCTCTTTGAGTTTTGTTTTTTCTTGATGTAATAAGTATGACATGCTCAAAAGCACAAAAAGGAGGGGGGAGTCATCTCACATCTGATATAAATTTCACAACACTATAATATAACGGTTTGCCAGCCTCAACACAGTTCCTACCGGAACTTTATATTCCCACTCCGGCTCCAGTATTTGTTCCCGTTTCTCAGAAACAAGATATGTATGACCGGTCGAACCTAAGTCTCTTACCGTATACATTCCATCCCTGTCTTTCGCTTCCAGCAGAAGATGCTGCCTACTCACGTTCCTGGAATCCAGACTCAGATCACATCTTTCCTGATTTTCCCGTCCGATTATGATATTTTGCTGTGACCATCTGTGCAGTTCCATCGTTTTACATTCCAGAACTGTAATTTGACCGCTTTTGCCAAAGGCACGGCTTTCCCGGTTACTTTCAACAACAAAAAGAAGATTTTCATTGAAATGCTTTTTCTCCAATTCCTTTGGCGGTGGACATTTCTGTGCCGATTCCAGCGGAATCGAATCAATGCCGTCCGCTCCCTTTTTTGCATATGCATAACGCCATTCCCGGTCAACCCACACTGACTTGCTTGCGTGAACAGACCAGCACAGAAACAGAATATCTTTTTCGTCGATTTCTCTTTTGATCCTCTTTTCCCAGTCCTCACCGCTGTGCATACTCTCCACATCAAAAAACATTTCCAGATCCGGTCTTGCTTTTCGGATTCCCATCATAACAAAAGCTACCTGGCTGATATCCTTTCTGGAATAAGAGACAAAAGCAGAATGAATATCCCTTCTTTTCATTTCCGGCTTCTGTACTTTGTTGTCCTGACACTTCACCAGAAAGCTGATTTTTGATGCCGGCACATCGTTGATTGAAATAAGTCCTTTGAATAACACCGTTGGTTTTTGCCAGTCACTCTTTAAAATCACCGGAAAATCAAAAATTAAATATTTCTGATTCCAGTACTGTACCTGCTGCTCCTCTTCAATATCAACACCATCTGCACTTATTAAAACCGTAATTTTTGCATGATTCTGAGCCTGCATAGGACTTCCATGTTTCTCTTGAACGGGATCACTTGACTGTGCGATCATGTCATCCACAATTTTCCGATACTGTTCTGCGTAAAGCGTGACCGTCACGATTGCATACTCCTCTGCCTGAATTTGCCTGGGAGCAATGGCGGAAACTTCAACATCACTGACCGCAACACTTTCAGAAGGAATCGTACTTTTGAAATCCTCTGCAAAACCAGGATCTTCTACCGGGGCATTGAGATCACATATATCTTCAAAAAGATTCCGCTCACAGAATGGCAAACCGCTGGTTTGGCTATACATATTTAGGATATACTCTACATCTTTTTCACATTCCCAATACACTTTTAACAGCCAATCTACCTTTTTAGAATACTGTTCCATTTGCCTTCTCATAGCTTCATCATCTATCCGTTTGTAAAATACCTGCGAAGCAAGACTTTGGGCTTCCAATTGCAGACTTCTTGCTTCACAGGAAAAATCACGCAATTCCTGTAAATAGCGGTACAGGAAATTCGGTTGACAATAGAGCTGTGATGTTCTGCTGAGAAAAATTTTTCCTTCCCTGATATCCTTCTCAGATATTTGATTCAAAAAACATATCTGACGTTGATATAAATCAATCTGTTCCTGAAGTTTCTGTTTTAATTGCTCCAACTGCTGAAATTCTTCAAATTCAAGCAAATCTGCTTCTAAAATTTCTGTATTCGAATCCGAAACCGGTTGTCCCGGAATTGTTATTCTTTGTGCACAGTAAAAAACCTTCAGAACTTCTTTGTAGGATTGTTGACAATTCTCGATTTTTTCCAGCATATTCAGGCACTGCCGTGCTGAATCATTTAATCCTTCCGATATAGCTTTTATCTGATACCCAATCTGTTTCTCTATAAAATCTGACAAAATTGCTCCCCCTCCAATCATACATAAATCCACTATCCGTCATCTGTTTCCATTATTTTCCTGTTCGGCTTTACTGACAAAAAATGCCCTGAATCTCAGGAAAAATATTCTATACTTTGCAAATATAGTAACATTCATCTTCCTGAGGTTCAAGGCATTGTCCACGATCTGTTCTTTACTTTTTGTAAACTGCTTTTGTGCTCATTCCTTTTGATTTGAAGAACTTTTTATATGTTTTGAATTGTTTTGCCGGTACTTTTACTTTGATCTTTTTGTATGTACCCTTAAAAGCTTTTGTGCCGATATTTTTCTTTGTCAGCATACTTGTTCTGATGGTGATGGTTCTGAGATTCTTACAATTATAGAAAGCCTGTTTTCCAATCCTTCTGACATTTCTGCCGATCACTGTTGTTCTCAGCAACTGATTGTTTTTAAAAGCATTTGCTGAAATACCGGTCACTGCATAAATTGTACCATTTATCGAAACAGTATCCGGAATTTTTACAACTTTGCTCTGAACCATCTGTCTTACAAACTCAACACTGCGTCCATCTGCAAGCACCTTATAAACACCGTTTGACGCTTTGTCACCTATCATTTCGCCCGGCGTTACTGTTTGCTTTGGCTGTTCCAACTTTGCTAAAACTTTTCCTTCTTCCAGCAACGTGCCACAGTCCTGACAATAAATATCTCCTGTGTAACCTTCCTGGGTATAAGTCGCTTCCTTTGCAAACTTCGTGATTTTTGTTCCGTGACCGGTAGACGGAATCTCCTCAATCTTTGTAGATTCACATACACTGCAAGTGTAAGTTCTGATTCCCTTTTCCGTACAGGTCGTTGCTTTTGTTACGACTCCCTCATCCCAGATATGACCTGTCTTCGGGATCACTGTTCCTGATGAAAGTTTCGTTCCGCAATCTTTACAATAAGTATCCCCGGTGTAACCTTCTTCCAAACAGGTTGCAGATTTCGCACCGCGAAGTTCTGTATTTAAATGTTCACCTGTCGCCGGGATTTCTTCGGTTCTTGTTGTATTGCAGTTTATACATGTGTAGGTTTTTATTCCAGATTCTGTATCCGTTGCTGGTTTTGTTATTCTTCCAGAATCCCAGATGTGGTCTGTTTTGGCGATTGTTTTGCCTGAAGAAAGTTTTTCTCCGCAGTCTTTACAATAGGTGTCTCCCGTGTAACCTTCCTGGGCACACGTTGCTTCTTTTACATTTCGAAGTTCTGTGTTCTGGTGATTTCCTGTTGCTGGGATTTCTTCTGTTTTCGTTGTGTTACAGCTTGTACAAGTGTAGGTTTTGGTTCCTGATTCTTTGCACGTTGCAGTTTTCGTTATCTTTCCAGAATCCCAAATATGATCTGTTTTGGCAATTGTCTTTCCAGATGAAAGTTTCGTACCACAATCTTTGCAATAAATGTCTCCTGTATATCCTTCTTCTGCACAGGTCGCTTCCTTTGCATTCCGTATTTCTGTATTTTCATGCATTCCAGTTGCTAGTATTTCTTCTGTTTTGGTTCCTAAACACTCTGCACATGTGTACGTTTTAATTCCTGGCATTATACATGTTGGCTCCTGAGTCACTTTTCCGCTTCCCCAAACATGTTCTTTCTTATTTATTTTTGAACCTGTAGAAATTAATGTTCCACAATCCTTGCAATAGGTATCACCTGTATACCCTCCGTGAGTACAGGTTGCTTCAACCTCATTCCTTATTTCATTGTTATCTGTGTGATTTGATATATCAATATCCGTCTCTTCTCTTTTAATTTCACCACACCTATTACATGCATAAATTTTTAATCCTTTTTCAACACAAGTTGCATCCTTTTTTTCTATTAATCTTAGATTATGTTCATATTCATGTAAAGAATATAAATCTATATCATCAAGAGGAATTCGGATACAATTGCCTGATGTATCAAAAGCATATATATGTGTGTTATATTTTCCTGTTTCACCATTATGTTTTGATACATCCACTCTATATGTGTATGTACTACCCGTTCTATTTCCTGAACTTGTGCCCTGTTTATCCCAATCAGGGAAAATATCATCTTGACCATTATTTTGTGTCCATGTAGGAAATTGCACTCTATCAACATTTACATTGTCTGAAACTGTACAACTAATCGTATACCCCAAAGGTGATTTATCTCGTATTTCAACATTCGTTATTTCTGGCTTCAGAATATCTTGCGGAATATTGACGTTTGAATAACCTACTACCACATTTTGTCCTTTTTCTTTGTTTATAGCATAAACGTATACCGGCTGATTTCCAGTTAAATCTGTATAAATATCATACTCAAATCCATGTGTTCCTGTAATAGAATATTTTGCATTTACATCTGGACGTTCGTAATTGCTTTCCCCGCAATCATATCCTATTGCAGTATTTTCTCCTGCTCTTCCTCCTACATATACATGTGTACGCAGATTATCACCTGTTACGTCTGGATCATACACCCAGCCCTTAATATGAATTTTTCCTTCACTAACAGTTATCTCATCTATTTTTCCAATTGGGTCATGACTTCTATCATCCTTTTCCAATAAAAGTGGAACATACGGATATCCTTTCGCATCATTTCCATTTTTTCCTTGAACGTAAGCAGCACATTCAATAGTACTACCACCTTCACCTAAATCCGAAGATGCAACATCACAGTACCATGAATTTCCTCCATTGAAAATTCCATCATATCGTTTATATTCACCTCCCGTATATTTTACGTAAAAGTGAACATACGAAACCGTTTCTGGATTTGATACTCTAATTACCGGTCTAAAATCAGAATAATCAGTAGCCCCATCATAATACCAATCTACTACAGTCGGGTCAGAAATATCTATACCATTTTTACATGCTTTAACAAATGATATACCACCATATCCATTCATAAAATTAGCAAAACCATCCCAGGTATAATGCCGAACATCTACTTGACATTTTCCACTATGGTTACAATCTGTTATATCAATTCCATTTTGATCATATGAGATTACTGACACTGAATGCGAATAGCCTTTTTTTGATGAAAGTGTTCTTATATGAGTTCCCGACCCAATCTTTCCATTCAGTTTATTATAAATTCCACTACCCGTACAATTAGAATAATTAGTTACTACTGTTGTAAAATTTGAGGACTTGGAAATTTCATTATAACCAAAAAGTTTATTTTCAACCCACATAGACCATCCATAACACTGACTGGTTCCACTAACCACGATACAATTACAATCAGGTGCTTCTCCACATGTACCTCTTCCATGACATTTACATGCGGAACCATTTTTGCTAAAGTACGAACCGTCAGAATACCCCATATCGACTCCGGCAATTGTAATGTTATTTGAAGCTTTTACATCCATCGTTTCAAATGACATAAACCATATACACATTATAATACTTAGCAAAAAAAGTAGTCTTTTTCTTGTTATTTCACATTTCTTCTCTTTCATTTTTCTCCCTCCCGTTTCAAATCTCAGACGTTAAGAAACATATATGATATACTTCAAACAGAAGCAAAAAACACAATAGAAGCATGAAAAACAGTGTATTTACTGCTGTTTCATGCTTCTATTCAGATGTATCAAAACGTCTACCTTTCGACACAGTTTTATCTGTTATTTTTCTATATCTCCTGTAAAATGTCGTATGACTGACTCCTAACAATTCTGCTGCCTGCCGTGTAGATAATTCTCCCTGTTCACATCTCCTGCAAATTTCTTCAAATTCTTCCGGCATTTCTTTTTCCGGTCTGCCAAATTTTTTACCCCTACGTTTCGCTGCTTCGATTCCTTCCATTTGCCTTTGAGAAATAAATTCTCTTTCTGTCTGGGCTACATAGGCAAAGATTTGCAGTACCAAATCTGAAATCAGTGTTCCGGTCAAATTACCCGACTTTTTTCTTGTATCAAGCAATTCCATATCCAGTACCAAAATATCTGCTTTGATTTCTTTTGTTATGTACTGCCACTGGATCAGAATATCATTATAATTTCGCCCCAGGCGATCAATGCTTTTGACAATCATCAAATCTCCGGCTTTTAGCTTTTTCAGTAATTTCTGATACGCCGGACGCTCAAAATCTTTCCCCGACTGATAATCACAATAAATATTTTTCTTTGGAATATGATACGGCTCCAATGCAAAGATTTGTCGCTCTACATTCTGCTCCTTTGTAGATACTCGAATATACGCATATTGTTCCATTGCTTTCCTCCTGTATTATCTTTTTCCATAATACAGTACACGTAAAACAACAATAAATAAACTTGCCACGCTGGCAGGATTAAAACAATCTACCGTTGACAATTTTCTTACTTTATTTTCAAATAATTAGGTGCAATTTTTTCTAAAAATGCTATATCTTTTTCTTCTTCAACACTTAGCACAGTTAAATCAATTGGCAAATCCGTCACTTTTTGTAGTTCATTCGAAATCTTTTTTAATGCATTTTCTATTTCTTGTGAGTATTTTTCATAAATAACTAAAAGATCTATATCATTATGAACTAAATCAGGGTTCGTTGCTGATCCAAACAAATATACACATTTGAAAGGTTCAAAAAATGATATATGCTTTTTTATAAGTTCTAAAATATTATTTTCTAATTTCATTAATATACCCGTAAAAATCATCCATTGTTAATAATATTACTTTCATTTTTTTTGCCAAACAGTACGCTTGAGGTGAAATACAACTTTTTCCATTCCAATTATGCAAATTTACAATAACACTATTCTCTTCTGGAGTTAGCTGTCTTAAAAATGCTTCACTTAAACAATATTCATAAACAAAGAGCATTCTCCGCCCCTTTATAACAATCTCTCTTATATTACCATTCGTCAAAAACTCAAATTTAATATTTCTTGATCGAATATATTTTAATGCAAAGTTTAGACTGTCCAACCGTACTTTTGCACGTCTAAAACATTTATAGTCATGGTACATTTGTCTTAATCTTGGCGTATCATCCAAAAAAATACAATCATCAATCCCGCCCTCATTAACACGGATAAATGGATGTTCCACACCTAAAGTTATCTCCACAAACTTATCTTCAGCAATTAATTTTTCTATTAAGAGTTCTAAAGATTCTGTTGACGGAATGATAGAATCTTTGACAGGGGCTACGCCAAACATTGAATCAATTTCAACTGGAAAAAGAATCTTTCTAATCTTCTCATCATCCGTACGAGTTATTTCAAATTCTTCTGCATGAGCAATGAATTGTCGAATGTATTCTAGATTCGAATAATTTTCATTTTCATTTTGTTGAAACAAATTAATATTTGCAGAAAATATCAGTTTTAGTTTCTTATTATTTTGCAAAATTTTAACTTCAAATTTATCCCAAAGGGATTTGTTTTCCTGCAAGTAATAGTTTTCATATATGGATTTGTTTTCTTCAAGTAATGGCGAAACCATTTCTTTTAGTTCATTAAAATCTGAGACTCTTTTACTAAATAATCTCTCAACTTCTTCCTTTCTTGTTTTCTTCCAACTTAAAACTTCTTCAGGCGTAAATGCATGATTTTTATCAAAGTCTGTATGACAAGTTGGACATAATAGAACTAAATTTTCAAATGTATTATTTGCTGTTTCACAATAAGGATCAATGTGAGCCTTTTCAAGGATGTCTCCATTTTCACTAAATAAATTGTGCTGACATTCTGGATTCATACACCTCCCCATCGATTCTGCATATAACCTTTTTTTAACATTCTCGGCTATATATCTACCACTCATAAAAGACACTCCTTTTCCCATCTCACCTTTACATATTCTTCTACACGTGACACCAGCTCTTTCGCTGTCTGAATTTGTTCCTCTGCTTCTTCTCTTGTCGCTATATAAAAATCATCATAGTCACTAGCATGACGTATTTCTTCCGATTCCACAATTTTCTTTCCTAGTTTTCTCGGAAAAATCTCTGTTTTTACATAATTTTTATTGAAATTCGCCAAAGCATCTTTATGCCTTTTATATGCATTTCCATCCAATGCATGCACAGCTGATATTGCATGATAAATCCCATAATATGCACGATTATTCGCTCCACGAAATTCTTTTGCCACTAAAAGGATTTCAGCCGCCTTAATATCACTTTTAGAAGTTTCAATCCGATACAATACCAAATCTTTGCGTGTTCCCTTTTCATTAGGCTGCATCAAATAATTTCACCCCTTCTTTCTTTACGTTTGCATAAAACGGATATACATCAACCCACTTTTGGAAATGCTGCTGACTTTTTGCTATCGGCTTGATATCAAGGTCATAGTCCATATTAAAATCATACGTTTCTCCTGATAACTCATGACGATATTGTTTAATATCCATATCCGATAAATCCAGGAGAATCATGATATCTATATCTGAATCTGCTTTATAATCTCCTCTCGCATAAGAGCCGTACAAAATTACTGTCTTTAAGTGATTTCCATATATCTTCCGTAATATTTCTGTATATTGCTCTAACAGCATTTTTATTGTTACCGGCATAATAATTCTCCTCTCCTGTTTCGATACTTTTTCTTTATTATAACCGAGTCAAGCTATCTTTTCTACCAGTTTCTCACACAGAAAAATGCCCTGAACACCTGAAAAGTACTTTCGTAAAATAAAATGTACTACCATTACCTTCCCTTAGTTCAAGACATCTTTGATACAATTTATTTTGTGATTACCATAACAGTAGGCGGTTAATTTTTCTGCAGAGGCATACAAGGTACTAATGACACTCGTTTTGCAACAACCGAAGTAAAATGAAGAATTGTATCCCTCTGATTATATAAAAATCTATCGAAAAATATTAAACCATGAGTATTATGGACTTCATCGCAGCCGTGAGCTTCGGCTTAATCTGCTTTCGTATCGGATATACATTCGGCAAAGATAATAGTAAATCACAAAATAACCGCTCTACTGTTAGGTTCTCATTGAGTGGAAAACACACTCTCTTTTCACTTTCTCAGTTAGAGGTCGAGATATACCTGTTGTTAAGTCTTAATGACTTATATATAGTATATACTAATTTTCCATAATTTGCAACTACATTTTATATAATTTAAGTTTTTTAATATTCAAATTGTGATATTTATTCGTCAATTAAAATCTAAAACAAAAAGTGTGACACTGTTGATCTTTTTCATATCAGTCAATCAAATTTGCTATTTTATTTCTTTCATCAACTTCGACTCTTTTTCTGATTGAAACATGACAACATTCTCAAAACCACAAATGCCACAATACTGATCCCAATGAAAAACATCAATGCCAGATGGACCATCTGTTTTTCTGTTGCTCCCATTCTTCTCAGACAAATACTGTAAATCATTGCGAAGATTCCTGCACAGATCATACTGGTAAGGCAGTCTCTCCAGATTGTCTCCCGCTTGGATAATCCTTTCTCCCAGATCCCATTATGTACCATGATAACGGCATACACAATGCCGCCCGCCAAGGCACTGACCGTCTCACCCAATACCAATCGAATATCAACGGCTGCCAAAAGCTGTACGATGATCGCTGCCACACAGATCATAAACATAGAAGCAAATGCAGCATTTCCTGCTTTTAATGCTTTTTGTTTTACCCATTCTTCATATTTTCCAATGAGCAATCAGCAAACCAATATAAAGAATTGAAATAACAATTAATGAAATGGTTGTCAACACATGCATACGTTTTATCCTCCTGTTTTTTCTTTCATTCTAACACATCTAAAGCAGAGGATATTTCCTATTTTCTTATTTTTTTTGTGAAGCGTCAATTTCTGTAAAATTCAAGTCGAACGCACGTGAGACTTGGCACGCGATTCTGGTCAGCTTTGCTGACATTTACCCAACAGAATCGCTGTGCATTCTACACTTCGTTCCAGTCGGCACAAAACCGGAAGTTGTAACTCTGATTATTTTAGCACTTCAATTTCCGATAATAAGAATAAAACATAGGTGCCGTGGTACACACTGCGATGGTGTCGGCAATCGGTTCAGTCAAATATACACCCATTACCGCATTTGGCACAAAATGCGGTAAAATAAAAATTAACGGTATAAGTATAATAATTTTACGCCAGACAGTAAGAAAGATTGCTTTTGGTGCCTGGTCTAATGCTACAAAACTATACTGACATGCGACCTGTATTCCATAGATGAAAAGCATTGCCAGGTATACCCTCATGCTTTTATTTGTATAAGTAATCAACGCAGCATCGCTGGTAAAAATAGAAGCAACCGTGTTCGGCAATGTCATACAGATAAGCCAAATGAGAAATGAACCGCTGATACAGCATACAAGCAATAACCGAAATGTTTTCTTTACTCTGGATATATTTTTTGCTCCAAGATTATAACTTAACAATGGCTGTGCCCCTTGTACCAGGCCTGGCAAGAGCAGCATAACGAATTGCATAACGCTATTAAGAATACTCATAGATGCTACAGCTATATCACCACTATATTTTTGTAAAGATGTATTAAAACTGATTGCTACCATATTTTCTGTCAACTGCATCAATGCCGGCGAAGTACCAAGCAAAATGCAAGACCAGATGATCGGTCCATCAAAGTGGATATTCCTGAAATGTAAATGTAATTTGCTTTTATTCGTTGTGAGATAATGGATAACAAAACATGCGGATACTCCCTGTGAAATAACTGTTGCCAGAGCAGCACCTTTTACTCCCATGCCGATACTGTTAATAAATACTGCATCAAGGATAATATTAGTTACAGCTCCCACAGCTACATTACACATACTGACCAGAGTTTTTCCCTGGGCTGTTATAAAAGCATTTAATCCCAGCGTCAGTTGTGTAAATAAAGTACCAAGACAATAAATCTCCATATAATCAGCGGCATAAGTAATGGTATCACAGCTTGCACCGAATAACAGCAAAATGAATTTACCAAAAATCAGCATAATTCCTGTCAATATCACAGACAATACAACCAGCAGCCATGTACAGCTTCCCATAACTTTTTCTGCCCGTTCATTATCACCTTTTCCCATAAAAATAGATGCTTTCGGTGCACCACCCATACTCACAAGAGCCGCAAAAGCTGAAATGGCCAGAATTACAGATGCTGTCACACCAACACCTGCCAGTGCCTGTTTTCCAACACCTGAAATGCGTCCGATAAACATTTTATCCACTAAATTGTATAATATATTGATTAGCTGTGCTGCTACAGCTGGAATTGCGAGCCTGAAAAAAGCATTCCATACCGGCATATCAGCCAGCAGATCATTATCCTTTTTCATCTTCTGACCTCACGACTGCATATTCCCATAATTGCAAATTTGAATGGCTGCTCCATTCTCCATGACTGAGAAACCATGTTTCGTGTAAAATGACACATTATTTTTATCTTCCGGCATTGCCTCAATATACAAAAAGTTCTTATATTTTTCTTTTATATATTCGATCATTTTGCCGGCAATCCCCTTTCCCTGATAATCAGGATGCACCAGCACATAATGGATCTGGGCTAACATCTCAGTATCATCCAGAACTCTTGTCAGTCCTACAAGTTTTTCATTATCCCAGACAGTGAGCACAGTTTAGGAGTTCATAAGAGCCTTATATAAACGCTCCGGATAATTTCCGGAAGTCCAATGAACGGATAAAAATAACTGTTGAACCTGTTCTTTTGTAAAATTTTTTTCTTCTGTATATGTAAACATAATCATTTCCCTTTATCTGTGATGGTCACATTTCTGACATTGCATCATTTCATTTTTAACATCTTCTTTATAGAAAACGCCTGACCATTGGCAGATATTCTGCAAAATAGGAACAACGGATTTTCCTTTTTGCGTTAGCATATATTCTACCCTTGGTGGAATCTCATCATAAGATTTTCTGTCAATAATTCCATCTTCTATCAGGTCTTTTAACGTTGCAGCCAGTACGGCATCCGTAATATTGCACATTTCTCTGCGTAGTTCGCTGTACCGCAATTTTTCATTGGCAGCTAACACACATATAATGCGGGATTTCCATTTGCCACCAAATATCGTTAATCCATATTCGAGAGGACATCGTATATCATCCTCTAATTTTTTCTTATATCTCGCCATATAAAATCACCTTCAAGCTATCATTTTGTTTCATTATAGCCTGGAGGTGATTGATTTTAAAGTTACTATCAAATTTATTAGTAGATCTTTTGTTAAATTTCTTTTTTATTTTCAGCACCAGGTGTTGTCACAATTACTTTAGAAGGGGTAATGATAAGTGCTCCTTTTGTAGTTGCTGCTCCATGGAACATCTTCTCCACCATAGCTTTAAATGTATCTACAATTGTTCCTTCCGTTACATATTCAGCGGTTCCTTTCATCTGATATCCCTCAAGGCTCTGTGCATCATATACGGAAATAGCAATTTTTCCGTCATTTGCTTTCAGGTTGTTTAATGTTGTCTCAAGAAAAACATCGCCAACAACAAGTTTTCCATCATCGGTAACATCTTTAAAAGCAACAGGCACTACGTTCGGTTCTCCATTTGCACATGTTGCAAGATCCCACATACCATTTTTTAACAATTTAATTACTGATTCATTCAACATTGAATATACCTCCTGTTTTATATCTATATAAGTTACTTGGTGTATTCATGTTAACAAATCAACTTCTGATTTAAAAGACATTATCAAATTTATAAGTCGCTATTAATTTTAATAGTGTTTATGATGGTTACCCAAATTGTCCAGAAATAGCTCAGTCTTGTGTCCGCAATAACTCTTTTTGATATCGCCGGAACTTAATGATGAAGCCAGACATGCAAATTCCGTTTAAGCATAATTTGCAAACCACAACCTCCTTGTGCTTAGAGTATATGAAGTTTTGACTTTATCCTGTAGTTTTCGAATATCTGTATAAATAGAAAAAGCCCTTTGAGAAAAGGATATTACTTGCTATCCCTGATACCTTATTCTTTCAACCAGCGTTTCCTTTTTCAGATTACTGCTTAAAACGCAGGAAAGTACAATCTGCAACAGACCGACCAAAAAAATCATAATAAAAATTGGTACGATTGGAACATGATAGATATTCATTCCAAATATTCCATTATGTTTTGCATAGGAAAAAAGTGCATAGCCGAGCGGCAGACCAATGATCAAAGCTACGCATATGGTACCAACCGTAAAAATCAGTCCCTGTAACTGCAGGCATAAATTTAATTGTTTATTTGTCATACCCACAGCCTGTAATACACCATATTCCTGCTTTTTTGTCGTAATATTCATGATCATGGTGTTTGCCATATTCATAAAACCGATGAGTCCTACAACCGCCATAAACAGATAACAGCCAAGCTTCATCATGCTGCTTGCAAATTCGGCAGATTGTAACTGCGCATGATAAGTATCCATTTTTATATGCGAAGTATTAGAAATCAAAGTATTCAGACTTTGTTCTACAGATGCCACATCTTTTTTATCACAGTCCACCCACAGATAGCCATAGGCTGTTCCTCTCGGATTCATGGAACGATATACACCTTCCGGAATGACAAGATAAGTGTCCGCACTTACAAAAGATCCTGCAATCTTTCCCTGATAGGTATAGGTTCCACTTCCATTCTCAAAGTCAAATGCAATGGATTCACCCGGAGCATATCCATCTTGTTCCATCCACGTTGACCAGCCAAAGAAAATATCACCATTCTTTACCGCCTGATCATAGTCCATAGAGCCAATATCCCCGTCCTGGCGCATAAAATCAAAATCATTTTTACTCACAATATCAGCCGGAAATCTTGTTCCGTTCAGATTTACAGAGACAATCTCTCTCGTCATGACATCTGTTACTCCCGGAATGCTTTTGATTTCTTCAATCAGCGAATCATTCAATGGATCATCCGTCAGAATCGTATCCAGATTATTCTCCGGATATCTTTCATCATACTCAGCAGAATAGTCAAGCTGCAGTTCAAATTGTCCATGATTAACGGAAAGACGTGCTTCATGCTCCGTGTCAATATTTCCCACATAATTAGAGATAATCACAAACAATGCGCAGGAAAGCCCCAGTGTGAGGATGGTACCAATGGTTCTTTTTGGATTACCCGTTATATTTGCCATTGCCATAGAAAACACGGTGACATTTTTTCTGCCATTTCGTTTTCCTTTTTTGTGTGTTTCTGCATTTTCTAAATACCGTGTTGCTTCGATAGGTGAAATCCGTGAAACAATTTTCATTGGTTTACGCAGTGCCAAAGCAACGGTAAGAAATGATACGAAAATACAGAGAAGCATAACAGGCAGGGAAAACAGAGGCACCTGCTGATTTTGAACTCCCATAGAGCCAGTTCCGGTTGATACAAGGTTTCCCTGTTCTACCAGCCAGTTAAAACCGCATTTTGCAATCAGAAAACCAAGAAGCAATCCAACCGGTATTGAAAAAATGTCAAAAAAATGCCCTCTCTGAAGATCAGTTGTTTCATCTGCTTTTTTGTCGCTCCCAGAGCCTTGATTTTTCCATACTCCTGTATCTTGTTGGCAATACCGACCTGAAAAATATTATAAATGACCACAACAGAGAAAAGTACAATTGCAAGAATCAAAACCCCGCATACCGCAATCGTTTCATAACTCGGCTGCAAGACCCATTGCAAATAGAGATCATTGACTATAACGTTTTTTTCTTCGATCCCACAAGCTGCTGCAATCTGCTTTATAACCGAATCAATATTATTCATAGATACATTTGCAGAATCATTTAAAGTAAAATAAATATTATACTGTCTGTCATTCTCTGCGACGTGCTCATCATAAAACTCCTGTGACCCGAAAGCAACATAAGATGCCTCGATGGTATACTCATCCCGATCATATAGGATTCCGCTGACAACAAATTCTTCCGGCTTATATTCTGACTGCATCCCTGCGCGGTAATCCAGTGTAACCGTATCTCCGACCTTTACATCATCATATCCCATTGCACGAAAAAAAGCTCTTCCGGCGGCAATTTCCTGCATTTTTTCCGGATACTTTCCTTCCTTTAACTCATATTCCTTATTATAGGGAAGCATTTTTCTTGCAGTCTCATCCATGCAGACAAACCCGCCTTTTTCATTGCCTTTTATGATACCTTCGGTGCACATAGTGCCTGTAGCATCTATTTCCGCACGGCGGTTTACTTCTTTTAACTGCGATCCGTCTGCGGAAACAAACAGACCATAATTGCTTCCATATGATCCTGCCGCCTGACTTTTCTGTAAATGAATTACCCCATTTCCCACAGTACTGATGATAACAAGCAGCATCGTGGTCAGACAGATTGCCATCATGATCAGTATACTTCTTGTCCTGTTCCTTTTGTCATTGCTATATGCAATCCTGCTTATTGTCTTCATCTGAAATCCACCACC
>OIWP01000681.1_pt1 | contig 49365 bp, 37 predicted proteins | sample 1587661 | NCBI WGS metagenome assembly OIWP01 (sample SAMEA3888899, study PRJEB22519) | human gut metagenome | biome: human gut; feature: human-associated habitat; material: faeces | place: Denmark | collected 2010 | reverse complement strand
CCATGCCCGGAAAGCATTCGATATTCGGTTCTCAAGCTGCAACGTTCGGACAATTAACTGTTCTCGAAAACTTACGGTTTAGCCCTTGACTTCATATAGCTGGTCTCCTTTCCGTGCACCTACTATGGTACCTGGCGGCTCACGCGCGAACCGTTGGGGCGATGCGGGCGTTGCCAATCCGATGCCTGGCGTTCAGATGCTGGCAAGACGCTTGAGTACGAGGCGCACGTGGAATGTTTTACCGGTGGTGCGACTTGGGATGGGCTTGCGTTTAGCGGCGCGGGTCCTCGGGAAAGGGGTCGTCGATCATGCGTGGCCAGTGATAATCGTCGCGTTCAAGCATGAACAGTTCGAGCAACGTGGATGCGATGCCAGCTGCGCCGTCGTAGAAACCGATGCGCTGCGAGAGCTCTTCGGGGTGCACTCGCTCCCATGCGAAAGGCCAAGAGGCCGACCCGTCGGCGTGCGTTTTCATCGAGCCCAACAATATATCGCCGCAGCGTGTGGCGAACTCGCGCCAGCGCGGCGACCCATCGATGCAGTACAGACCCAAGAATGTATGCGCCATGCCGGCGTGACCGCAGCAGTAGCATACGGTATTCCAGAGGCCGGCCGACATATGCTCGGGTGCGCCGAGCGCTTCGGCTCCGTCGGCGAGTTGATTGACCATCGTTGCCCAACGAATATCGTTGTCGAGGGTCCCCATCAGGGTGGGGAAGCGCAATGTTCCCGCCATGCCGTGGCAATATCCCAAGTAGAAGACGGTGAATTCGTCATCTCCGCCCAATTTGTGGGGGATGAGCTTGCCTCGTTTTTGCGGCACGGCTACGGCGTCGAGGAAATCGGCGCATCTGCGTGCAACTTCAAGATAACGGGCATCGCCCGTGATGCGGAAAAGATGCGCGAGCAGATATCCCGATCCAGCGCTCCCGAAGGCGAAATTCGGCCAATCGAACGGGGTTTCGATGCCCGCACCGTTGAAATCGACGCCGCCGCGCGGGCTTTCCACGCTCCAGCGCAGGTATTGTGCGCCAGCGGCCTTGATGAATTCAAGCAACTGCTGATCGCCGAACGTTTCGTAGAGTGCGATGAGGAATAGCATAATGCCGCCGTCCATCAGCAACGCGGGGCTGCCGGTCCAATAGGGGCCGCTTTCGCCTTGTTGCACAGATTCGTCGGTATAGAAGCGTCCGATTGCTTGTGCCGCCCGGCGATACTTTTCGGCGTCTCTGCTTTCCGCGAAGGTTTTAGCGCCTTCGATGAGCACGAGGCCCACACCGCCAACGCCCATGTGGGCGCCTAGATGCACGCCAGGCACGCCCTCGCGGTTATCTTGGAAGGCGGCCTGCTCGGGAAGCAGCAGGTCGCGCCAATGCGCGGCTGCGTAGGAAAGCCCGCAGCGTGCTTTCTCGGCGAACTCGGCGTTGCCGGTGACCTCGGTGAGTTTCAGATAGAAATACGCTACACCGGCCGACCCGCTGTACAGCGATAGGTCGATTGGCTGGCTCGCGTCCTGCTGCCAGAAGATGCCTTCGGGCGTCTTGTGCTCGAAGGTTGCAATCCAACGTTCGGCCGATAGCGCCGCATTCAGGTAATCGTTTGCGTTTTGCGCGTGATGTGTTGGGAACGGTTTTCCGGGGGTGTAGGCCATGTCCTGCGGCGTCTGATTCGATTCGATTGAGCATGCTTCGCACATGGTGCTTCCTTTGACTTCCTCAATATTTTTCACGAGGACATTGTGGCGCAGCGGGGCTTTGATTGACGAAAATTTTTCGCTTGCCAATTGTTTGGCGCCCGTATTTGGACGCATCACGGCCAGTGGCGCGCGTTTGCGTGCGAGCAGCTGACTGGTTTCCGCTCGCAGCGAAAAGTTGCCTTTCGCAACTCACGCAACTGTTTTGTGAAATTCGTTCACTTTATCGCATTAAAGTGCGATAGCCCCTTGCGCTTGGGGTCGCGCCCCGTATAATCAACGTCACTCAATAAATGCGACGACAGGGCGAGTAGGAACGAACCCATCCCACAGCAAGCAGGCGGACTGAGAACCTGCGGTGGACGGCTCCGAAAACTCCCTCGAGCAGCGAAGCTGAACGCAGCTGGTCAACGCGGAACACCCACCGCGCGCCACCGTCAGTATGCAACGCCGGCGCCTTCCGTGATAAGGCATCGAGAGCGAAGTCTCTTCGGTCGACCGCATTCCTTGGGTTAGCGATAACGCTTGAAGGAAGAAGGAAGAAACGATGCAACTTCGTAGCGATGCCGTTAAAGTTGGCGTGGCGCGTGCTCCCCACCGCAGCCTGCTGAAGGCCGACGGCCTTACCGATGAAGAAATGAAGAAGCCCCTCGTCGCGGTGTTCAATTCCCGCAATGACATTATTCCGGGCCACAATAACCTTGATAAAATTTGCGAAGCTGTGAAGGCCGGCATTTATATGGCCGGTGGCGTTCCGTTCGAAATTTCTACCATCGGCGTGTGCGACGGCATTGCCATGAACCATGACGGCATGCATTACTCGCTCGTTTCCCGCGAAGCTATCGCCGACAGCTTCGAATGCGCTGTTCAAGGCCATCAATTCGATGCTGCCGTGTGCATTCCCAATTGCGACAAGATTGTTCCTGGCATGGTGCTCGGCGCCCTGCGCGTGAACATTCCTACGGTTTTCGTTTCCGGCGGCCCCATGCTTCCCGGGCATGAAGCTGGTTGCAACTGCGGTCCCACGACCGATCTGAACACCCTGTTCGACGGCGCGGGCCAGGTGAGTGCTGGCACGATGACCGAAGAGCAGCTCAAGTACTACGAAGACACCGCATGCCCCACGTGTGGCAGCTGCTCGGGCATGTTCACTGCGAATTCGATGAACTGCCTGTGCGAGGCTTTGGGCATCGCGCTTCCCGGCAACGGCACCATCCCTGCGGTGTACTCCGAGCGCCTGCGCTTGGCGAAGCATGCGGGCATGAAGGTCATGGAGCTGCTCGAAAAGGGCATTTGCATCAAGGACATCATCTCTGAGGCGGCAATTCACAACGCCATGGAATGCGACATGGCATTTGGCGGCTCTACCAATACGGTGCTCCATCTGACTGCTATTGCCATGGCGGCCGGCCACCCCATCACCATGGACGATTGGGATGCCGCAAGCGCCCGCACGCCGCACTTGGTGAAGCTGCAGCCCTCTGGCCCGCGCCCGCTTATCGACTTGTATGCCGTGGGCGGCGTGCCGGTTGTCATGCATGAGCTCAACGAGCTGGGCCTGCTCGACGAAAGCGCGATTACCTGCATGGGCCCGCTTCCCGAATATATCGCCAACTGCACCAAGCCCGCCGACGGCGAGGTGTGCCGCAAGCATGACAATCCGTTCTCCAAGGTGGGCGCCCTGCGCGTACTCCACGGAAACATCGCCCCTGATGGCGGCATCGTGAAGAAGAGCGCCGTCGACCCCAGCATGCTCACGCATACCGGCCCCGCCCGTTGCTTCAATAGCGAGGAAGAGGCTTGTGAGGCGATTTTCGCTGGCGAAATTAAGCCCGGCGACGTGGTCGTTATTCGCTACGAGGGCCCGAAGGGTGGCCCGGGCATGCGTGAGATGCTCACGCCCACGAGCGCCATTGTTGGCATGGGCCTGTCCAAGAGCGTTGCGCTTCTGACCGACGGCCGCTTCTCCGGCGCCTCGAAGGGCCCCTGCGTTGGCCATGTAAGCCCCGAAGCTGCAGCTGGCGGCCCAATCGCCCTTATTGAAGACGGCGACCAGGTCACCGTTGATATTGAAGGCGGCAAGCTCGAGTTGCACGTAAGCGACGAAGAGCTCGCTGCTCGCCGCGCCGCTTTCGTGGCGCCTGCCCCCAAGCATAACCACGGCGTGCTTGCCAAGTACGCGAAACTCGTTTCAAGCGCCGACAAGGGAGCGTATGTCTCATGATGAACACCTTGACTGACAAGCTGGCTCAAAAGCAGCTCGCCATTGAAGGCAAGCCGCTTGGACCTGGCAGCCACACCGAGCACGAGGGCAAAACGATGACGGGCGCCCAGGCGATTATCGCTTCGCTTGAGGCCGAAGGCGTTGACACCGTGTTCGGCTACCCCGGTGGCCAGGCCATCAAAATTTACGACGCGCTGTACGACAGCAAGAAGCTGCACCATGTGCTCGCTCGCCACGAACAGGGCGCCACGCACATGGCCGACGGCTACGCGCGCGCCACGGGCAAGGTTGGCGTTGTGCTGGTAACGAGCGGCCCGGGTGCCACGAACACCGTGACGGGCATCGCGACCGCATACATGGATTCCATTCCCATGGTGGTTATCACGGGCCAGGTTACGCGCGGCGTCATCGGCACCGACTCGTTCCAGGAATCCGACATTGTGGGCATCACCATGCCCATCGTGAAGCACAGCTTCCTTCTGCAGTCGACCGACGACCTTACCGAGACGTTCCGCGAGGCATTCTATATCGCCTCGACTGGCCGTCCGGGTCCCGTGCTCATCGATATTCCGAGCGATTTGCAGGGCGCCGAAATGGTGTTCCACTATCCCGATGGCGTGAACATTCCCAGCTATCGCCCCACGTATAAGGGCAACGCCAAGCAAATCAAGCAGGCGACCGCGCTCATCGAGACCTCGAAGCGCCCGCTGCTCTACGCAGGCGGCGGCATCGTGAGCTCCCATGCGTGCCAGGAATTGGAGGCGCTTGCGGAAGCTATGCAGATTCCCGTGGTCACCACGCTGCTCGGTAAAGGTTGTTTCCCCAGCTCACATCCGCTGAGCTTGGGTCCTGTGGGCATGCATGGCTCCAAATACGCCAACATGGCCATGACGGAATGCGACCTCATTATTGCTGCCGGTGCCCGCTTCAGCGATCGCGTGACCGGAAAGCTTGATGAATTCGCGCCGAACGCCAAGGTCATCCATATCGATATCGACCCGGCCGAAATTGGCAAGATTCGTGAAGCGAACGTGCCCATCGTCGGCGATGCCCAGGGCATTTTGGGCGGCATCGTGGCCCAGCTCGAGAAATCGGGCGCTACGCCTGTCGATGCCGAATGGGTCGAAACGGTGAACGAATGGCGTGAGCGCTGGCCGTATTACGACGACCAGTTCAACGACTATCCGAACCAGATCGTTCCTGAAGTTGCGCTCGACGAGCTTTCCAGGCAGCTCGACCCCGACAACTCCATTGTAACGACCGAGGTTGGCCAGCATCAGATGTGGGCTCACCAGCACATTGGCCGTGAACATGCGCGCACGTTCCTTTCGAGCGGCGGCCTGGGCACCATGGGCTTCGGTTTCCCCGCTGCTATCGGCGCCAAGTTCGGTTGCCCCGACAAGCAGGTTGTCTGTGTTGCTGGCGATGGATCATTCCAGATGAACAGCCAGGAAATGGCGACCGCGGCCATCAACAATACTGCCGTGAAGGTGTTCCTGCTCGACAATCGCGCGCTGGGCATGGTGCATCAGTGGCAGAAGCTGTTCTACCACGAGCGCTATTCGTCCACGATTCTCGACCCGGTGCCCGATTTCGTGAAGCTCGCCGACGCATACGGTTGGGAAGGCGAGCGCATCGAGAAGCCCGAAGACGTGGCTCCCGCGATTGCGCGCATGCTTGCGAGCGAGAAGCCGTATTTGCTCGATGTTGCTATTTCGCCCGACCAGAACGTGTATCCCATGGTTGCGCCGGGCGCTGCGCTTGACAACGTGATTGGCGCGATTGACGTTACGCTTGGCGCTGTTCGCGTGAATGGCAAGGGCGTCGGCAAGAAAGACGAAAAGGAGGGCGAGGAATAATGAAGCACATCCTTTCCGTGTTGGTCGAAAACAAGTCGGGCGTGCTCTCGCGCGTGACCGGCATGATTTCACGCCGTGGCTTCAACATTGAGTCGCTTACCGTTGCCCCTACCGAAGATTCTACGATGAGCCGCCTTACGGCAATCGTGAACGCCGACGAGGTTGGCTACGAGCAAATCACCAAGCAGCTGCACAAGCTGGTAAGCGTGTACAAGATCACCGATCTCACCGACGAAGACGCTATCGAGCGCGAACTAGCCTTGTTCAAGGTGAGCGCACCGCCCGATCGCCGTCACGAGATTATCGAGATTGCGAACGTCTTCCGAGCCAATATCGTGGACGTGGGTAAAAACTCGCTCACGATTGAGGCGACGGGTGACGAAAGCAAGCTTGAGGCGATGGAAGATCTCTTCCGAGCCTATGGCCTGAAGCAGCTCGTTCGAACTGGCAAAATCGCCATGTCCAGGAATTCGAAGGACTAGAGGAGCTATTCTTCGACGATTGGCCTGTCCAGCTGGGCTTGGCACGCGGAGGAACGTGCAGCGTGCTCAAACAGTCCCGAGCTCGCACGAACAGCACATTAAGTGCTGTTCGGCTCGTGCGGAACTGCGCCATGCACGCTCCACCGCGTGACAAGCCCTTGTAAAGTTGTTGTATGCAGTCAAAGAAAAGGAGAAACCCATGGCTGTTACTATCTATTACGAAAATGACGTGAACCCCGAAGTCATCAAGGGTAAGAAGGTTGCGATTATCGGTTATGGCTCGCAGGGCCATGCCCATGCGCTCAACCTCATGGACTCGGGCGTCGACGTTCGCGTTGGCCTGCGCGAAGGCTCCAAGAGCTGGGCTAAGGCTGAAGAAGCTGGCCTGAAGGTCATGCTCGAGGACGAGGCTGCCGAGGAAGCTGACGTCATCATGATTCTTATTCCCGACGAGCTGCAGCCCGAGGTTTACGAGCAGCACATCGCCCCGCACCTGCATGCTGGCGATACGCTCGCTTTCGCACATGGCTTCAACATCCACTATGGCTACATCAAGGCTCCCGAGGACGTCAACGTCATCATGTGTGCTCCCAAGGGCCCGGGCCACATTGTGCGCCGTCAGTTCACCGAGGGCTCTGGCGTGCCCGACCTCGCATGCGTCGCTCAGGACGCTACTGGCGATGCGTGGGATATCGCCATGTCCTATTGCTGGGGCGTCGGCGGTGCCCGTTCCGGCATCATCAAGGCGACTTTCGCGCAGGAGACCGAGGAAGACCTCTTCGGCGAGCAGGCTGTTCTTTGCGGTGGCCTCGTTGAGCTTGTGAAGGCTGGCTTTGAGACCCTGACTGAGGCTGGCTATCCGCCCGAGCTCGCGTACTTCGAGTGCTATCACGAGATGAAGATGATTGTCGACCTCATGTACGAGTCGGGCATTCACTTCATGAACTACTCCATCTCCAACACGGCTGAGTACGGCGAGTACTATGCTGGTCCGAAGGTCATCAACGAGCAGTCTCGTGAAGCCATGAAGGAAATCCTCACTCGCATCCAGAACGGCGAGTTTGCCAAGGAATTCGTTGCCGACTGCAAGAACGGCCACAAGTGGCTCTTCGAGCAGCGCGAGGCCATCAACAACCATGAGATCGAGAAGACGGGCGCGAAGATTCGCGACATGTTCTCCTGGGTCAAGAGCGACGAAGAGTAAGAACGACGCGCATCAAAAAAGGAGCCGAAAGGCTCCTTTTTTGTTTGCGGTGATGGTGCGTGCGGGATTGACGTTGCTTTGCGGGGTGGGCGCTTTCGCCGGGCTCCTATTCGATGATGGAGTTCAAAATCGAACTTGCGATGCTGATCACGATGCTTGCGATGAATGCGCTGCCGAATGACGCGATATAAAAATCAACGCCGAACAGCCCACCCGAGATACCCGATGCCAAGTACAGCATTGCCGTATTCACGACCAGATAAAACAGGCCAAACGTGAGCACTGTGATAGGCAGGCTTAGCGCTTGGAGAATAGGCTTCACGGCCATATTGAGCAGGGCAAGCACAATCGCGAACGCCACGACGTCGATGACGGAATTGCCCGCTGTGGCGAAGCCGATGCCAGGAACGAGCCAAACGGTAAACGCAACGGCAAGGGCGGTAATGAGCCAGCGAACGATGAAATTCATGATGATGCCTTTCTGCGAGTCTTACTGGGCTGCTTCTGCTTTGGTTTCTTCTTCGGATTCCGCGCTTCGGTTGTGCTTTTCGGGCCCCTTGTTTTCGGCGTGTTCTTTCTTGCGGCGCCTCCTTCGGCGGCGCTTGCCCTCGGAAGCCTTACCTTCCGTTGTCGTGTTTTCTTCGGGCTTGGCCCGAGGCGCCTCGTCCGGCTCGGCGGCTTCCTTCGGCTTCTTTGAGCTGATGATATCAAGGCATTGCTTCAACGGGCTATTTGGAAGCGATTTGTAAACCGGCTTGGCCGCCTCTTCGCGCAGCAGCTCTTCAGTGCACGCGGCAACGATTTCGTCGGCGTGAATGAGCTTGCGCACAGAAGCCTTCATGAGCTTTTGGAAATTGCCGAGCAACGAATGCGTTGTTTGCGGCAACTCCGGTTGGCCGTGTTGTGCGCGGGTTTGCGCATCTTGCGCGATGAGGCGAATGCAGACAAGGCACGCGTCGAAAGCGCACACTTCGTCGGAGCAGGTGAGGAAGGGCTTGAGCGCCTTATACACCGGTTTCGCAGCGGAAGCGAACTGTTTGCTGCCGGCATCGTCTTTGCGAGAAAGCTTACGTGCCGCTTTCAGGTAAGCCCTGGTCTCGCGCGCAAGCACTTCACGCGCGGCGGCCCAATCGGTCTCTGCTGTATTGCGCTTCGAATCTGTTAAATGCTCGCAGCGTTTAACAGATTTTTGCTCGGCCTGCCTCGAAGAAGAGGCCCGTCTTGAAGAGACGTCTTGTTTTGAGGAATCGACCTGCTCCGAAGGGTTGGGTTGTTTTGAAGATGCATCTCCCTTTGAAGAATCGGCCCCCTTTGAAGGGAAAGCCTGTCTCGAAAGGGGAGCCTGCTGCGAAGGAGATGCCTGCTTTTCGGGGGCGACCTCATCGGAAGGGGTACGCTGCTCTGCAGAAATGTCCTGCTCAGAGGGTATATTCTGGCAAGACGGCACACCCTGGCCAGAGAGCTCGTTCTGTTCGGAAACCTCCGCTTCCGTCAATACTTCGACGATGAAGGCTTCATTGATAGCGGCTTTGCCCTCTGCGACGGCGACCTCGTCGATGGCGGTTTCGCCTGCTTCGGCGGCGGTTTCATCGATGGCAGATTCGCCCTCTGCGGCGGTGCCTTCTTCAATCACGGATTCGCCCTCTGCGGCGATGAAGGCGTCCTGGGGGTATTCGCTTACACGCTCGGCCTCTGCGCTTGCCTCGTCGAGGATATCGCTTTCGACCTGCGATTCTTTGCGAGCAATCTTCTTTTGAGCCTCGCGTCGAGCTGCTTTTTCTTCAGCTCGACGGGCTTCGGCGCGCTTTTTGCTCGCGCGCCGTTTGGCTGCCTTGGTCGGGCCTTCTCCATTAATCATTTCCTGCGCGCGGGCGCCCGAACGCACACAGGCGGCGTTGATTTTTTCGGCTACTTCGGCCATGCCCTCTTCGGCGGCCGCTTGAAGGCTCGATTTCTCTTCGGCCTTATGGTTGCCGCGTGCGGGGATCGCCGCCAGTTCGGCCTCTTCTGCCGCAGCTTTTTCTTCGGCGGCACGTTTCTCGGCCTCGTGCTGGGCCTCTTCCGCGCGCTTAATGGCGAGAATTTCAGGCGCTTCGGGTGTGACGAATACGCCCGTCTCGTCAAGCACGGGCAGGGGATTGCAGACAAACGTGCCAGCAGGCGCTTCAGCGGGGATTATTTCCGCGCTGTTCGGTTTTTGCGATTCGTCGCCCGAAATCTCTGGGGCGTCGAGCGCCTCGCCATTATTCGCATTGTCGTTTGCAATCGCGTTTTTGGCCGCCTTGGGCGTCTCGAGCGCGCGTTTGAGCGCCTTCTTCTTTATGCGGCGCAGCTTCATTGTGCCCATAGGCTTCACTTCTGCGAGAAGCCCAGCGTCGCGCACGGCATCGTCGAGCGGCGCTGTTAGGCCACAGGGCCCCATGTTGTGGATGCGCGTGTGCTCGTCGTGCGTGAGCACCATGAGGTTCACCAGGCGATCGTCGGTGCGGTATCCGTTAACGTGATGAACCTCATGTTCGGCATCGCCTTTTTTGAAATCGAGGAATGCCATGGCTACGAGCACCGAACGGTATACTCGTTTCTTGTGGGCCATGCCACCGCGGCGACCGCGTCGCGAAGGGTGCTGCTCTTCGGGCTTGTAGGCGATTTGGTAGCGCCCGTTTGCGAGCATCATGCGTGGCTCGGACCCGTCGATAAGGCGCACGTTGCCTCGATCCGATACGAGAAACGGCGTGAGGCCGCAGTACACCTGGCGCCACTGCTCAGGCATCGACCCTTCGAGGTAGGCGACGGCGTCGCGGGCCGTTTTCATGCGCCCGCTTCCGTTTGCGCGCCATCCGCAGGCGTGCAATGAGATGCGGTCGGAGTTGCGAAGATATTCGGTTGGCCGGAATCCTTGGCGGTAGAGCCATAAGAATTCACGAAGGTCTTTGAAAAATGATGACATGGGTGGCCTTTCTGGGTGGCCTTAAAACGCCGTCACGCGGCGTGGTTTTTCAGCCGCCAATTATACGCGAGTTGCGCGTGTGGCGAAAATGCCTGTGTACGGGGCGTGTTGCCGCGGATGGACGGTGCCGCGCGTGAGCGACGCATAGTAGAATGGCAGGCATGAAAAGCGGAAATCACAAAAACTCATCTACGGCGCGCGGTGCTGCTGCTCAGCGTCGCAAGCCGAGTGCTCGACCAGGAAAGGTCGACGAGCGTCGCGCGTCGAAAAGCCGTGGCGCGAAGGGCGGTGCGCCCGCGAAAAACGAATTGGCCACCTTCGACGGCACGAAGCCGAACCGCAAGGGCGGAAATCGCTCGATGGGCGTCCGTTTCGGCAAAAACAATCTGGACAGGCTGGGCAAGCCAGGCAAGCCGGGCGGGCCGAGCGATGCGAGCAGGCCGAATAAGCCGAACAAGTCGAACAAATCGGGAAAGGCATCCAAATCGGGCAAACCGACCAAGTTCGCCAAGGCCGCACCAGTCCGTCGCGACGGTGGGCTTCGTGCGGGCTGCGCTCGAGGGAGCGTTGCGCCAGGGGCGTTTTTCTGCCCCATCGATAGCAAATGCGGCGGTTGCGAATGGCTTGCTGTGCCTTATGCCGAACAGCTGAAACGCAAACAGCATGAAGTCGAAGGGCTTTTCGACGGTTTGCTCGATTCCGAAACGGTGGTGCGGCCTATTCTAGGCATGGACGACCCGCGTTACTATCGCAACAAGGTCGTGTCGCCCTATGTTGGCATATGGGACAAAAAAGCACGCCAAATGCGTGTTTTGTGCGGCATGTACGAACGAGGAACGCACCGTGTGATCGATTCTGACGAATGCCTGCTCGAAAATCGCGAAGCCAAGCGCATTATTCTTACGATTCGCGACCTCATGCGCCGCTTCCGCATCGAGCCATACGACGAAGACACCGACGAGGGCTTCCTTCGCCATGTACAGGTGCGCGTCGGGCATACGTCGGGTGAAATCATGGTCACGGTGGTCACGCGCGAAGATCAGTTCCCTGGCGCGAAAGGCTTCGTGCGCGCGTTGCGCGAGAAGCACCCGTCCATCACGACGGTCGTGCAGAATGTGAACACGCGTCAAACGAATGTGATTTTGGGCGATAAGGAACGTACGCTGTTTGGCCCAGGCTTTATTCTCGATGAGTTGTGCGGGCTGAGCTTCCGCATTTCCTCGAAATCGTTTTACCAGGTCAACTCAACGCAAACGGAAGTGCTGTATCGTCGCGCGATCGGGATGGCGAAGCTTGCGGGCACCGAGGTGCTTATGGACGCGTACTGCGGCACGGGCACGATTGGACTTGTGGCTGCGCGTGGCGTCGATGGCAACCCGGGTGCTGCGCGCGTGATTGGCGTCGAAGAGCGCCCCAATGCTGTGGCCGACGCCCGCAACAACGCGCGCCACAACGGCATCAAGCGCGCCGAATTCGTTGCGGCCGACGCGGGCGAATACATGCACCGCATGGCCGACGAGGGGGCGCCGCTCGACGTGCTTATGATGGATCCGCCTCGTGCGGGTTCCACGCCGGAATTCCTGAAGGCTGCGTGCGAACTTGCGCCCAAACGCATCGTCTACATTTCGTGCAACCCTCAAACGCAGGCGCGCGACGCAGCGTTTCTCGCTGAACGCGGTTGGCGCATAGTGGAAATGCAGCCGGTGGATATGTTCCCGCACACGAGCCACGCCGAGAATATTATTTTGCTCGAACGGCGATAGATATATAGGCAAGACGAGATTGGTGCGGCGATTCGCGGGTGGTGCATTTCGGGAATGCGCCCAAGCGCATCGCGACGTACGGCCCATTGAAGGGAGCCGTTGCGCCTCGCTGCCGTGCGATATTGACATGGTCTTCGTTCGAAAGAACACCGGAAAGGAAAGTTCATGCCCCAGAAAGTTGAAATCATTCTTGCAAGCGGGAGCCCCCGCCGTCGTGAACTGCTCGAGCGAGAGGGCGTTTCGTTTACGGTGCTGAGCGCCGATGTGGACGAATCCCTCGAGCCCGACTTGCTGCGCCAGCCCGAGGAGGCCGCCAAAAAGCTCGCCGAGCGCAAGGCGGGCGCCATTGTACAGCAGGTGCTTGGCGATCCCGAATACGTGGGTGCCGCGGCGATTATCGGCGCCGACACCGTGGTTGCGGCAAACGGGAAGATCTACGGCAAGCCCGTCGACGAAGACGATGCGTGCCGTATTCTGGGCGAGCTTTCCGGCCGTCCCCATCAGGTTATTACGGGCGTTTCGGTGTGGCTTGTGAGCGCGCCGCCCAATAAAGAGGTTTCGTTGGGTTTCCGCACGTTCACCGAAACGAGCCGTGTGACGTTTAAGGAACTCACCGACGAGGTTATTGCCGAATACGTTGCTGGCGGCGAGCCCATGGACAAGGCTGGCGCTTACGGCATTCAAGGTGACGGCCGTGCCTTGGTCGAGAGCATCGATGGCGACTTCGACAATATCGTCGGTCTGCCAGTAAAGCGCCTGATGAACGAATTCTCCGAGATTTTTGAAGCCGCGCAGTAACGAGTGTTTTTCGAAAATAGGCGCCTGGCCGATTCATCGGCTGGGCGCTTTTGAATGATAGGGGCCGCCATGACGCAAAAAACCGTATACAATCGCGCGCTTGATACGGTGCGCGCGCACAAGATGGCGGGAGCCGACGCCTTTGCGGTGGCAATGGTGAGCGGCGGCTCCGACAGCTGTGCGCTGGCATACATGGTTGCCGATATGGTGGCAGCCGGTGAGTTGGGCGCAGCGGTTATGCTGCATGTAAATCACAAGCTGCGCGGGGAGGCGTCCGAAGGCGACGCCCGATTTGTTGCGAAGCTGGCGGAAGCGCTCGGCCTGCCGCTGTTCATGTGTGAAATCGACGTGTCGGCGCTCGTGCGACAGGGTGGCAACATGGAGGCCATCGCGCGCGACGAGCGGTATAAAGCCGCGCGTCAGGCGATTGAAAGCACCTGTTCTCACCTGGGCTTTTCCGAAGAATCAGCGCGCGTATACACTGCGCATACTGCAGACGACCGCGTGGAGAACTTCTATATGCGCTCGATTGTGGGCACGGGCCCGGGTGGCTTCCGTTCCATGAATTATTGCGTGAACATCGGTGGCATGCGTGTGTGCCACCCACTGCTCGAGTTGGGGCGCGATGATTTGCGCGCGTTCATCGAGGGGCGCTCGTGCGCCGTGCGAGATGAATTGGGCGAGCTGTGGCGCGAAGATGCCACCAATGCCGATACCGATCACTTCCGCGCGTTCGTGCGTCACGAAATCGTGCCTCGCGCCAAAGAGCGTAACCCACGCCTGCTCGAAACGCTCACGCGCACGATGAACCTTATCGCCGAAGAAGATGACATGCTCGCCGGCCAGGCGCGCGAACTGCTTCTTTCCAGGGTGCGACCGTTGGGTCAGCTCCCGAGCGAGGGCTTCTTGGTTTCGCCTGATATGGCGCAAGTCGAGCGCCCGCTTGCTCGTCGCGTAATCGACCGAGTGCTTTCACTCGCGCTTGGCCGCGATGCCCGCATCGAAACGGCCTCCATCGAAACCTGTCTCGACGGCTTGGGCAAATCGGGCTTCGTGTCGAACATCCAGGGAAATTTAGCGGTGAGCTACAACAAGAATGGCCTGCGAATTGAGCCCATGGATGCCTTCCGTGCCCGCAGGAAAAAGCTTTAGGTTGCGTGCTTCGATGGGCGCAGGCGGCCGGCTCGAAATGCAAAACGGGGCCAAGGGATGTTGATGCGACTTGAACGGGAAACCCCGCGCCACGAAAATGCCGCATCCTCATCCTTTGGCCCCGCTCAAACAACGGAGCTCTGAACTAGAAGAGCGAAATAATTGCAGGAGCCTCGCACATGGCGAAGAAGCACAGGGCGAAAGCGACGGTTGCGGCCAGGTAGGTGTGGGCGGTCTTGTTGGATTCCATGGTTGTTTCCTTTCTTGAAATGACGTGTGATCGAGCTGAGCGCGACGCGCGGGGCACAAAGCGCCATGCGCGCCTGAATCAGGCAACAAAAAAGCAGCGCACGGCGTTTCGAGAACGGAGCGTGCGCTGCCCGAAGAAGTGCATATGGGGCACAAGAGGGCTAGGGCATGCTCCCGAATCGTCGTCGCGTCTGTCGGATAACGATGGTCATGCTCAAGCCTCCTTCAATTTCGATCGGGTGTTTGAATTGGCGTTTTGCCTTCGCTGTCGTGCTTTAGTGCGCGATAGCGTGCGGCTTATTTTGCATGTCTTTGCGGTACGGTGCAAGAACTTTTTTAAAATATGCCGAATTATGAATTTCTATGCACAACTTGCAGCCGGGAGACTTCCAAACTCGTGCCAGACGCGATTTCTCGTCATCGTGACAAGGCGTCTCGCATGAAAATGCACGAAGTGCGTACCTTGTATCGAGGCCAATGGGATGAACTCAACCTGCTGAATATGTGAACTGGTGTTTTGAAGTTCGCAAGGTCTGTCTTTTGGAGAAAAATCTTAGAGGATACGCACTTCGTGCGTTTTCATGCAAAACACCGCTCGTCGCCATTTATTGCGCGCTTTTTGCCCATGTACCTCGAGTTCGAATTGTTTGCGTAAGATGAATGAACTGGGCGTGGTTCGTGCCGCGCATGATAACGGAGGGGGCTGCGTATGAACGAGGGCGTTGCCGAGGCGAGCGAACGCATGCTGAAGGGTGCGGGCGCGTTTGCCCACGAAACCCCCTATGCAGTAGGCAAGCATTATCGCCAAATCAACTCGAGCCCCGATGTGTATCTCGTGCGCGTGCCGTTTTTGAATATCTCCACGTCAGAGACGAATTGCTACCTTATTTGCGACGGGGGCGAATGCTTGGCCGTCGATACAGGGGCGCCGACGCCCGAAGGCGCCGGTCTGCTCGACGCGGCAATCGACGAGCTCGGCATTGATAAGGCGCGCATGTCGTTTTTCTTGACGCATTTGCATATGGACCATGCCGGTCTTATTGATCATGTGGCTCCCAAGGAAGCACCCATTGCCCTGAGCCTCACCGACTTCAATCTCATGGCCGCTTCAAGCGACGCCGAATATCTGCGCATTACCGAAGCCCAGGTAAGCGCCGAGGGGTTCGATTGCGACCTTGTGCATAAATCGGCTCGTTACGGCATGGGCATTCCCAGCTTCAAGCCCGAGGGGCGCAACTTGAAATTCGTTGCAGAAGGCGACGTTATTGTAGTGGGGCAAACGAAGCTCGAGGTCGTCGATACCGCGGGTCACACGCCCGGCCACCTCGCGCTTTTCCACCGTGGGTCGGGCTTGTTGTTTTCCGGCGACCACATCCTGTTCGCCATCTCGCCCGGTTTGGGCCTGCGCTTGGGGGTCGTCGATACCATGGGCGTGTATCTTGCGAACTTGCAAAAGGTGTGTGACCTGGGTATTTCGCGGTTGCTGCATTCTCATGGCGAAATACGCCCCGATTGGCGCGAGCGTGTGGCGTGGCTTAAAAACCATCATTGCGAACGCATTGAACAAGCGGCGGCGTACATTGCCGAGCATCCTGGTGCAACGGGCGCCGACGTGGTGAAAAACCTTACGTGGAATGTGCCGCAGGCTTGGGAAGATATTTACCCGGCCCAAAAGTGGTGCATCGTCGAAGGTGGCATTATTATCCTGAATCACCTTATCGCCGAGCATCGCATTGCGCGCGAGCCCGACGCCAACAACATTCACCACTACACGCTGCTGTAGACCGTTGATGCGTCCAGCCTGGCGCCTGGCGGATGCCTTGCAATCACGGCTCGCTACCGCTCACTTCGTTCGCTATGCGCTCGCCTGGCTGCGCTTAACTTTGGAAAGAAGGATTTGAGCGCAGACGATTGTCAGTCATCCGTCAGGCGCCAGGCTGGACGCATGACGGATGAAAGCCGTTTTTCATCATGCTTTTGACGAGTCGCGGATCGCAAGAGAGCGCGGCCGCGCTGGTGTCGCAGGTGCTTTTCTACAATCCGAGCCAGATTTGGAATTTGGGAATGTATCCCATGATGAAAATCACCACCATGAGCACAGGGATGCCAAAGGCAATCCATGCATGCGCCCACTTCGGGAAGCGCGGGCCGGCGCCGGTGTTTGCTTCGGTGAGGAAATTCTTCCAGCCCCAGCCGTAGCGGTTCGTGCAGAACAGCACATACACCAGGCCACCCAGCGGAAGCACGTTATTCGAGACAATGAAATCTTCTAGGCTCTGAATGTCGCCGATGCCGGGGAATTGCACTCCCTGCCACACGTTGAAGCCCAGAATGCACGGCACCGAGAGCACGATGATGAGCACGGCGTTGATCGCCACGGCCGAGCGGCGCGAGACGCCCCATTGGTCCATGCAGAACGCCACGATGTTTTCGAACACGCCAATGACGGTGGAAAGCGCGGCGAAGCTCATGAAAATGAAGAACAGCGTGCCCCACAGCTGGCCGCCCCACATTTGGTCGAATACGCTCGGCAGCGTGACGAACACCAGGTTGGGGCCCGAATCGGGTGAAACGCCATAGGCGAAGCAGGCGGGGAAAATAATCAGGCCTGCGAGCAGCGAAATGAGCGTGGAAAGGCCGGCGACGCTTGCCGCTTCGCCCGTCAGACGACGGTCACGGCCAATGTAACTGCCGAAAATCGCCATGCCCGAAGCACCGATGGAAAGCGTGAAGAATGCCTGACCCATGGCGGCGTATACCGCATCGCCGAAGCCGTTTTCGATCATCTTCCCGAAATCGGGCATAAGGTAGAACTCAAGGCCAGCCTGCGCGCCGGGCAGCATGACCGAATTGATGGCTAGAATCACAATGGCCACGAACAGGCACGCCATCATGACCTTCGTCACGCGCTCGACGCCGTTTTGCAGGCCCAGACCAACAATGAAAAAGCCGATGCCGCAAATAATGACCATCCAGAACAGCATTTGGAACGGGTCGGCGAGCAATGCCGTGAACGCCTGCTCGGCGGCGCCCGACGCGCTTGCGGAAGCGGAGGTGCCGAGCCCTGTGAGCTGGCCGGTTGCCATTTTGAACGCGTAGGCGATCATCCAGCCGGCGACGGTGGTGTAGAACATCATCAAAATGTAATTGCCGGCGAACGCGAACCATTTATACCAATGCCATTTGGTGCCTTCGGGTTCCAAAATGTTGTAGCTTCGCGCGCAGCTTTTTTGGCTCGCGCGGCCCACGGCATATTCCATGACCAAGATGGGCAGGCCGAGAATCATCAAGAACACCAGGTAGAGCAGCACAAACGCCGCGCCGCCATATTCGCCGCATACATACGGGAAACGCCATACGTTGCCAAGGCCAATGGCGCATCCGGCCGAAATAAGAATGAAGCCGATGCGCGAGCCGAATTTCTCGCGGCCTTCGGTGGTTTTGGGCGTAGTGCTCATGCGTGCGCTCCTGTCGGAATCGAAATGAACGATGGCCATGCGAACGCTACCATCGAGAATGTGCAAACCCGAGCATTATACGCAGCAAAACGAGCTCATGCAAAAAAGCGTTCGCGCTGCTCGAGCGCCCAGCTACCGAAGGCTGTGGCGCTCTGCTCGTGCAACTCGTGCATTCTGCGTGGTTGGGCGATAAACTGCACGTGAGCGAAGAATCGCTATACTACACTACACTAAAGTGCTCAAAGATCCTTTGGAAAGGTATGCCATGAACAAAGCCATCATCACCGTGGTCGGTCAAGACACCGTGGGCATCATTGCCCGCGTGTGCACGTATCTCTCGGATCACAAGGTGAACGTGCTCGACATCTCGCAGACCATCATCGACGGTTTCTTCAACATGATGATGATTGTCGACTATTCGGCCGCCGATGAAAGCTTCGGCGCGATGGCCGTTGAACTGGAAAGCCTGGGCGAGGAAATCGGCGTGCGCGTGCGTGCCCAGCGTGAGGAAATCTTCACCGCCATGCATCGAATCTAAGCTGGCGACCGCTTTCGTTGGCAAGAAGGCTCGGGCTTTGGCGAAGGGCGCATGTGCGTTTCGCGCGACCGCGTCGCGAGGCTTCGCGGAGGTCCGGGCATTTTCGGGCGAAGCCGCCTCGGCCCACCCCAAATTTATCATTTTGGAGACGTATATCTATGATTAATATCCAAGAGGTCCACGAGACCAATGAAATGATTGAGCAGGAAAAGCTCGACGTGCGTACCATCACCATGGGCATCAGCTTGCTCGATTGCGCGTGCGACAACGTGGATGAACTCTGCGACAGCATCTATGCCAAAATTACGACGCGCGCTCGCGATCTGGTCGCCACGGGCGAAGCCATCGAGCGTGAATTCGGCATCCCCATCGTTAACAAGCGCATCACCGTGACCCCCATCTCGCTTGTGGGCGCCTCGGCCTGCAAAACGTCGGAAGACTTCGTGAAAATCGCTCATACGCTTGACCGCGCGGGCAAGGAAGTGGGCGTTGACTTGCTGGGCGGCTATTCGGCGCTCGTGAACAAAGCCATGACTCCTGCCGAAGAGCTGCTCATCCGATCGCTTCCGCAGGCTCTCGCCGAAACCGACATCGTGTGCTCGAGCGTGAACGTGGGCTCCACGAAAACCGGCATCGACATGAACGCCGTGGAACTGTTGGGCCACATCATCAAAGACATTGCGCATGCCACCGCCGACAATGATTCGTACGGTTGCGTGAAATTCGTCGCATTCTGCAACGCTCCTGACGACAACCCGTTTATGGCAGGCGGTTTCCATGGTGTGACCGAAGGCGACGCGGTTATCAACGTGGGCGTTTCGGGCCCGGGCGTGGTGAGCCGTGCGCTCGATGAGGCCATCGGCCGCGATTTCGAATTCCTGTGCGAAACCATTAAGCGCACCGCGTTCAAAATCACACGCGTGGGCCAGCTGGTGGCGCAGGAGGCGAGTCGCCGCTTGGGCGTGCCGTTTGGCATTATCGACCTGTCGCTTGCCCCCACGCCCGCCCAGGGCGACTCGGTGGGCGAAGTGCTCGAGAAAATCGGTTTGGCCCAGGTGGGCGCTCCGGGCACCACGGCGGCGCTTGCCATGCTGAACGACCAGGTGAAAAAGGGCGGCATCATGGCATCGAGCTATGTGGGCGGCCTTTCGGGCGCGTTCATTCCCGTTTCGGAAGACAAGAACATGATCGATGCTGCGGCCAACGGATGCCTTACCATCGAGAAGCTTGAGGCTATGACCTGCGTATGCTCGGTGGGCTTGGACATGATTGCCATTCCCGGCGACACCACGGCAGCCACCATTTCAGGCATTATCGCCGATGAAGCGGCTATCGGCATGGTGAACCAGAAGACCACCGCCGTGCGCGTGATTCCCGTCGAGGGCAAGAGCGTGGGCGACATGGCCGAATTCGGCGGCCTCATGGGCTACGCTCCCATCATTCCGGTGAATCAAACGAGCTGTGAGGCGTTCGTGACCCGCGGCGGTCGTATTCCCGCGTCGATTCACAGTTTCAAGAACTAAATCGCTTTCGAATCGAGGGCACGTGCCCTCAAAACGGAACGCATGAAGGGCCGAGCATTTGTTCGGCCCTTTTTCGTGCTCATCAACCCGCAAAAGTGTAGGTATTTCAGCTCATGAAATGGTCGACGGCGGAGTAAAATGTTTCAGTTACGTTCCATACCGAAGAAAGGCCCAACGTGGACATCAACGCATTCCTCATTGATGTCACAGGCGAAATCGACGGCTTCATGTATACCTACATCTTGCTGGCGCTGCTTGTGGCAACGGGCATTTGGTACACCATTCGTACCAAGGCCGTGCAAATTCGCTACATCAAAGACATGTTCACCCAGCTCACCGAGAAGAAGCATGTTGGCGGCAAGCATTCCATCTCGTCGTTCCAGGCGCTCATGGTGTCCACTGCGAGCCGCGTTGGCACGGGCAACATCGCCGGCGTTGCAACCGCAATCGCCACGGGCGGCCCGGGTGCTGTGTTCTGGATGTGGCTTATGGCGATTGTCGGCGCCGCGTCGGCATTCGTCGAATCGACTTTGGCGCAGATTTTCAAGGTTCGCGGCGAAGACGGCGAATTTCGCGGCGGCCCGGCTTATTACATCGAGCAGGGTCTGGGCAAGCGCTGGCTGGGCGTGGTGTTCGCCGTGCTGCTCATCCTGTGCTTCGCGTTCGGCTTCAACGGCCTGCAGTCGTTCAATGCTACGAGCTCGTTGACGTATTACACCGGTGACGGTGAAATGTCTACGAAGGCCGCCATCGCGAGCGGTATCGTGCTTGCGGCTATGACCGCCATCGTCATCTTTGGCGGCTCGAAGCGCATCAGCATCATCACCTCGGTCGTTGTTCCCGTTATGGCGCTCATTTACATCGCGATTGCTGTGTGGACTACCGTGAGCAATATCGGCGAGCTTCCCGCGGTGTTCGGCCTTATGTTCGCGTCGGCGTTCGATTTCCAGTCGATCTTCGGTGGTTTTGCTGGCTCGGTCGTTATGCTCGGCATCAAGCGCGGCTTGTACTCCAACGAAGCCGGCATGGGTTCCGCTCCTAACGCCGCGGCTACTGCAAGCGTTTCGCACCCGGTTAAGCAGGGCCTGGTCCAGAGCCTTTCGGTCTACATCGACACGCTGCTCATTTGCACCTGCTCGGCCATGATGGTGCTCGTGTTCTATGTGCAAGACCCCGAGACGGCCACCGCGCTCAACGGCATGCCGCTCGTGCAGATGGCTGTGAACAACTCGGTGGGCGAGTGGGGCATTCACGTGATCACCTTCGCCATTTTCGCGTTCGCGTTTTCGAGCCTTATCGGCAACTACTTCTATGCCGAAAGCAATCTGCGCTTCATCAAGGATGACAGCCCCGTGCTGCTCACGGTTTTCCGCATCGTGTGCCTGGTCATCATCTACTTCGGCGCTGTGAACAGCTTCGATCTGGCATGGAACCTTGCCGATATCTTCATGGGCTTCATGGCCATCGTGAACCTTATCGCTATTTTGCTTTTGGGCAAATGGGCCATTAAGGCGCTTGACGACTACACCGAGCAGCGCAATGCCGGCAAAGACCCGGTCTTCGTCGCCGACAAAGTCGAAGGACTGCCGAAAACCCAGTGCTGGCACATTGGCGAGGACGACCTGAAAGATGTCGGAGAGCAGCCGGTGAAGGAATACTTCGCCGATGCGATGGAGGCCAAGCCGCTCGAGTAAATCTCGAAGACGTTTGCCATCTGGCGAACGGAGTGGCGTACGCGCTCGCAGTTTCGCATGAAGCCGCCTGTTATGGGCGGCTTCTTTATTTGTTGACGATTCGGGGTTCCGTTCGGCACTATCGCATGGTAAAGTGCTAAGGCATTTGTTAATGGGCCGCGCACGGTGAATGTGTGGTTCTCGAACCTAGGGAAGGTTTCATTCATGCAGAAAAAGCAGACGCTCAAGCGATCGGAATCGGTCGCATTTTGCGGATTGGCGATTGCCCTTATCACGATTGGCGCATGGGTTACGGTGCCTTTGGGTCCTGTGCCCTTCACGTTGCAAACCATGGTGCTCGCGTTTGTGGTGCTGCTGTTCCCCGCGCGCGAAGCGGTGGCAAGCGTTGCTGGCTATGTTGTCCTGGGCGCTCTTGGCGTGCCGGTGTTCTCGGGCATGGCGGGCGGCCTTGCGAAGGTCATGGGCCCCACGGGCGGCTTTATCATCGGCTTTGTGCTGGGCGCTGTTGCTGCGGCGCTTGTGCTCAAGGCATGGAAGGTTCCCTCGTCGAAGGCTCTCGGCTTGGTTCGCGAGTACGTCGCTGCATTCGCTTTCCTCGCGATTTCTTACGTGTGTGGCTGGGCGCAGCTTATGGCTGTTGCGGGAATGAGCCCCATGGCCGCTTTCCTTGCGGGCATCGCTCCGTTCATTCTGCTCGACGCCATTAAAATCGTGATCGGCGTGAGTTTGGCCCACGCGCTTCGCCAGGCCGTTCCGGCGCTTCGCCGCGCGAACGCTTAAGGGGTGCCCAGGAATTATCTTGGGAATCGTTTCGGGCGAGAATGGGAAAGCGAGGTGGCGCTTTCTGGAAAAGCGCGCCGCCGTTTTGACATGATGAAAGAATCGCTCGTGGGCGTGGCCTGCGGGCGATTCTTTGTATTGATGGGGATGAGCCGCCTCGCCGCCAGGGCGATGGTAGAATGCCAGTACGTTTTATGTATGGTATGAATTCGCGGCACCGAGCCGCCATGAAAGGTGCATGGACCTTGAGCATGCAAAACGAATCTGCCGCGCGCGGCGCGTGCATTTTAGCATTTGATACGGCGAATGAAGTCGTGGCCGTTGGTGTTGGGCGCGTTGCGGGCGCGAGTGTTGAGCCTGTTGCTTGTCGGGAAATTCCCGCGCATCGCGCGAGCAATACCATTCTTTTGAATGAAGTCGACGCAACGCTTGCCGAAGCGGGTGTGTCCAAGGGCGATGTCGCGGCGGTCGTGTGCGGTCGCGGTCCTGGTAGCTTTACGGGCGTGCGCATTTGTATGGCTACGGCCAAAGGCGCTGCTTCGGCGCTCGAAGTGCCGCTGTATGGCGTCTCGACGCTCGATGCCGTCGCGTGGCGCGCGTGGGCGGAAGGGGTGCGCGGCCGCGTGCTCGTTGCGGCCGATGCCATGCGCAAGGAAGTGTACCCCGCGCTGTTTGAGATTTCGGATTCCGAGGTTTCCCGCCTTACGACCGATGCCGTAGTGAAGGCCGTGATTGCGTGCGAATGGGTCGCCGACCAGGAGGCGAAGCTTCCTGAGCGAGCCGGCGATTTGACTATTCTTGGCGACGCCTTGGTGAAATACCGAGAGACTTTCGAACCTTTAGGTGTCATCGCAGATGAAAGCCTGTGGGCGGTGTCGGGTGCGGGTTTGCTGCTTGCGGCCCAGGCTGGCCTTGCTGCGGGTGATATCGATCTTTCGGCTGACGCATGGCATGGAGAATCGAATGCCGCCGCCGCTCGCGCGAACGCAGGCGCGGCCCCCGTGGCGTTGCGCCCGGGCGACCCTTCGGTGCTTCTGCCCGTATATACGCGCCTTTCCGATGCCGAGGAAAACGAGCGCATTCGCCTGGCGAAAGAAGCCTCCGAGAAAACTGATGCGCTCTCGCCGCGCGATTTGTCGACGGGTGTGCAGCATGCCAATGTCGTTTCGGCGGCAATCGAGAATCGTGCCGCCGTGGTTGCGGAAATCGCCGACGTTTCTGCCAACATTTCGTATCGTCCGCTCGATGCCGCCCACGCTGCCGGCGTTGCCGCTATGGAACGCGAATGCATGGGAAGCGATGCGTGGTCCGCGTCTCTTGTTGCCGACGAACTGCCGCGCCGCGACCGCACGTGGTGGGCGGCATACGACGGACAAAAACTCGTTGGCTATTGCGGCGGGTGGATTGTCGCTGGCCAGGTGCAAATTCTGAAAATCGCTACTGACCCATCGTATCGCCGTCGCGGCATTGCCGCTGAGCTCATCGCGCTCGTCGCTTCCGATGCGCGGAATTTGGGCGCTACCGAAATGACGCTCGAGGTGCGCGAGTCGAACGTGGGCGCCCAGGCGTTCTACGAAAAGCTCGGCTTGGCGATTATCGGCGTGCGTCCCCATTATTATTCCGACCGCGAAAATGCTGTCATCATGACGGGCCCGCTGCCTGCGTCAGGTGTTTCTGCACATGATGAGTCGGCGGCTCCCGTTGTTGCCGGTATGGAACTTCAGGTGAGCGCCGTGTCGGGCGCGCCGCGCGAAGCGGCAGCGACCGCGGTCGAGCTTGATTCTTCGAAACGTCCGCTTATCCTGGCAATTGAGAGCTCGTGCGACGAAACCGCGGCGAGTATCATCGACGGGCAAGGCGGCTTGCATTCCGATGTGGTTGCCAGCCAGATTGACTTCCATTCGCGCTTCGGCGGCGTGGTTCCCGAAATCGCGAGTCGCAAGCATATCGAGGCGATTTGTGGCGTGTGCGATGAGTGCTTGGCAACGGCAGCGGCCTCGCTGGGCGTTGGAAGCGTGCGCTGGTGCGACCTCGATGCTGTTGCCGTGACGTATGCTCCGGGCCTGGTGGGCGCGCTCGTTGTGGGTCTTGCGTTCGCGAAGGGCGCGGCATGGGGTGCCGATAAGCCGCTTATCGCCGTAAATCACCTGGAAGGCCATCTGTATGCGAACCGCATTGCCGAGCCTAGCATGCAGCCCCCTATGGTGGTATCGCTCGTAAGTGGCGGCCATACCATGCTCGTGCACGTGCGCGATTGGGGTGATTATGAAACCATGGGCTCCACCATCGACGATGCGGTGGGTGAGGCGTTCGACAAGGTGGCGAAGGCGCTTGGCTTGGGCTACCCCGGAGGCCCCATCATTTCCAAGCTCGCTGCGAAGGGTAACCCCAAGGCCATTGCGTTCCCGCGCGCGCTCATGCATTCGGGCGATTTGCGCTTCAGCCTCTCGGGTTTGAAAACCGCTGTGACCACGTATATTCAAAAGGAGCAGCAGGCTGGTCGTGAGCTGAACATGCCCGATATCGCCGCGAGTTTCGAGGCGGCGGTGGTCGATGTGCAGGTGGCGAAGGCGAAGGCCGCGCTCATCGAGACGGGCGCGAAGGAATTCTGCCTTGGCGGCGGCGTGGCGGCGAACCCCATGCTACGGGGCGCTTACGAGAAGATGTGCAGAAAGCTCGGCGTTCGTCTGACCATGCCGCCGCTTTCGGCATGCGGCGACCAGGCGGCCATGATTGCTGAAGTTGCGCGCGACAGATTTGCGCAAGGCAGGTTCGCTGATCTTTCACTCGATGTAAAAGCGCACGCTCCGCTCGACGAGCCGTACTAGGGCCGTTGGTCTTTTGACCTTCCGAGGGGGCTATCGTGGATTTCATCACCCAACATATACTTACGCTTATCTCGACGAGCGGCGGCGTGGTTCCGGCGTTCATCGACTATTTGTCGGTTATCGCCGGCGTGCTTACGGGCGCGCTTGTTGCGTGCGATCGGAAGCTCGATATCATAGGCGTTACGGTGCTGGGGCTGGTCACGGGCTATGGCGGTGGCATGTTCCGCGACTTTTTGCTGCAAAGCCATGGCGTGTACTTCATGGCGCATCCGTATTTGCTGCTTGCTGCCATTGCTTTGTGCGTGGTGGTGTTCTTCTTTCGGCAGATTTTCGACCGCATCGATTACGGCGTGTTCGTGGCCGATGCACTTTCGGTCGGCTTGTTTGCCGTGGCGGGTGCGAGCAAGGCCTTCTCTTGCGGCGCCGGCTTTGTGATGTCCATAGCGTTGGGCGTGCTCACGGCAGTTGGCGGCGGCGCGTTGCGCGATGTGGCGCTGGGCGAGGTGCCGGGTATTTTTAAAGCCAGCAACTTTTATGCGGTAGCTGCTCTGGCCGGTTCTTTTTTGTACGTGGTGCTTGTGGCATATGGCGCGCAGGACACGCTCGCGGCGGTTCTGTGCGTGGTTTGCGTGGTCATGCTGCGCTGCCTGAGCGTGCGGTTCAATTGGAAAACGGGCAGCGATAAGCTCATGCATCGTCATTAGGGCACGTACGGGGGCCGCAATGTACGATGGCGCTCCGTCATCTGGGCGCTTGCTGCCAGAGGATTGAGCATTTGTGGGCCATTCGCAAGGCGAATTCCTCCGTTTTTCGTTCTTTTCCGCCTCGTTCCTTCGTTGCGGCATTTCTCGTGCTGCTGCTGTTTTTGTAACGGTTGGGCAAAGTCTCGCCCCGTGTGGCATGAGTCGGTCGTATTTTCGTTATAGTTACGAATTGCAATAGTAAGAATCGCATATCTGCGAAGGTCGGGCCGTCTGCGAGACGGCCTTTTTGAAAGGGTGAATTTTCGCTCATGTCTATTGGCATAAGCCTTGTCCTCGTCGTATTTTTCCTGGCCATGAACGCATTCTTCGTCATCGCCGAATTCGCGCTCGTGCGTGTGCGCAAGTCGCAGCTCGAGCTCGCCGTAGAGGAGGGCAAGCCGGGCGCCAAGGCGGCCATGGAAATTGCCCTGAACGTGAACAAGTATCTGTCGGCCTGCCAGCTGGGCATTACGCTTGCATCGCTTGCCTTGGGTTGGCTGGGCGAGCCGGCGTTTTCGGCTCTCATTCGACCGCTGTTCGTGTTGTTCGGCCTGCCCGAAGCTGTGATTTCCGTGGTGGCGGTGGCCATTGGCTACTTCATCATGACCACGCTGCATGTGGTGACGGGCGAGCTCATTCCTAAGTCGTTCGCGATTTTCGCCACCGAGCGTTATGCGCTGTTCACCGCGCGTCCGCTTATGGCGTTCTATAAGATCACCTATCCCATTATGGTGCTGTTCAATGGCATCACTAATGCGGTGGTGCGCATTGCGGGCCACGACCCCGCCAACGAGCACGAGGTGTACACCGACGACGAAATCAAGCTGCTCATCGACGAGTCCACCGAAAGCGGCCTTATCGCGCCCGAGCAGAACGAGTTCGTGGACAATATTTTCGACATCGCTGACAAAGATGCCGAATCGCTCATGACTCCGCGCCCCGACATGGTATGCCTGTGCATGAGCGACACGTTGGAAGAAAACATGCGCATCGTCACCGAGGCGAAGTTCACGCGTTTTCCCGTGTATCGTCGCGACAAAGACGATATCGTGGGCTTCGTGAGCGTGAAAGACTTGTATAACTTGTCGCCCGAAAGCACCATGGACGACGTGCGCGTGCGCCGCATCGTGGCGGTGCCTGAGGGCATGCCCGTGGTGAAGCTGCTCAAGGTGCTCAAGCGCGAGAAAACGAAGATGGCTCTGGTCGTCGACGAGCACGGTGGAACGTCAGGTCTGGTGACGATGGGCGATATCTTCGAGGAAATCGTGGGCGACTTCGATGACGAATACGCCCACGGCTTGAGCGATGCGCTTACCGAGGTTGCGCCGAACCACTTCATTACCACTGGCGCATGTCCTATTGACGATTTCGCTGAGCGCATGGGCTTCAAAGGCGAGAATTTCACCGAATACGAAACGCTCGGCGGCCTGCTGCTCGACGTGCTCGATCGCATTCCCGATGTGGGCGATGAAGCGAACTATGAGGAAGACGGCACTAAGGTACGTTTTGTGGTACGTTCGATGGATGCACGCCGAATCAGCCAGGTCGAATTCTGGGTGACTGAGGCTACGCCGGACGATCAACCGGTGTAAGCCGTTGACGCTGCGTAGCAATCTGGTTTTGCCTTGGCTTCCAATCGTCGCTCGCGTTCTAAAGCGTGCGTTGTTTCTCATCCGGGGTAATCAGATTTTCCAGCCTGCTGCTCACTGGCTTTGGTGCGAGCATTTCGCTGCGTTGCCGCCAGGGCAGTTCAATGTCACAATGAGCCGGTCTGATGATCGGCTCTTTTCGTTTGAGGAGTACCCATGCCCTATATCGAACTCGAATCGCTTGACGACGCGCGCCTCGATGTGTTCGCGCGCCTGACCGAGGCTCAGCTTCGCAACAAGCTCGAACCCGAAAAAGGAATTTTCATTGTCGAAAGCGAGAAGGTTATTGATCGGGCATTGCTCGGTGGGGTGCAGCCGCTTTCAATGCTCATGACGCCTGAATGGGTCGATCGTACGCGCGAAATCGTGGCGCGTGCCGAGGCGGCGTGTGAAGAGCCTGGTGGGATGCCCGTGTTCGTGGTTCCCGCGAAGGAGGCGGAGCGCCTTACGGGCTTTGCGGTGACGCGTGGCATTCTCCTGGCGTGCCGTCGTCCCCAGCTGCCGAGTGTGGAAGACCTGCTTGCTCGAGTTGATGCCGAAAAGGCCGCACGCGCGGCGGCGGTTGCGGCGGGCGAGCTTGATCCGGGCGAGGTGGGCAACATGCACGATGCGAGCCGCAGGCGTATCGCGGTGCTCGAGGGCATCGTCGACCACACGAATGTCGGCGCCATTTTCCGCTCAGCGGCGGCCATGGGAATCGATGCAGTGCTCGTAACGCCTACGTGTTGCGATCCTTTGTATAGGCGCGCGGTGCGCGTGTCGATGGGCTGCGTGTTTCAGGTGCCGTGGACGCGCATTGGCGAAAGCGTGCGCGATTGGCCCGCGGCGGGGCTTGAGCGCCTGGGCACGCTTGGGTATAAGACGGCAGCCATGGCCCTGTCCGACGATTCTCTTCCGCTTGGTGCGCCTGAGTTGGCGCAAATCGACAAGCTCGCGCTCGTGTTCGGCACCGAGGGCGATGGGCTGTCGAACCGCACTATCGAGGGTTGTGATTACACGGTACGCATTCCCATGCGCCCCGGGGTCGATAGCCTGAATGTAGCGGCGGCAAGTGCGGTTACTTTTTGGGAGCTTTGTAAATAGTGGGATGCTGGTATCAAAAAGGTACCGCTAATGCTTTCTTTTAGATATCGAATAAGGCTTCAATAGAAACTGTAATACTTTCTTTTTGATATTGCAGTACTCTTTAAAAGAGATTAACTAACAAAAAGGTACTAAGATTAGTATCATAATGAAACCATAGGCCGCGCTGTCATTTTGGACGCGTGGTCTTTTTCTTGGTGTCGATTTGGGCCGCTCTGTTCTGGTTGGCGTCGCCTTCCTCTCGTACGCTTTCCTCAAATTCATCGAAGGGGAAGGAGCGTCGAATGAAGGCTTCGAAAAAGCAATGGTGGCGCGTATGCCTTACGTCGGTAGTTGTTGCGTTTGCTTTGGCGTGTTCATGCATGATTGCGGGTTGCGGCGGAGGGTCTGGAGCCGTCGAATCGAAGGAGCGCGCGCCCGAGGCGAACGTCGACCCTTCCCGCATCGACTCGGGAAGCTACCTCGCTGACAATGGCTTCGGATACTCTGCTGACGTGTGGTATATCGATGGCGACACGTCGCGCCCCGGCTTCTATCTAGAAGCGTGGACGGTCGTTTTGCCCGTGTTCTTCGACGAGAGCGGCAAGCCCATCGATCCCGACTGCGATGCCACGATAAAAGATAAACATCTGGTGCCCTCCGAAGAATGCGAGTCTGGCTACGATATCGTTTTCGTTGACCCCATGACCTGCTACGACTCTGTGAGCAATACCTGGTATTCGCGTGGCGACTACAATGCCGTGATGGCAAAGGTCGTCAATACGAAATGGAAGTCGCTCACAAACGAGTCCATCGAAATCGAGCTGAGGGAAGATGGAACGCTTGTCGAGAGCCGCGATGGCAAGCAGGCTGAGGCGGGTACCTGGGCCATTACCGCCGTCGACCAGGTTGGCTTGTATTGGGATGATGAAGACCCGGCGTGGAACTATGCCATCCATTGCGATTCGAACGGCAAGGCCGATAAGCTCGATTGGGGCTTTGACGGCGACGGTGACTACGCACGGGTCGACTAGCGGTTTTCTTCATAAAGGCGATCAGGGGCTCCTCGCTTATAAGGCGGGGAGCCTTCTTTATTGCGGCGTGTTCGCTCGCACGGCAGTCCTCGAGCCTCACGGCGTCCGCGATAATCACGGCATTGCCCTTAACAATAATGGGGTTGCGTGCGGTTTTGTGGATGCTCGCTCGCGTCAGGTTTATTTTGCGAGTGCGGACGGGTTTGCAGGTGTGCGCTCGTGCGAGACTGCGTTCTGTGGGGCGTGGCCGTTCGGTAGGCGCCTAGTCGCGCTAGGATTCGCCTTGGGTTTCTCGGCGGCATTGCCATTTCCGCATGTGTGCAATAGCATATTCGTTTGCATTGAGCTTATCGAAGAAAAGGAATCGCATGTCGCAACGTCAGTTTATCCATCGCATCATATTCGTCTGCCACGGCAATATTTGTAGGTCGACCATGGCCGAGTTTGTGATGCGCGACATGGTTGCGCGCGCGGGTTTGGGCGACCGCATCGCCATTGCGTCTTGCGCGACGACCAACGATGAAATCGGCAATGACACGCATCCGGGTACGCAGCGGGTGCTCGACGCGCACGGCATTGCCCACCCACGCCGAGCCGCCGTGAAGTTGCGCACGGCCGATTATGCTGAATACGACCTGTTCATCGGCATGGATGACGAGAACATTCGCGATATGCGCCGCATCCTGAAAGGCGATCCGCAGGGCAAAGTGCACAAGCTGCTCGAGTATTCCGACGGTGGAGACGCCGATTCGGCGAACAGCGTGGCCGACCCGTGGTTCACGGGCGATTTCGAAACGACGTACGAAGACGTGGTTCGCGGCTGCGAGGCGTTGTTGGCGTATATGCGCTAAGCGTTGCGCTTGGTTTTTCCAAATTGCGTCGAATATCTCTATGACATTTAGTAAACAGCACTGAGATTTTCTCAAAAGGTGCTTGCATCATTTTATGAGGGTGTTAGAGTACCAACTTGTTAGCACTCGGGCATACGGAGTGCTAGCACTCTTCCCAATCTTTGGTTATAACAGGCAGTGGAGAAAGGACATTCCATGAATCTCAAGCCTTTGGGTGATCGCGTTATCGTTAAGCGCGACGAAGCTGAAACCAAGACCGCATCGGGCCTCTACATCGCTTCGAGCGCCCAGGAAAAGCCTCAGACCGGCATCGTTCTGGCCGTTGGCGAGGGCAAGCGCGATAAGGACGGCAACCTCATTCCGGTTCCCGTCAAGGAAGGCGACCGTGTGCTGTACGGCAAGTTCGGCGGCACCGAAGTGAACATCGAGGGCGAGGACGTGCTTATCATGCGCGCCGACGACCTTTATGGTGTTTACACTGCGTAAAGCAAACGATAGAAACCAAAGCGAATTCGGTAATTAAGTTTCGAAAAGAAACTACCCATTGAAGGAGCAATCACAATGGCTAAAGACATTAAATTCCAGGCTGAGGCCCGCAGCGGCCTTGCTGCTGGCGTCACCAAGCTGGCCGATGCCGTTAAAGTTACCCTTGGCCCCAAGGGTCGCTACGTCGCCCTTGAGCGCACCTATGGCGCCCCCACCATTACCAACGACGGCGTGACGGTCGCTAAGGAAGTCGAGCTTGAGGATCCCGTGGAGAACATGGGCGCCCAGCTCGTGAAGGAAGCCGCTACTAAGACCAACGACGGTGCGGGCGACGGTACCACCACCGCAACCCTGCTCACCGACGTTATCGTGACCGAGGGTCTGCGCAACGTTACCGCTGGCGCAAACCCGCTGGCCGTTCGTCGTGGCATCGAGAAGGCCACCGAGGCCATCGTCGACGCCATCAAGACCGACGCCATTCCGGTTGAGGGCAAAGAGCAAATCGCCAACGTCGGCACCATTTCCGCTGGCGACGAGGTTATCGGCACCAAGATCGCCGAGGCCATGGAGGTTGTCGGCAAGGAAGGCGTCATTTCCGTTGAGGAGTCCCAGACCTTCGGCATCGACATCGAAACGGTCGAGGGCATGCAGTTCGACAAGGGCTACATCTCCCCGTACATGGCTACCGACATGGAGCGTATGGAAGCCGTTCTGAAAGATCCGTTCATCCTGCTCACCGACCAGAAGATTTCCTCCATCCAGGATTTGCTGCCGGTGCTCGAGGAAGTTTCCAAGTCTGGTCGCCCGCTGCTCATCATCGCTGAGGACCTTGAGGGCGAGGCTCTGGCTACCATTCTGCTGAACAAGCTGCGTGGCACCTTCACTTGTGTTGCCGTGAAGGCTCCTGGCTTCGGCGACCGCCGCAAGCGCATGCTGGAAGACATCGCTATCGTCACCGGCGGTCAGGTTATTACCCCCGACTTCGGCATGACGCTCGCCGACGCGAACGTGAGCATGCTCGGCCATGCGAAGACTGTCAAGGTCTCCAAGGACGCCACCACCATCGTCGATGGCGACGGCGACAAGGCTGCCATCAAGGACCGCATCGACCAGATCAAGGCCGAAATGGAGCACACCGACTCCGACTTCGACCGCGAGAAGCTGCATGAGCGCCTGGCCAAGCTTTCCGGTGGCGTTGCCGTGCTGCGCGTTGGCGCTGCTACCGAGGCTGAGCTCAAAGAGAAGAAGAGCCGCATCGAGGACGCCCTGCAGGCAACCCGCGCGGCTGTCGAAGAGGGCATCGTTGCTGGCGGCGGCGTAGCGCTGCTCCACGCTCTGCCCGCTCTCGACGCCGTTGATTGCGCGAACCACGACGAGGAAGTTGGCGTCGCCATCATCCGCAAGGCTCTTGAGGCTCCTATGCGCACCATCGCCCAGAACGCTGGCTTTGAAGGCTCCGTTGTGGTCGAGAAGGTTAAGGGCATGAAGAAGGGCGAAGGCCTGAACTGCGCTAATGGCGAATATGGCGATATGATTGCCATGGGCGTTTCCGACCCCGTGAAGGTTACCCGCACCGCTCTGCAGTCCGCGGTTTCCGTTGCTGGCCTCATCCTTATCACCGAGTGCTCCATCAATGAGATCCCCAAGGAAGGCCCCGATTTGAGCGCTCTTGCTGGCTCTGGCGTGGGTATGGGCGGCATGATGTAATCTTTGCCGACGCTGCGAGGCCCACTGGTGGGCGACTCGCCGTTCAAGCCTCGCGCATGGCCGAAAGGCCAATACGCTTGGCTTTCGCGGCGATTCGCGCCGCTGGCGGGCCTCTCGCTGTCTTTCGTCGTGGAAGCCGGCTCCTCTTTTGGTTGACGCTGCTTCAAATTAACTTAGGAGCGTATTCTCGCTCCGTTTTGGCCCCGCAGGTTTTCCTGCGGGGCTTTTCGTTTCTGAGGCCCGTTAAATGCTCGTAGCGTTTCGCAGGTGGGGAGCGTTTAGCAGGTCGTCCGTTCCATATCGCGGAACAGCTGGTTCGCACGGTGAACTGGGTGTGTTGCGGGCGTGCTTCGGGCGGCGCATACTGCAACCATCACGTATCCAAGAGATACGCTGTGAATATAATCGCAGGTCGTTTAAGGGAAACGGCCGAGCGCTCGCAGCGTATCAACCAGGCGGAGGGGCCTGGTGAGGGATGAGGAGGACGTCATGAGCGCAATCACCGAACAAGGCATGTCTCGCCGTAATTTCCTGGCCGGTATGGCTGGCGTTGCCGGTTTGGCTGCAGCCGGTTTGGCCGGGTGTTCGTCAGCGGGCGGCAGCAAGGAGGCTTCGGGTTCCGATGCTTCTGGTTTGCCCGAGAAGTGGGACGGCGAATACGATGTAATCGTATGCGGTGGCGGCGGATCGGGCCTTACGGCTGCATATTCCGCGCTTGAAAACGGCGCCGAAAAGGTGCTCGTTCTTGAGAAGGCTGCAGCGTGCGGCGGTACCACAGCGCTTGCCGAAGGCGCGGTGCAGGCGAGCGGAACGCAGTGGCAAAAGGAAATCGCCGGTGTAACCGACGATTCGGCCGAGCTGCATAAGAAGTTCTGGCTCACCGACGCCGAGGGCATCGTGAAGGAAGACCTCGTCGAGTGCATGGCGAAAAACGCGCCCGATAATTTGAAGTGGATGGCCGATAACTTCAACATCACGTTCAGCAACGTGTTCGGCTGCTATCCCACGCCGTACATGAAAGACGAGTACATGCGCGACCGCATCCACTTGATTACCGATGCGTCTGACGAAACCAAGACCGGCGGCGTGGTGTGGACCACGAACGCGCAGAAGGCCGTTGAGGAAAAGGGTGGCGAGATTCAGACGAACACCGAAGTGACCGACATCTATCAGGATGAAACGGGCACCGTGGTGGGTGTTGCCGCTGGCAAGAAGAATTACAAGGCCAACAAGGGCGTTGTGTTCGCGATGGCGTCTATCGACCATAACGAAGAGATGGCCTTCCGCTACGACCAGCAGCAATACTGGGATCTGAAGACCCAGTTCGTGGCAACGGCCGAAACCAACACGGGCGACGGCATTCGTATCGGCATGGCCCATGGCGCCGATTCCGCCTTCCATGGCGCGGTCGACCTTATTCTGCAAACCTGGAGCTACACAAACAACCAGAACCCCGAGATTCCGTATATCCTCATCGATCAGCGTGGCAACCGCTTCGTTCGCGAAGATACCACGTATGCGTTCCATTGCCGTGCAATGTTCAATGCGGCCATGGCTCAGGGTGGCATTGATGGCTGCACCTATATGCTTATGGATTCCAAGATGACCACCGCAGATGCGAAATGCGCATGGAGCGATAATGCGAAAGACGGTGCGAAAACTCGCGAGGCTGCGCTTGCCGATGGCTCTATGGTGCAGGCCGACACGCTCGAAGGTTTGGCCGAGAAGCTTGGCATGTCTGGCGCAAATCTCAAGGCGACCGTTGATGCGTGGAATGCTGCGTGCGCTGCGGGCGAGGACGCAGCATATGGCCGCAAGGTTCAGCTTACCGCCCTCGATACCGCGCCGTATTACGCCTGGAAGACGCAGAACACCAACATCGGTTCCATTGGTGGCCTGATCATCGATACCGATGCTCGAATCCTCGATGTTGACGGCAATCCGATTCCTCACCTGTATGGCGGCGGCGTGAATACTGCCGGTTGGCTTGGCCCCTACTATCCCGGTTCGGGTACGTGCCTGCAGGGTGCCCTGAATTGGGGCCGTATCGCAGGCGCAAGCGCAGCCTCGTCGAAGTAGGACAGGGACCTGTTAAATGCTCGTAGCGTTTAACAGGTTTGAGCACAACCCCGCCGACCCATCCTCCCCGGTCGGCGGGGTTGCGATTAATGGCAGAAAGAAATCCATCTGCATCAAATGTCAGCGAGCGGCAAGCTGATGAGTGCAGTTCAGGCGAAAGCAAGGCAACGCGTACTTCGGTACGCGAGCCGCAGCTTGAACCCGAAATGCGCCGTCGGCTTGCCGTGTGGCATCGAGCGTTTTCGCCGTTCGGAAGAACGGCGAAACTAATCTACATCACATAGCCCATGGAGAGCGAGATGTTGCGGGCGGCTTTTACGACGGAATGCGCCATGGTTTCGAATTCGCTTTCAGGCATGTCGGCGTTCGAGCCGCTCACGCCTACGGCGGCAATGGCGTCGCCCGAGAAATCGAAGATGGGCGCCGCGAGGCAGCGATGGTTCGCCTCGGACTCTTCGCAATCGACGGCCCATCCGCGACGGCGCACGCCATGCAAGTATTTCAAGAACTCCTGTTTGTTCGTGATGGTGTTGGCCGTGTGCGCCTCGAATGTGAATCCATAGAGTGTTTCTTCCAGCTCGTCGGCGGAAAGGCATGCGAGCAGGCATTTCCCCATAGAGGAGCAGTGCGCAGGATAGCGTTTGCCTACGCGTGTGAATAGTTCGTCGGCTCTGTTGGTGGCTTCTTTTGAAATGATAGAGACGAACGGCCCGTCGAGCACGCCTAAATATGCGGGCAGTTTCAGCTCGCGTTCAAGCGCGGCAAGATGTGGCTTGGCTTCGACCTGCAGTTCGAGCGAATTGATGTGGCAACTCAGCATGCTGAAAAGTTTCGGCCCAATCGCGTAGGCTCCATTGAGCGTTTTCGTGACGTAGTCGCGTTCGAGCATGGTGGCCAAAATGCGGTGCACGGTCGACTTGCTCATGGCGGTTTGCGTCGCGAGTGCCGAAAGCCCTAGAGGCTCGCGCGATTGAGCGAGCGCTTCGAGCAGGTCGAATGCCCTCTCGAGCACCTGCACGTTTCCTGTTTTCGGTTTCTCTGGCGAATCTCCCATAATCCCCTCCTCGTCAAAGAGACAACAACACTATACGCCCGCACGGCGCCATGAGCTGCGGAAACCTAGGTGAAAAAATAGGCCCTCGTGATAAAACGAGAGCCCATCATCAAAATTTATCGTTGCATGCGTTTGAGCGGCCTACCTGCCGAAAAGGCGGGCAAAGAAGCCCTTTTTCTTCGGTGTAGGGGCAGGCTGCGGCTTTTTTGCTTGGGTGGCGGCAGGCGCGGCGCAAGCGGTAGGCGTCTTGGCCTCGATGGGAACCTTCGCGTCTTCCTTCTTGGGCTCATCGTCGATGGCGATTTCGAGAGGTGCCTTTTCCAAGGAATCGGGATTCGCCTCGACGGCAGCATGTTTTCCCTTGGTCTCGGTTTCGGCCTGGGGCTCGGTTTTGACTTCGCTCTCGCTTGCGGTTTCGGCCTCGGCTTCGACGGTGGCTTCGCTTTCAGCGGTGGGCTCGCCTTCGGTCCCCTCGCTCTGTTCGATTTCCTCAGCGGTCACGAAATCTTCCTTGGCGTCTTCTGCCATATCGGCCATGGCGGAAGAAAGCGTGGGAGCGGTTGCAGGGGTGCCGCCCACTGCCGCGTCGATGAACCGGGGAGACGTCAGGCCGGTAGCGCGGGCGCGCTCGGCGGCGATATAGGCCTCTTTGATGAGGTGGTCTTGCGCGTCGAATGGGTTGCGGCCCTCGGGAACGAAGGCACACAGGTCGGTAAACGTGCCGTCGCTTTGCAGCTCGCGCAGCTTCGCGGTGTCAGAGAGCATGGTCGTGAAGTAGTCGAGCACGCGGGCGCGCAGTGCGGGATCGTTTACCGGCCAGGCGATTTCCACGCGTTTGTCCAGATTGCGTGTCATAAGGTCGGCGCTCGAAAGGAATACCGTGGTTTCGTCGCCCACGCCGAACGCGTAGATGCGCGAATGCTCGAGCAGGCGGCCAACCACGCTTACGATGCGAATGTTCTCGGTTTTGCCGGGAATGCCGGGAACCAGGCACGAAATGCCGCGTACCAGCATGGTGATTTTCACGCCCGCGCGGCTTGCTTCGGTAAGCTTTTCAATCATATCGCGGTCGGTGATCGCGTTGCTCTTCATAAGGATGCGAGCGGGCTTGCCGGCCTTCGCCTTCGCGATTTCGCCGTCGATGGCCTCGCACATGCGCGGCTTGATCATGAGCGGCGCCACACGCAGCTCCTTGTAATCGCTCGACGCGCTTTCAAGTTGCATGCTGCGGAAGAAGCGCGCGGCATCCTGGCCAACTACGGGGTCGGCGGTAATCATGGAAAGGTCGGTGTAGAGCTTGGCGGTTTTCTCGTTGTAATTGCCCGTGCCGAGCTGCGTGATGAACTGCAGGCCGCCTTCGCTGCGGCGCGTGATGGCGCAGATCTTCGAGTGCACCTTGTAGTCGTGGAAGCCGTAGATGATGTTGCATCCGGCCTGCTCAAAGCGCTGGGACCACTCGATGTTGTTGCTCTCGTCGAAACGCGCACGAAGCTCGAACAGCGCGGTCACGTCTTTGCCGTTTTCAGCTGCGGTAATAAGGGCCTCGGCTAGGCGCGATTGGCTTGCCAGGCGGTACAGCGTGATTTTGATGCTCACGACGTCGGGGTCGACCGCGGCTTCCTGGAGCAGCTTCACGAATGCGTCCATGGTTTCATACGGGTAAGAGAGCAGCACGTCGTGGCGAAGCACCTGGTCGGTGATGCGCTCTTTGCGTGAAAGCGATGCGGGCCATTGCGGGCTTGCCGGTTCGTCCATGAGCGGCTCGGCGATTGCTTTGGGGGCCTTGCCCATGAGGGCGAACGCGTAGCCCATGTCGAGCGGCATGCCAACGGTGTAGGCCTGCTGCTTCTTCAGGCCGAGCTTTTCGCGCAGGAATTTATCGGTTGTGTATGACAGCGGGCGCTCGCTTTCGAGGCGAACGGGAGCCAGACGGCCGCGCTTCTTCAAGATGCGCTGCATATGGCTGCGGAAGTCCTCATCGTATTCGTCGGATTCTTCGGCCGTATCGAGATCGGCGTTGCGCGTGACCTGAATCACGTTGGCGTATTTCACCGGATACATCTCGAAAATTTTGTCGGCGACCATCTCGAGCGCGTGTTCGAGCAGAATAAACGAGTATTTGCCGTTTTCACCCGTGAGCTCGATCATGCGCGGGCAGTTGCGAGGCATGGGGATGATGCCCATGAGTACGTTTTCGGCCGCTTTGGCACGCGCGGCTTTGCGCTCGGTTTTGGTGGCGTTTTCGGGCAGCGCTTCGGCTTCGGCTTCCTCATCGAGGCGCACGGCGATATAGAGCGCGCCGTTTTCCAAGTGAGGGAACGGGTGCGTTGCGTTAATGATCTGGGGCGACACGAGCGGCAGCACGTTGCAGTCCAGATAATCCATGAGCTCTCTGTGCTGGGCGGGCGTGAGCTCGTCGGGGTAGAGCTGGTGGATGCCTGCATCATCGAGCAGGTGGCGCGTTTGGCGGAAATCTTCGGCTGCGATGGGCGTGAGTTCGCGCACGCGCGCATACACGGCATCGAGCTGTTCGCGCGGCGTCATGCCGGTCTTCGAGTCGAACACCATTTCTTTTGCCAGCTCAAGGTCGGTAAGGCTGCCGACGCGCACCATGAAGAATTCCTGTAAGTTGCTGCGCCAGATAGAGATGAATTTCAGGCGCTCGAGCAAGGGAACGTGCGGGTCGATGGATTGGTCGAGCACGCGCTTGTTGAACTCGAGCCATGAAAGCTCGCGGTTCTGCATATAGGACTTGTGCGCCGGGCGTACGATTTTTTTCTCGAGACGATCGGCCTTCGGCTTCTTGGTCTTTTTCGTGCCGTCCACCTCTGCGACAGTGGCCTTTGCTTCGTTTTCCTCACCCATGATATTCCTCCCTCATGTGCATCGAGAACAGGGGAAATGCACCAAATCGTATAGATATGGGGCGTATTCTCCTGAAAAAGCGCATCAGCTACTAACCATTATACCGATAAGCAGATGCTATGAATTTGCACAAACCCAAGGCTTTGCACCGATTTAGCGAAAGGGGCCTTGCAGGGCGCGAGCGGGAGAATGCTGGGGAGCGGACGAATGCCGAGGGTGGCTGCGAGGCGCATGCATGCATGCTGCAGAGAGGTGTCGATGTGCTAAACGCTACGAGCATTCGACATGTGCTAAATGCTCGTAGCGTTGAGCACATCGGTGTATGTTCGACACGTTTAAGGGCGGAATGGGTGCGGAATGGGCGCGGGGGAAACTGGATTTGGCGTTCGTGCGGCGCGAAGATTCGTTTTGGCGCACGGGCGACAGGCAAACTTGCCTCAAACGCCTGCGTAAAGCCCGCAACAACGTGTAAACAGTTGCACGAAATGTCCGTTGCCGTCTCGCTCGTGGGCGACGTTGACGCATAATTGGGCCAACGCACAATGTGAAAGGGGATTCATATGCTGGAACAAGTTGATCTTTCGGCGAAAATGTCGAAAGAAGAATACAAGCCCCTGCACGACGAACTTATTGCGAAACTCGTAGTGCTGCAGCAAGAGGCCCGCAAGAAGGGCGTGGGCGTCGTTGCATTGTTCGAAGGCTGGAACGGCGCGGGCAAGGGGAGCCGCATCGGCGATTTGGTCTACGAGCTCGACGCGCGTGCGACGCACATGCATGTGCTATCGAATTTCGACGAGGAAGGCGCGGCTCGTTTTCGCGATATGGGCTCGGGCGTTACCGGCTTCGAGCCGCTCATGCAGGAATTCTGGCAGGCGCTTGGCCCCCGCGGCGACATGACGCTGTACGAACGCGGGTGGTACACGGCGGCCGCACGTCGTTTGGTGTACACCGATTCCGAGGCGAATCATGCGGCCCACCTGCAGGCTTACAGGCGCGCCGTGAGCGAGTTCGAGCGACAGCTTTCCGCCGATGGCTACGTGGTGCTGAAGTTTTTTGTCCAAATTTCGAAGGACGTACAGAAGAAGCGCCTGAAGGGCCTTCACGACAATCCCGATACCGCGTGGCGCGTGAGCGACGAAGAGCTCGCCACCGTGAAGGACTACGACGAGATTTACGCGCGCTATGATGAGCTTTTGCGCAATACCGATTTCGATTTCGCGCGTTGGACCATGGTCAACGGCGAGGACAAGCGTTCCGCGAACATCGCAATTGCCAAGGCGCTCGTGCGTGCCCTGGAGCGCGCGCTTGCGAGCGGTCCCGATGCTGCCGCCGAAGCCGCCGCTGCGAAGGCTGCCGCCAACAGTGCCGGCGCTCTTGATCAGGCCGATCCGCGCGACCGCACGCCCGAAGAGACCGAGCGCGTGATGGCTGCTGCTCGTGCGCAGGCTGCCGAGCAGGCCGAAGAGGCGCCGCTGCATTCGCGCTTCACCATCGTGAAGAACCCGCCGCGTTTGGCCGATATCGATCATACGCTCGCGCTTGCCAGGGAAGAATATCAGGAAGCGCTTAAGCGCGAACAGAAGCGTTTCGCCGAGCTTGAGCTGAAAATGTACCTGGCCCGCGTTCCGCTTATGGTTCTGTATGAAGGCGATGACGCGGCTGGCAAGGGCGGCAACATCAAGCGTGTGGCGCAGGCTATCGACCCGCGCGCTTACACCATCTTTCCCAGCCCAGCGCCCACGAAAGTCGAGCTTGCGCATCCGCACCTGTGGCGCTACTGGACGCGCCTGCCGCGTGCTGGCCATGTGGGGATTTACGACCGCAGCTGGTATGGCCGCGTGCTTGTTGAGCGTGTTGAAGGTTTCGCGAGCCCCGCGGAATGGAGCCGCGCCTACGACGAGATCAACGAATTCGAGGGCGAGCTTGAGGCATGGGGCGCGCTGTTGTTGAAATTCTGGGTTGCGGTAAGCCCCGAGGAGCAGCTCAACCGCTTCAACGATCGTCAGAACAATCCCGACAAGCAATGGAAAATCACGCCGGAAGATTGGCGCAATCGCGACAAGCATCCGCAATACGATGCTGCCGTCGATGATATGTTCCGCCTTACGAGCACGCCGTATGCTCCGTGGCGCATTCTTGAGTCCACGAACAAATACTACGCGCGCGTGAAGGCGTTGAAAATCATCAACGACGAGCTCGAAAAACGCTTGGGGTTGTAGCTGCGTTCGCGCTTTTGTTCACAATGGGCCTCGAATGTGGCATTTACGTGCCTTCGAAAGGGTATTCGGAAAGGAAACCCCAGGTCGCATACTTTGTGACCTGGGGTTTTGCATGCAAGGTTAGGTGTAATGCGTCCCGACCGCTTAGGAACGGGGCGCGCATGCCACATTCGACACGCTTTTTGAACAGAATTCTGGCTGCGCGATTCCGCGCCTTTGTATCGCCCTCGGGAAGATGTGCGGTGAAGGCACGCGGAAACCCGCAACGAAAAGGCGATGAGCGCATGTGACGAAAGCATGCGATATGTGCGGCGGGCGCGGCGACGGGAGTCGCATTCGGCCCAAACGATGCCCGCGTGCCGCCTTCGCGAAAAATAGGCGCACTGGGCAGGAGTTCCTTTGTGCTGCTGCGCCCTTTCTTCTATAGTGGGCAGCATGAATACGAACAAACAAAACCCTTATCGTGCGAATTCGACGCAGGGGCCCGCCCAACAGGGTGGGTTCGTTTCTGCGCGCCCTGCGCAACCTCGCCATGCAGCAAATCCCTATTCCGCCAACGCTTGTGGTGCGGCGCGGCCGTCGACGCAAAACGCCGTCGATTATTCCCGTGCCAACTACGGTTCGAATATGGGCGGGGGCAAGCACGGCCGCGGCGGCAAACATGGCGGTTCGGGAAAGAGCCGCGTGTGGACAATCGTTCTCATTGTTGCCGCGATTGTGCTTGTGATTTCGCTTGGCGTGCTTGGCGTTATTGGCTATGGCTATTGGCATGGCACGAAGGTCTACGACGACATTTCCGCGACATCGGGCTTGGCGAAAGAGGAAACAGCGCTCGCCGATATGACGGTGAACTGGGATGCGCTGCGCGAGCAGAACGAAGACATTGTCGGATGGGTGTACATGCCGGGCACGAGCATCGACTATCCTATTGTGCAGGGCGAAAACGACGAGGAATACCTGCAGAAAGACTTCACGGGCAGCACGGGCGGCCTGGTGCACAAGGGCGCTATTTTCCTTTCCGCTGATAATGCGGGCGATTTCTCCGATTCGAACAGCTTCATCTATGGCCACAACATGAATGACGAAACCATGTTTGCGCACATTCTGGCCATGACCGATCAGGCGACGTTTGATGCAGCGCGCACGTTCTATATTTTGACGCCCACGCAGAATTATCGTTGTCGTACCTATGCACTTGATGTTGTGAAGAATACGGAAACGAACATCTTGCAGCCGAACTTCGCCGATGAAGCGGCCATGCGCTCATATATGACGGCACGCATCAACGATTCCGCGGTAGGCGCACCGACCGATGTCGATTTGGCGTCGGTAACGAAGCTGTTCACCCTCATCACGTGTGGCGACGACTACGCGAACACGCGCGCGGTGCTCTGTGGCGGCTGCGTCGAGCAGGCGACGCCCGCGAACGCGGAATAAAGTCCTCGCGGCGCACGACTGAATACTAGAGGTGACCGGAAGTAGTTCCTCATTGAAAGGGCGGGCATTAGTCAAAACAAGCCCGCCTTTTGTATATCTATTGACTGCCCCTCGACCACTCACCCGTTGGTTTCGTTTGTGTATACGTGCTTTTCAGCCTCACGGCGTGCGTGCGATGGTACCATGCGAATATCTGGCCAATTTTGGCCAAGCATCGAGCGTGTTCGAACGTTTTCCGACAAGGGGGAATACCGGGTGGCAACGTCAATCTTTCCCGGCGAGAAGCCAGATCGGCTTGAAGAAGAGTGCGCGGTGTTTGGAGTGTACTCCACCACCGACGATGTCGCGAGGCTGACCTGCTTTGGCTTGCAGGCCCTGCAGCACCGCGGCCAAGAAAGCGCCGGCATTGCGGTGGGCGACGGCGACACCGTGACGGTTACGAAAGACTTGGGCTTGGTTACCCAGGTGTTCAATGAAAGCGCGCTCGCTGCATTGCGCGGCGAAGTGGCTGTGGGCCATTGCCGTTACTCCACGAGTGGCGGCATGGGCAACTGGACAAGTGCCCAGCCCCATATGTCGGCCATCGACGAGGTGCTCATCGCGCTTGCGCACAACGGCACGCTTGTGAACACGAACCGCATTCGCGCCGACCTTATTAGCAAGGGCGTCGAATTCCGCAGCAACACCGACTCGGAAGTCGCGTGCCAGGTCATTGGCTATTACACGCGCGAAACCCATCATCTTACCGAGGGCATCAAAACTGCCATGGAGATGATTGACGGCGCCTACGCCATGGTGCTCGCGAGCCCCACGGCGCTCTATGCGTTCCGCGACCCGCACGGCATTCGTCCGCTGTGTCTGGGCAAGCTTCCCGACGATCGCGGCTGGGTCGTTTCCAGCGAAACTTGTGGCCTCGATATCGTGGGCGCGGAATTTGTGCGCGATGTGCGCCCGGGCGAAATCATCCGCATCAACGATACGGGCATCTCGACGCTGCAGGCCATCGAGCCCCGAGAGCCGCGCGGCTGCATTTTCGAATACGTCTATTTCGCGCGCCCCGACTCGGTTATCGATGGGCAAAGCGTCTACCAGGCCCGTCGCAACATGGGTCGCATTCTTGCGCGTGAAGCTCCGGTCGAGGCCGATCTGGTGCTCGGCGTGCCCGACTCGGGCGTGCCCGGTGCGCTTGGCTACTCTGAGGCGAGCGGCATCGAATTCACCGACGGCATCGTGAAGAACCGCTACGTCGGCCGCACGTTCATTCAGCCCACGCAGGAAATGCGCCAAATGGGCATTCGCATCAAGCTCAACCCGCTGCCGAGCGTCATCGCGGGCAAGCGTCTGGTGGTCATCGACGACTCCATCGTGCGCGGCAACACGTCGAAGAAGCTCGTCGACATGCTTCGTTCGGCCGGTGCGGCGGAAATCCATTTCCGCATCGTGAGCCCCGAGGTTATGTGGCCATGCTTCTATGGCATCGACACTGCCAACCAAGACCAGCTCATCGCCGCAAACATGACCAACGAGGAAATGTGCGAGTTCATCGGCTGCGATTCGCTCGAGTTCATCTCGCTCGACGGCCTGCGCGAAGCCGTGGGCGATGCGCACAGCAAAACGTTCTGCGAGGCATGCTTCACAGGCGAATATCCCGTTGCGCTGCCCGATTCCATCACGAAGAACGCATTTTTGAAGAAGAGCTAATCTGTTGCGCCCGCGCTCCTATCCAGGTGCGGGCGCTTCCGGTTTTCGATGGGGCAGGGGGCTTTCCCTTTGTCCCGCTTTTGTTTCAGATGCAAGAGACATTGCATGAGGTTGAAAATGGGGAGGGGGATTGCCCCTTCGCCCGTCAATGAATAGACAGGAGTCTTACCCATGGCAGAAATCACTTACGCCGACGCGGGCGTCGACATCGAAGAGGGCGCGGCCGCGGTCGACGCCATTAAAGACGCCGTGCATTCCACGTATCGTCCCGAGGTCGTGGGCGATATCGGAGGCTTCGGCGGCTTGTTCTCTGCGGCGGCATTCAAGGGTATGGAAGAGCCGCTTATGGTTTCGGGCACCGACGGCGTGGGCACGAAGCTCAAGGTCGCCCAGCTCATCGGCAAGCATGACACCGTGGGCATCGATCTGGTTGCCATGTGCGTGAACGACATTCTGGCGTGCGGCGCCGAGCCCCTGTTCTTCCTGGACTACATCGCCATTGGCAAGCTGAAGAAAGAGCATGTCGCCAAGGTCGTGGGCGGCATCGCGGAAGGCTGCCGTCAGGCGGGCTGCGCGCTTATCGGCGGCGAGATGGCCGAGCATCCCGGCGTTATGGATCCCGACGATTACGATCTGTCGGGCTTCACCGTGGGCGTTGTTGATCGCCCGAAGATGATCGGTCCCGACGGCGTCGTAGAAGGCGACGTGCTCGTGGGTTTGCGTTCGAGCGGCTTCCATTCCAACGGCTACTCGCTTGTGCGCAAGGTGCTCGTAGAGGGTAAAACCGCCGAAGAGCTCGCGGCTCCCGTGGCTGAGCTCAATGGCGAAACGCTTGGCGACGCCCTTATCGCCCCCACCCGTATTTACGTGAAGCCCGTGCTCAATTGCCTTCGCAACCTGCCGGGCGACGTGCATGCTCTGGCGCACATCACGGGCGGTGGCATTACCGAAAACCTCAACCGTGCGCTTCCTGAAACCATGGACGCCCTGGTCAATAAAGGTGCATGGGAAGTTCCCGCCATCATCAAGATGGGCATCGAGGCCGCCGGCCTTACCGAGGAGCAGGCGCTCAAGACCTTCAACATGGGTATTGGCATGGTGCTCATCGTCGACGCGGCGCGTGTCGACGCCGTGATGGACGAGCTGGCGAAGTCGGGCGAAGAGCCGGTCGTCATCGGCAAGATCGTCGAAGGCACTGGCGTGGTTCGTTACGCCGAATAAAGCAAAGGAGCGGGTCGGGAAAAGCCTGGCCCGCTTTCTGTTTTCGGTCTGCTCGCTCGGTCCGACGAGGCGCCTGGAAGGGGCCGCTCGGGCCGCAGCGGGCTGTCGTTCGCGTCTGGCGTCCGGGGTTTCTCGGAAAACCTTGCTGCGGCTACCGCTTCGCTCCTTTGGGGCTTCGCCATGTGCTCGCCTGGTTGCGTTTCATTTTGAAAAGAAGAACGAACATGAGCGCAGATGATCTCGCGCAAGCCCGCTCGAGCGCGGCGGGGGCGAAGCGTTGCGGGCGCCGAGCAGCGTGGCTTTTATTTGCACCTGGAAAGGATTTGAATATGACTCAACCTTTGAAAATCGGCGTTTTGCTTTCTGGTTCGGGCACGAATCTGCAGGCGCTCATTGACGACATCGCTGTGGGCACGCTGAATGCGGAAATCGTTCAGGTGGTTTCTTCGCGCCCCGACGCGTATGGAATTGAACGCGCGCAGGCTGTGGGCATTCCGGTGCTTGTTATGAACAAAACGCTGTACGCTGACGCGGAAGCCGCCGATGCCCAAATTGTCGAAGCGCTGCAGGCTGCTGGCGCCGAATACATCGTTATGGCTGGTTACATGCGCAAGGTGACTCCGGTCATGCTGCGCGCTTTTCCGAATCGCGTGTTGAATTTGCACCCTGCGCTGCTGCCTTCGTTCAAGGGTGCGCATGCTATTCGCGATGCTTTCGAGGCGGGCGTGAAGGTGACGGGCGTGACCGTGCATTTTGCCAATGAAGATTACGACAAGGGCCCCATCGTCGCGCAGCGCGCGGTTGAAGTCGCGGAAAACGACACGCTCGAGACGCTCGAAGCGAAGATCCACGAGGTCGAACATGTGCTGTATCCGCAGGCCGTGCAGCTGATTGCTGAAGGCCGCGTGTCGGTCGACGAAGAATCGGGCCGCGTGCACATCAAGTAAATTCGATGCGGAGGCGAGGCGGGATTGCCCGTCTTGCTTTCTTTGATGCAGGGGTCACCTGTTAAATGCTCGTAGCGTTTAACAGGTTTAAGGGTTTTCTGCCGTGTCTCGTTTGCGAGTGGGGCGCGGCAGAAGAATGTGGTCAGCGGCGAAAGGGTAGCGAGCGGCGAACGGCGGTGATGCGGCCTGTTGGTGAGACCTGCTAAATGCTACGAGCATTTAGCAGGTGCTTGCTTAGTGCGCCGCCGCGCATCGTGTCCCGTTTGCGGGTGGAATGCGATGCGGGGTAGGTGGCGGCGTTTTAATGAGAGGTTTGTGGTGCGTATGGTAACGACAGAATTTCTGCGCTCGCTCGCGGCGGATGTTGCCGCAGGCAAGCCGGTTGAGCTTTCTTCTGACGACTTCCCGTGTTTCACGGCTAAGGCGCTCGAGGGCCGCGCGCATGTGACGCCTGCAGCGCTCGCGGAAATTTCGGCTGGCCTTACGCCTGCCGATGCGTGCGTGTTCGAACGCGCGGCAAAGGCAATCGACGAGGGCGACCTTGCCTGGATTGGCTTCAAATATGTGTACGACACGTCCGCTGCCTGCGAAAACGTCGACAATGAAGTCACGAAGAAATACGGTGACGTGGGTTCGGGCTGCGGCGATTCGTTCGTGTTCTTTTGCAACGACGCCAAGGAAATCGTGTGCGGGCGCGAGCATTCCCCGCGCGATATCTTCCAAATGAAAGACGCCACGCGCGGTCCTGCCATGCATACCGAGCAGTTCGATGGCCTTACATGGCTCGCTGTTGCGCTTTTCGACAAGGTTCGCGTGTGGCTTTTGGGCGCTTCCGACGCGTCGGCGGAGGTTGCTGCGCTTGCGCACCATGTGGGCTTCGACGTTGTGGCGGTCGACTACGACCCTGCATACATTTCGGAAGAGCGTTTTCCGAACGCTCGTCGCGTGCTGCTCGGCGGCGGCAACTTCGATGAACTCTCAAGCATCACTGCGAACCCCGCCGATTACGCATGCGTGCTTACACGCGGTCACATGTTCGACCCCGAGGCGTGCGTGTGGTCTATTAGAAACAATTTGCACTATATAGGTATGATGGGATGTAAGGGTAAAAATGATACCGTTCATGAACTGGTGTTATCAAAAGGTGGCACTGAAGAAGGGTGGGAGCGCATCAAACGTCCCATTGGTTTGAAGTTTGGTGCAAAAACGCCCGCCGAGCTCGCCATCGCCATTGTCGCCGAGCTTGTCGATGAGCGATATAAGCAGAATTATTCGGAAGCCGCGCGCACGAAACACGACTCGAATTTGGGTCGATAGCGTGCATTTCGGCTTCGCTGCATGACGCGGCGGTCCGATGCGTGTCTTTTTCGCCCACTCGCGTTGATGTCGCGGCGTATGGGCGATTCGGCTGATAAGGTAAACAAAAGTCAACGGAAGGAAAACGGAGGAGGAAACGTGACTAACCCCCAGGTTAAACGCGTTCTGGTTTCTGTGACCGACAAAACGGGCGTGGTTGAGTTCGCGCGCGCTTTGCACGAGGAATTCGGAGCTGAGATTATTTCGACCGGCGGCACCGCGAAGGTGATTGCCGAAGCGGGCGTTGATGTGACGCCCATCGATGCGGTGACGAATTTCCCTGAGATGATGGACGGCCGCGTGAAGACGCTGCATCCCATGGTGCACGGCGGCCTGCTCGCGAAGCGTGACAATGCCAAGCACATGGCCGAGGCCGAAGAGCACGGCATCAAGATGATCGACATGGTGGTCGTGAATCTGTATGCCTTCGAAAAGACGGTTGCCTCGGGCGCTGACTTCGGCACCTGCATTGAGAATATCGACATCGGCGGCCCGTCGATGCTGCGCAGCGCCGCGAAGAATTTCGAGAGCGTTGCCGTGGTCACCGAGCCCTCCACTTACGATGCCATTCTTGAGGAAATGCGCGCCAATGACGGCGCCACCACGCGCGAGACGCGTGCGAAGCTCGCGCTGAAGGTGTTCGAAACCACGAATGCCTACGACGGCGCGATCGCCGCTTGGATGGACGAGCAGCTCAACGGCAAAGCCGATTTCAGCGAGAAGACTCCCGACGTTATCGACCTTCACTTGGAAAAGCAGCAGGACCTGCGCTATGGCGAAAACCCGCATCAGAGCGCTGCGTTTTACCGCCTGCCCAATGCCGACGCGCATAGCCTCGTGAATGCCGAACAGCTCAACGGCAAGGAGCTTTCCTACAACAACATTCTCGATACCGATGCGTGCTGGACGCTCGCTCGCGAGTTCGACGAGCCTGCCGTGGTTATTTTGAAGCACCAGAACCCCTGCGGTTCGGCTACGGCCGCTACGGTCGCCGAGGCTTACGACAAAGCGTTCGCGTGTGATCCGAAGAGCGCTTTTGGCGGCATTATCGCAGCAAACGTCGAAGTTTCGCTCGAAATGATCGAGCATATGAACGCGAACAAGCAGTTCGTTGAGGTCATTATTGCTCCGAGCTTCGAGCCCGCTGCGCTTGAGCTTCTGCAGGTGAAGAAGAACCTGCGTGTTCTGCGTACTGGCGGCGTGGATGCCCCGATTCGCGTTGAATATCGCTCGGTCGACGGCGGCATTTTGGCCCAAACCGCCGATGCGGTAACCGAAACGCCTGATGAATTCACTGTTCCCACCAAGCGCAAGCCCACCGACGAGGAAATGGACGAGCTGCTGTTCGCGTGGAAGGTGTGCAAGGGCGTGAAGTCCAATGCCATCCTCATTTCCAAGAACCATGCGGGCATTGGCATGGGTCCTGGTCAGCCAAATCGCGTTGACTCGGGCCGCTTGGCCGGCGAGCGCGCGCTTGAGGCGTGCGAGCGCATGGGTCTTGAGCCGAAGAACCTTGTTGCCGCGTCTGACGCGTTCTTCCCGTTCCGCGACAATATCGATGCGTTGGCAAGCTTTGGCGTCACCGCCATCATCCAGCCCGGCGGCTCCATCCGCGACGAGGAAAGCATCGAGGCGTGCGACGAGCACGGCATTGCCATGGTGTTCACGGGGCATCGCCACTTCCGTCATTAAAGGTTGCGCCGTTCTGCCGAACGGCGCTAACCGTTGATGCTGCGCGGCAATCTGGCGGCCGACTTGGCTC
>OIWP01000662.1_pt1 | contig 49908 bp, 49 predicted proteins | sample 1587661 | NCBI WGS metagenome assembly OIWP01 (sample SAMEA3888899, study PRJEB22519) | human gut metagenome | biome: human gut; feature: human-associated habitat; material: faeces | place: Denmark | collected 2010 | reverse complement strand
GGAAGTAGAAATCTACTACCGCTTCATCGGCAAAATCGACTGACCTTTCTTTTTTTACCCAACAATATCTTTAATTAAGGGAAACGGGGCTGGCCTACCCTGACATCACCCTGCTCCAGAGCATCTGTCAGGTCCTGCAATGCAGTGAGAAAGAGCTACTGTCCTCCAGCGAGGACACCGAGGGCAGGCGAGCGGAACAGCTGGCCAAAAAATATTTGCAGCTGACCCGAAACTACCGGCTGGGACAATATATCCTGTATGGCCTGATCACCCTGGGCTGTCTGCTGGGCAACCTGCTCAGCCAGCATGCCCTCACCTGGTTCTGGATCGTCCTGGCCTCAGAACTCATGGTGGCCTCCCTCACCTTGCTGCCCACCTTCGTTCCAGAGGGACGGCGGGGACTGGCCAGCCTGGGGGGCTTCACCGGCTGCCTGCTGCTGTTGCTGCTGGTCTGCTGTCTCTATACCGGCGGGGACTGGTTCCTCATCGCCGGGGTGAGCGTGCTGTTTGGTATGGGCCTGGTCTTCCTCCCCTTCGCCCTGTGCGCCCTGCCCCTGCCGGAGGAGTTGGCCCACCGGAAGGTCTCCCTCTACGTGGGCATCGAGCTTCTCCTGCTCCTCGCCCTGTTCGGGGTGGCCTGTCTGTACACCGGGGGCACGTGGTTCCTCAGCGCCGCGCTCTGGACGGTGTTTGGACTGGGCATTGCCCTGCTCCCCCTCCTGCTCCGGCAGCTCCCCCTGCCCTGGAACTGGTCCCGGCACAAGGCGGTGGTCTATCTGTCCTTTGAGTCCATTCTCCTGCTGGCGGGCCTGGCCTGGGAGGGACGCACCGGGGACTTTCCCCTGCCCATGCTGCCCATTGCCCTGCTGTGTCTGGCCCTTCCCTGGGGCTGGCTGGGCGCCCTGCGCTACCTCCCCCTGGGCCGGTGGTTCCGGGCCGGGGTGGGTCTGGCGTGGACCGGCCTGTGGATCTGGCTGGCGCCCTTTGTTCTGGATCAGATCTATCTGCACATGGGCTATTTCACCAGTACCCCCTATCAGCTGATCCTCCCCATTGACTTTCACAACTGGGCCGCCGCCATGAGCGCCAACGTGATGTTCCTGATCATCCTGGGCTTTCTGCTCCTGGGGCTGCTCTGCGTGGTGGCGGGCATTCTCTGGCGCCGGACCCATCCCCGGACCTCCGCCCCTGAGGCGTAACCGGTCAGAAACTACCGGCCAGCAGCTCCCGAATGGTCTCCATAGACAGGTCCACAGAGGCGATCTCATCGGCACAGCGTCGAAGCTCCTCCCGGACCAGGCGGGCATGAGGGACCTGCCGTTTGTACTTGAGCTGGTGCTCCAGACTGGCCCAAAAATCAATGGCGATGGTCCGCAACTGCACCTCCACCGTCATCCCCCGCCCCGGCCCCGCCCGGAGGCCCAAAATGAGGTGGTAGCTTCGATAGCCATTCTCCTTGGGGTAGGAGATGTAGTCCTTGGTCTCCAGCACGGAAAACGCCGCCTGGTCCTCCAGCCACCGGGCAACCTGATACACATCGTCCTGAAACCCGCAGATCACCCGGACCCCCACCGCGTCCCGGACCCGGGTCAGCGCCGCCTGCCGGGTCTGTGGCTGTCCCCGCTGGGCCAGCTTGCGGCACATGCTCTCCGGGGATTTGATCCGGGAACTGGTATAAAGCACGGGAGACTGCCGCCCCTGGGCCTTCCATACCCGCTGCAGTTCCTCCACCGCCTCCAGAACCTGACGCTCGGCCAGACGCATCTGCGCCAGCTCCGGGCCGTAAAACTCGTTCGCTGTCATTTGCGATCCCTCCTTCTTCCCACAGGGAGATGTGCTCCCTCAAAAAGACGCGGTTCCGGCCCACCAAGTCCGGGAACCGCGCCTCTTTTTGCCCCTCACCGGACTTGTCATGGACTTCACGCGCTGGGAAACAGCGCCGTAATCACCAGGCGGTCCGTCCCTTTGGCCGCGGCGGAGAGCTTCCCCCGGTGGGCCTGGACCACCGCCTTTGCAATGGACAGCCCTATGCCATATCCCCCCTGGCCGGAGTTTCGGGAGGCATCCCCCCGGTAAAACCGGTCAAACATGTTCTCCAGTAACTCCTTGCTTAGAGTTTCCGCCGTGTTCTCCACCGACAGGCGCAGGTGTTTGCCCTGTCGGGACAGACGCAGGGCAATCTGCCCGCCCTCCGGCGAATATTTCAGTGCGTTGTCCAGAAGGATGGACACCAGCTGCACCAGGCTTTTCTCCTCGCCCACCAGGGTGAGCATAGGCTGAACATCCACGGACAGCGTCTTGTTCTGGCGCTTGGCCACCGCCTGGAACGCCTGGGCGGCCTCGGCCACCAGTTCGGAGAAGGGCAGCGGCAGAAACTGCTGCCGTCCCTGCTCCTCCTCCATGCGGGACAGGTAGATTAGATCATTGGTAAGGGTGGATAAACGCTTAATTTGGGTTTGAATGTCCACGATCCACTCATTCTCCTCCCCCGTCTCCAGCGCCAGGACCTCCGTGTCCGCCTGGATGATGGCAATGGGGGTTTTGATCTCATGGCCGGCGTCCGTGATGAAGCGTTTTTGCTTTTCATGTCCCTCGATCACCGGCTTAATGATCCGCCGGGACAGCAGCAGAAGCAGCAGAAGCACCGCCAGCAGCCCCGACGCCGCCACCCAGAGACTGGTCATCAACGTGCTGTGAAAGGTAAACAGGTGGGCGCCGTAGTCCAGGAAAATCACCCGCGTGTTCTCCCCCTCCCGCGCCTCCAAATACCGGTAGTCCTGCCAAAATCCCCGTGGACTGTCCTGGGCCCAGACGGCCTGGGCATAGCTGGCCGCGGTCTCCTCATCCACCGCGGCGATCTTTCCGGTGTCCGTGGCCAAAACTGTTCCCTGCCGGTCCAGGAGCACGGAAAAATATCGGGTCTCATAGCCCAGCTCCACGGACCGGTGCCGGGGGCCCAGTTCCTCCCAGTCGAAGTCCGCTTTGATCTCTGGAAACTTGCCCTGGTTGTCCGCCAGCAGGTCCAGGATGCGGTCCGCGTCAGAGACAATTCCCCGATAGTTGGTCAGGAGAATTACCCCTAAAATCACCGTCAGCACCGCCAGCAAAGAGAGCATGGCCGCCGCCACCAGCTTGGTCCGGAGTTTCCGGATCATATGGCCTCCTCCAGGTAATACCCCGCGTTCCGCCGGGCCTTGATCTGAATGTTCCCATGCAGCGCGGCGAGCTTTTTTCGCAGATAGGAGATGTAGACCCAGACCACGTTGATCTCCGCCTCATTGTCATACCCCCAGATTTTCTCCAAAAACCGCTCGGTGGAGATGAGGTTCCGGGGGTTGCACATCAGCAGCTCCAGCATCTGAAATTCCTTGTTGGCCAGCCGAAGCCGGCCGGTGGGAGAGGAGAGCTCAAAGGTGGCCCGGTCCAGGGTGATGTTTCCCACCTGAAGCCGGGAGGTGGCCTGTACCGTCTGTTCCCGGGTCATGGCCCGGATGCGTGCCAGCAGCTCCTGGCTGGCAAAGGGCTTGGTCAAATAATCGTTGGCGCCGCTGTCCAGCCCCAGCACTTTGTCGTCCACTTCGGACTTGGCGGTGAGCAGGAGCACCGGCAGCCGGTTCCCCTGCCGGCGCAGCTGACACAGCACATCGATCCCGTCCCGCTTTGGCATCATGATGTCCAGAATGGCCCCGTCATAGTTGCCGGACCCCAGATAGGCCATCGCCTCCTCCCCGTCGTAAACCGCGTCCACCTCATAGTTGTTTTTTCGCAGCAGCACCGTGAGAGCCCGGGCCAGGGACCGCTCATCCTCCGCCAGCAGCAGCCGCATACCACCGCCTCCTTTTTCCTTTCCCCGGGCCTTCCCCCGGAGCAGCCTCAGAATACCAGGGCTTCTTTAACTGAACTTAAAAACCCTGTGAACAATCTGTATCCATGGGAAGCCTTGTCTTTCCCTGCCCCATATTGTATAATCGGGAAGCACGGCCGCTGTCAGCCGCCAGCTTTTTCCGGATGGAGGCGAATCACCATGTCAGACCAATCCACCCCTGTCACCCGGCTCCCCCTGCGGAAGGGCGCCTCCCTGCGCTGGCTCCCTTTCCTGTTTATCTTTCTGCAAAGTGTACTGTATGGGCTGGGGGACCCCATTTCCAAGTCCGCCTATGAGGTTCTCCCCGTCTATTCCCTGCTGACCGCCCGCTACGGCATTGCCCTGGCCTTTCTGCTGCTGGTGTTCGGCCGGCGAATCTGGCGGGGACTGAAGGTCTGCTCCCCCCGGGACTGGCTGCTTCCCAGCCTCTGCATGGGGGGCGCCTATGTGGCCAACAACATCGCCCTGGAGCTCACCGCCGCCACCTCCGTGGCCTTTCTGCGCTCCCTGTCCACGGTGATGACCCCACTTTTGGTCCTGGCTTTCTACCGCCGCAAGTTTGGAAAAAAACACATTCCGGTTCAGCTGCTGGTCCTTGTGGGGCTCTACCTGCTCTGCGGCCTGGGCGGGCTGTCCGGGTTTGGTCTGGGAGAAGTCTTTTCCCTCCTCTCCGCTCTTCTGCTGGCCGGGGCCCTGATTTTTGGCGAGCACGCCCTGGACCGGGTGGACCCCGTCACCCTCACCACCCTCCAGACCGCCGCCTCAGCCCTCATGGCCCTGCTGTGCGCCCTGGCCTTTGACCAGGGAATTCACCTGGGCGCGGCCACCCCCTCGGTTTGGATGAGCATCCTCTACCTGGCCCTCTTCTGCACTGTGGTCGGCTATCTGCTCCAAAACGCGGCGCTGGGGGTGCTCTCCTCCCGCACCGTGGCCCTGCTCCAGTGTTTCTGCCCTGTGATGACGGCCATGTTCTCCCGTCTTCTTCTGGGGGAGCAGCTCTCCACCCCAGGGATTCTCGGCGCGGTCATCATTCTGCTGTGCGTGGCGGCGGAGACGATGATGAAGGACGACAAGCCCCTTTCCTGAACTCAAAAAAGCCCTTGCGCCTTTCTCCGGCGTTCCATAGGGACAATTTATGAACCTACCCATATAACTTAATATTTGTTTCTGTGGAGGGAGGCTGTGTTTCGGCACAGCCTCCCTTTTCTGCTCATGCAACCTCGTTCGGGATTTCTTCTGACACAGAATCCGCCATACTCTGAGGCAGTTCGTCCACCAGCCCGATGTCACGGTAGTAGATGCGTACCTCCTGCGGTGCTGTGCGGGAGTATTTCTCCACACGCTCACCGACTTCCACTCGCTTGATGAAGATGCGCAGGATCTCAGCGGTCAGCTCCGGGATCTCACTGTACCGCTTGGCATTCTCAATGAACCGGGCAATATTGGAGCTGGAGTCTTTCAGTTCCTGGAGCCTTACTTCCATGGCAGGGAGCTGTTCCTGGGTCTCTTTCTGCTCGGCGGTGTACTCCTGAGAGAGGATACGATACTGCTCGTCCGGGATGCGGCCAAGGACGCTGTCCTCGTAGAGCCGTTTGAAGAGTTTTGTCAACTCGGTCTGGCGCTTCTGCATGGTGTCGATTTTCTTCTGGAGCACTGCGATCTCCTGCTGTGCCTCCTTACCCTGCTTCTTGCGGATATGCTCTGCAAACCGCAGCTCATTCTGACGAGCGAAGTGTGTGACACGGCGAATATCATCCAACAGGATAGCGTTAAGCTCTTGTTCCCGGATATAATGAGCGGAGCACACATCTTTGCCTTTCTTTTTGTAGGTGGAGCACATGAAGTTGTTTTTCACCGCATCCATGGTGTGCGCCCGGTGCAGTACCATGGTACCTCCACAGTCCAGGCAGTAGACCAATCCAGAGAAGATATTCTGCTCGGCCATGTTGGCTCTGCGCCGTTTGTGCTTGCGGATATCCTGTACGATCTCCCAGGTCTGTTGCGTAACGAGCGCCTCGTGCGTATTCTCAAAGCGGAGCTGCTCAGATTCTGGACGCTCAATGCGCTTCTTGTTCTTGAAGGACAGGGTGGTGGATTTCAGGTTGATGGTGTGGCCCAGATAGGTCTCATCCTCCAGAATGCCTGCGACGGTGTTGGTGGACCAGCTGTACGGCCGAGTGATATCCACTCCGGTCAGCTCCACCCCATGCTTCTGGTAATAGGAATACCCAGGCGTGAGGATTTTGTCTTTCTTGAGCTGCTTTGCGATCTGGGCAGGACCCTTTCCGGACACACATAGGTCAAAGATATAACGCACCACCGGAGCAGTCTCAGGATCAGGCACCATGTGCCGTTTGGGATCTGCCGGGTCCTTCATATACCCATAGCGAGGGCGAGAGGAAACCCGGGCGCCAGTCTCCGCCTTGATCCGAACCACAGAGCGTCCCTTCTTGCTGCAGTCCTTGGCATAGAATTCGTTCATCAAATTCCGGAAGGGCGTAAAGTCGTTGGTGGACTCGTACAGGCTGTCCACGCCGTCGTTGACGGCGATGAAGCGCACACCATAGCTTGGGAAGATGAGTTCCGTGTACTGCCCCACCTGAAGGTACTCACGACCCAGTCTGGACATATCCTTGACGATGAGCGTTTCCACCTGACCGTTTTCCATCAGCTCCATGACCTGCTGCCAGCCTGGGCGGTTGAAGTTCGTCCCCGAGTAGCCATCATCGTATAGGAAAAGCGTATTGGTGAAGCCTTTCTCAGCTGAGTACTTCTCCAAGAGAAGCTTTTGATTCTGAATGCTGTTAGAGTCATCCGTCTTATTTGTTTTCTGCGTATCCTCCTGACTCAGTCGACCATAGAGGACGGTATATTTTTCATTGCTTGCCATTGCTACTCCTTTCTGGGCAAGCCGATACGGTAACAACAAACATACCGCATCTCCTGCCTAAAGTCTATCCTCAAATCGAATCTTTTCCTAAATCACTGTCGATGATTTGGAGCATCTGTTCCGTCGGTGTTTTTGCTTTCTCGGCAGTTGAGAAGATGGAGCGAACAAAGAATTTTCGTCCGCCCACAATCATCTCCCGGCGCAGCTCCATACCATGTTCCGTTTCGTGATAGAATGTATCCCGGTAGATCGGCGTGATCGTGTTTTCTCCCCGGAGACCGATTGCTCGCTCCGGCATATAACCGCCCAGGATACCCGTCTCCATATACACTTCAAATTCACTTTTCATAGCGTTCCTTTCCCCCGAAACCAATTCGGGCAACAAAATAGCAGACCGTCACATGGTCTGCTGCCAAGTTTGTTCTTCTTCGTGGTCGTCCTCGGCGTGGCCTTGGGCGATTTTCTTTTGCTGCTTCTTACGGAGTGTTTTCCTGTCTGTGTGCGGATGCATGGTGGTGCCATCCATCACGGGAGCAACAGACTGAGACTGCTCCAGACGGTATCCAAGCCCCACCACAGCAGAAGCAACGCTGCTATCCCCATCAGCAGGACCGCCCATGTGGGACCATCCAGGTGCGGCAGCCGCAGTCTGGGCAGCCTGATGCCGGGCAGAGAAAAACGCTTCTCGTTCCGCTTCCCAGCCTGTTCGTTCATCTGCTCCAGATGCTTCACCGCTTGCAGCAGCTCCTCCATCTGCGTCCGGGTCGGGAGCTGCGCCAGCAGTTCGCTGGCTTTCTTGAGATAGGCGGTCTGTCTCTCCGCGTGGTACCCCAGCGCCCAGAGGTCGCTCAGCAGATCCTCCCACTCCGCTTTCGCGGGATGCACTTCGGGAGGCGGCGTCTGCTCCTGTACCGGAGTTTGTGGTGTGGGCTGTACCATCCGCACGGGACGGTTCTTCTCCAACAGCTCGTCCATGGATAATTTCTGCTCTGATCCTGAATTCATATTCCATCTTCTCCTTCAGATATTTGTCCCCGAACAGCAGGCGGTCACGGCACTGCCAGCCGCTGGGCGTGGTGTAGGTGATGTTCCGCCGGGATTCTTCCCAGCGGACCTTGCAGCCCTCGCTCTCCATCAGCGCAATGAACTCCTCACGGCTGGAGGCGTGGCTCATACAGTCGTTGATGAGATTCATGAGCTGCAGCTTCTTACTCTGGCCACGGGCCGCGGTGTGATACTCACCGATCGTCATGGTCTTGGTTTTCCGCCTCCTGTCCTTGGGCTGGAACACAGGAAGAGAAAATTCCATGCAGACCTGGTCGTTGCGCTGCCGCAGTTCCTGGAGCTGCTCCTTTGCGATGTGCAGTTTCTTTCCGGTATCGAAGTTGACGGAGTTGATGAGGAAGTGCGAATGGATGTGTTCCCGGTCTGTGTGGGTACAGACCAGAACTTCATACCCCTCATAGTGCTCAGCCAACTTCAGTGCCGCCGCATGAGCGGTGACCGGATCGACCGCTTCGCCTTTCGGGAAGCTCTGCACCATGTGGTAGAACAGCACCCCGTCGGTTTTGTGGTGCAATCGTTTGGTGGTCATGAAGTCCGCGTAGACAGATCCCGGCTGACAGTTGATTCCTGTGATCAACTGCTGCCCCTCGAACTCAGTTTTCTTATCCTGCATGGTGTACCGCATCACGGCTCCCATGCATCCGGTGGTCTGGCCCCGCTTGTAGTTGGTGAAGCTGATGATTGCCATTCCTCACCACCGCTTTCGTTCCAGGATCAACCGGACAGCAGCACAGAGTTCAGAAAACGCCTGGCGCACACCGTCCAGATTGATCACCGTGACGCGTCCCATGTGCGCCAGGGTGACGAGTTGATTCAGATTTCTGCCGATGGACTTCAGTTCCTTGAGCACTTCTTTCAGTCCATCAATAACCACCACCTGCTTTCCCAGACAGCAGGCCGTCACATAATCGCTCATGGACATCCCGGATCGTTTCGCTAATTCCTTGATGGCCTTCCGGTCTTCGGATGCCATCCGGGTGCTGAATTTGATATCTTTTTTCATGTCGTTTCCTCCAGTCTTTCGTAAAAATGGGGTGTGGGGCAGCGCCCCGCAAATAAGCGGAAGGAGGGCGGCGGCTGTGCCGACGACCAGACAAACGCGATGCTGGCCACCTCCAAGGAGGTGATTCTCCCGCGCCGGACACCCACGCTCCTCCTTCGGCCACAAACGGCCCAACACGGCGTTTTTCTTGCTCTGCGGGGGTTTACTCGCCATACTCGGAAATCGCCTGCAAATCGCCGCACAGCGCCCCGGCAGGGTCAACAGGGTCGACCGCCGGGACACCCTGGGTATCGTCACTTTCGGCACGACGCAGTTCAATGAGCCGCTTTCCGTTGCTGCGGCGCACCACAGCGGAAATGCCGATTTTGCTTAGTGCGTCAAGGTTTTGCAGGATCTGTCGGGACACCTTCTTGAGCGAGATACGCTCCATACCCACAGGGTCGATCCGTTCAGACAGCTCTGTGGGAGTGCCGATAAATTCGGTTCGGTCACGCATCAGTTCAGAGAGAAGATAAACGATGCGGTCGCCCAGCAGCTCCGGCTGTGTCCGGCTGTCCGACACCAGCTCCCACACATTTTCATCGTTGCGCTCCATCGTCAGCTCCCGGTATTCAATGTCGCGGCCGATGCAGGAGAGTTTGGCTCTGCCGCTGCCCCGCCATTCCTCCACCAGCGTGGAGCTGGAATCCACCGCACCGCTGATGGCAGTCGTACCGGAAATGCGATTGAACACATCGTCGGCGGTTTCTTTTCGCAGATGGTGGATCAGCAGGATAGCGATGCCGTGGGCATCCGCAATCCGTTTCGGAGCGGAGAGGTCGCGGTAGTCGTTGGCGTAGGTTGCGTCGCGAGCCGGACGGACCATTTGCAGGGTGTCGATGATGACCAGTACGGTGTCGGGGTGGGCGGTGAGGAACACTTCTACCTGCTCCTCCAGCCCCTGGCCGATGAGGGCGCACTCCGTGCAGAAGTGGACGTTGTCCGGCGCGTCCTCGGTGATCTCGAAGAGCCGGTTCTGGATGCGGAGGACGGAATCCTCCAGACAGAGATAGAGGGTGGTGCCCTGCTTGGTGGTCATGTTCCAGACCGGTTCTCCTTTGGCCACCGTCACCGCCAGCCACAGAGCAAGCCAAGACTTGCCCACCTTTGGTGAGCCAGCCAGGATGTGCAGTCCCTGCGTGAGCAGGGTGTCCACCACAAAATTGGGCGGACGCAGAGGCTGGCTCATCAGGGCTGCTCCATCCACCGTGCGAAGCGGCGGGATGTTTTTGTTCATGAATCATTCCTCCTTTGTTCTGAGTATGAAAAAAGCGCCCACCGCAGTGAGCGCCTTTCCCGAAAGGAGTTTTTCCTTTCACTTGATTATTGGGGGTATTTTGATAAAATGAGAATATCACAAGACAGGCAGAAAACAGATATAGGACAGAGGAGGTGGCCCTATGCCACTGGGGATCAGGCAGAACAACAATTTCCTGCACCTGACAATGGATGGCTGGCAGGATCAGATCTTTTTCAACGAGACCGTCTACCCGGCCGGCCACTTTGCCGCCGAACTGTTGAATGTTCCCGAGGAGACTATGCGGGAACTGATCACCCACGGCGGTGCCATCAGCCATCGTGTGGAGGCCCTGACCAAGGCTGGGCGGGGCGAATTTATCAAACTGCTGGACGGGACCCGCACCTCTCTGGAAAAGCTGCTGGATGCCCTGTGGCACTGTCCGCCGTACAGCCTGATGGACAAAGGGCAGGAGCAGCATACCTTGGAGGTGATATTTTCCCCGGCATCCCACAACGATCTGCTGAAGCCGGATTCGCCCGCTCGGGAATTTTTCTTCCGCTATCTGGTGGCTGCTTTCAGTATCCCCCTGGGTATCCAGCACTTCACTGTGGCGGCACGATATTTTGAGGAGGGCTATCTGCGGCGGCTGAAGAAACGGACGGAGACCTTCTTTGCCATGGCCGCCCACGACTGCTTCAACAGCGAATGGTTCTGGAATATGATGCGTGATTTGCTGGTACCGGATATTGAGCCATTCACCATCACACCGGAGCTGAGATCCTCCTATGTCTTTGCCCGGCACCCGAAACAGGAAAAGGAAACCGTATTTGTGAACCGGTATTTCTTTGATCATGCCATCAGCTTCTACATCTTTGACCTGATGAACGGACTGCAGCACGGCCATGCGCCCAGCCGGTGCTGTGGCTGCGGGACATACTTTCTCACCACCAACGGCCATATGCCGAAATACTGCGACGGCATTGCTCCCCAGGACCCCCGCATGACCTGCCGGCAGTACGGCGCCATGATGCGGCAGAAGGAGCAAAACAAACAGCACCCTGTCTACCGCCTGTTCACCACCCGCACCAACACCATCCGCAAGCACCACCAGAGAGGAAAAATCTCCGACGAGCTGCGCAAGGAAGCGCTGTATGTAGCGGAGAGCCTGCGGGATAAGGCGCTCATGGATAACGACTATGCCGCCAGCGACTATGCACACGACATGGAGCAGGAAGCGATCTATGCCCAGGCGAGAGCGCGCCTTGCCCGGGAGGGTCGGTCATGAGTATGTACCGCTGTGACACTCCCTGCCCCAGCAACGAGGAGCTTGCCCTGCGGATACAGAATGGCGATCCGCAGGCCGCCCCGCTCCTGCTTTCCCAGAACGAGGGATACCTGACCATGCTGGCCGCAAGCTACTGCGAGCAGTTTTCTCAGGACTTTCTGGTGGATGACCTCAAGCAGGAGGGAGCACTGGCGCTGCTGGACGCGGCGCGGCGGTTTGACCCATCCGCGGGGACCAAGCTACTGACCTATGCGACCTCCGCTATCGAGACGGCCATGCGGGACTGCGCCGCCCAGGGGTCTTTCTCTCTGTCGCTCCCGCTGGACCGTTACCGCCAGCTGCGCCAGGTGGCGTTTCTCTATGCCACGCATGAGCGAGATGTCGAAACGGATCTACTGTCGGCCATCCAAGAGAAGCTGACTGTTTCCGCCAAAGTCGCCAGGTGTCTGCTGGAAGAATACCGCACTGTGTTTCATATCGAGTCTCTGGGCGAGGGCGTCTTTGACCTGGGATATGGCGGCGACCCGGCCAGGGCCTACGACCGCTCCATACGCCGGACGCTGCTCCTCCAGCGCATGGAGGAGGTGCTGAGCCCCAGAGAGCTGAATTTGGTACGCTGTTATCTGGGAATTGGCCAACCCAACGAGCAGGGTATGACCTTTCAGGAACTGGCCATCCGGCTCAACTATAACGGCCCCAGCGGCGCGGAGAAGGCGTACAGAAGCGCCATCCGGAAACTGAAAAAGCAGTTGAACGGCGGCGCGTATGGACAGTGGCTCTCCATTCAGAAAACCATTCACAGAGCCAAAGTGGAGGCGGAGAGTGATTCTGGTTACTATGTGCCGCCGCAGACCACCTGGCTGGACGAAAATGAGCTGACGGAGCGGTTTCTCTGTGAAGTTGTTTCGCTGATCCACGTCCATGAGATCTTCAGTGACGCATTGGAGCAGAATGCAGAATAAGCAGTGCGGGTGCTTCCTTGTCTGGTTTGTTCTGGGGCCGCTCAGTTCAGCGCCGCATAGGGTCAGACAGGCTGTAAATGCTTTGTGGCTCCATGCTATATCTACCTTTCCAGACACAGAAAGAGCGCCCGATCTCTTCGCCGTACAGCGAGAGATCGAGCACTCTTTTCCATACAGATTCAGCTATATGGAGAGTTTCCACGTCAGCTTCTCCAGACGCTCAATAAACTGCCGATGAAAGTTTTGATTTTCCATTCGCATTCTGCCATGGCCAAAGGGATATAGAATTTGGCGTATAATAAATCTCGGTCTTGCCTCATGTGTCTCGACTCCTTATAGCAAGGCACAATGGTACGTCAGAGGAAAATGGCTATAAAACTTGACATCCGAATGATTTAGAGGTTCAATCTTATCACAGCTTCAAATTATTTAAATCAAAGCGCTGTGCATAGGAAGTGAGGATATCGTTAGTAAATGTATCAAAGGATAGTGCTTCCAGAGGTAAAGAAAAGCTCTTTGGCAGTAGCCCTGCTTCAATCAACTGGGATGTTGATCTGTATAGGACGGGACGCTCATATTTAAAGTCCACAATTAACAGTGTACAGCGCTCATATTTGTAGAGTTCATCATTTGAGTCTGTACGGCCATTGATAGCGGAGAAAAAGCTGATATACTTAGCAACATTTGTTTGATGAGACTTAAATGTAATTCTTCTTTCATTCATTGTGGCTTCGTCATACTCGTAAACCGGGATCAAATACACCTCCCCCAAAACAGCATCCTTATACATCATGTGGAGATTAAGTGCTTCGGCAAAAGTTCGTTCAAAGAGGGTATCCGTATTTTTTGCGATGCTACTCATTTGGCTTCGGACATTTATAATCAGTGTGTTTCTTGTGTACTCCTCACCGTAAATGTCAGTTACATTTTCATTTGCCAAAGGCCCCCAGGAAATACGTCTCTTAGCTTGAGTTATGTTTTTGGGTGCTACACAAACATCCTGATCTTTCTGCTTTAGGAAACCAGCAATTTTCATCTCCGGTTTAGTCTCCCCTAAATGAGGATATATCTGGGAAGGAGCAATTCCATTCTGAATCAATTCATACTTTACCGCATCATGAATTAGATTAATCAATGCAGAAGACCTGATAATGGACTCTTTCCCTTTTACCCCTCCGGCAAGAATTGCCGCTTCAAGCTCTGTTTTGAATCGGAACAACTGCTCGTCAATGTATGCCATAGTATCCCTCTTTTCGTCCAGATTACCAATAGTTTAGCATACCGCAGCAGTTTCTACAACCTTTGCAAAATTCCATGAAATCAGATATACTTTATTATGGTGATCAAATGACAGCTGAAATTATATTGAAATATATCCCTTCCAAATACTCAAATCTACAAATCGAGGCAAGTTTGATTTTGACTTTCCTTCACCAAAATCAACTTGACTGCATAAATCATTCGAAGTTTTTGACTGATATTTTATGTTATGCAGTGCCTGAAGTTTGCGAAATCATCACTCGCGTCTCAGACGCTAAGCTTTCGCTCAAACTTCTTGAAAATGTATTTGAAGCTTTAGTAGATGATTGCGAAAAACGAGAAAATGGCGTCGTTTTCACACCATGCTATATCGTAGAATATATTCTAAACAATACTCTGAATGAGGAATTGTCAGACGATAGTATAATCATCGATCCGGCTTGCGGAAGTGGGGCTTTTCTCGTACTTGCTGCAGAAAAATTATCTCTAAAATTAAATAAATCTGTTACTGAAACTATTTCTCAAAATATTTTTGGCATTGATCTTAGCGAAGATAATGTAAGACGCACGAAAGTGCTTTTAACTCTTCTTACCCTCTCCAATGGCGAATGCGCTGATTCGTTGTCTTTTAATATTAAAGCAGCCGACAGTTTGAAAGAAGATTGGTGCGAGTTGTTCGGCAAACAAACTTTTCACTTTATAATTGGCAATCCGCCATATGTCAATACTCACGATATGAGTAAAGACACTATTTCCCTCTTAAAAAAGAATTATAAAACAACTCAAAAAGGTACATTTAATATATTTTATGCTTTCATTGAGCAGAGTATGAAATTTTTATCCAAGAGCGGGATGTTGGGTTTTATCATTCCCAATAACTATCTAACCATTACAGCGGCTGAAGATCTTCGCAAATATTTAGTAGAAAATAAATATCTTTCAAAGATAATTGATTTTGGCGAAAATATGATTTTTGCTCCAGTGAGAACATACAATTCGTTACTATTTCTTAAAGCTTGCGGTTCTGAGAGTCTGACATATGCCACCATAAAAAAAAGTTCTGATGTAAAAAGTGCGCTAAGCAAGGCGGAATTTCTCTGCATGGCGATTGATGATCTGGATTCTTCTGGCTGGAAGTTACTTGACGAAAACGAAAGGGCAAACATCAAAAAAATCGAACAATCCGGCTCTCCCATTAAGCCACATATTCGTGTTGGTATTGCAACTTTGAGAGATAATGTATATCTTGTAGACGGTTTCGATCAAAAGGAAGGGATGTACTATAAGCTTTTTGAAGAGACCAGATACTTAATTGAACCGGAAATTACCCGCAGTATTTATAAAATCTCAAATATTAAGGCCGAAAGCTCTTTGGCTGATGCGAAGCAGGCTATCATTTTTCCATATAGCGAAGTAGAGCAATATTCGCTTGTTGATACCCCAAATAAAAACTATCAAATTATTCCAGAGCATATTATGGCGCATCGTTATCCTCAATGTTACCAATACCTGTGCCGGTGCCGCACGATTTTGGATGCAAGAGACAAAGGAAAGGGGAACGCGGTGGCATGGTATGCATATGGTAGAAGTCAGGGATTAGGAAACAACGGTAGGAAATTGCTTTTCCCAACCTTTAGTCTACATCCAAAATTCATGCTTGAAGATAGTAGGCAAACATTATTTTGCAATGGTTATGCAATTTTAGAATCCCCACAGTTTGATTTGGAAATTTTGCAAAAAATTCTGAATTCAGTGGTTATGGATTACTATGTTTCAAAAACGAGTTATGCCATTGAGGGCAACTATAAGTGCTATCAGAAAAAATACATCCAGCGTTTTTCTGTTCCCAAATTTACAGACGATGAGTTGACATATCTTAAAAATGAGCCCGATATGGGCTCTATTAACCAATTCTTAATCGAGAAATATGGTCTAAGTGATTTTAGGATTTAGGTGATTGCCTACTTTTTTGCAAAGCAAAACATTTCACTAAGGTGACATCCCTTTAGATTCAGGTACCTCAAAGTGCGTGAGTTGCTCCCGCACCCGTAGGCAAATAATCGGTTTTATAATGCAATTTGCCTCCAATATTGACTAACGAGGGAGATTTTCTTCACAAATGTAACAGCCGCAAGTCATCAAAAGCGATGTCTTGCGGCTGTTGTATTTGTTCCGTACCGGTAGTGCCCTGGGGGTTCAGTTCGTTTCCCTATAAGATGGAGCCCTTCAGCGCAAGGGCTTTTTTCTGTCCTTAATAGCGGACCTCCTCCAGGCACAGGCCGCAGGCCGGTACGGTCTCTCCCGCCCGGCGTCGGTCCTGGGAGGCCAGAATGTCCGCCATATCCTCGGGCCGCAGATGTCCCCGGCCCACCTCCAGCAGGGTTCCCACCAGGATTCGCACCATGTGGTAAAGAAAGCCGTCCCCACTCAGGGTAAAGCGAAGCTCCGGCCCCAAGGCTTGAATGGTGATGGACTCCACCCGGCGCACCGTGGACTTCTTGAATTTCTTCAGAGAGCAGAAGGCCCGGTAGTCGTGGGTGCCGCAGAGGTCCTCCGCAGCCTGAACCATAGCCGCCAGGTCCAGAGGTTCGTGCAGGTGATACAAATAGTTGCGCTCAAAGACATTGGGCAGATCGCTGTTCCATATCCGGTAGACATAGGTTTTCCCAGTGCAGGACAGGCGGGCATGGAACCGGGGCTCCGCCCGCTCCAGCCGGATAGCGCCAATGTCCGCCGGCAGATAGCGGCGCAGGCCGGCCAAGATCTCTTCTGTGGTCTTTTGGGTTTTGGCCCGGAAAGAGACCACCTGCATTTTTGCGTGGGTCCCCGCGTCGGTTCGTCCGGAACCGGCTACCTCAACCGGCTGATCCAGCAGGCGGGACAGAAGAGCCTCCAGCTTTCCCTGAATGGTCTGTTCGGTATTTCCCTGCTTCTGCCACCCTTTCCAGCGGGTCCCGTCATAGCAGAGGGTCAAGCGGTAATTCGGCACAGTCCTCTCCCCTTTTCTCCCAGGCCCCCTGCCCATGCTGGACGCCGCCAGGGTTCCCGGTTCTCTTTGGCTTTTCCCGTTCTATTTTAGCGGATTCCAGTTCTTCTGAAAAGGGGGATTCTCCTTCTTTTTCCCAGATTCCCCAGGGTTCCTGTCGAAAAGCGCAAAAATTCTCTCCGTTTCCCTGCTTTCCCTCGGCGCCCTACGCTGCGGCTGCACAGGTCAGGTCTCGTAACGGCTCCAGTCCGGCGCCTCAGTCAGTTCCGTCCACTGCTCAGAAATTTCCCCTTTCTCCTTCCACGTATGGCTGTTGGTGGCCTCCTGCACCGCCAGATAGTACCAGGCCCCTGGGTCCTGGTTGTCCGGCCACTGAAGCATGCCGGGCAGCAAGTCCTCCTTGGCGGCGGGAAGACGGTTCAGCACCCGATTGATCATGGTCATCGCCTCGGCCCGGGTAATGGATTGGTCCGGACGAAATGTTCCGTCCTCATACCCCTGAATCCATCCCAGACTGGCCGCCTTTCCAATCTCCTCCCGGGCCCAGTGCCCTGCAAGGTCCGTAAACTCGCTGCATCCGTCGGACACTCCAGTGTCAAACCGGGCACAGATGGCCGCAAACTCCGCCCGGGTAATGGGGGCATTGGGCGCGAAGCGTTCCTCCGTCCGCCCCTTGAGAATACCCAGAGCCGACATGGTAGACACCGGCTGCTGAAACCAGCTGCCGTCCTGTACATCGGTAAACCCATTGACCCGGGTCAGGTTTCCGTCCCGAATTTCCTGCTTCAGCAGCCGGAAGAAAATGGTGGCCACCTCTGCCCGGGTAATGGAGCCCCCCGGCTTCACCTGACCGTCCGGGTATCCGATCACATAGGCAAAGTGATCTGCTCCGTTGAGCATATCCGGCACCGATGTGGCCTGCCAGCCGGCGTACACCGTCCGGTCCGAAGTCATTGTCACCTCTGTAAGCCGCTTACTCAATGTTTCCTCCCCATACCAGCCGGTGAAGGTATACCCCTCCCGTGTCGGTACTTTTTCCAGCAGGACCTTCGTCCCGCCGGGGTACTGTTCCGGCGGGTAGGAGGTTCCTCCCCGGGAATCATAGCGGAGGGTATACCGGGTCTCTCCCCCGCCACCTCCACCGCCTCCACCGTCTTGGATTCCCCGGCGCAGCTGGGGCGAGGCCACCTGATTTTGTACCTTCTCCGTCCCCTGCTCCCTCAGGACGCTCTCTCCCTGGTTGGTGGCAAAAGTCCCCGCCGGATATGTGCCATCCTGTCCAGGGGCAAGGGTCAGATGGAGGGTCATCGTATAGGTCTCATAGGGCTCTGTCCCCGACAGGTCCCAGGTGACGGTGCGTCCGTCTTCTGCCAGCGTCGCCGTGCCGCCAGTCACTTGAATCGCCGCCTGCTGGATGGTCTGAAAATCCTCTCCCACCACATCCGTCAGCGTAAAGGTACGGAAAGCATCATAGATGGTACGGTTCACCGCCCGACTGAACCCGTCCGTATCCTCAGCCAGATAAAATTCCGTGCAGGCCTGGTCCATATAGGTCTTCTCCTGCTCTGTCGGTTCCCGTTTATAGAGCACCCCAATGGTCGAAACCCCAAGGGCTTGTATCGCCTGCGCCGCTGCGGGGATTCCCTCTGTGTCCTCATTGGCCTCCCCATCGGAAAGAAAGACCACCGAGACCGAACGCCCCAGGCTTTGGGCCATGCGGAGATAGTCCACCGCCTTTTCCAATCCTGCAGTGTAATTGGTCCTCCCCTCACAGCTTAGGCCTCGGATCACTTCCCCGGCATGCGCCGCGTTGGCCTCCTGAAAAAAGCCCGCAGAAGCTGCGTTCACCCCGCTGCCAAAAGACAGTACCGCCACCCGGCTGTCCACCTCCTGGGAGGTCAGCAGCGTTTCGGTCACATCCGCCACTTTGGAGAGCATCTCATACATCTTGTTCAGGGCCGCGCCCTGTCCGTTGACCTGCTCCATGGAGGTGCTGGTGTCCAGGACAAACACGAAATCTCTCTGCCGGTCCGGCGCATAGGCCGCCTGAATCTCCACTTGGGCTGTCGTCCTGTCTTCGTCGGTCCATTTGGCCGCCTTGGTCAGCTGTGTGGAGGCCGCGCCCAGTCCGTTCTTCTCACCCAGGTGACTGTCCTCCCATGCGTTGTCGGTGGGCCGCAACGTCGGATACCCGCCGTCTTGGTTGAGGCGGAACTTACCGTCCATTGCTCGCTCCACCAAGTCCCATACCGCGTCGTCCTTGAGAAATACATTGCTGTATTCCAGCTTTTTCAGGATACCCGCCTCGGCCCCCTGACAGATTGCACTCCAATCCGTCACCCCTGTGACGTTTTCGAAGGCACCCACCTCTATGGCGGTCACCCGGCTCAGGTCCAATGCTCCTTTCAACCCGGTGTCTCGAAACGCCTCTCCTGCAATTTCTCCTGTCACCTTGGAAAAGTCAAAGGTCTCCAGCTGCGTACAGTAGGCAAATGCCTTTTCCCGGATTTTCGTTACCTGGCACCCTTCCCCCAAGATCACCTGCTTTAGCCCTGGTTTTGAAGTTGCACTGGCATGAAACATATTTTTAGCAAATGTGATCTCCCCGGTAAATCCACTGAAATCCAGGGTTTCCACTTGCTTCCCGTTGCGAAAGGGTGCTGCCTGCACATAGCGATAGCTGGGATGCTGAAAATCAATCTGTCCCGTCCCGGTAAACACAGCGCTGCGCAGAGCGGGGATTCCCAAGGCACCTCCTCCAAAGATGAGATAGGCTCCCTCCTTCAGGTGGAAGGTGAGCTCCTCCAAGGCCGCACTGCTTCCAAATACATCGCTTGCATTGAAAGAATAATCGCCAAATTGAACCGTTCCCCCAATGGTAACGCTCGCCTTGGAAAAAGCGGTTCCTTCTTTATTTTTTACGCCGCTGAACGCACAGCTCCCCACAGAAATGGCCGGGTACTGTGCCTCCACATCCACCTGGTCCTCTATCCGCAGCGTCAGCGTCTCCCCCTCCAACGGCAAAACCGCATTGGAAAACCCATAGCTTCCAATGGTATGCAGTTGGTCCATTGGAAACTCGGTTAGTACAGCATTGTGAAAAGCATAGCTTCCAATGGCAAGGGATGTACGCTCTGACTGCACCGTTAGATTTTTCTGTCCCTTAAAAGAATACTTGCCAAATCGGAACGCCCCCGATCCCTTCAGGGTAACGTTGGTTACACCCGCGGGAAATACCGAGCTGTAACCATCTGCAATCCCTGTAACGCCGGCGCCAATCTCCACAGAAGTGAGTGTCTTTTTCTGTTCCGCTGTCACATTGGCATTCAAAGCCTGACTGGTGATCTCACCATCGCCTTGGATGGTCAAGGTTGTTCCATCGTTACTTACGATATACTGAACCTCCCCGTCTTCCCCTGCTGCCAGCGCCGTCAGCGGAACCGTAGTTCCCAAAAGGCAGAACACCAGCGCCATTGCCAACCATCGTTTTCTCTTCAATCTTACTTCCTCCTTCTTTCTGAATGGGGTTTCCTCACTGTCTGTTTCATTTGCTCCTTTCCGCTTTCAAAAGGTACACCTTTTGAAAGTCCTCTATTTTCTTTGCAAATGCCACAGTTTTTCGTCAATTCTTCAATAAACGCCGAAAAAAACCTTGCTTTATTTATCTATTGAAGATAAAATGAGAGCAAGAAAATCAGCTATCAAAAGGTGTACCTTTTGATAGCTGATTTTTGCTCTCTCCATTATTTCCTTCTTTCTTCTCCCACCTCCAGCCGGTATTCCCGAAGGCGGCGATAAAAGGTGGACTGCCCCAGGCCCGAGCGGTGGAGAGCCTCTTCAAAGGTAATTTTCTGGGCCTCCCAGGCTCGGACAATCTTACTAAAATTATCCGGCCGGGCGGAAGAAGGACGGCCAAGATGGACACCCCGGGCCTTGGCCGCAGCAATCCCCTGGGCCTGGCGTTTGCGGATACTCTCCCGCTCATTCTGTGCCACAAAGGACAGGATCTGGAGCACGAGATCCGCGATGAAGGTCCCCATGAGGTCCTTGCCGTTGCGGGTATCTAGCAGGGGCATGTCCAACACGCAGATGTCCACCCCGATCTCTTTGGTTAAAACCCGCCACTGGGTCTGGATTTCCTCATAGTTGCGCCCCAGCCGGTCGATGCTCAAAATGTAGAGCAAATCGCCCGGTCGCAGTTTTTTCACCAGCCGCTTGTATTGCGGGCGCTCAAAGTCCTTGCCAGACTGCTTGTCCATATAAATATCCTTTTCCGGTACCGCCACCTGCGCCATAGCCAGCTTCTGCCGGTCCTCATTCTGGTCTGTACTGGAAACACGGATGTACCCATATCGCTTTCCTCTCACGTCTCTCCTCCCTTTCTGTCCGGCGTCGCACGTTCCCCTTCCCAGAATAACAAAAACCAGCTGTCCCCGAACACCGGGAACTGCTGGTTTTTTTCCATTTTTTGTGCTTGCCGGTTCAGGCGGCTCTGCTCCACCACCGCCAAATCCCCTGCAAGACAGACTGCTCCTTTTTCAACCGTTTTCTCTTCCTTCCGACAAAACCGTCCCTTTTTTGGGTTTTCTCTCCATTTTGCCCAAAAGGAGGCTCCGTTTTCCTTGACGAATGGTCATTTTCAAGGTACAATAGCTTTATTATGCCCCCAAAACTGGGGGCTCAAAAAAGGAGGCGTCTCCCTTGCCACCCAAGGTCATTGGCCCCAAGCGGGCCCTCTCCATTGAATTGCTCTTGTTTTTTGCCTACTGTTTCTTCAGTGCCTCCTGGATGGTTGGGTCCATCGTCACAACGGACATGGCCCAGGAATTCGGCGTGTATACCATTCCCTCCTCTGTCAACAACGCCATCTCCGCGGCCAAAATTCTGGGAAACTTTGTCGCCGCCTGGATTCTTCTGAAGCTGGGCCCTAAGCGGACGGTCTCCCTGTCCTGCCTGCTGATCTGCGCGGTGGTTGTGGGGGCGTTTTCCACCTCTTTTCCCGCCTTCATTCTCACGCGGTTTCTGCTGGGATTCGGCGGCGCGATTCTGATGATCTGCATGACCCCCTATGTGGTCTATTGCTTTGAGCCCAAACAGCAGCCCATCTTCATCGGGCTGAACAACGCCGGCCCCAATACCGGCAATCTCATCGCCCTGCTCAGCGTCACCGCCGTCCGGGGGTGGCTGGGGTCCTGGCGCAGCGTCATCCTCTTTTACGGGATCTTCAGCGTGGTTTTTCTGGTTCTCTGGCTCTTTGTGGGTCGGGGATATCCCATTGCGGAAAAGGCCAAAGAGGAGACCCTCTCCTCCACGGTCTACCGCTATCGGGACGGCTTACGAGAGCCCTTTCTCTATAAATTCCTCTTTACCATGACTGGCCGTCTGGTGATGTACACCGTCATGCTGTATCTGTTTCCCCTGCATCCCGACTTCACAGTGGACGCACAGTTTATCTCCCTGATGATTGCCTTGACGGGGATTCCAGGCACGATCCTGGGCATCGTCCTGGCCAAAAAGCTCAAACGGCAGATCACGCTGTTCCGTTTCTCTGGGGTTGCCCAGTCCATTCTCTTTTTCGCCATGATTCTCACCAATTCCGCCGTTCTGGCCACCGTATGCGCCATTTTGCTGGGCTTTGTGATCTTTATTTCCACCCCCTCTCTGTTCACCCTGCCCGCCCGCCTGCCAGGCGCTACCCCGCAAAAGGTCGCCGTGATCCTCACCCTCTACTGGACCGGCGCGTACATTTTACAGATGATTATCTATGCCATTGTGGTCCACCTGGCCAACACCGTCAGCTGGACTGTGGCCATGATGTTCACCGCGCTGTATTCCCTCACCTTTTTGGTGGGCACCTTCCTTCTGCCTGACTTTGACCGGCCAGCCAAACAGCCGCCTGCCGGCACCTCCCCCCAAGATGGAACTGCCCCCTGAGATCAAAAAAACGTCCTCCGAGCGGAAAACCGCTCGGAGGACGTTCTCTTTTTCTATCTCACCGGTCCCTTCCCCCCGACCGATAGGCCAAAGCAATGCAGAGGAGGGTGAGGGCAATGATGGCGGAAAACAGCAGGTAGGCCGGGATATACCCGCCCAGCCGGTCCGCCAACAGGCCCGGGAGACTGGCGAAGAGGAGGGCACCGCCGGCATAGATCACCTGGAGCCGCCGGACCACCACGGGGTATTGCTCCGGCGCGGCCAAATCATTGGACCATACAGAGGGACCCATGGTGGCAATGGGATAGCCCAGCCCCAGGCAGAGGACATTGACCACGCTGAGTGCCGTACTCTGGACAAAGGCCAAACAGCACAGCAGATGCCCAGCCAGCAGAACCCCGCCAAACAGCAGGCAGGACCCCCGCCCGCCGATCCGGTCTGTGGTCTCCCCATAGAGGAGCTTGCCCACGGTAATCATCACCCCCGTGCCGCTGATCATCAGCGCCACCGTGGCCGGTGCAAACCCCTCCGAGGTATACAGCACGGATAGATGGGAAAAGCCCGGATTGGCCACCGCACCCATAAATAAGCTGGCGCAGCCCAGTAAGATCCAGGTTCGTCTCCCCAGCGCCCCCTGGGAGGGAGACACCGCCGTTGCCGGCGCTTCTGGTGGTATCTCCGTCTGCCCGCAGGGACGCAACCCCTTCTCCCTGGGGTCATTCCGCAGGACCAGCAGAACCACCCCCGCACAAACAAGAATGGCCGCCCCTTCCATGCGAAAGGCCGCAGACATGGAAAACCGTTCCACCAAATGGGTGGTGACCGGCGGCAGAACAATGGTCGCAATCCCGCTGCCCGAAGCGCAGATGCTCAGTGCCAGCGCCCGATGCTGGTCAAACCAACGGTTGATGAGGATGGAGACAGGAATCATCGAGCCCAAACCATAGCTGATCCCGGACACTGCCGCCCCCACACAAAAAAGCGGGTAGGTCTCCGCCGCGCTGTACAGCCAAAAGGCAAGCCCCGCACAGCACACGGCAAGCCCGGTCCCCACCCGCAGGGACACCTTTCGATAGTATCCTCCAATCAGGAGCATGGCCACAAAGGCCACCAGGCAGCGAAGGGTCACCAGGGAGGAGGTCTGGGCATGGGTCAGCCCCCGCTCCGCCATGATATAGGGCAGGTAAATGGAGAATCCATTGGATACTGTCCCCATGGTCACAAACAGGAGCAAGGTGCAGGTCACACAAATCACCCAGCCATAGTGGATTTTTCTCATTCCCATCTCCCCCTCCTCAGGCGGTCCCGTTCGCCTACTCCCTCTGGCTGGCTCCTCCTTCCTCCGTGAGCCTCCGTCCAATCTCCTGGATTGCCGCTTCATAAAAGGCCCGATAGTCCCCCGCCCCCGGCTCCCTGAATCCCAGGGACACGCACTTGGCATGGTAGGCCTCCAGCAGGGCGCGTTTGGTCTCAGCGGACTGGCGCTCCGGCTCAAAAAACCACAGGTCCCCGTGGGGGGCCCGCTCCCGCTTCTTCCGGCACAGCAGCCACCACAGGTCCATCTCCGAGGTATCAAAGCCAAATCCCAGGGAATAGACATCTCCCAAAATGAAGTAATCCAGCCAGCTCAGCGCCGGCAGAGACCCATGCCCCGGCCACAGGGGATAACGCTGCTCCGGCGCCCGGTGGGTCAGGTATTCATCACAGCAGAAGAGGAGATTGCCATAGTAGTAATGGCCCAAAATCACCGTATTGGGCACCCTGGCCTCCCCATGGACATGAAACAGGGGAAGATCCCCCTGGGGCCGGGGCAGATTATAATAGGTGTGGAGCATAAACCCCTTCTCCGCCCGAGGAACCGCCGCAGTATGGCGGAGATAGCGCAGAGGATGATCCATAAAGTCAGGGACCAGCGCGCACTCCACCTCATAGGTAAAGTTAGGGGTCAGGATGCAGTCAAAGGGCATCGCCAGCAGACGCCGCAGCTGCTCCCCCAGCCAGGGATGGACCTCGCATTGGGTCAGCTCCCGCTGCAGGTCCTGGAGGGAAACATCCACCTGGTCCCGGCTCAGCAAAACCGCCTGCATGGGAAAGGGCATGGACTTTACCTGGTCGGCGGTAAAGGACGTCCGGTTGATCTTTTCCAGCAGCCCCGCCCAGGAGGCGCCGCCATAGACCCGGTTCATCCCATTGCCCAGCAGCAACACTTTGGGCCGACGCCCCAGGGAAATGGTCAGCCCCGCCTTTTTCTGCTTCTGCTCTGCCATGGAACCTCCTCTTTTATAAAAACAATGAAATCTCAAAAAATCAAGGCTTCTGGTTTTATGATACGCCCGTCCAGGGGAGAATGTCAAGGCAGAGCCCCGATTGCCCCCAGGCGGAAAACATGCTACAATAAAAGAACCAACAAGGAGGGAGACGGCGATGGCAAACAGGAGATCAGGCAAGCTTTGGACCCCAGGACTTTTGAAAAGCCGGGGATGGACCAAGGAACTTATGGCACAGCTTCTTCCCCGTCCCCAATACCGCCGTTTCAACGGTCGCTCCGTCCCCCATTGGCACCGGGACGATGTCCGGGCCGCAGAGGCCACCGCGGCCTTTCAGGCCAAATCCAGGGGGGCCCTGCCCCGGGGCGCCGACCTGCAGGCCGCCGCGGCTGCGGCCCAAGCGGCAGCCGCCCTTTTGGGCCGGGCCTGGCAGGATGCCCCCAGGGAGGAAACCTGGCCCTGGGTGCTGGCCGGATATTATCACCAGGCCATTGTTTCCCACCTCCCCGCTGCCGCCCGGGGCCGGGGGCTGCGGTCCAATCAGATTTCCGGCTTTCTCAACCAATTTCTCTCCCTGGGGACCCGCTGCGATGAGGCCCAGCTCCCCGGGGTGCTCACCCACTTCGTCCAAGCGGGCGTCTGGCTGGGGGATCATCCAGACGCTCCCCTGGCCGGGTTGGTCAAGGCCCAGTATCCCGGGGTTCTCCGGGCCGCCGCGGAACAGGTCATCGGCAGCTTCACCGCCGCCCAGCCGGAGGCCGATCTGCCGGCGCTGCTGCAGATGAAGGACTTTCCCGTCTCTCAGCTGCTCTCCCGAACCTTGGGCTATCTCTACTCCGTCTGCTATGTTCCCCAAGCCATCCGCACCAGCTTAGAGGTCCTCATGGCCCTGAACCCCAAGGACGAGTACCCTGAGGCCCGGGCCATGGACCGCCACTTCATTCTTCATCTGGGCGGCACCAACACCGGCAAAACCTACGCCGGGTTTCAGCGCCTTAAGCAGGCCCGCACCGGGGTGTATCTGGCCCCTCTGCGCCTGCTGGCCCTGGAAGCCCAGGAGGTTTTGCTGGATGCCGGCATCGACTGCAGCCTCACCACCGGTGAGGAGGAGGACCGCCGGGCGGGAGACACCCACGTGGCCGCCACCGCAGAAAAGCTGGACCTGAAACAGCCCTACGAGGTGGCTGTGATCGACGAGTGTCAAATGATCGCCGACCGGCAGCGGGGCTACGCCTGGACCCGGGCCATTCTGGGGGTCCTGGCGCCGGAGGTCCACCTCTGCGCCGCCCCGGAGGCCAAGGACCTTCTCCTGCGCATCATCGCCAGCTGCGGAGACAGTTATGAGGTGGAGGTCCACCACCGGAAGACCCCCTTGGTCTGCATGAACCACACCGTGGACTACACCCAGGTCCAGCCGGGGGACGCTCTCATCACCTTCTCCAAGATCGGCGTGCTCAGCGTCGCGGAAGACCTGCGGCAGGCGGGGAAGGCCCCCGCCATCATTTACGGCGCCCTCCCCTACGCCACCCGCCGCAAGCAGATGGAGGGGTTTCTGGCCGGACAGATGGACTATGTGGTCTCCACCGACGCCATCGGCATGGGCTTAAACCTTCCCATCCGCCGGATTTTGTTCATGGACACAGAAAAATTCGACGGGGTAGAGCGCCGGGCCCTCAAGCCCGAGGAAATCCAGCAGATCGCCGGGCGGGCCGGCCGGTACGGCATGTATGACAAGGGCTATGTGGGCGCCACCCAGAACTTAGGGGCCATCCGGGCCGGGCTGAACACCGTGGTTCCCCCCCTCCAGCAGGCGGTGGCAGGGTTTTCCGACCTGGTTCTCATGGTGGACTTCGACCTGTTGGAGGTCCTCACCGAGTGGAACAAGATGCCCACGGTGGAGCCCTATGTCAAGCTGGATATCACCCGGTATCTTACCATCATCTCCAAGCTCCGGGAGCAGGGCTTCCAACTGACCAAGGAGCAGGAGCTCCGGGCAGCCAACATCCCCTTTGACGAGACTGAGGAACCGCTGCGGGCGCTCTTCTTCCACTTCCTCCGCCTCCATCAGCAGGGAGAGACCCTTCCTCAGCCCGAGCTTCCCCAGGAGGGCCCCCGGACCCTGCCGGACCTGGAGCTCTATTGCCGGAAGTTAGACCTGTACTTCTCCTTTGCCAAAGCCTTTGGCTGCCCGGTGGATGAGGACGCCCTCTATGACCGGCGGGAGGAGGTCGCAGAGGAGATCAACGAAATCCTCCTGCACCGTTTGAAAAACAACATTCGCTTCTGCGCCCTCTGCGGCACCGCCCTCCCCCTCCATCACCACGGCCGGCTCTGTGATGCCTGCTTTCGAAAGCAGCGCCGGCGTGGTTTGGGGCGGACGTAAGAAAGAAAATCACAGGAATGAGATGATACCTCATTCCTGTGATTCTTTTTCCTGGGAGACACGCCTCCCACAAATCATTTTTCATCCTGCCCAGCTCATTTCTGATAAGCAGAACCTGCCCATGGCCCCCCAGCAATCGGAACCTGGTTTCCACCATGCCGTCTTGCCATTTCACCTGCAAAAACGCTGTATTCTCCGCAATGGTTTCTTTTTGGTGACTACGGTACATTAAAGTGCTTACTTCACTTTTTATCCCAATAGATATATTATAATCCTGCAAGCGGAAACAGCAAACCGCAAATAAAAACAAGAAAACTATGGAGGTATCTTTCGTATGAAAATCGCAGTTGTGTGTGCAAACGGGAAAGCAGGATTGCTGATTGTGAGGGAGGCTGTGGAGAGAGGTCTCGACGTTACCGCCGTGGTACGCAGTGAGAATCAGTCCGCGGCACAGCAGGTGATACAGAAAGACCTGTTCCATCTTACAGCATCTGATTTAACCGGTTTTGACGTTGTCATTGACGCCTTCGGCACATGGACGCTGGAGACACTGCCCCAGCACAGCACGTCCCTGAACCACCTTTGCAACATTTTAAACGGTCAAGACACCAGACTTCTCGTCGTAGGCGGTGCAGGCAGTTTATATGTAAACCCAGAGCACACCGCGCAGGTCATGGACGGGGTAGATTTCCCGGCAGAATTCAAGCCGCTGGCCTCTCATATGGGAAAAGCCCTGGAAGACCTTCGGACCAGAAACGATGTGAAATGGACCTACATCAGCCCTGCTGGGGATTTTCAGCCAGACGGAGCAAAAACCGGAAACTATATTCTGGGCGGGGAGGAATTGGTCCGAAATGCCAAAGGGGAAAGCGTCATCAGCTATGCAGATTATGCGATTGCTGTGGTCGATGAAGCGGTAAAGGGCAATCATATCCAGCAGAGAATTTCCGTCGTCGCCGAATAAACCGTCGAGGGCCCTTTGACGTCCTTCCTGGATAGGCAGAGGTTCTCTTACAGAAGGGAGATATTATGACACAGAAAGAACGGCGTGTTTTCTTAATCAACTATTTGAAAAACGAAGAAGAATCTTTCAAAGGAATTGTCATCCCCCATGATACAGAGGCACAAAAACATCTCCTTCGCGCTTTGATGAACGTGCGTCCGCCCATGCCTGTCTCAAAGGATTTTACGGACATACAGGACGAATATTTACAACAGGAGAACAGGCAGCGTGGGATTGTATCCCTTGGTGATTTATCTCAGGAACAGCCGGAGATCTATCTCTGGCAAGGGGATATTACCCGCCTTTCTGTTGATGCAATCGTAAACGCTGCCAATTCTGCCATGTTAGGCTGCTTTGTTCCCTGTCATGGTTGCATTGACAATGCCATCCATTCCGCTGCAGGCGTGCAGCTTCGTCTGGAATGTGCCCGCATCATGGATAAGCAGGGAAAACCAGAAGAAACGGGAAGGGCAAAAATCACAAAAGGCTATAATCTGCCTTGTCAGTATGTTCTTCACACCGTTGGTCCAACGGTCCATGAAGCCGCCACAGAGAAAGACTGCGAACAGCTTCGAAGCTGCTACCGCTCCTGTTTGGAACTGGCGGCAACGTATCATCTGAAAAGCATCGCTTTTTGCTGTATCTCCACAGGAGAATTTCATTTTCCTCACGCGCTTGCCGCAGAAATTGCAACGCAGACCATACTGCACTACCAGCAGACACACCAAAACCGCCTGAAGGTGATTTTTAATGTTTTTAAGGACAAGGACTATGAACTCTACAAACGCAAACTGGAAAGACATTGCCCGTCTAAGGGAAACGATACAAACTGCTGAGGCCATCATCATCGGCGCGGGGGCAGGACTTTCCACTTCCGCCGGTTTTTCCTATTCCGGCAGGCGTTTTAAGGAGAACTTTCCAGATTTTATTGCAAAATATGGCTTTTCAGATATGTATTCTGCCGGTTTCTATCCCTACGAAACCTTAGAAGAACACTGGGCTTATTGGAGCCGGTATATTTTTATCAATCGCTATCAAAATCCACCAAAACCAGTGTATCAAAGCCTATTTCATCTGGTACAGAGCAAGGATTACTTCGTGCTGACAACAAATGTAGACCATTGTTTTCAGAAAGCTGGATTTGACAAGCAGAGACTGTTTTATACGCAAGGAGATTATGGTTTGTGGCAATGCTCAAAGCCCTGCCATAACCGCACGTATGACAACGAAACGGTTGTCAAAAGAATGGTGCGGGAACAGAAAGCGATGCGGGTTCCGTCGGAATTGGTGCCATATTGCCCGCTCTGCGGCGCACCCATGTCCATGAATCTCCGCGCCGACAGCACCTTTGTGGAAGATGCAGGCTGGGACAAAGCGGCAAACAGGTATCAAAATTTTTTAAGGCAGCACAAGGGGCAGCACATTCTATACTTGGAACTGGGCGTTGGCGAAAATACACCAGGAATCATCAAATATCCCTTCTGGAACATGACACATCAGAATGCAAATGCGACATACGCCTGTGTCAATTTGTCAGAGGCAGATATTCCTGCAGAAATCAAACCGCAATCCATCGGTGTTTATGGCGATATCGGCGACGTGTTGCGAGAAATTGCGCCGCAGCGGCAAACACCATTGCGCCGGCCAACGGCAGGATAACCCCCTTTCCGCACTGCCGCGCGCTTCCGTTGCCAGCGCATCTGTAAGAAGAACACCACTGTCTGCAAAACCCAATGGTCCACAGCCGCAAGCCATCGTTTGAATGGCCTGCGGCTGTGGTTTTGGCGCCCTATCCTACTCTGTCAACAATTCCCGCACGGTATCCACAATCTCCAGCACGCTGTCCCGGTCCACCAGCAGGCGCGTCTCTCCGTTGAGGCCCACCAGACAGCTGCTGCTGTCATACTGGTAGAACGCCAGCTCCACTGCAGGGTAGCTCGCATTGTCCTGCTGGAAGGTGAAGACGATCTCCGTCTTATTTCCCGCCGCATTGGCATCACTGCCCGTGGGCTCCAGTTCCTGAAGGCGGTCCAGCGCGTCTGTAATCTCCACGGTCTTCCCGTCCCGCTGGTAGACATAGGTCTCCGTCGTCGCACCGTCCTCGTCTGTTGTCTCCTGCACCGTCTTTTCCAGGGCGTAGGCCTCCCCATCCAACTGGATCTCCACCCCCGTCACCTGGCTCCAGTCCAGCAAAATAACATCTTGGGGCAGCAGATCCGTCCCATTGGCGGCCAGAATGGCGTCACACAGGGTTCCATCCACCTGGTACACCATGGAGGAACCGCCCAGACGAGCATAGCAGGTGTCCCCATCATAGTCCCCCAGCTCCAGAACAAAGGTCTTGTCTGTCTGCTGGGTCTCATAAACCGGCTCGCCGTTCTCATCGGTCTCGTTGGTCTCCACTTGGCTGGTTTCGGTGTAGCGGACGGTGACCGTGGCCGCCGGTTTGTCCAGGCCGTAGCGCCCCAGATCGTCCGCCGACGCCTGGTATTCCACACAGCTGTTCCAGGTCAGACCGGTGATGTTCTGGACCAGGGATTCCGCCAGGTCCGTGTCCAGTGCCGTGTAACCCCCGTCAGTCTTCCAGAACCAGGTATACTGGTCACTGTATGCCAGGCCGCTGTCCTCCTGGTATTCCATCTCCAGCGTGCCTGCGTTGGTGGTGATCTGTACCCCGCGCAGGTCTGTCATGGAGGGAATGGTCTCTTTTTCCACAATGTCATACAGCCCCAGGGCAAAGGTATCCAGCAAGGAGGCGTCCACCAGGTAAACATTGCCGTCCCCAATGGAAAGATACCGTTGTCCCCCTAACCCGGTTTCCTCGCCAATGGCCAACTGGTATTCCTTCTCTCCCTGGACCGTAATGGAGCAGACAGCATCCTCCAGGCCATACTCGCTCAGGTCCTCCACATTCTCAATGGTCTTGGCCGCCTGAATCTCCTTCAGGGCCTGCACCATCGCATCCGGATAGGACGGGTCCAGGGGAAACGCCGCGTCCGCCGGATAGGTCCAGTTGTTCTCCTGGTCCTTCTCCAGGGAAATGGTCTCCTCCTCATATTGCCAGGTCAGAGACGTCACCTGGTCCGGGTCCAGGGTAAAAATTGTAACGGCAGTCGCTTCCTCTGTCCCCTCGCCGTCCGGGGCCAGCTCCATAACCACAATGGTCAAAACCAGCAGCGCCGCCAGGGCCAGCAGCAGCAACCCTAACTTTCTTCCTCGTGTCATTGACGTTTCCTCCTGATCCAGATTCGAAGGCCAAAGGCTAAATAGCCCGCAGGCAACACTGCCACAACCAGCAGCGTCAGCAGGGAGGCGGTGGAGGCGCTCATGGTGAGGTATTCCGTGGTCATGGTCTTGGCATGAATGGAGATTCCCTCCTCCTTTTCACAGGTCCACCCCATACAGTTGAGGAAAAAATCCTGATTCGCGCCGGAGACCTGCTGGTTGTATTGATCATTGAGCAGAGACGTGGAGGCAATCCAAATCACATGGCTCTCTGTGCCGTCCGCCAGGGTCTCCGTGGCCGCCGCGGCCAAGGCAAAGGGCCCCGCCTCATCCCCCTCTTCCTTTTGGTACGTCTCCATGCCATATCCGGCCAGCTTGGAATAGGCCTCGTCGGAGGTGGTCAGCAGCGGGCTCACCGATAAGCCCTCCCGGGGGGATTCCTCCAGCTTCAGTCCCTGGGCCAGCGCCATGAGAATATAGTACCCGCCCTCCTGGAGGGGAGAGGTGATGGTATGGCTCTCCAGATTGGGTAAAAGATATACTGGGCTCCCCAAAGCGTAGTGGGAGGGGTCTCCTTCCACCACCACCCCTTGGGCCGACGACATGCCATACTCCGCCATTAGCTCCTCCAAATTGGGCCGCTCCTCCCCCGTCTGGGCCGGGTCCGTGAGCAGGATCAAATCCCCGCCCTCCTGGAGGTAGGCCAGAATGGCCTCCTTCTCCTCCTGGGTGAGGTCACTCTCCGGCCCACAGATCAGCAGGCAGTCCGCGTCTTCGGGCACCTCTTCCGCCGTGAGCAGGGAGAGCTCCTCCAGTTCCATATTCTGCTTTTCCACCGCGGACTGGAAGCTGGCGCTGAGGGCGGACTCCCCATGCCCTGTGAGCGTGTACAGTTTGGGCAGGGTGTCACGGATCACATAGTCAATGGCACTGGTCAGGGCGCTCTCCCCCGCGAAGTTCATGTAGTAAGAGGCCCCGTCATCCCCGTACTCATAGGTATAGATGTCCTCATAGCTTACGTAGGTGTACCGGGCCTCAGACTCCACAATCAGGCTGTTGTTGTAAACCGTCCCCGTCACATACTCCTGGACAAAATTGGGGTCCACGTCCGGGTCCCGTTTTTCCAGGGTCACACGGTCGCTGCGGGACGTATATCGGTCCAGCAAAGTTCCCAGGGTCTCATCCTCCTGGCCGCTCTGCACCAGCCAATAGACGGTGATGTCCTGGTCCAGTCCATCCAGCAGCTGCTCTGTCTCCTGAGACATGGTGAACATAGACCCGGCGGAGATGTCAAACTGCGTCGCCCCGGCAGGCAGCGCGTTGACCAGCAGATTGGCCACCACGGCGATCACCACCACAATGGCCGCCGCCGCCACACTGTATCCCCCCACCCGGAAGGAGCGGGTCCGCAAAGATGCCTTCCAGGCATCCTTGCTGGGTTTTTTCCCGTTCCACTGGGGCAGTTTCCCCCTCCACGTCGGCAGCTTCATTCGCTCCACCTCCTCTTCTCCAGGGACTGCACAGTCAGGAACAGAAAGACCCCGATCACCGTCAGAAAGTAGACCAGCGATGTCAGGTCAAATACCCCATCTACAAACTGATAAAACCGTTCAAACAGGGACAGCCCTTCCACCATACTGGGAAACAGTCCGGCAAAGTCCTCTCCGCCCAGGACAGAGCCCAAGATCAAAAGGCCCTCTAAAATACCCACCAGGACCAGGGAGACCCCGTTGTTCCGGGTCATTAGACGGAAAATTCCTCCCACCAGAAGAATCAAAACCGTAAAGGCCCAAAAAGACGCCGTCGCCGAGGCGGAAAAGTAGGACGCCAAATCAGAAATGAAGTAGTTCACCAGCATCACCACAAAGCACAGCCCGGCAGCCACCCCCTGGCTCTCTGTAATGGAGGAGAGAAACATGCCAATGGCCAGCAGCGCCGCACCCAGGAAGAAAAAGCCCACCGCCGTCCCGAAGGCCAGCGGCAGATAGACCGAGCCAAAGGCCGACAGGACCAGGGGATACAGGCAGATGATCCCCGTGGGAACCAGGAAAACCACCAAAAGGGCGGCATATTTTCCCAGTGCCACCCCGGTCATGGACAGCGGGAGGGAGTAGAGCAGCTGGTCTGTCCGCTGCCGGCGCTCCTCGGCAATGACCCGCATGGTGAGAATGGGCACAATGATCAGAAAAATAAAAGACAGATTGCTCAGCACATATTCAAAGTTCGACAGCCCTGCGTTCAAATTGACCGCCATGGTATAAATCCCCGCGAAAAGCAGGAGAAAGGCCCCGAACACATACCCTGTCATCCCGGTAAAATAGGACGACAGTTCGTGGCGAAAGACCGCTTTCATCCTTCTGCCTCCTCTCCGTCCTGCCGCTGCCCTTCCCCGGGCAGCTGGACCACAGGGGCTTCCGCGGTCAGCTCCAAGAAGATTTCCTCCAGGCTGGTTTGGGCCGTGGTCATCCGCAGCAGGGCCTTCTGCGCCCGGCTGAACGCGAAGAAAATTTCCCGGCACAGGGCGTCCTCTCCATCGGTCTCCAGCACCACCCCGCAGCGTCCCCGGGGCTCCTCCCGCGTTGTCACCTCCAGAATGTGGTCCAGCGGCGCCAGAATGGCACGGACCTCTTCCGCCGTGGCCTCCGCGGTCAGCTCCACGGTGGTGGTACCGGCAAACCGTTTCTCCAGGTTCTCCGGCGTGTCACAGGCCACCAGCCGTCCCTTGGAGAGGATGAGGATGGTCTGACACACCGCCTGCACCTCGGATAGAATGTGGCTGCTGAGGATCACCGTGTGGTCTTTGCCCAGGGACTGGATAAGGGCCCGGATTTCCATGATCTGCTTCGGGTCCAGCCCCACCGTGGGCTCATCCAGGATCACCACCTCCGGGTCCCCCAGCAGGGCCTGGGCAATGCCCACCCGCTGCTGGTATCCCTTGGAGAGGTTCTTGATGAGCCGTTGGGATACCGACTCGATCTGGGTAACCGCCATGACCCGGCGCATCTGTTCCTCCAGGGCGCTCCCCGTCAGGCCCTTGGCCTGTCCCACAAAGGCGAGGTATTCCAAAGGCGTCCGGTCCAGGTAGAGGGGAGGCCGCTCGGGCAGGTAGCCAATGCGCCGCTTGGCCTGGGCCGCATCCTCAAAGATATCGTATCCCCCCACCGTGACCTCCCCCTCCGTGGCCGCCAGGCAGCCTGTCATAATGTTCATGGTGGTGGATTTCCCCGCGCCATTGGGGCCGAGAAAGCCATAGATCTGTCCTGTTTCAATGTGAAACGACAGATTGGACACAGCGGTATGGGAGCCATACCGCTTGGTGAGATTTTTCACTTCAATCAAAAAGGTTCCTCCTTTTCCCGTTCACTGGGTCCGGAGACCCGTCGCCTCTTACGGTAGCGGAGGAAGCTTAACTGAACCTAAAAATTTCCATGAACAAGATGTGAAGGATGTCCTTGACCTCACCGTTATACTATTGTATAATATTATCATCCAAGATAATTTTGTCCGGAGGTGATCCCATGCCCTCTCGTCACAGCAAGCGCCTGGGGGAGGCGGAGCTGGAGATCATGCAGATTCTTTGGTCCGCCCAGGCCCCGCTGACCGCCCGCCAGATTCTCCAGCAGCTGGGGGACCGTCGAACCTGGGCCTTGTCCACCCTGATGACCGCCCTGGCCCGCTTGGGAGAAAAGGGCTTCGTCCGCTGCGACCGAAGCACCCGCACCAATCTCTACACCCCAACCCTCTCTGCCCAGACCTACCAGGCCCAGGAGGGCCAATCCTTTCTGGCACGGCTGTACGGCAATTCCCTGCCCAGCCTGGTGGCCAGCCTCTACGACAGTCGTGCCATCGGCAAAGCGGAGCTGCAGGAATTGAGAGACTACCTGGATCATCTGGAGGAGGATGCGCATGCTTAATCTCCTGTTCACCAGCGTGCTGGAACTCTCCCTCTCCACAGGTCTGGTCGTGGCGGTTTTCCTGGCCCTTTCCCCCGTTTTAGGCAAAGCCGTCTGGCCCCGCTGGCGCTGCCTGCTCTGGACTCTGCTGGCCCTTCGGCTGCTGCTGCCGTTCTCCCTGCCCGGCCAGGACGCCCCGGTTCACCTCTCCCTGCCCACCCAGGCGGTCTCCGCACCGGTTGTTTCCACCCCCTCCGCACCTGCCAGTGATCAAACCTCCTCTGAGGCGGCAGCTGCGGCGTCTCCCACCTGGCTGGACCTCTCGGCACTGGCTTGGGCCGCCGGCGGGACGGGCTTTCTGGCCTGGCAGGGGATCGCCTACATCCGGTTCCGGCGGCGTATCCTTCGGCGGCAACACCGGGAAGCAGACCCGCAGCTCCAAGCACTGTTCCAAGACCTGGCCATCCAAATGGGCCTGGCTCGCCCCGTGTCCCTGGTGGTGAGCGAAAATGTCCCCTCCCCTATAACACTGTGCCTTCTCCATCCTCTGGTCATCCTGCCTCCCCTGGACGCTGACCAGGAAAAGCTAACCTGGATTCTTCGCCACGAGCTGGCCCACCAAGCCGAGGGGCATCTGTGGTGCAAGCTTCTGCTCCTTCTGGCCCGGGCCGTCCACTGGTTCAACCCCCTGGTCCATCAAGTGGCCCGGCAGGCCGCCCGGGATTTGGAGCTGGCCTGCGACAATCGGGTGGTGGCAGGCGCCTCCCCAGTCCAGCGGCGCGCCTACGCCCGGACCCTTCTGGCCGCCCTGGAAACTGCGTCCGCCTCCACTACGTCCCTGTCCACCCCATGGCAAGGAGGAAGTTCCATGATGAAACAACGATTCCACAATCTTTTCTCCCCCATTCCCCGTCGGCGGGGACGCATGTTGCCCGCCATTGCGCTGGCGGCGGTGCTGTGCCTGGGCGGGCTGGTGTCCTGCGCCTCCGGACCCCAGGCCACGCTGCCCCAGGAACCCACAGACCTCCAATCCCTGCCCCATCTCCAATACACGGCCCGCCCCGGCATGCTCATCAAAGACGCCCAGCTCACCACGCCCTTTTGTCTCTCCCCCACCGACACCGCAGACGCCTCCGGTGCGCCCGCAGAACAGATGATCCCCCTGGAGGACGCGCAGCCCCTGAAACAAGGGGACGTTGTGCTGATCGTGGGCAGCATAGGCAGCCACTACCAAGTTATCCTGCCCGCATTGGACCCGCCTTTCCTGGTGGGAACCCTCCCGCAATCCGCTGTCAGCACAGACCCCGGGCAGTTTGCCCAGGCAAACCTGGGAACCGTCGGCGCGGACACGCCCTGTTATCTCACCCCAGAGGATACCTCGGCTGTCTCCGTCTTCTCAGACCCCTGCCTGGTATCCGTGTCCTCCCGCGCAGGCGGCTGGGCCAAAGTAGAGGCCCCTGGCGGCGGGGCCCCGGTCTGGGTCCGCTCCCAGGACCTCTCCTACGATTTCACCTGGACCGGACGCACCGTGGACCTCTCCCAACTGACGGTTTAACCGCAAACCAAAAAAGCTGCCGGAGCGAAGTTTCGCTCCGGCAGCTTTTACGCCTCTGGCTTCTCCTCCTCTGCCTGGGCCAAAAGAGATTCCAGCAGGGCCACATACTGGGTAAATTGCTCCCGCCCATAGGGGAGCAGACGATAGGTGGTATTGGGCCGGCGGCCCACGAATTCCTTTTTGCTGTCCAGGTATCCCTCTTCCTCCAGCTGTTCCAGCTGTTTACCCAGGTTACCGGCGGTGGCCCCGGTAAGGTCCTGGAGGGTCCGGAACTTTTTGGGCCCAGACAGCAGCGCCGCAATCACCGACAGCCGCAGACGGGATTGCAGGGCAGCAGGAATCTGCGACAGTTCCATGGTCTCAAGCCCCCTCCGGCCGCCGCTTCAGACGGCGGGCCAGCAGAAGCAGCGCCGCGGGCTGGAAGAAATACTGCAGCAGCCCCAGCGCCCCTATGGAAAGCAGCACCTGCCGCGACGCCGGCTGGGGATAGCCCGTCAGCAGAATCCCGCCCAAGGAGAGAATTCCTCCCAAGACCGCCATCCCCACGCCCAACCACCACAGTCCCCTCTCCCGCAGCAGGATTCCTGTGATTATCAGGGGCATCCCCGGAAAAATTACCGGCAGAAACCACTGGAAGGCCATGCACACCGTCATGATGTCAAAGACACCCATCTCCATGCCCAGGTTGGGTACAAAACGAAGCCCCGCCTCTACCACGCCAAACAGCAGAAGGTACAGCACCAAGAACAGCTGCCAAATCCCCAGCAGCTGCCCGCTCAGAGCCGCAAAGCCCCCCTTTCTCCTCTGCCACAGTACACACTGCACCAGCAGGTAGACCACCAGCGCCACCTTGGCCCAGGTGAGGAGCCCATACAAGCTGAGGGGCAGCGCAAGAGGAGGAAAATAATAGCCTATAATATCCAAGGTGTTTACAAAAAACGCCAGAACCCCATAGAGCAGCCACACCAGCCCCATCCGCCAAAAGACAGGCGCCAGGGTCTGAAACGAGGTGGCCGTCTGGTCCAGCACCTGACGGATAAGATGCAGGTCCTCCATGGCCATGGTTCGGGTGGTCTGGTTATTTTCCATTTTTAACTCTCCTTTCAAGATTACTCTATAAAATAGAGTATATGAGAAAAGGAATTTTGTCAAGCTTTCTTTGGCCCTATTCTCTCCCCTCCTCCCCTGTCAGCCGATTCCCTTGGGCGCATTTCCTGAAATTTTTTCAAAAAGGCCGCTGCCGCCTGGGAAAAGACCGGGTCCTTTTTCCAAACCAGATTGAGACGGCTCTCCAGCTTCGGCGTCAGCGGCCGGAAACAAAGCTCTGTCCCGGCGGTGTTCACCAGCTTGTCCAGGGCCAGGGCACAGCCAACGCCCTCTTCCACCATACGTGCCGCATTATAGATAAGGTTGTAGGTGCCCACCTGCCTCAGGCACCGGACACTCTGGCCCAGCCACCCGGAGAAAGCGTTGTCCACCATCCGCTGGCGGGACACCAGCAGGGGAACCCCCAGCAGGTCTCCCGGGCAAATGACCTGCTTCCGGGCCAGGGGATGGTCCCGGCGCATCAGAAGGCCCCAGGTATCCGCAGCGGGCAGCTGAATGTAATCGTACCGCTCCAGGCTGACCGGTTCAATCAGAATGCCAAAGTCCAGCAGTCCCTTGTCCAGCCGCTCCGTGACATCCTCGGCGTTGCCGCTGTACAGGTGATAGCGAATGTTAGGGTGTTCCCGGGTCAAGGCCCGGGCGGCCCGGGCAACCAGGCGCATGGCGTCTGTCTCCCCGCCGCCGATGGCGATCTCTCCGCTGATCTCCTCCTGGGGCGCCTGAAAGGAACGCAAGGTCTTTTCCGTCAAGGCCACAATCTCCTCCGCCTGCCGGTGCAGACGTTTGCCCGCCTCTGTCAGGGCAACCCGCCGGTTCTTCCTCCCCCGGTTAAAGAGCTTCGCCCCCAATTCCTCCTCCAACTCCATCAGCTGCCGGGACAAAGTCGGCTGGGTGATGTGAAGCTCTGCCGCAGCAGCGGAAATGCTCTGCATGCGGACCACCGCCAAAAAATAGCGCAGAACCCGTAATTCCACAGACTCATCCTCCTCTCTGTTCTGGGTCAGCGTATCACCTTTTTCCATGCTTATCAAGCATATTTTACTATTTCTTATGGGTATTTGCTATTTTGTTTTCCCTCTGCTATCCTACTGACAAACCACCAGAAAGGAACCTGTCTATGGATTTACCCGCGTTTTTAGATCATCTCAACCGGGGTCTCCCCGTGGAGGGAGGCTCTCCCGTTCATCAGTTCATGCACCAGCTCAGCCAAGAGGCCCTGGCCATCACCGGCACGCTGAACACAGGCTACCATCCCCCTGAGGAGATCCGCGCCCTGTTCTCCCAGCTCATCGGCAAGCCGGTGGACGAGAGCTTCACCTTGTTTCCGCCCTTTACCACCGACTGTGGGAAGAATATCACCCTTGGGAAAGGGGTCTTTCTCAACGCCGGCTGTCGCTTCCAGGACCAGGGGGGCATTACCATCGGCAACGGCGTCCTCATCGGCCACAACGTGGTCCTGGCTACCCTAAACCACGACCCCGCGCCCGCCCGGCGTGCCTGGCTCCATCCGGCCCCCATCGTCATCGGTGATCGGGTCTGGATCGGCTCCAACGCCACGGTGCTCCCCGGGGTCACCATCGGTGACGGCGCCATTGTGGCCGCCGGCGCCGTTGTCACCAAGGACGTCGCCCCCAACACCGTGGTGGCCGGGGTCCCCGCCCGTCTGCTGCGTCCGCTGACAGAGGAGGAACTCCAATGAAAAAACGCGTGCTGATTCTCTCTACCAGCCCCCGCCAGGGCAGCAACTCCGATGCCTTGGCGGCGTCTTTTGCCGAAGGGGCCCGCTCTGCCGGGCATACGGTAAGCCACTGTTCTCTTCGGGACAAATCCCTTCACTTCTGCCTGGGCTGCCTCTCCTGTCAAGAGACGCCAGGCTGTGTTCTCCAGGATGATATGGCAGAAATTCTATCGCAAATGCGTACCGCCGATGTGCTGGTCTTTGCCACCCCCATCTATTTCTACGAAATGTCTGGACAGATGAAAACCCTTCTGGACCGGACCAATCCTCTTTTTTCTGGAGAATACGCCTTCCGGGCAGTTTATCTTTTGGCCGCGGCTGCAGAGGCAGCTCCCCAGGCTGTGGATGGTGCGCTCCACGGTCTGGAGGGCTGGCTTGCCTGTTTTCCCAAGGCCACCCTGCAAGGGGTTGTCTGCGGCTGCGGCGTCACCGGGGCTGGAGAGATACAGGATTCTCCCGCCCTGTCCCAGGCCCGCGCCATGGGGGCCGCTCTATGAGATGGGCGTTCTTCCTGGCGGCCCTGTTCCTCTGTCTGTCCGGCTGCAGCGGGCCGGCTGCACATGCGGAACTGCCAGAAACATTTCCAACCATGGAGGGCTCTCCTATGCCTACCCTATGCCTCGCCGTCCACGGCGCAGAGTATCCTGTCACCCTGCGGGACAGCCCAAGTACACGCGCCTTGGTCCGCCAGCTGCCCATGACCCTTACACTGGCGGAACTCAATGGAAACGAGAAATACGCCCGCCTGCCGGAGGCACTCCCCACTGACGCCATACAACCTGGCGCCCTTCAGACCGGAGACCTCATGCTCTACGGCGCAAACTGCCTTGTTTTATTCTACCAAAGTTTCCCCTCTTCCTATTCCTATACTCCGCTGGGACAAATAGAGCATCCAGATGGACTGGCTTCCGTTTTAGGCGCTGGCTCTGTTACTGTAACCCTTTCCATTCTGCCATAAAGGTCCCCCGCCCCCTGGCAAAGGCCAGGGGGCGGGGGATTTTACAGCTGATCCAAATACGCCGTCACGGGAAAATCCCGGACCTTTTCCTCTTTTCGCAGATACAGCGGGTGGTGAGGATGCCCCTTTTTGGAACACTTCCCCGCGCAAAGCCACCGGGCACCGTATTCCTCCCCGATGGCGACCATGTCCCGGACACAGTCCCGGAGATAGGGGCGTTTTTCTATGATGGTGCCCCAAGCCGCCCAAACCGCAGGGGTAAAACCCGCCCCCACCTGGGAGAGGACATACCGAAACGCCGTCATATTCTCCCGGTGGAGGGCCTGGTTGCATTGGGCATCCATGTCCTCCGGTCGGGTGGCTCGCTGGGCATAGACATTGAACATCAAAAAGCTGTCGTAGCCGTTGCCCGCCGCGATCCGTTCCACCGATTTCAGCGTATTGTCCAGGTCCCCCGGCGCCGCGGTGGAGGGGTTGATCCCGATACAGATCAGGGGATTCTCTCCCCGGGTCCCCAGCAGGTACCGGTACTCCGCGTAGTGATCGGGAATATACAACCACTTCTCCCGGTCAAAATCCCATTGGGTCGGGACCAGGGCCTGCTCAAAGGTCAAAATCTCCAGTTCCTGGGTCTGGCAAGTGGGAATATGCATCTCACGTCCCCCTTTGTTTCCGTTTTTTTCCGCATGTTTTTTGTATCTTACCACAAAGGCCCCGCTGTGTCGAGGGTTTGCGTCTCCGCCCCCTCTTGTATTTGTTCCGGCGGCAAGCTATAATGAAAAAACAAAGTACAGGGACCCATCCCACAGCGATGTCCCCCGCCCCGGCCAAACGCCGCCGGTGGCCGGCAGTACGCCCCCTTTCTCCCGGAGGGAATTGCCATGCTCCACACAGCCCCATCCATTCTGTGCGTCACCGACCGCACCTTATGTCCTGAACACTTTCTGTCACAGATTTCCCGCATCGCCGCGGCAGGTCCTGCCGGGGTGATCCTGCGGGAAAAGGATCTGTGTGAATCCGCCTATCGGGCTCTGGCTGCCCAGGTTCTCTCCCTCTGCCGGCAACATCAGGTCCCCTGCATCCTCCACACCTTCCCCTCCGCCGCCCGGGCCCTGGGGGCCACGGCCCTTCACCTTCCCCTGCCCCTTCTGCGCGCCATGCCCAAGGAGGAACGCGCTGCCTTCTCCTCCCTGGGTACCTCCTGCCATTCCGTGGCGGAGGCCTTGGAGGCCCAGGCACTGGGAGCCACCTATCTTCTGGCCGGACATATTTTTGACACCAGCTGCAAGCCGGGCCTGCCCGGGCGGGGATTGGATTTCCTGGCCCAGGTCTGCGCCGCTGTCCCCCTGCCTGTTTACGCCATTGGCGGCATCACGGCGGAAACCCTCCCCGGGGTGCGCCGGGCCGGGGCCCGAGGCGCCTGCTTTCGGAGCAGCTTCATGACCTGTCCCGACCCCGCATCCTACCTGCACACGTTGGAAAGGAGCTTTTCCCATGCCATTTCACCCTGATCAGCTTCTCCTTTACGCTGTCACCGACCGGGCCTGGACCGGGCGGCAAACCCTGTTGGAACAGCTGGAGGCCGCCCTCCAGGGCGGTGTCACCCTGGTCCAGCTCCGGGAAAAAGACCTGGACCCAGCCGCCTTCCTGGCAGAGGCCCTGGAAGTCAAGGCCCTGTGCCGCCGGTATCACGTCCCCCTGATCCTCAACGACCAGGTGGACCTGGCCCTGGCCTGCGGGGCAGATGGCGTCCACGTGGGCAGTGAGGACCTGCCTGTGGCGCATATCCGCCGGCGGGCGGGCCCGGACTTTATCATTGGGGCCACGGCCAAAACCGTCCAGCAGGCCCAGGCCGCCCAAGCCGCCGGGGCCAACTACCTGGGGGTGGGGGCCGTTTTCCCCTCCCCCACCAAGCCCGGCGCCCAGCGCCTTACGCCAGAGGAGCTGGGGGGCATCTGCGCCTCGGTCTCCATCCCCGCGGTGGCCATCGGCGGCATCGGCCCAAGCAACCTGGCCCAGTTAAAGGGGTCCGGCGCGGCGGGCATCGCCGTGGTCTCCAGCCTCTTTAGGGCAGAGGATATCCAGGCCGCCGCCCAGGCCCTGGCCCGCCAGGCCCGGCAAGTTTTGTTCCCCCATCCCATTCCTTAGTCCCTCCCTCACAGCCTGCGGCCTCTGTGCCGCCGGGTTTTGATCTCTGTACCAACGCAGCAAAGGAGACACCTCCATGAAAACAGCATTGTCGATCGCCGGCAGTGATTCCAGCGGCGGCGCCGGCATCCAGGCAGATCTGAAAACCATGACCATGAACGGGGTCTACGCCATGAGCGCCATCACCGCCCTGACCGCCCAAAACACCACCGGGGTGTCGGCCATTCTGGACGTCACCCCCCATTTTTTACAGCAGCAAATTGACGCGGTGTTCACTGACATTCCCCCGGACGCGGTGAAGATCGGTATGGTCTCCTCCGCCCCTCTCATCCAGACCATCGCCCGCTGCCTTCGGACCTATCAGGCGGCCAACATCGTAGTGGACCCTGTGATGGTCGCCACCAGTGGGGCCCGTCTCCTGGATGAGGACGCGGTGGAAACCTTGACCCAGACCTTGCTCCCCCTGGCAGACCTTCTCACCCCCAACCTGCCTGAGGCGGAGGTTCTGTCCGGGTGCTCCATTCAGACAGAAGCCGACATGGTAACTGCCGCCCGGCGGATCAGCCAGACCTATCACTGCGCCGTGCTGTGCAAAGGCGGGCACAGTGTCAACGACGCCAATGACCTGCTCTACGCCGACGGCACCCTCCAGTGGTTTCGGGGCCGCCGGATCGCCAACTCCAACACCCACGGCACCGGCTGTACCCTCTCCAGCGCCATCGCGGCCAACCTGGCCAAAGGGTTTTCCCTGCCCCAGGCAGTACAGCGGGCCAAGGACTACGTCTCCCAGGCCCTGGCCGCCATGCTGGACCTGGGACAGGGTTCCGGTCCCCTGCACCACGGTTTTGCCCTCTCCGGCACATGGGCCCAGGAGGCTCCGCCGCCTGTCCGTTAACCCGTTTCCCCCTTTGTTTCTTTCCGTTGCTTGCCGCAACGGGGCAAATTCACTATGCTGAGAGAAGAAATACAAGGAGGCTTCTGTCTATGTTTCAAGAAAATCTCAAAACCTACCGGAAGGCCAAGGGCCTGACCCAGGAAGATCTGGCCGTCCGTCTGCATGTGGTCCGGCAGACCATTTCCAAGTGGGAGAAGGGCCTGTCCGTCCCGGACGCCGCCCTGCTGGTCCGCCTGTCCGAGGTATTGGAGGTCCCCGTCAGCCAGCTGCTGGGCGCCCCCCTGCCGCCGGAGTCCTCCACGGATCAGGTGGCCGAACAACTGGCCCGGATCAACGAGCAGCTGGCCCAAAAGAACCGCCGGGCCAGGCGGATTTGGCAGGTGGTGGTGGGCATCCTGTTGGCCTTCGTCCTTCTATGGGGGATTCTTTGCCTGCTCTCCTACCACTCCTATACCCAGTACGTCTCCCCACCAAAAATTCAGGTGGAGCCGCTCTCCTCCATTCCGGTAGAAAGAAGGTGCTCCGATGCAGTGGCTTGAACTCTCCTTTCAGGACCGCTCCCCCGCGTGGATCGCCCGGTTGGAGACCCTCTGGACCGCCACTGTCCAGGCTGACCACAGTGCCCTCCCCCGCCACACCGTACAGGACCTGGCCGCCGGGGTGGTCCAGGTCCTCCGCACCGTGGCCCATTTGACGGTGGCCTTGGATGACACCGGCGCCCCGGTGGGCGTTCTGGGCGTCAGCGGCCATAGCCTGGAGCTGTTTTTTCTTCCCCCTAACCAGCAGGGCAAGGGGCTGGGAAGCCGCCTGTTTCAGCATGCCATGGCCAAGCACTACCTCGCCCAGATCACTGTCTGGGAGGCCAACACCCGGGCACTGGGCTTTTTCCTGCGGCGCAGCTACCGGGTCCACCACCGCACCCCCGCTGATCCCCAGGGGCATCCCTTCCCCACCCTATACCTCACCCTCTCCTGCTATTGAGAAACCCGCAGCCTGTGTTCTCTACAACACAGGCTGCGGGTCATTTTCTCCCCGGCACCGGGCGTACATCTTCATATCCAGCACCCGTCCGTCCTTGACTGCGTTCTGCCGCAAGACCCCCTCCAACTGGAACCCCGCTTTCTCCAGCACCCGGCAGGAGGCGTGGTTCTCTGCGAAGGGTTCCGCAAAGATTCGCAGCAGATCTGTCCGGGCAAAGGCCCATTGAACCGCCTCCCGCACCGCCCAGGTGCCGATTCCCTGCCCCCAGTGGTCCGGCCCCAGATAATACCCCAGTTCCGCCGTGCGGCGGTGGATATTTCCCTGGCGGAACATACCCAAACTGCCCACGGGAATATCCTCCTGGGCAATGGCAAAGGCAAACACCTCTTCCGGGTCCGATGCCAGCGTCTCCGCCAGAAAGGCCCGGGCATCCGCCTCCGTATAGGGATAGGGCAAACCATCCCGGAGCATGCGCCGCACCCGTCCATCCTGGAGCAACGCGGCCAGGGCCCCGGCGTCAGACATCCGCCAGGGACGCAGCGTCCATGTCATGCTGTCATACCTCCTCCTTCTCCGCCCGGGCCAAAACCGCCAGAAAGGCCGCGCCATACTTCCGGGCCTTGACCTCGCCCACACCGGACACTGACAGGAATTCCTCCATGGTCTGCGGCCGGCGGCGGGCCATGTCCGCCAACGTGGCATTGGAAAAAATCACGTACAAAGGGACCTCCTCCTGCCGGGCCAGCTGGAGCCGGGTGGCCTTCAGCGCCGCCATCAGTTCCTGGTCCTCCGGCTGCTGTCCCGACCGCTCCAGTCCCTCTTCCCTGGGACGGAACACCGCCGGCGCCGCCCGCTGAGTTAAGAATACCTTGCTCCCCCGGAAAAGGACCTCCCCCGCCTGGGGGGTGGGCCGGAGGGTCTTGTGAGCAGGCTCTGTAACCAGATACCCCGCCTCCTCCAGCGCCTCCAGATAGCGGCGTGTCAAGGCCTCCGAGGTGTCCCGCAGCAGGCCATAGGTGGTCAGCCCATCCAATCCCAGCGTGAGCACCCGCTGGCTCCGGCTCCCCCGGAGCACTTTGCTCAGCAGGTCCGCGCCCACATAGTACCCCAGCTTTCCCTGGACCCGCTTGACGCAGGAGAGGATCATCTGCGCCTGCCGGGTGATGTCCACCTGGACAAATTGGCTCCGGCAGTTTCCACAGTTGCCGCAGGTGGGATCGTGGGCCTGGCCAAAATAGTCCAGAAGGTGCCCCCGGAGGCAGTGGGTGGTCTTGCAGTAGTTCACCATGGCCTCCAGGCGCCGGGCGTCCCGCGCCTGAACCTCCGCCCGTTCCTCTGGGGAGAGGTCCTCGTTCTCTCCCGCCTGCTGCAGGAAAAACTGGGCAGTGGCCACATCCCCCGGCCCGTAGAGGAGGATGCACTCCGCCGCCTCCCCGTCCCGGCCCGCCCGGCCGGCCTCCTGATAATAGGCCTCTAAACTCTTGGGCATGTTGTAATGGATAACAAAGCTCACATTGGATTTGTCGATGCCCATGCCAAAGGCGTTGGTGGCCACCATCACTGTCTTGCGGTCAAACTGAAAATCGTCCTGATTCCGCTGCCGTTCCTCCTCTGACAGCCCCGCGTGGTAACGGGTGGCGGGGATGCCCCGCTGGCACAGCAGATCACAGATCTTCTCCACCCCAGACCGGGTGGCACAGTAGACAATGCCGCTCCAGTCCCGCCGCGCCTCCACCAGGGCGGTGAGGACCGGCTGCTTCCGCTTGGGCTGCTGCACCGCAAAATAGAGGTTGGGCCGGTCAAAGCCCGTCACCACCTTCACCGGGTCCCGCAGCTCCAGCTGGGTCAGAATGTCCGCCTGGACCTCCGCCGTGGCGGTGGCGGTAAAGGCCGACAGCACAGGCCGCCGGGGCAGCCGGGCCACAAACTCCGTGATCTTCCGATAGCTGGGCCGGAAATCCTGGCCCCACTGGGAGATGCAGTGGGCCTCGTCCACCGCCACCTGGGCAATCTTCTGCTCCTGCATCAGCGCCAGAAACCCCTCCTGGAGCAGCCGCTCCGGGGCGACGTAAATCAGTTTGTGCATCCCCTGCCGAATCTCCCAGCAAACTTCCTGGAATGCCTGGGCATCCAAGGCACTGTTCAGGAAAGCCGCGGGAATCCCCACGCCGTTGAGGGCCGCCACCTGATCCTTCATCAGGGAGATCAGCGGGGACACCACCAGGGTCAGCCCCGGCAGCAGCAGTGCCGGGACCTGATAGCACAGGGACTTGCCGCCGCCGGTGGGCATGATCCCCAGGGCGTCCCGGCCCGCCAGGATGCCGTCAATCAGGGCCTCCTGGCCCGGCCGAAAATTGCTGTGCCCAAAATACTGCCGAAGAACCTCGCGCTTTGCCATGGTGCCCCTCCTTTCCTCTGTACTTCTGTCAGCAATCCCACTGGTCCCGGGCCAAATCCACACAACCTCTCTGGTTCAGGAAGACCCCCTCCGCCGCGAGCAGGGCCGCCTGCTCCGGCCAGCCGGGGGCCAGGCGGCCTGCGTGGTTTACCACCCGGTGACAGGGATAGCTCCCATACTGCTCGGCCCCCCGGAGAATCCGCCCCACCAGGCGGGCGTTCCTGGGCCGGCCGATGAGCCGGGCAATCTGCCCATAGGTGGCCACTTTCCCCGCCGGAATCTCCTCCACCACAGAGAGCACCTCATAGGCCAGCGTTTCCTGCAGCATGAACCCACCTTCTCTCCGGCCTGTTGGCCTGTTTCTCTGGATTACAGGAATAGTATACCAAACATTGCCCGGCATGGACAGCCCCATTTTCCGCTCCCTAAAGCACAATAGGAACCTGCCCCGAAACAGGGCAGGTTCCTATTGTGTTTGGGAATTCAGCCGCCGCTGCCCTCCGCCTCAATGGGTTCCACCACCGACGCAAAGAGGGCCGTGAGCTTTGCCATCCCCTCCGCCGGGGGCTGCTGAGAGGCCCGGGCAAAAATGTCGTACTTGGCCGACTGATCTGTGGTTCGGGTATTCTCATGGGACGTGGTCACCTTCCCGGTCACGCTGGAGCTGAACCCCCAAGCAGAGAATTTTGCCATTGTGTCCAGGGAGGAGGCGCTGCCGCTCTTGTCGGTTTTGATGTCTTTGACCTCCATGGTAAACTGCACCGTGGCTTCGTCCATGGTAAACGCCGGCACAGGCACCAGGGACAGCAGCGGGGCCTCCACCTCCAGTTCCACTGTCTTGGTGTCGCCCTCAGGGGTCACGATCTGGCGGGGCAGCTTAAATTTTACGCTGTTAATCCCCTTTTCCGGGTCGCCCTCCCGAAACGCCAGTTCAAATAAGTAGTCCAAATACACCCTGCACAGCTCAGACTGTCCCTGGGCCACCGCGATGATCGGCCCGCAGATCAGCTGCCCCATAGGGAGCGTGGCAAAACTTCTCCCAAACTCTTCTGCCATGGTCAATATCTCCTTTTCTTATAATGATTTGTTCATCTCGGTGGTGACCCGCGCGGTTCCTTCCGGCGGGTCATCACAGCGAAAACACAGCTCCATTTCCGTCAGCAGTGGGGGTTCTCCGCTGGCTCTCCCCGGCGGGGAGAAATCCAGCAGCAGTTTCTCCTCCTCGTCCACCGCGGCCGCCGCACACAGCTTAATGCGGACGCTGTCCAGACCCACGGCGTTGTGGTGGGCCAGGGTCACCAAGGGCACCGCAACCCGTGCCCCCTCCTCTCCGCCGGTGGATGGGGGGAACAGGATCGAGGTCGTGTTGGGTGCATAGCCCGCGCCCCCGTCCTGGTCGGCGGGCCCGCGCCGGAAGTAGGCCAGATAGTTTCCAATCGCGTGGGCCGCCACCGCCCGTTGTGCCTCCGAGACCGCCTGCCCCAGGGCCGTGACCAGGCGGCCGAACTCAACCTGCATCGCTCTGCCTCCTTTTTACGCCAGGACACACACCCGGCTGTCGGGAATCTGGTATTTCTCCACCAGGGCCTGCAAATCGCAGCCCACCTCCACAATCTGGTGGCGGCTGGCGTTTCGGATGGGCGACCACACCGCGTACCGGCCCACCACGGTGTCCACGCCGTTGATCTCAGCGTGCCGCTCCTCACCCAGGTCGGTGATAAACGTCTTGCCGCCCATCATTGCTTCCCATTGTTCCATGGTTCTGCCTCCTATCGGGAAAATTGAATCCAGTGTGCCTGCCCACCCTCTGAGACCACGCCCCTGTCCTGCACATGGGGGAGGTGGGCCGACAAACTCTGGTACCACCTGACCGCCTCCTCCAGCTTTGCCTGGGCAGGCATGCCCTCCACCCGGGGCTTTGGGCGGGCCAGATACGCCGCCGCCCCAGGCCGTCCCAGGTTGGCGGGGCGCCCCTTTGGGCGCACCAGCGCCGGCTGGGGACGACGGACCATCTGGTCCCCCGCCCTCTGCCCCGCTTGGATCCGCCGCTGGATTCTGTCCAGGGAATAGGGAAACACACACCAGGCGCTGTCAAGGTCCTCCATGGAGACCGGGCCATAGATGCCAACCTCCGCATTGCCCCGCCCTGTCCGGTCCATGGCCAGAAGGGTCTCCAGCGTCTGCCGCTGCTTTGTCTGGGAGAAGGGGGTCCCGTTGATGTTTCCCATGCCATCCCGGTCACTGACATACCCGCCCCTGCTGGCGGTCCATATCCTGGGCCGGAACAGCATCCGCGCCTTGTACTCCATCCGGGAGGAGCCCACGCTGCCAAAGGCCATGCGAATGGGCGTCTCTCCCCGTTTCATCACCCGGAAATACACGTAGCACGCGCCCGGCTTGTTTCGGTCCCGCACGCTGGCATCCACCATACTGCCGATGGGCCGAAGATGCCCGTCGCCCAGGGCTTTGAGCAGTACGCTGCAATGCTCCCCTTCCACAAACCCCGCCACGCTGTCTGGAAGCAGACAGTTCTCCACGCCGCTCCCACACTGCGACATCAGCCGCCGAAAGGCCCCGGGGGTTCGTTCCGTGGTGCTGCGCCAGGCCTCTTCCTGCGCCGGGCATTCTGTCTGTGGCATCCCGCATCCCTCCTTCCCCTTACCCTATGCGGCAGGGTCACGGGATCATGCCCACAAAAAAAGGAACAGACGAGGGTTCTCGTCTGTTCCTTTTGGCTGTGTTGCCCGGGAAGGGACGCGACGGTCAGCCCGCCACGTCGCCGGGATTCTCGGAGGAGTTGGCGTCCGACCACTCCTTTTCCAGGGCCT
>OIWP01000659.1_pt1 | contig 49982 bp, 45 predicted proteins | sample 1587661 | NCBI WGS metagenome assembly OIWP01 (sample SAMEA3888899, study PRJEB22519) | human gut metagenome | biome: human gut; feature: human-associated habitat; material: faeces | place: Denmark | collected 2010 | reverse complement strand
AAAGAAATCCCGAACCTTCTGGTTGCAGGAGAGGCAGCAGGCGGAATCCACGGAACCAACCGACTGATGGGTAACTCTCTGCTCGATGTCATCGTATTCGGCAGAAATGCAGGTAAAAAAGCAGCTGCAAAATACAAAGACGTAGAACTTGGTGAGATGAACCTGGATCATGTAAAAGCATACGATGAAGAACTGAAAGAAGCAGGAGTAGAAACAAACGAAGTATCTCCGATGCTGCTTCCTCATTATGCAAGACATGAAAGAAAAATCACAGGTGAAGTGGTAAGTGCATAATTAAGTAAAAAGATGCTATAAAACCACTCTTGTGCAAGCACATTGTGGTTTCAGGCTTTTAATCCTGGCATCATTATATTTTCATTTACGGGAGCTGTCATGAGCAGCTCCTGTAGATAATGAGAGGAGAAATAACATGCGTGAAATTCAGGCAAGCCAGATTACAGATGTAGTCGAAAAGCTCTGTATCGAAGCAAATGAGCATCTTCCGGAAGATGTGAAATGTGCGATCAAAAACTGCAGAGCGTGCGAAGACTGGGAAATTGCCCAGGGAGTACTGGACAAGATCATTGAGAATTATGAAATCGCTGATACACAGTGCGTACCGATCTGTCAGGATACCGGTATGGCATGTGTATTCCTGGAGATTGGTCAGGATGTACATATCACAGGCGGAGATCTTGCAGATGCGATCAACGAAGGTGTACGCCGCGGATATGACAAAGGTTATCTGAGAAAATCCGTTGTAAAAGATCCTGTCCGCAGAGGAAATACAGGTGATAATACACCGGCTATGATCTACACAGAAATCGTTCCGGGCGAGCAGATCAAGATCACAGTAGGACCAAAAGGTTTCGGAAGTGAAAACATGAGTGCGATCCGCATGTTCAAACCATCTGCCGGACTTCAGGGAATCAAAGATTTTATCCTTGAGACGGTAGAAACAGCAGGTCCGAATCCATGCCCTCCTATGGTTGTAGGTGTTGGTATCGGAGGAACTTTTGATAAAGCAGCACTGCTGGCTAAAAAAGCACTGATGCGTCCGATCGATTCTGAAAATCCAGATCCGTTCTATGCAGACCTTGAAAAAGAAATGCTGGAAAAAGTAAACAAACTGGGTATTGGACCGCAGGGATTTGGCGGAAAGACAACAGCAATTGGTCTGAACATCGAAACCATGGCTACACATATCGCAGGTATGCCATGTGCGATCAATATTAACTGCCATGTAACACGCCATAAAACGGAGGTGATTTAAATGGAAAAACATATTACACTGCCTCTTACAGAAGAACTGGCAAAAACACTCCATGCAGGTGATACAGTTTACCTGACAGGAACCATTTATACATCACGAGATGCAGGACATAAACGTATGTGTGAAGCACTGGCAAGAGGAGAAAAGATTCCATTTGATCCGACAGATGCTACGATCTACTATGTAGGTCCTACACCGGCAAAACCAGGTCAGGTTATCGGGTCTGCAGGTCCGACAACCAGCGGACGTATGGATGCTTATGCTCCGACTATGATGTCTGTTGGAGCAAGAGGTATGATCGGTAAAGGTGCAAGACTTCCGGAAGTTGTAGAAGCTATGAAGAAATACCACGGTGTTTACTTTGGTGCAATCGGAGGAGCAGGTGCACTTCTGGCAAAATGTATCAAGAAAGCAGAGCTGATCGCATACGAAGATCTGGGTGCAGAAGCACTGAGAAAACTGTATGTAGAAGATATGCCTTTATTTGTTATCATCGACTGCGAAGGAAATAACCTGTACGATGAAGGACGTAAAGCTTATCTGGATACACAGGATAAATAAAAGTTACGGCGGAGGTTTGTGAATGTGCAAATGAACGCTGTGAGAATAGGTGTATGAAATAGGACGCCATAATGATTCGAAAACAATCTCCTGCTACCGTCAGTACGATTTGTTTTCGAATTCATTATGGCTGTATTGTTTGCAAGCTATTTTTACAATATCGTTAGTTGCACATTACCCAAAGCTCCTGGCCTGCCAGGGGTCGCTGAAGCGGAAGGTTTTAAAAAAATATAAGATTATATAATGCCAGAGGTACTATGACGGAGACTTGCTGTTGTCACTGTGCCTCTGGTTTTTGTTTTTCAGCACAATATACATTAAAAAGAATTGCTTGATTTTGTGGAAAAATGTATTAAGATAGAGATAACTATTCGGCAGCTTTACAGTTGCGATAAGGTTTGAGCTGTATGAAGTTATTACAGACAGAGATACAAGAACTGAAACAAAAAGACGAAAGAAAAGGAGGGCAGACGAGATGGGAGAGTTATTTGACAAACTGGCAAACTATGGAAATTCCGGTATCTATCCGTTTCATATGCCGGGGCATAAAAGACAGAAAACGGTTGATTTTAATCCATATAAAATTGACATCACAGAGATAGAAGGGTTTGACAATCTGCATCATGCCGAGGGTGTTCTCTTGGAGGCACAGAAAAAAGCGGAAAAACTTTATGGTTCGGAAGAATCGCATTTTCTGATCAACGGCAGTACGGCGGGCATCTTAAGTGCTGTTTCTGCATGTGCGAAAAAGACCGTTCTGATTGCACGTAACTGCCACAAAGCAGTTTACCATGCAGCACTGATTCGAAATCTGGATGTATATTATGTTTACCCGGAAATTCAGGAAGAATTTATGTTAAATGGCGGTATCAATCCAGCAGATGTGGAGCGTTCTCTTGAGGAGCATCCGGAAATCGAGGCGGTCGTGATTACTTCGCCAACTTATGATGGCATTGTTTCGGATGTGAAGAGAATTGCAGAAATTGCACATGCACATGGAAAACCGTTGATCGTGGATGAAGCTCATGGAGCACATTTCGGATTTTCCAAATATTTCCCGGAAAATTCCGTGCATCTTGGGGCAGATATCGTGATCCACAGTCTTCATAAAACGCTGCCTTCTTATACACAGACAGCACTGATCCATATCAACGGAAAACTCGTTGACCGTCAGAAAGTCCGGATGTTTCTGCAGATGTACCAGACCAGCAGCCCGTCCTATATTCTGATGGCTGGAATAGATGAATGTATTCGTTATGTGGAAGAGCAGGGAACAGATGCTTTTGATAAATTTGCTGAGAGGCTGGATCGCATTTATAAAAGGGCAAAAGAATTTCGTTCCATTCATTTGGTGGATGAGAGCATTGTCGGAAAAAACAGTATTTATGATTTCGATCGTTCGAAGCTGATTTTTTCTGTAAAAAAATGCGGAATCGCCGGAAATGAACTTCAGAAAATGCTGCTTCGTACTTACAATATCGAAATGGAAATGGCAGCGGGAAATTATGTACTGGCACTGACCTCGCTGTGTGACACGGATCAGGGCTTTCACAGACTGTTTTATGCCGTCAAAGGTATTGATGAACAGATCAACCGTTTCCAGACCGCAGAAGGCAAAAAAGAGAGCAGTTGGATCGAAGAAGGTGTCACAAAAAATGAGATCAGCTGCATAATGAATGAAGCATTTGAAGCACCAAAAGAAAGCGTGCCTCTGCAGGAAAGTGCTGGACGCATTTCTGGGGAATTTCTGTATCTTTATCCACCTGGAATCCCGATGATCGTGCCGGGTGAGAAGATCGACGGCATGCTCCTGAAAAGACTGGAAGCATATAAAAAGAAAGGCTTCCAGGTTCAGGGGTTAAAAGATTATGAAGGAAAGAAGATTGAAGTGGTGAAGTAAATTAAAATTGACCGAGCTCTTTAGAGCGAGGAATGCTTCTTGTCCGAAGGGCAAGAAGATGGGCATTAAGAAAACTTATATGTAAAATATGACGCCATGATGATTCGAAAACAATCTCCTGACACGCATCGTTTCCTGTTCGGTTCGCTCGCCTGTTAGCCGCCCTTCGCCTAAACTCGCCTCTTCGAGGCTCAGACAGCGGCTCTTTGGGGCGGCAACATCGCAAACCTCACGACGGAAGCCTTGCTACCGTCAGAGCGATTTGTTTTCGAATTCATTAGGGCTGTATTATTTTATACACTATTAAAACGTTAAAACCCATTTAATATTCTATGCTGTTCAGCAGGAAAAGCTAAAAAGCAAAAGAAGTTGATTAAAAATTGGAGTAGTGTAGAAAAGAGTATGCCATTGAACAATATACAGCTATAATAAAGCAATAATACAATTAAGAGATGGTGGGGAGAAAGAAATTATTTGAAAGTGTTGAAAAACAACAGAAGATGATTGTAAAAATAAATGACCAGCAAGTATAACTAAGGATATGCTTGTAGGTCATTTTTTAAATTGGACGATATCATTTGGAGTACAGTTAAGAATTGAACAGAGACGTTCCAGTGTTAATAATGTGATGTTCTTATTTTTCTTCAAAGAGTCCAAAGTTTTATTATCAATTCCTTGTTTTAATAACTGATATTGTGAGATATTTTTGCGTTTTAAAGTTTTCCATAATGGTGAAAAATCTATAATAAAAATCACCCTTTCTTTCCTGATAAGGTAATTATAGATGGCAAATATAAATAACAATATTGTGAATATATCCACAATATATTATAATAAAAATAGTATTTACGAGGAAGTTTCTACAGTCTACTCTATTAGAATTAGAAAAGAAATAGAGGAGGCAAAAGATGGAACAATATGGATATATTCGCGTGTCAGCAAAAGACCAGAACCCCGAGCGACAACTGATAGCGATAAGAGAACAAGGGGTTCTGGAAAACAATATATTTATAGACAAAATGTCTGGAAAGGATTTTAAACGTCCACAATATCTGAAATTGTTGAATAGACTACAAGCAGGAGATATGGTGATTATTAAGAGTATTGATCGTCTTGGACGCAATTATGATGAAATATTGGAACAATGGCGGTACATAACAAAAGATATTGGTGTAGGAATACGGGTATTAGACATGCCACTATTGAACAGTGATATTGAACATGAGAATTTGACTGGGATATTTATATCGGATTTAGTATTACAGATTTTAGCTTATGTAGCTGAAACAGAAAGAGCATTTATTCATCAAAGACAGAAAGAGGGTATCCAGGCAGCAAAAGAAAAAGGAGTACAATTTGGACCAAGACGGATTGAATTGGATTCAAGGTTTGATGAACTGTATGAGATTTGGAGAAAAAAGGAAATTTCTGGAAAAAAGGCAGCCGAACAATTAAAAATTAGTACGGCAACATTTTATCGAAGATGTAAGGAAAAACAAGATTTTTCTAAAAAATAGTATCAAGTAGTAGACTATCTGAAACGACCTAAATCATATTCTAAAATATCAAAATATGACTATTTTTGCCTCAGAATTGTTGCAATTCTATTATATCCTATAATTTTCAAATAGTCTACTTTATGAAATTGCAAGAACTATCCTCTTGCAGCAATACAAAGAACTTTAGTTTATAGTTATCTATAAGTGATGCAAAGGAGATGAAGAGTATGAGAAAAATCACACAGAATGAAGCTCGTGCAATCAGTGGTGGAAGATGGAAATGTAGAAGATGTGGAAAAGTTTTCGGTGGATGGGTTTTTGCACATTTCACACATTTTACTAATAGCATGAATATTTGCGACGCAAATAAGGAATGTTGGGTTTGGTAGTATTATAAATTAGAAAGAAAAGAGACGGGGATAGTCCGTTTCTTTTTTTGAGGTAAAAATGAAAATAATAATGCAACATGATGAACGTGATTGTGGAGCTGCATGTATTGCAATGATTGCAGCATATTATGGATGTGAAAAATCACTTCAGTTTTTTAGAAATTTGACAAATACAGATAAAGAAGGGGTCAATGTGTATGGGCTTATTCAAGCTTCTGAAAAAATGGGTATAAATGCTGAGGCATTAGAAGGTTCTTCCGATGAGTTTTTAAATAGTATTGGAAATGGAAGCATTAAATTGCCGATAATTGCACATATTATTTCAGAACAAGGATTTCCTCATTTTGTAGTTATATACAAAATAAGTAAAGATACTATCCATATAGCAGATCCTGGAAAAGGTAAGATAGTTGAAAAGACAAGTACTTTTTTTGAAAAATGGACGGGATATATAGTAACATTTAGTGTGACAAATTCTTTTAGAAAAGAAAAATATAAAAAATCTAATGTGGCTTTTTTACTTTCATTTTTAAAAGGACAATATAGCAGAATGTTATTGGCACTTATTATATCAGCTATTATTGCGATAATTGGTATAAGTACCGCTTTTCTATTCCAGACTATAATTGATAATTTTGTAATTCAACCGAAAAATATCATGGAAACTAGTGTAAATCTTTTAGAAGAATTGATTGATATTTTGCCGATTGAAACGATGGATATTAGCATTATATTTGGAGCAGTAAGCATATTATATCTTGTGCAATCAGGAATACAGTTATCCAGAAGTTATCTTATGATAGCAATTTCAAAGAATGTTGATATAAAGATTACTTTATCATATTATTATCATTTAACGACTGTAAAAATAGAAAATTTAGCAATGCGACAGACTGGAGAATATATGTCGCGTTTAGCGGACGCAGATGAAGTGAGGAATGCTATATCTAATGCAGCGTTATCTCTTATACTTGACATGATTATGACCGTAGGATGTGGAATTATTCTTTATCAGCAAAATAAAAAGATGTTTCTAATTACGGTGTTAGTTGTGACCATCAATGCTATTGTGGCATTAGTTTACAGAAAACCAGTAGAAAAAAGTAATCGTTGTATTATGGAAACGAATGCAGTTGTTCAATCGTACCTTAAAGAAACAATAGAGGGCATGGAAACTGTTAAAGCTACAACCTCAGAGGGTGAAGTACAGAACACTGCTCATGACAAAATACTTAGATATATAAAAGCTTTAGTACGAAACAGTAAAATTGTCGCTTCTCAGGAGATATTAGCTAATTATATTGAAAATATGGGGAAAATAGTAATATTATGGACAGGATTTGGATTGGTAATAACAGGTGGAATAAGGATCGGAGAATTATTGACTTATTATGCATTGTTATCTTATTTTACCGCACCAATAAAAAATGTTATTGAATTGCAACCGTCTATTCAAAAAGCATTTGTAGCTTGTGAACGCCTAAAGGATATTTTTGAACTAGAAATAGATTCTAAAGAAGGTCAAAAATGTCCATCAAAGCTGAATAAATGGAAAATATCAAATGTAGATTTTCGCTATGGTAATAATGAACTTATATTATCAAATATTTCATTTGAAATAAATAAGGGGGAAAAAATCGCAATAGTTGGTGAAAGTGGATGTGGCAAATCTACAGTAGCAAAATTATTAATGAGATTTTATGAACCTGAAAAAGGAGAAATCTTGTGCAATAACATACCTATCAATGAGTTGAATTTAAAAGAGCTTAGAAAAAATATTGCTTATATCAGTCAGGAAACATTTCTTTTTACTGATTCAATTTACAATAATCTCTGTATGGGGCTGGAAAATATTTCGGATGAAGAAATAGTAGCTGCTTGTAAGAGAAGTTGTATAGATGAATACATAAATGATATGCCCTATGGATATAATACATTAATAGAAGAAAATGGAATGAATCTTTCTGGAGGACAAAGGCAACGTTTAGGTATTGCTAGAGCATTATTACGCTCTCCGCAATTGTTTATTTTTGACGAAGCAACAAGTAATCTTGACAGTTTAGCAGAATCGGATATAAAGAAATCAGTTTTATATGATGAAAATTATACTTGTGTTATTATTTCTCACAAGCTATCAGTTGCGAAAGAATGTGATAGAATTTATGTTATGGATAAAGGAAGAATTGTTGAATCAGGAACCCATGGTGAATTAATGAGTAGAAATGGAAAGTATAGGGAACTATATATAAATCAATAAAAATGTATATGCAATTTGATATACAGCCTTTATATAGAACAAAAGAATATAAGAGTTCTATATAAAGGCATTTTTGTTTTTGAAAAAGTAAAAATAACTGTATGATGTCGGAGACTATGCTAAAAATTGGATTAGTTATTATGATGAATAGATTTTAAATTTTATGAAATATGGCAAGTATAGCTAAAAATATTTAATTTATATATCAAGAAAATAAATATATAAAAAGAAACAAAAAGGTTGACACGCATCACATACGCAAGTATAATAAACACAAATAAAATCAAACATCAAATCTTATTCGATATTCTATGCCGTTCGGCAGGAAAATCCAAACATGAAAGACCTGCACGAAGCGGCTGAAAAATTATGGTATTTGCTGAAAATATAAAAATATAGTTCAGGTACAAAATGGGGGCTTCGTATAACAGGTAAAAAATACAGGAAAAGGAGCGAAGCCTATGGGAGAAAAGGACATTACAGAGAAAGTATTGGAAGATTATAATGATGTATTTGCAGATATCATAAATGGATTATTATTTGGTGGAAAACAGGAGATCAAACCGGAAGCTCTGGAAAATACAACTGTTCATGCACAGTATAAAGCAGAGGATGATAAGGTCCATGAACTGGAGCGAGATATTGCAAAATACTGGAAAGACGAGAAGGTAGAACTTGCAATCTGCGGAATTGAAAATCAGAGTACCGTGGAGAAGAACATGCCGTTTCGTGTCATCGGATACGATGGGGTAGCATATCGAAGTCAGCTGCAGCAGGAAAGAAAAAAGATTCTGCCGGTGGTGACGATTGTCTTGTATTTCGGAACGGACAGACACTGGAACAGCAGAAAAAAGATCAAAGAACTGATGGAAATACCAAAATGCCTGGATTGTTATGTAAATGACTATCAGATGCATGTATTTGAAGTTGCGTGGCTGACGGAAGAGCAGATTAGTCACTTCCACAGTGATTTTAAAGTGGTAGCGAATTTTTTCGCACAGAAAAGAAAAAACAAAGATTACATACCGGATGATCCAACAGAGATCAGGCATGTAGATGAATTGCTGAAGCTTTTACAGGTCATGACAGGAGATAAACGTTATGAGGAAATTTTTGAAAAAAGGAAAGGAGTCCGAAGTATGTGTGATGTAGCAGAACGACTGGAAAAAATGGGAATTGCAAAAGGAATAGAAATTGGCAGAAGTGAAGGAGAAATGGAAGGAAAAATGTTGGTATATAAAAATCTGTGTAAGGAAGGTTTCAGTGAAAAAGAAGCCAGGAGACTTACGGAATTGCCAGAAGATGTGAGTTTGGAACAGTAAAGTAAATAATGCCTTGAGCGAGAGAGCGATCAATGTTACTATATTTGCAAAGCAGAATGCTCTCAATTGTTCGGGGCATTTTTATATCAGATGTGAGGAGATTCCCGCCTGTGGGCGGTGAGCAACAAAAATATCAGAAGTATTCTTGGAAACAAGTAAGGAAAAATATGGGAAAAATATTTTATATGATGGGCAAAAGTTCATCGGGAAAAGACACGATTTTTAAGGAAATATTGAAAAAAAAGGAATTAAATCTGCACCAGATTGTACTGTATACGACAAGACCGGCAAGAGCGAATGAGACGGATGGTGTGCAGTATCATTTTGTGGATGAAGAGAGGCTTTCGGAGTTTCAGGATGCCGGGAAGGTGATTGAGCTGCGGGCATATCAGGTCGTTGGCGGAGTCTGGAAATATTTTACGGTAGACGATGAGCAGACAGATCTGGATACAAAAGATTATCTGGCAATCGGAACATTGGTTTCCTATGAAAAACTGCGGGATTATTATGGGGCAGAACGAATTGTGCCGATTTATGTCGAGGTTGAGGACGGGATGCGTCTGGCAAGGGCCTTGGATCGGGAACGCAGACAGATAAAGCCGAATTATGATGAGATGTGTCGGCGTTTTCTGGCAGACAGTGCTGATTTTTCGGAAGAAAACCTGGAGAAGGCAGGAATAAAAAAGCGTTTTCAGAATGAAGAACTGCAGAAGTGTGTTGAGGAGATTACAGAATTTATCCTCTTCCAGCAAGAAGACTCCGAGCTCTAAGGGACGCCACTTTTTCAGTGGCGTCCTGTAGGTGGGGGAGTGTCAAAGTGCTTCCGCTATAATGAAAACATAAAATCTGGCAAGGAGGGATCTATAAATGAAAACATGTTGTTTAGTATGGGAAATTCCTGTAATAGAGGGAGAACATTATAATCCAATTGTGAATGTCATTTATATGCAAAAAGCAAAAAAATTTTTGAATCAACTAAATCGATATTTTCAGGATAAGAATATGGATTGGAAGTGTGTTTTGGACCGTTCAGCATGTACTTATAATGAGATTTTTTCCAGTGAAAATCAAGCAGTTATTTTTGCTCCGGAAGCCAAAACAAGACAATGGCTATATAAAAAAGAAATGCAAGCGGTAAGTATTCCAAAATATTATTTGGATTTTGCAGAATATAATGAAGGAAAATTAGATAAAATAGCAATTTTCTTTATGGAATACGGGTTTTAGAATGACGATCTCAACTTTCCACATTAAAAGCAGGTATTCACGCTGCTTTTTTTGATTTCTAGTGAATCTTCTGCATCTATCCACATCTGTAAATTCTCATCAGGATATAATCTTACATAATAAAACTGGTCAGTCGTTTACAGGTATCTTTTTTCAAAAAGAAATGTATCGTAAAGAAAAAACTCTAGGTAAAGCCGCTTATTTATGATATAATAGAAAATCATTGGGTATACGAATGATAAAATCAGAGAGGGGTGAGCATATGCCTGGATTTGAGGAAATCGTAGGACATGAGCAGATTGTTACGCATCTGAAAAGTGCGATGAAACTTGGGAAGGTGTCCCATGCGTATATATTGAGTGGAGAAAAGGGATGCGGCAAAAAGCTGCTGGCAGATGTTTTTGCGGAAACACTGCAGTGTGAAAAGGGAGGCACAGAGCCTTGTGGCAGCTGCCATTCTTGTGTACAGGCACAGAGCGGCAACCATCCTGACATCATACATCTGATGCACGAAAAGCCAAACAGCATCAGCGTGGATGATGTGAGAACACAGATTGTGAACGATGTATTGATCAAGCCATACAGTGGAAAATATAAAATTTATATTGTGCCGGATGCGGAGAAAATGACAGCGGCTGCACAGAATGCACTTCTGAAGACAATCGAGGAGCCGCCTGCATATGCAGTGATTCTGCTGCTTGCAAACAATGCATCAGCACTTCTGCCGACCATCTTATCAAGATGCGTTATGCTTTCTTTGAAACCGGTTGCAGACGATAAAGTCAAGCAGTATCTGATGGAGCATGTACAGGTGCCGGATTATGAGGCGGATGTCTGCGTGGCATTTGCACAGGGCAATATCGGAAAAGCCGTACAGCTGGCAACATCGGACAGCTTTAATGAAATCAAAAATTCAGCACTTCATCTGCTGAAAAATGTATCTAAGATGGAGATCAACGATATTATCGCAACGGTGAAATCCGTATCCGAATTTAAGATTGATATTCAGGATTATCTGGATTTTCTGGCGGTGTGGTATCGTGACATCCTGTATTTTAAAGCGACAAGAGACAGCAATGGGCTCATTTTTAAAGATGAGCTGAATGTGATCACCGATCAGATCAATAAAAGTTCCTACGAAGGTATCGAAAATATTCTACGGGGACTCCAGACAGCGAAAACGCGTCTGAATGCAAACGTTAATTTTGATCTGACCATGGAACTGCTGTTTCTTCTTATAAAGGAGAATTTGGTATAATGATAAAAATTGTTGGTGTCCGTTTTCGCACGGCCGGGAAGATTTATTACTTTGATCCGAAAAAACTGCCGATCAAAAAGGGAGACCATGTGATCGTTGAGACAGCAAGAGGAATCGAATACGGCAGCGTCGTAGCCAATCCAAAGGAGATTCCGGATGACGAAGTAGTTCAGCCGCTGAAAGCCGTTATGCGTATCGCAACACCGGATGACGATGCAAGAGTAGAACGCAATTTGACAAAGGAAAAGGATGCTATGCGTATCTGTGCCGAGAAGATCCGCAAACATAAGCTGGATATGAAGCTGATCGATGCAGAATATACGTTTGATAACAACAAAGTTCTGTTTTATTTCACGGCGGACGGCAGAATCGATTTCCGTGATCTGGTAAAAGATCTGGCATCCGTATTTAAGACACGTATCGAGCTTCGTCAGATCGGTGTGCGGGATGAGACAAAACTGCTTGGAGGTATCGGCATCTGCGGAAGACCGCTTTGCTGCCATACATTCTTATCTGAGTTCGCACCGGTTTCAATCAAGATGGCAAAAGAGCAGAATCTTTCACTGAATCCGACCAAGATCTCCGGTGTCTGCGGAAGACTGATGTGCTGCCTGAAAAATGAAGAGGAGACTTACGAGTATCTGAACAGCCGTCTGCCGGCGGTCAATGATACGGTGACGACTGAGGACGGTTTAAAAGGAGAAGTACACAGTGTCAACGTGCTTCGTCAGACCGTAAAAGTGGTTGTGGAAGTCGGGGACGAAAAAGAGATCCGTGAATACGATGTCAAACAGCTCAAGTTCAAACCTCGCAGAAGAAAAGAAAAAAACGGCGGGGCAGGGAAACAGGAAGAAAAAGAGCTGAAGAAACTCGAAGCAATGGAGAAAAAGGAAGGAAAATCAAAACTAAATGACAATTAAACTGTATCCGGATGAGAGACTGGATGATCTGCAGAGAAGCGGGTACCATATCATCCAGAATCCGAAAAAATTCTGTTTTGGAATGGATGCGGTTTTGCTTTCCGGATTCGCAAAGGCAAAGCCGGGAGATAACGTTCTGGATATTGGTACCGGGACTGGAGTTATCCCGATCCTGATGGCGGCAAAGACAAAAGCCGGACATTTTACCGGTCTTGAGATACAGCATGAGAGTGCGGATATGGCGATGCGAAGCATTCGGTATAATCATCTGGAAGAGCGAATCTCTATTGTAGAAGGCGATATCAAGGAGGCCGGGACATTGTTTGCTTCGGCTTCTTTTCATGTAGTCACAAGTAATCCGCCGTATATGATCGAGCATCACGGTCTGGTCAATCCGGATAATGCAAAAATGATCGCAAGGCATGAAGTCTACTGCACGCTGGAGGACATCATCGTCCAGACAGCAAAACTTCTGAAAAACAGCGGAAAGTTTTATCTGGTACATCGACCGTTCCGGCTGGCGGAGATTTTTTATCTGCTTGTGAAGTACGGACTTGAGCCAAAGAGAATGCAGATGGTGCATCCGTATATCGATAAAGAACCGAACATGGTCCTGATCGAAGCCATGAAAGGTGCAAAATCAAGGATCACCTGTGAGCCGCCGCTGATCGTGTATGAGAAACCGGGCGTGTATACAAAGCAGATTTATGATATTTACGGATACAATGATGCCAGGGTCAAAGAGCATTCGGAAAGGTGAGAAATATATGAGCGAAAATCAGGGAAAACTGTATCTGTGTGCAACTCCGATCGGAAATCTGGAAGACATTACGATGCGTGTTCTGCGAGTGCTTCAGGAGGTCGATCTGATTGCGGCGGAGGATACCAGAAACAGCATCCGGCTTTTAAATCATTTTGATATCCATACTCCGCTGACGAGTTATCACGAATACAATAAAATCGAAAAAGCCTATGTTTTAATAGAAGAAATGAAAAAAGGGAAAGACATCGCCCTGATCACCGATGCCGGTACGCCGGGCATCTCCGATCCGGGGGAAGATCTGGTGCGTCTGTGCTATGAAAACGGTGTTGAGGTGACTTCCCTTCCGGGAGCCTGTGCCTGTGTGACGGCACTGACACTTTCCGGATTATCGACCAGACGTTTCTGTTTTGAGGCATTTCTTCCATCGGATAAAAAAGAAAAACAGGAAGTTCTGGAAGAATTAAAAGACGAGACCAGGACGATCGTCATTTACGAAGCACCGCACAGGCTGGTGCGTACCTTAAAAGAACTTCTGGAAACACTTGGAGACCGCAGAATGACAGTTCTGCGGGAACTGACGAAAAAGCATGAGACAGCATTCACCACGACACTTTCAGAGGCAGTGGCGTACTATGAAGCGGAAGCACCGCGAGGCGAATGTGTACTGGTGCTCGAGGGCAGAAGCCGGCAGCAGATGAAAGAGGAAAGTCAGGCAGCCTGGAAAGAGATGGACATCGAAGAACATATGCAGAAATACCTGGATCAGGGCATGGATAAAAAAGAAGCGATGAAACAGGTAGCAAAAGACCGCGGAGTCGGAAAAAGAGATGTCTACCGGGAATTAGTTGACAGAGACAAAGCCTGAAAAGCAGAAGGAGGAAAGCTGTGAGTACGACATACGACACGTTAAATAATGTTCTGGTTCGATTGTTCCATGATATTATGACACTGGAAGAAAAAGCGATCCGGACGGGGGAATTCAGCGAGATCTCCAATAACGATATGCATATCATCGAGGCAATTGGCATTGATGAACCGCGAAATATGTCTTTCGTAGCCAAAAAACTTTCTGTTACGGTCGGAACGCTGACGATTGCAGTTAACAATCTTGTAAAAAAAGGTTATGTAAATCGCACACGCAGCGAAAAAGACCGAAGGGTCGTGCTGATTTCTCTTACCGAAAAAGGCCGGAGAGCATATGAGCATCATCGCCTCTTTCACGACAAAATGATCAAGGCGACGATTGCAAATATGAGTGAACAGGAAGAAGAAGTGCTGGCACAGGCACTCACCAATCTGATCGGCTTTTTTGAGCAGTATCAGCAGTAAACGACATTTTGACCTTTAGACCCTGATTGATGCCTACGAATTGCTCCGTTACAAAGTAACTCCCGCAATTCTATAAACATTCGGAATCCGCGTATTTACTGCGTAAATAGCTACTTCCTCATGTTTAGCGGGTCTCAAGTTCAAATGTCTTATCTTGCAAGCAAGAACGACATTTTGACCTTTAGACCCTGGCATCATGATTTTGCAGAACGTATTTATACAATACTGGAAATGGGCACGGACCTGTTTCTAGTATTTTTTTATGGAAATTTTTCAAAGAAAAAGAAGCACCTTCTTTTTTCAGGGCTGCCTGTTTTAAATCTTCAAAACAAAGATAGCCAACATAGTATTTCAGATAGTTTGCAGGAGCCTCCAAAATGGTGTCGAAAAAGGCATCGGCAGTCCCGTCTCCATTTAAGCCAAACTGCGAAAGAACCTTTGCCGTCTGCGAGCGGTCGTATCCATAATAATGGATCAGAATATCAATAAAAGAAGAAATGCCGAGGTTTAAAGAACGGTTCAAGCGATAGATTTCGGCAATGATATTATCAGAACATCCGTAAGAAAATGACTGCATTTCCACGTAAGTTGCCCAGCCTTCCACATAACCACCGAAATTTGTCAGACTGCGGACAGGGCGGATACCGGAGTCGTTCGAGAAAATCGTCTGGTACAGATGGCCCGGATAACCTTCGTGTGCAAGTGTCGAATAGAGATCCAGTCCATGGTAACCGATTTTCGGATTTATGTAGATGACATTCTGGTTGCGGTTGTCGAGCGGTGCGGTCAAATAAAAAGCCGGGCTTAAATAATCTTCCAGAGCTTTTTCAACGTATTTGACTTCGTATGTCACGTCCGCGATTTCCGGAAAATCCTCTGCCATTTTCCGTTTCAGATCATTCAGAATCTCCTTTGGATCAGAAGAAACCTGATCATTCACCGTTTTCAGCGTTTCATCCCCGGAATCGGAAAATAATTGTGGATTTTTCTGTGCGATCTGACGCAGCGTGTGGATATCTTTTACGAGCTGTGACTGGATTCTTTTAAAAATCGTTTCCACGCTGTCATAACAGCCGGTCGTGTCTTTGACAAGATAAGCATAATAATTTTTGCCATCCGGAAGATAACAAAGACCGAGAGCGTTTTTGCTGCTGTCTTTTAACGCAGAAATCCCTTTGGAAAGTTTCCGGTAAGTCGGGATAACATAAGAGGCGAGGGCTTTCCGATTCAAAGAGCAGTATTTCTGTTTTTCGGTTTCATTTAAAAAATCAAGAGAGGCGATGCGGCTGTCAAAAGTGGTAAACAGAATATTCTGATCGCCGGTCTTAAGAAAAGCATCGCACTGGTCGATCACGCCCTGAGCGACAGAAGCATCCATGAAAAGTCCGGCAGCTGATTTGGCACGTTCAAACTGCAGAATGCTGTCATAGTATTCCGGAAGCCCGGAAAGAAGAGCCAGATACGTTTCAATATCTTTTTTATTATGAAAACTGTATTCTGCAAGCAGGACCGGCAGCTGTGCCTGTGTGCCGAGAGACGGACCGAGCGGCTCATCGTAAAGCAGGTATTTTTCCCCCTCTGCCTGTAACGAAAAAGCACTTGTTAAAATATCATAAGTGAGACGGTTTTTTGTGGAAAGCCAGTCTTTGGGAAACTTGAAAAGTTTTTCCAGATAAATATTCTGCTGTGAAAAAGCATCTGCGAGAACTTCCGGGTTCATGGAACCAAACGAAACATCCGGATCAGAAAGATTTAAAATTTCCGGGTTTTCCAGTGTATAGTGCAGATTTAAAGTATTTTCTGTAATTTCATTTCGAAAGACCGTATCACAGAAAGCGACAAAAGAATGATTGATTTCATAATAAAAAACAGAACAAAAGAGAAAGATAAGAGCAGGAAGAAAAGCAAGCAGAAGTTTGTGCCTGCGAAGTCTGGAAAGAAAGGAGGACATAGGCAGATACCTGAACTGTTTTTTACAGTGTACGTGCAGAAGGGAAAAAATATGTGCCATTAAGAAGCAATCTTTACAAACCATATCTGCTGTGATACAGTTATGAAAAAACAGGCAGGTGGTAAGAAATGAAGAGTTCAAAAAATGTCATCCTGATCGGCATGCCGGGTTCAGGAAAAAGCACCGTTGGTGTTGTGCTTGCAAAAGTACTGGGATATCGTTTTATTGATTCCGACCTGGAGATCCAGAGTCAGGAAGGAAAGAGGCTTCCGGAACTGATCGAAGAATTTGGTACGGAAGGATTTCTTGATATTGAAGCACGCGTCAATGCTTCCATTGAGGCAGAAAGATGCGTGATCGCAACCGGCGGAAGTGTTGTATACAGAGATTCTGCGATGCAGCATTTAAAAGAGATCGGAACGGTCGTTTATCTGAAACTGACCTGCGAGGAGCTGGAGGAGCGACTCGGTGACCTGCGGTGCAGAGGTGTCGCACTTCAGGAAGGCCAGACCTTGCAGAGCCTTTATGAAGAACGCATTCCACTCTATGAAAAATATGCCGATATCACCGTCGATGAAACGAACATGAGCGTGGAAGAGACGATGGAACAGGTGGTTTTGCGATATCAGAGCAGAAAATAGCGGTTGTTACAAGAATGTTACGGAGAATATAGCTAAAATCCACGGTTCCTGAAATGTATCTTCGTTGCTTTTTACTGAAATCTTAATTTTTGTTTACAAACACCAAGTTTGTGGTATAATAAAAATTATGATGTTAGGGGAATCGCTTTTTGTCCTCGGCACATATTCGCAGGTGTTTACGTCATTTCCGGACGTTTACAGAATTTCGTTAAAAAGTAAAAAAAGCAATTTAAAAAATGATGATAATGATGCAGAGCGGTAACGGATGCATCAGAGATAGAGAGTATATTTTAATAATAGAGGTGTCTATGGAACAGTATGTAATTAAAGGCGGCAATCCCCTGGTGGGCGAAGTTGAAATCGGCGGAGCGAAAAATGCGGCACTTGGTATTTTAGCAGCTGCGATTATGACAGATGAGACCGTGGTAATCGATAATCTTCCGGATGTCCAGGATATCAATGTCCTGCTCGAGGCGATCAGTGTGATCGGAGCCAGAGTTGACAGGATCAGCCGTCATAAAGTGGCCATCAATGGTTCTATGATCGGTCAGGTAAGTGTAGATTACGAGTTTATTAAGAAAATCAGAGCTTCCTACTATCTGTTGGGAGCACTTCTTGGAAAATATAAAAGAGCAGAAGTACCGCTTCCGGGCGGATGCAACATCGGCAGCAGACCGATCGACCTGCATCTGAAAGGATTCAAAGCACTGGGAGCGACAACGAGCATCCGCAACGGTTCCATCGTTGCAGAGGCAGAAAAGCTGAAAGGAACACATATTTATTTAGATATGGTTTCCGTAGGTGCGACGATCAACATCATGATGGCAGCATCTATGGCAGAGGGATACACGATCATCGAGAATTCAGCACGTGAGCCGCACGTTGTCGATGTGGCGAACTTCCTGAACAGCATGGGTGCCAATATCAAAGGTGCCGGTACCGATGTGATCCGTATCCGCGGTGTTCAGAAGCTTCACAGGGCAGAGTATTCCATTATTCCTGACCAGATCGAAGCCGGAACCTTTATGTTTGCAGCAGCAGCGACCAGAGGCGATGTCATGGTTAAAAATGTCATCCCGAAACATCTGGAAGCAACGACAGCAAAGCTTGTCGAGATCGGCTGTGAGGTAGAAGAATTTGATGATGCTGTGCGTGTGGTAGCATCCAAACGTTTAAATAGCACAAACGTCAAGACACTGCCGTATCCGGGGTATCCGACCGACATGCAGCCGCAGATCGTAGTTGCCCTGGCTCTGGCACACGGTACCAGTATCGTGACCGAGAGCATTTTTGAAAATCGTTTCAAATATGTGGACGAGCTTACCAGAATGGGTGCGACGATCAAAGTAGAAGGCAATTCTGCTATTATCTACGGAACCGATGGGTTTACAGGAGCAAGAGTCAGTGCACCGGATCTGAGAGCCGGAGCAGCACTGGTGATCGCCGGACTGGCAGCAGAAGGTGTCACCGTTGTCGATGATATTGTCTATATTCAGCGAGGATATGAGTGTTTTGAAGACAAGCTCCGCAGCCTTGGTGCTGAGATTGAACGAGTTAGCACCGAAAAGGAAATTCAGAAATTCAAACTGAGAGTTGGTTGAAAATAAAATAGCTTCTCTTATTCAGAGTGATGGAGATACATAGGATCTGTGAAGTCACGGCAACCCCTTAAAGGAAGGTGCCAACCTGAGCGAGTATTCGAACAATAAGAGGATTGAACTTATCATTGGAATAAGAGGTCCGCTTTTTGTGGACCTTTTTTCGTTCCACAGAAAACTATTCTGTGGGATTATAAAAGGAAACCATGTAGTTTCATATTATCAGGAACTATAAAATTACCGATGTCAGAAGTGTAAAAATTCCATACAGTTCAAAGGCATCATACATTCATTTATTAAAAAAAGGAGAGACAAATGGAGAAATTATTATTTACATCCGAGTCTGTAACAGAAGGACATCCGGACAAAATGTGCGATGCGATTTCTGATGCGATTCTGGACGCACTGCTTGAGCAGGACCCGATGAGCCGTGTAGCATGCGAGACAGCAACAACAACTGGTCTGGTACTGGTTATGGGCGAGATCACCACAAAAGCATACGTTGATATCCAGAAAATCGTAAGAGATACGATCCGTGAGATCGGATACACCAGAGGAAAATATGGCTTTGATGCTGATACCTGCGGTGTGATCACAGCAATCGATGAGCAGTCCGGCGATATCGCTATGGGCGTAGACAAAGCACTGGAAGCAAAAGAACACAAGATGACCGATGATCAGATTGAGGCAATCGGTGCAGGTGATCAGGGTATGATGTTCGGTTTTGCAACAAACGAAACCGAAGAATACATGCCTTATCCGATCGCACTGGCACACAAACTGGCACGCCAGCTGACCAAGATCCGCAAAGACGGAACACTGCCTTACTTAAGACCGGACGGAAAAACTCAGGTTACCGTAGAATATGATGAAAACGGAAAACCGGCAAGACTGGATGCAGTTGTTCTGTCTACGCAGCATGATCCGGACGTAACACAGGAACAGATCCACGAAGACATCAAAAAACATGTATTTGATGTGATCCTGCCACAGGAACTGGTAGATGAGAACACCAAATTCTTTGTAAATCCGACCGGACGTTTCGTGATCGGCGGACCTCACGGAGACAGCGGACTGACCGGACGTAAGATCATCGTAGACACCTACGGCGGATATGCACGTCACGGCGGCGGAGCATTCTCCGGAAAAGACTGCACAAAAGTAGACCGTTCTGCAGCTTATGCAGCACGTTACGCAGCAAAGAACATCGTAGCAGCAGGACTGGCAGACAAATGCGAGATCCAGCTCTCTTATGCGATCGGTGTGGCACAGCCGACTTCTGTTATGGTAGATACCTTCGGAACAGGCAAACTTTCTGACGAAAAGATCACAGAGATCGTTCGTGAGAACTTTGATTTAAGACCGGCCGGCATCATTAAAATGCTGGATCTGAGAAGACCGATCTACAAACAGACAGCAGCTTACGGACACTTTGGACGCAACGACCTGGATCTGCCATGGGAAAAACTGGACAAGGTGGATGCACTGAAAAAATATCTGTAATCTGACTGAGGCAGACAGAATTATGTGTGGAGAAACGAAAACGGAAAACAGCAATCAGAAACAAGGTATCAAAATGGTAGGGAATATCGGGATTCTGTATGAGGATCCCTATATTCTCGTATGTCGCAAACCGGCAGGAGTTCCGGTTCAGAGTGCAAATGCCAGAGTCAAAGATATGGTCAGCATTCTGAAACTGTATCTGCTGGAAGAGTCCGGGAAACCGGGAGAGCCATATCTTGGAGTTGTGCATCGCTTAGATCAGCCGGTCCAGGGCGTGATTGTATTTGCCAAGACAAAACAGGCAGCAGCGAATTTAAGCAGTCAGATTGCAGACCGGAAGGGCAGCGGTCAGGTCGTGAAACGATATTGTGCAGTTGTGCGTAAAAATGCCGATGTATACAAAGAAACAAAAACAGCAGCAGAATATCAGGAACTGACTGATTATCTTCAGAGAGACCGCAGGACAAATACTTCTTATATTGTGCCAAAGGGAACGAAAGGTGCAAAAGAAAGCAAACTGCGTTATGCGATTCTGAAAGAAACAGAGGATCTCAGCCTGGTAGATATTGAACTTCTGACCGGTCGGCATCATCAGATCCGTGTACAGCTTTCCGGAGCGGGCATGCCGATTGCGGGTGATAAAAAATACGACGAAAAATCCGCAAAAACGACAGGAACACGCGAAAAAGAAACTCCGGCACTCTGTGCTTACAGCTTAAGTTTCCTGCATCCGAAAACCGGAAAACAGATGGATTTCACCGTTCTTCCGGAAGGAGGAGCGTTTGAAAAATTCCGGAAAAAATAGCAATATCCGGTAAAAACAGGATAACAGAATGAAAAAGATTATGTCGTACATACTAAATCCGATAAAAGCGGATAAGGAAGGTGCGGCGAAGATGAATACAAAAATCAGAAAAGCAATCGGAATTGTGGGAATCATACTGGCGGTATATATCATTTTTAAATATATATTCGTCTATGTGGCCCCATTTCTGGTGGCTTTTTTGATTGTAAGGATTTTAAATCCGGCTGCCATCCGTCTGCAAAAATATCCGTGTTTTCGGAAAGTGGGAAAAGGGAGTCTTTTGTTCTGCATGATGAGCCTGATCCTTGGAACAACAGGCGTATGCATGTGGTTCCTCGGTGTGCGGCTGTTTGCACAGATCCGCAGCATTTTTCTGCATATTGATCAGTACGAGGCAAAGATGGAAACGATGATCGACGGATGCTGTGTGCTGCTCAATCAGAAATTCGGGGTGAAAAGTGAGGCGGTCAGAGAGATCGTCTACCAGAACATTGAAAAAATGTCGGAAAAAATACAGGCAGTCAATATCACGCAGGTTTTTCGATATTCCGTGCGGTATGCAGTCGTTGCCGCAGAATGGTTCAGTGTGCTCTTTGTGATCTTTGTGGCTGTCCTGCTGATCATCAAAGATTATGATGAAATCTGTCAGAAATTGCAGAAATACAGCACGTTTCGTCATTTGGTGCAGATTGGGGAACGTCTGTGGCAGATGGCGGGTCTGTGGCTTCGGGCACAGCTTCTGATCATGGCGGCAGTGATGGCAGAGTGCGTGGCAGGTCTGTGGGTTTTGCAGAATTCCTATGCCCTGCTGGTCGGGATACTGATCGGTTTTCTGGATGCACTTCCGTTTATCGGGACAGGAACGATCTTGCTTCCGTGGGCGGCACTGGAACTGTTTCGCGGGGACTTTTTTCATGCCGCAGCTTACCTGACTTTCTTTCTCATTACCAACAGCACGCGGGATTTCCTGGAGCCACGGCTTTTAGGGGAAAAGCTGGGCGTATATCCCATTGTTATCGCAGTTGTGGTATATGTGGGGATCTGTATCTTCGGACCGGCGGGAGTTTTGCTTGGTCCTCTGATGCTTCTTGTTATCAGAGAGGTGGTCAGGGAATGGCTGGAAGCGTAAAAAAACCTTTTCTATTTCCGGAAAAAATGGTATGATAGGCTTTGATAGTAACTGAGGGTTTGGAGAAGATGCAATGAATAAGAAAAAGAAGGTAAGGCACAGCGGAAAATTAAAATCCTATATGCAGTGGCCGGCAGTCGTGGCGGTTTTACTTGTGATGCTGGATATCCTGGTTTTTGCGATCGATGTGAAAGCAGGATTTCTGGTATTTTGTTTTACTGCCGTTTATTGGGTTCTGATGTCTATTCTGATGCTGCGTTACCGTCCGTTTGTTCTCCGTGAGATGATTGCGTTTGCATCCCAGTATTCCCAGATCCAGAAAGGGATGCTGAAAAATTTTTCCATTCCGTATGCGGTACTCGATACGGATGGAAGAGTACTCTGGATGAATGATGCATTCTGTGATGTGACAGGAAAGGATTCCAGGTATCGGAAAAATATTTCAAACCTGTTTCCGGAGATTGATGCGTCTGCACTTCCGTGCAAAAAGGAAGAAACAGATGTGCAGATTTTTTATAATGAAAACGATTATCAGGCACATCTGCAGAAACTTTCAATGGGAGATCTCAACGAGGAAGTATCGATTGTGGATATTCCGCAGGAAGGGAATTATCTGATCGCACTGTATCTGTTTGACAATACGGAGCTGAATTACTACATCCGTCAGAATCAGGAACAGAAAATGGTTGCCGGACTGATCTACCTGGACAATTACGATGAAGTGCTTGAGAGCGTGGAGGAGGTAAGACGTTCCCTTTTGCTTGCACTGATCGACCGTAAGATCAGCAAATATGTGGCGAACCTGGACGGTATCACAAAAAAACTTGAGAAGGACAAGTATTTTGTAGTTCTGAAATATAAGTCACTGGAAGAACTGGAAGCGAACCGTTTTTCCCTTCTGGAAGAGGTAAAGACGGTCAACATCGGAAACGAAATGAAGGTCACTTTAAGTATCGGTATCGGAGTGAACGGCAGTACTTATGCACAGAATTATGAGTTTTCAAGAATTGCCATTGAGCTTGCTCTTGGACGCGGCGGTGATCAGGCAGTCGTAAAAGATAACGATAAAATTTCTTACTACGGCGGCAAGTCCCAGCAGATGGAAAAGAGCACGCGTGTAAAAGCAAGAGTAAAGGCACATGCACTTCGCGAATTTATCGGAAGCCACGAAGATGTGGTCATCATGGGACATAAGATCACGGACATCGATTCTTTCGGGGCAGCCGTCGGCGTATGGCGTGCGGCAAGGATTCTCGACAAAAAAGCTCATATTGTGCTCGGAGATATCAATGGATCGATCCGTCAGTGGGTGAATCTGTTCCTAAATGACAAAGAATATCCGGAAGATATGTTTGTGACACATGAGCAGGCGAGAAAGATCGTGGATCACGACACCGTTGTGGTGGTTGTTGACACGAACCGTCCAAGCATGACAGAGTGTTCCGAGATCCTGAATCAGACCAGGACGATCGTTGTGCTTGACCATCACCGCCAGAGCAGCGAAGTGATCAAAAATGCGGTTCTGTCCTATATTGAGCCGTATGCATCATCCGCATGTGAGATGATCGCAGAGATTTTGCAGTACTTTGCAGACGATATCCGCCTGAAAGGAAAAGAAGCAGACTGTATTTATGCAGGTATTATTATTGACACCAACAATTTTATGGCGAAAACAGGGGTCCGCACCTTTGAAGCGGCAGCATTCTTACGCAGATGCGGAGCAGATGTGACGCGTGTCCGCAAGATGTTCCGGAACGACATGAGTTCCTATAAGGCGAGAGCAGAAGCAGTTCGCCACGCAGAAGTATTTGAGCAGTATTATGCGATCAGCTGCTGTCCGAGTGAGGATCTGGAAAGCCCGACTGTAGTCGGTGCTCAGGCCGCAAATGAACTGCTGAACATTGTCGGTATCAAGGCTTCTTTTGTATTGACAGAATACAAAGAGCGTATTTATATCAGTGCACGAGCCATCGATGAGGTCAATGTGCAGATCATTATGGAGCGTCTCGGCGGAGGCGGTCATCTGAATATCGCCGGGGCACAGCTGGACGGAGTGACACTTGAAGAAGCAAAAGATAAGCTGAAAAGTACGATAAGAACGATGATAGAAGAAGGAGCGATTTAAATGAAAGTTATTCTTGTAGAAGATGTAAAAGCACTTGGAAAAAAAGGTGAAATGGTAAATGTAAGCGATGGATATGCAAGAAATATGCTGTTCCCGAAAAAACTTGCACTGGAAGCAAGTGCAAAGAACATCAATGACCTGAAACTGAAAAAAGCACACGATGAAAAAGTTGCAAAAGAACAGCTGGCAGACGCAAGAGCATTTGCAGAAGAACTGGCAAAGGCACAGGTAAAAGTTTCTGTAAAAGTAGGCGAAGGCGGAAAAGTATTCGGTTCTGTTTCTAGCAAAGAAATTGCAGAAGCTGCAAAAGCACAGCTTGGATATGATATCGATAAGAAGAAGATCCAGATGAAAGATCCGATCAAGGCAGTCGGCACAACAAGCGTTGCGATTAAGCTGCATCCGAAGGTAACAGCAGAGCTGAAAGTCGTAGTAGAAGGTATTTAACAGGGGGCATAAAAATGGAAGAAGCACTGATCAAGCGGGTATTGCCCCACAGTGTTGAGGCAGAGCAGTCTGTAATCGGTGCTATGCTCATGGATCAGGAAGCCATCATCAAAGCCTCCGAGATCATAAGTGGAGACGATTTCTATCAGCATCAGTACGGCATTGTTTTTGATGCGATCGTAGAGCTTTATAATGACGGCAAACCGGTAGATCTGATCACGCTGCAGAATCTTCTGCGTGAAAAAGACGTACCGCCTGAGATCAGCAGTCTGGAGTTTGTCAAAGATCTGCTGACTTCTGCACTGACCTCTACAAATGCAGATGCCTATGCACAGATTGTACATGAAAAGGCAGTTCTGCGAAAACTGATCAAAGTCAATGAACAGATCGCAAATGACTGCTACAGCGAAAAAGAAAAACTGGAAGATATTCTGGAATCAGCAGAAAAGCGGATTTTTGATATTGTTCAAAAACGAAATTCCGGAGACTTTGTGCCGATCAAAGATGTCGTGTTGCGGGCACTCGACCGGATTGAAGCGGCATCGAGAAACAAAGGAAGCGTGACCGGAATCCCGACCGGATTTATTGATCTGGATTACAAGACAACCGGTATGCAGCCTTCCGACCTGGTACTGATCGCAGCTCGTCCTTCCATGGGAAAGACCGCATTTGTACTGAACATAGCCCAGTATATGGCATTTAAGAAAAATTATACGGCAGCGATCTTCAGTTTGGAAATGTCAAAAGAACAGCTGGTCAACCGACTGTTCGCACTCGAATCACAGGTAGATTCACAACAGCTTCGTACCGGAAATCTGAGCGATGATGACTGGGCGAAACTGATCGAAGGAGCCGGGATCGTCGGACGTTCCAACCTGATCATCGATGACACGCCTGGTATTTCCGTTGCGGAGCTTCGCTCCAAATGCCGCAAATACAAAGCAGAAAAAGGTCTGGATGTCATCATGATCGACTACCTGCAGCTGATGACAGGAAGCAAACGTGCAGACTCCAGACAGCAGGAGATTTCCGATATTTCGAGATCCTTAAAAGAGATTGCCAGAGAGCTTCAGGTTCCGGTGCTTGCACTTTCTCAGCTGAGCCGTGCAGTAGAGCAGAGACCGGATCACAGACCGATGCTTTCCGACCTGCGAGAGTCCGGTGCGATCGAGCAGGATGCCGACGTTGTAATGTTCCTTTATCGAGATGATTATTACAATAAAGATTCCGAGAAAAAGAACATTGCAGAAGTCATCATAGCCAAACAGCGTAATGGTCCGATCGGTACGGTAGAGCTTGCATGGCTGCCAAACCTCACCAAATTTGCAAACTTAAAAAAATAACGCCTGGAGTTTCCGGGATGAAAAAGGTGTCGCTTTTTGCGATATCTTTTTTACGTTTTTGAGAAAGAAATATGTTACAATCATATGAGAATGCCAGGGTACAAAGTTCAAAGTGTCGTTCTTGCTTGCAAGATAAGACATTTGAACTTGGGACCCGCTAAACATGAGGAAGTAGCTATTTACGCAGTAAATATGCGGATTCCGAATGTTTATAGAATTGCGAGAGTTACTTTGTAACGGAGCAATTCGTTGGCATTCTCATGTAAATATGCCAGGGTACAAATTCGTTGGCATTCTCATGTAAATATGCCAGGGTCAAACTCGCAGGCATCAAAAAAGGACAACGTCCAAAAACATAAGTAATGATTCAATACAAATGGAAGCAGTTGTTTTAACTGGTTTTGCATTGTAATTGCGAAAGTATTGAACGGTTACAATATTGGGAGGTAGAGGATGAGCGAGATCAGATACATGATTTCCGATGCCGCCAGACAGGCAGGGGTGGAGGCACATGTACTTCGAAGCTGGGAAGAAGAGCTGGACATCAAAGTGGGCAGAACGGAACTTGGACATCGCTACTATACCGATAAAACGATCTATATCATGAAGAAAGTCAAAGAACTGCGGGACAAAGGATTTCAGCTCAAAGCGATCAAGGTGCTGATTCCGGAAATACAGAAAAAAGCAGAAGAAATAACGGAAATCACAGAAGAGAAAAATGCAGTAATGAAAGACACAGCAACAAAAACTGAAAAAGCAGAACATACAGAAAAAACAGATTCGGATGCGAATTTAAAAGACAGCACACAGGAAGTCCCGAAACCACAGACCATACTTCCGTTTGTAGATTCACTGGACAACCTGGAAAAATTTCAGGACATTGTCGGTGATATCATGAAACGTGCTCTTCAGGAAAATAATGTGGAGCTGGAAAATCGGATTGCAGACAGTGTTTTAAAAGAAATGGAGATCCTGATGAAGATCCAGGAAAAAAGAGAGGAAGAACGTTACCGAAATCTGGATGAAACCATTCGCTCCTTTCAGCATAACCGGCAGATGGTGGCAGCGACAAGAGAGAAGGAGAGCCATAAAAAATGGTTTCGGATTTTTAAATAAAAAGAAAATAGAAAAACAAGGGGAGCCGCTTACGCAGCTCCCCTTGCTTTTATAAAATTTTTTAATTATTCACCTGCTACGATAGCACCTGTAGGACATTCTCCTTCACATGTACCGCAATCCAGACATGCATCTGCATCGATTACGTATTTGCCATCGCCTTCGCTGATAGCTTCTGCCGGACAGGCTTCTGCACATGTACCGCAAGCTACACATTCATCTGTAATAACGTATGCCATGATAAAACCTCCTTATTTTTATGAAATATGTTTTCAACAGGATTCGGCTCTCCGAATCTTTATCCCATTTTAATACATAAGTCTGGAATATACAAGAGGTTTTTTCTATGCCTTGCATAAAGTACAAAAACATATTATAATCAACCTGTCAAAAGAAATCAGGTACAGATTTTTATGAGAAATTTAAGTCTGTACAGAATGATAAAGGAGGAAAATCATGCAGAAAATAACCAAGGATATGATTATCGGCGATATTTTAAGAATGGATCCTGAAATGGCAGGCGTACTGGTAGCAGGCGGCATGCACTGTATTGGATGCCCATCCGCACAGATGGAGACCATCGAAGAGGCAGCTCTCGTTCATGGTATCGAGCCGGATCTGCTGGTAGCAAGAGTAAATGCATTTGTTGAAAGCAAACAGGCATAAACAGACAGCAAAAGTGGATTGTGAATATCCATTAAAAAATAAAAAGCGTTTCCACCAGGATTTCCCAGGCGGAGACGCTTTTTCTACACTCTATTTCCGTTTGCAGCGAATCGGTTCAGAAACTCTGACTATCGATTTCATATCAATCAGATCAATGCAAGCTTCTGCAGAGCCTCATCCGCAACGATACATTCCAGATGCTCTTCAAAGAACGCTTCGTTGCCCGGTGTGTATTTCAGGCTGGAAGCATACTCGGAAAGAGTATTGCAGACTTTATTAAACTCTTCCGGTGTGTGTGCAGATTTGCTGAGTGTCAGCAGATACTCACGGCCTTCCGGATTCTTATAGAGCGTGTTGTAACCCTGGTAAGAATTTTGCAGAATGTGTGCTGCACGGATCACAGTGTCCAGATCGCGGAAACGGTAAAGTTTCGTCAGATGAAAGGATTCCGGATTGATCTCCGGTTTTGCAGGAGTCTTTTCTTTCTTTTCAGAAGTTTTTGCTGCTGCATTTTCAGCCATCTTTCTTGCCTCGTGGATCTTATTGAAAAGATTCAGGATATCATCGGCTCCTTCAAGAGGTGCCGGTGCCGGCGGAGTGATGTTGTTGTTCTCTTCGCCGTTTGACGGTGAAAATTTTGCAAAACGTGTATCAAGTTCTTCCGGATCTTCCACCTTGGTAACGATCAGAATTACAGAGTCGGAAGAAATCGGGATCGCTTCTATCATCAAAGGAATGTCATTTGCTTCAAAACCAAATTCGTATGCGGCCTGCTGCATCATATCACGAAACAGCAGCTTTGCTTTTTCTGTGCCGTAAGCAAGTTCACTGAGCTTGATCTCACGGTCTGCCAGATCCTGACGTGTAAGCGTGCAGCGAATCTGATTATCGTTGATTTTTTCTATCTTCATATTATCACATCCTATCTATGATATGTTAACCTTTTATTGGAATGACTATGATTATGATATTGATTAAGGTTAAAAGATGCCATAAAACCACTCCTGTGCAAGCACATTGTGTCTTCAGACTTTTGACCCTGGCATCTTATTATCTTATAATTATATCTGCATACTATCAAAAAGTAAAGTAGATTGCCAGTGTAAAATTATAAAAAGAGTGTAAAAACATCTTGCATTTTTCAAACATAAAGTATATAATAATCAATGTGAGGATGAAACAATGCTTTAAGCAACATCAAAAATCAAAATGAATAAGAAAGCGAATTCTGTCGCTTTTTATTATCTTATGCGGGATTCTCCGCAATATTCCAAAAAAATGATTGTACCTCCATAAAGCAATATTGAGCTTAAAAGATGCCATGTAAACTCTTTGGTACTTTGCATTCGTACAATGAATGTTATCTGGTATCCTGAAGTACTGTTGATCGGAACAAAAAAGAACGTACTGCACTTTGCAAAAGAATAGAAAAAGGCTTGAATGTTTCTGATTTACAGATTTCGTATACGGTGTTGTTTTCGTGTCAGCAATGCTGACCGGAATTGCATGTCAGGCAGCAGCCTTATGTGTATTCGATTTAAATTCTCACGATAATGTCAGCAGAATCTTTAAGTTTAACAGGAGGGGGTGGAACTATAGGCAGCAGAAAAAAACGGAAACATCGACTGCAAAAAGAATTAAATGCATATGCCAGAGCAGGCATGAAGCTGTGGTTGAATGGAAAGCCAAGTACACCTTCGGATATCATGCACCAGTGCATGATCCGGGAAGAAGAGGAGTATATGAGAGATTTTGTAAGCGATGATGACGATCACATTATAGGAATCGGATTCGACTATATAAAAAAGAAAGAGGTCTGATGACAAATCCCCATAGTACAGAAGACAACCATACAGGTCGAAGGATTATAAAAAATGTAGACTTAAGTCATCTTTCGTTCATAAATCTATGATACACTGAATCAAAACGATGTATTCCGTTGTAAAAACGATGTTGCAGTATGCGAATACTGAGGCGGATTGTGGGAGTGCACCGCACGGAACAATCCGCAGGCATCATAGTATGGAGGTACAATGAATGAAGAAAAAGAAAAGTCCTGTGAAGGTCGTAGTGCCGCTGATCCTGGCGGTGGCTGCGGCAGGCGTAGGATATAAAGTTGTAAATCGATATATCCCATCCAAAGAAGTGATGGATGGCAATGAATATTTTGGCACTTCCGGAGGGGAGGATGCAGCAGTCGTACTTCCGGACCGTCTGGAACAGGGGAAAGCACTTGTGAAGGATGGCACGGCATATGTAGAATATGCGACTGCAAAAGAAAATCTGAACGATCATCTTTATAAAAGCGATGAAGAACAGCAGGTCATACTGACAACGGCAGTGGATATTATCAAACTTCCGTATGACAGCAATGAATATACAACGCTTACCGGAAATGGCAGCATGCCGTATCAGATCGTTGTTTCGCAGGATGGAAAGGTCTATATTGCACTGGATTATCTGGCACAGTATACAGCACTTCAGTATTCGGTGGAGCAGGAACCGCTTCATATTATTATAAACAATCAGTGGGGAACGAAAACCTTTTCGGATGTGATAAAAGAAGAAAGCGTACGTCTGGATGCAGATATCAAAAGTCCGATCCTGAAAAAAGAAGCGACCGGAGATAAAGTGACGGTTCTGGAGCAGGAAGAAGAGTGGACAAAAGTTCTGACTGCGGATGGATATATTGGCTATATGAAGAGCAAAAAGCTTTCTGACAGCTACGAAGAACAGGTTACCAGTGATTTCCGGGCGGCAGAGTACACCAGCATACATAAAGATTATGACATGAATCTTCTCTGGCATCAGGTGACGAGCCAGGATTCAAACGATGCACTTGCAGCGGATATTCAGGATGTAAAAGGGGTCAATGTCATTTCACCGACCTGGTTTTCTATCAGCAGCAACGATGGAGATATTTCTTCTCTTGCAAGCAGTGACTATGTAGATACCGCACATCAGAATGATATGGAAGTCTGGGGACTGATGGACAATTTCAGTACGGATATTGATACCGACACTGTGCTTGGCACTACCACATCCAGAGAGAACCTGGAAGGACAGCTGATTACCGAAGCACTCAACTATCAGCTGGATGGCATTAATATCGATATCGAATCCTTACCGGAAGAAACTTCCGAAAGCTATGTGCAGTTTATGAGGGAACTCTCTGTAAAGTGCAGGAATAACAATCTTGTACTCTCGGTGGATGTCCCGTCGCCATACAGTTTCAATGAACATTACAGCCAGAAAGAGCTTGGCGAAGTCGTAGACTATGTGATCATTATGGGCTATGATGAACACTATGTCGGCTCCGATGCCGGTTCCGTGGCATCCCTTTCCTATGAAAGAGACGGCATTACCGGAACACTGGAAAACGTTCCGAAAGAAAAGATCATCAGCGGTATTCCGTTCTACACGAGATTATGGAAGACCAATGCTTCCGGTGAAGTAAGCAGTGAGGCGATCGGCATGGATAAAGCAGACCAGATCTTGTCCGATTACAAGGTGACTGCCGGATGGAGCAGCGAGACATCACAGGATTATGCAGAGTTCACAGATGAAGATGGCAATTTCTGTCAGATCTGGCTGGAAAACGAAGCATCGATCGAAGAGAAGATGAAACTTGTGCAGGAATATGGTCTGGCCGGAGTGGCAGAGTGGAAGCTTGGATTTGAAAGATCATCCATATGGGATGTAATAGCGAAATATGTGAATTAGATCATGATTCTGCTTCAAAGTCAGGTTTGGCTGCGAGGCGGAAACATTGCAAAAAATAAGAAAAAATACTTGCCTGTCTTGCAAAAATATGATAAAATCAAAAATTGTGAGTGGCTGCAGACAAGCAGCCATTTTGAAACATTGAATTCCTTGCTCACGAAGGTAATAGTGGGCCAGAGACCATAAGGAGGTGCGAAGAGCATGAACAAATACGAATTAACCGTTGTTGTTAACGCAAAAATTGAGGATGACGTAAGAGTAGCAACTGTAGAAAAAGTAAAAGAATACGTTGCACGTTACGGCGGAACAGTTACTAATGTTGACGAATGGGGTAAAAAGAGATTAGCTTACGAAATCCAGAAGATGAAAGAAGGATTCTACTATTTCATTCAGTTCGAAGCTGATGCTACAGCTCCGGCAGAAATCGAAAGACATGTCCGTATCATGGAAAATGTTATCAGATATTTATGCGTAAGACAGGAAGCATAAATAAGGAGATTTAGAATGAATAAAGTTATTTTAATGGGACGTTTGACCAGAGATCCGGATGTTCGTTATTCCGCAGGGGAGAGCGGCACATCAGTTGCAAGATATACATTGGCTGTAGATCGCAGATTCAACAAACGCGATGGCGAAGCAACCGCTGATTTTATCAGCTGTGTAGCGTTCGGACGCAGTGCAGAGTTTGCGGAGAAGTATTTCCATCAGGGACTGAAGGTAGTCGTTACAGGTCGTATCCAGACAGGAAGCTATACCAACAGAGATGGCAACAAGGTTTACACTACAGATGTAGTAGTAGAGGATCAGGAGTTTGCTGAAAGCAAAGCTGCGTCTCAGGCAAATGGAAATAACTATACACCTGCAAGACCGGAACCGAGTGCAGCCAGCGGCGATGGATTTATGAATATCCCGGACGGTATTGACGAAGAATTACCGTTTAACTAGACATTAAAGGAGGTTTACAGCAATGGCTTACAATAAATCTGAAAGACCAGATTCTCCGATGAAGAGAAGAGGCGGACGCAGAAGAAAAAAAGTCTGCGTTTTCTGTGGTAAAGAAAACAACGAAATCGATTACAAGGATGTAAACAAACTGAAGAGATATGTCTCTGAAAGAGGAAAAATCCTTCCGAGAAGAATCACAGGAAACTGTGCAAAACATCAGAGAGCTCTGACAGTAGCTATCAAGAGAGCACGTCACATCGCTCTTATGCCATACGTTCAGGACTAATCAAAATTTGAGAATATAAAGATTATAAAAAGAGCGGCGAACCTTTCTATAGCATGCAAGTGCTGTAGGAAGGTTTTTTTTTGCTGGACAAAACAGTAAAAATATAGTAAAATTGAATAATCACAGGAGGGAAAATAAGGAGGAAACTATGAAAAAGAACGAAAAAAGAAAACTGTGGAAACAGGGGCTTGGAACAGCTCTTGTTTGTGGTCTTGCAGTAGCTGTGTTTCCGGCAGCGAAAGCAGACGCAGCAGACTTGCTGAAAGCAGGTCCGATCAACACGACAGCAGAGCATGTAACACAGAACCAGCCGTTTGCAGAGAGAACAGCGGGAAGTCAGTATTTCCGTATCCCGGCATTTATCGTTACGCAGAAGGGAAATCTTCTGGCAGCAGCGGATGCGAGATATTCTACAACCGGTGACGGCGGCGGACTGGATACGATCGCTTCTGTATCAACCGATAATGGTAAGACCTGGAATTATTCATTCCCGCTGTATTTTCCGGACAGCGATGGTTATATCGGCAATACGGCAACTACGATCATCGACCCGGCACTGGTACAGGGAAAAGACGGAGAAATTTACTGTATTGCCGATGTAAACCCAACCGGCGTAACGACAATGGGCGGTTATAAAGCTCCGGGAGAAGGAACCGGTTATGTTAAAGTAAACGGAAAAGATTATCTGGCAGTAACGGATAATTATGACAATGTAAACACACAGCCAAAAGATGACGATGCCACAACTTATGCTTATTATGTAGGGGACTGGGATGAGAACGGATATGCAAAAATTTTAAAACGATCCGATCATTCGGAAACAGGATATGGCGTGGATAAGTGGTACAACCTGTATAAAGTAGAAAATGGAGAGTATAAAGATACCCTGACACAGAAACAGGTTAATTCCAATACTGATATTCAGCAAAATATTTTCTATAAAGGATCTGCATTGCATGTATACAATACCGGATATATGATGTATGCAAAAACATACGATGATGGATTTACCTGGACAGATCCGGAAATCCTGAATCCACAGATCAAACGTCCGACAAAAGAGACAGCACTGCTGGTATCTCCGGGGCAGGGGGTACTGACTTCAGATGGTACGATCGTCATTCCATTCTATGATCATGGCGATGGGGAAGAAAATGCAAGCATTATCTGGTCTGATGATAATGGAAAAACATGGGAAAGATCCAATGACGTACCAGGAGCAGCCGCAGGTGGTTACTGGTCATCCGAAAGTGAAGTCGTAGAGCTTTCAGACGGAACATTGCGTATGTTCTTCAGAAGCGGACAGGGAGTGGTCTGCTATTCAGATGCAGTAAGAAATACATCCGGTGATTATGTATTTACAAAGCCGGTCAAGACAGGCGTTTCTTGTACATCAACCTGTAATGTGACAGCGATCAGTTATTCTAAAACGATTGATGGAAAACAGGCAATCCTGGTAGCTGCCCCGGGCGGAAGTGGACGAGCAAACGGTAAAATATTTACATTTCTGGTAGAAGAAGACAAGACGCTGACTTTAAAAAACAGCTATTCAGTAAACAGCGGCACTTATCAGTATTCCTGTATGTCAGAGCTGAAAAACGGAACGGTAGGACTTCTCTGGGAAAATGGCGGAGGAAGCATACGCTATGATAATTATGATATCGCTCAGCTTGCGGCAGATGGTTATATAAATGATTTAGAACTTGGCGTAGAACTTACCAGAAATGAAACTTATACAAGGTCTTACCAGGTGGCAGAAGAACATAAAACAGGTATTACGACGGAAGCAGATCAAAAGATTGCAGATGTAAATTATGCAAAAGTAGATGGTGTAGAAAAAGAAGTTGTGCCGATGTATGCACATATAGCAAACAATAATTCTGACCTGAGCAGTTTTGCAGCAAAAAATGATATATCACTGAATCTGACAGATGCAGAGTTTACCTTTACTTCAACCGGAACAGCAAATGTGTATGCAGTATATAATGAAAATAAAAAGGTATATCTCACCAATGAAAGCGGTGCAAATTCATTTTTCAGTGCAGCAGCAAAAAATAATATGCTGGTAACGCCGACAGATGGCAGTGATACTTTCCGTATCTGCAAAGAAAACGGAGAACGATATGTAATTTTCTATTATACAAACATGGACTTCAACGCAAACAGACTCTATAATGCAAGCTTTACAGATGGGACCTATGAGGTGGTTCTGCTTGAGAAAAAGGACAAAGCAGAAGCAGGAGATATTGTTCCGGGATATCAGAGAGTATCAAAAGTTACTTCCGGTAAAAAATATCTGATCGCCAATATCTTTAATAAAGACAATAAAGACCATGTTATTGTTCTCTACCCAACGAATGGAACAGGAAATCAGACAAAACTTCTTGGAGCAGCAGAGAAGCGAATAACACCGACGGAAGCAACCGTGACAATCAAAGCAAACGAGATCGGAAGAACCACAACGGTGATCGACGGTGTGACATACAATATCGTATGCGATGAGCCGGCAGCAGTAAATGATAAAGCGACCTTAAGTACCGATGCACAGGTTGCAGAGAGAACTTATCTGGAAAAAGATTATCCGGAAGGAACTTTTGCCAAGTCCGGTATCGCAGAGGCAATCGCAAAAGCAAAAGAAGTTGCACAGAAAGAAAAAGTAACCAAACTGGAAATCAAAGAAGCAGACGATGCTTTAAAGAAAGCACTGGGCAAACTCGATGAAGTAAAAGCCTCCGGCAAAACAGAAGTACAGACAAAGATTGCACAGGCGGCAGAAAAGAAAGAAGCAGATTACACAAAAGAAAGCTGGGCAAATTTTGCAAAAGCAAAAAGGGATGCAGAAATGGCATTTGCTTCTGAAACAGCAACCGCAAAACAGCTGAAAGATGCTGCAGATGCATTAGACATCGCCATGAAAGCACTGGAAGCAAAGAAACCGGATAATAATAACGACAACAACAACGGTAATAATGGAAATAACAACAGCCAGACCCCAGCGATCGGCAGCGTGATTGCAGATGCATCCGGTATCTTTAACTACAAAGTTACCGGAAATGATACGGTTGAAGTGAAAAACATGACTGCAAAAGGCAAAGCAAAGAGCAGCGTGAAAATCGCAAAAACCATCAAAGCAAACGGTAAAACTTATAAAGTAACCGCTATTGCAGCCAATGCCCTGAAAGGCAATAAAAAAGTAACTTCCGTAAGCATCGGCAGCAACGTAGAAAAGATCGGAAAGAAGGCATTTGCAAACTGCACGAAACTGAAAACCGTCACGGTAAACGGAAACAAACTGAAGACCATTGGAAAGAATGCTTTCTCTGGTGATAAGAACTTAAAGACCGTAAACCTGAAGAAAGTAAAAACACTGAAAACTGTTGGAAAATCAGCCTTCAAGGGTGTTTCAAAGAAGATAACGGTTAGAGTGCCAAAGAACAAAAAAGCAGCTTATGTAAGAATCTTCAAAAAAGGCGGGATCGCAGCCAATAAAATTAAATAATGAAAAAACAATTTATAGTAATAGTGTTAGTAGTTCTTGTAAGTTTAGTTGTCGATTATGGAATAAGGGGATATTATTATCCTCAAAAAGATGATTTTGAATCAAGTGGTACTGGATGGATCCTTGAAAAAGGAGCACCGGAAGCTTTTCTGTAAAAGTCAAATAAGCAACGGACAGAAAGCAGAAAACCGTAAGCGGGAGGAAACATAAAAATGTGCAGGCAGAGGAAAACTCAAAGCCTGCACATTTTTATATTAACAGCCTGTTAAAAGCGGTCAGTTTCGGAAATTAGGTGGATGATTGGTTTAATTGAAACTGCGTGGATCCGGATATTTATCAGGAGAAGTACTATATCCATTCTGATATTTAACGGTCATGTAAATTGTTTCATCGCCGTTTTCGATTTTTACATAGCAGACATTGTCCTTGTCGAATTTGTCGGTGATCTCTATTTTCTGATTTTTATAATAAATCCATACACTGCCATCATCGAGATATTCTACGTCCGGTGCGTTCAGTTCCTCCATAATTTCGTCTTCGGTCAGAGGACGTTCGTTTCCGTCTGCATCGAAGGCAACACCGCCTCCGCCCTGAGTGACGGTGTTTCCGTCGGTATCTTTGTATTCAAGAGAATAAGAACCGTTGTCGGTATTTAAATCAAAAGTGGCACTTGTCTGGTCACCGTGCATCCAAAGCTGGATAGTTCGCTGGATTCCGCCGACATTTGCTGCGTAAGCCGTTCCTGTTCCGCCAACGATCACGCAGACTGCGATTGCAGCCGCCGCAAGTTTCATTTTCTGCTGTTTTTTTAATTTTGCCATATATTTGACCTCCCCTTCAGAGATATCGGAGGTATGCAAAACCGAAAAGGCCTGTTTGTATTTTTCTTTATTCGTCATTTTCCCATTCCTCCTTCAGTGCTGTTTTCAGAAGAGAGCGTCCGCGTGACAGGCGTGTTTTTACGTTGCTTTCCGAGAGCTTTAAAATATCGGCGATTTCCCTGACGGAATAATCTTCATAATAAAATAAATGAATAACGATGCGATATTTTTCAGGAAGTTTCAGAACTTCCTCGAATAAATTCTCAGATTCCGGATTTTCAAAAGTTAACGTTTCTATATAATCCTCCAGCGAACGTCTGTTACGCCGCCAGAAAGCAAGCGTTGTATTTTTCGCTTTATTGATCACGATACGGATCAGCCACGCACGGATATGCTGCTCATCTTCAAAATCTTTGCTTGTCGTGTAATATTGGATCAATGTATCCTGAACAACATCTTCTGCATCTGCCTGATTTTTACAGATGTTAAAGGCGATGGCGTAGAGATTGTTCTGATAGCGTTCGATCAGTTCCTGTACAGGTTGTCTCATGAGTACTCCTAAAATATAAAATTTGATGTAACTGTTCAGAGCCAACCTCCAAAATGCTACGCATTTCGTCGGTGTGGCGTATCCGCCAAATAAAATTTCAAAAACAGTTTTAAAAATGCAAGCATTTTATACCTGTTTTTTGAAATTTTGCTTGCCTCTGAACAGTTACAATTTGATAACAATTCATTGCAGATTGAAGTATTTGCTGCCTGAATCGTAAAAATTGCAAGTCCTTGATCAAGGTGCTTTCAATTATAATACAAATCAGCAGGGAAAAAGGTTACAAAAAAGTATTTTCGTTTTTCAGAGAAAACGATATAATAGAAACAGTATCTTTTTCATGTGTGAATGAAGGGGATAAATCTGTAAAAGAAAAGAGCCGGTGTACACGTTATGCCGGGTATTACGATCGGAAACAATGTTGTGATCGGCGGCGGAAGTGTTGTCGTGAAAGATATTCCGGATAATGTGGTAGCAGTTGGAAATCCGGCGAAGGTGATCAAGACACTGGATGCAGAGAAGTTCAGAAAAGAACCTTCTGATTTACAGAAATAAGAATTTTTGATAAGATTAAGTCAGCAGAGAAAAGGGGATTTTCGGGGGAATTGATATGGGAATGTTTTTAAACAGTATTGAGCCATATGATAAATACAAAACAATTACGAAAGGTCTTTATTTTGTAGACAAAACAGAGCTGCTGGAAGAATTAATACCGGCTCTGGAACAGGAACAGAGATTTTTCTGTATCACAAGACCAAGGCGTTTTGGAAAAACGGTTATGGCGAATATGATAGCATCTTTTTTTGAAAAATCGGAGGGCGGTTCTGATGTTTTTGACAGACTTAAAATTTCAGAATATCCAAAATATAAAGAGCATTTAAATAAACATGATGTGGTATATATTGATTTCAGTGAAATGCCGAAAGAATGTGATAGCTATAAAAAATATATTTCTCGCATTGAAGAGGGAATATATTATGATTTAAGAGAAAAATATTCGGATTTGTATTTAAAGCAGGAAGATGCTATATGGGATATTTTTTCGAAAATATTCAATGAAACAAAAAAGAAATTTATTTTTGTTATGGATGAATGGGATGCGGTATTTCACATGTCATTTATGACAGAAAAGAACAGAGAAGACTATCTGCTTTTTTTGAAATTATTATTAAAAGGACAGAGTTATGTTGAGCTTGCCTATATGACAGGGGTGTTGCCGATTGCAAAATATTCCGACGGATCGGAATTGAATATGTTTCTGGAATATAATATGGCAACACGTATTCGTTTCAGTGAGTATTTTGGATTTTCAGATGAAGAAGTAGATAAGTTGTATGAAAAATATCTTCAGAATACAAAAAAGCCTCAAATTGACCGAGAGGGCTTGAGGGAATGGTATGACGGTTATCACACAGCATCCGGTCAGAGATTGTATAATCCGCGTTCGGTTGTATGTGCATTGTCCGATAATCAGCTGTCAAATTACTGGGTCAGCTCAGGAAAATATGATTCCGTATTCAGCTATGTTAAAAACAATATAGATGACGTACAGGAAGATCTGGTTCTCATGTTTGCAGGAGAAAAAATACCATCGGGTATTGAGGAATATGCAGCAACGGCACAGCAGCTCGATACAAAGGAAGAAATATATTCGGCGATGGTTGTTTATGGGTTATTGACGTATGATAATGGCTGCGTGTTTATTCCAAATAAAGAGTTACAGGGAAGCTATGCATCTATGATGAAAAAGGAAAAATCCCTGGGATATATATACAGACTTGCAAATATTTCTAATAAAATGTTACAGGCGACTTTAAATAAAGATACAGATACTATGGCTGAAATTTTGCAATATGCACATAATACGGAAACGCCAATCTTATCTTATAATAATGAGGTGGAATTATCGGCGATTGTAAATCTGGTTTATCTTTCTGCAAGAGATTTTTATAGGATAGAAAGAGAAGATAAAGCTGGAAAAGGATTTGTGGACTTTATTTTTTATCCTGTCAGATATGAAGATAAGGGCATCATATTGGAATTAAAAGTGGATCAGACACCAGAAGAAGCTATCAAACAGATTAAAGAAAAAGATTATATATTACGTTTCAAAGGAAAACTGGGAGAACACAGACAATACCCGCAAAATATTCTGGCAGTGGGGATTTCATATGATAAAATAACAAAAAAACATACCTGTAAAATAGAAGAATTATTAATAAATAGCTAAGTAAAAAAGGAAGAAAAAGTGAGGTATGAATCAGATTTATCGATATTATGGTAGTAACGGGAATTGATATAGATAATTGTTTTTTATGGTTGTGCCTTGAGTTAAAATAACATAAAACAGTTGATTATTTTAAAATTTATGCTATAATTTGGAAATGTAAATAACAGTCAGATATAAATGATAGGTTATAGAGTAATTATCGGACTGTTAGGAACGAATATTTGAAATAGAATAAGAAGCAGCTGGTGTCGCCGCAAGGCGGAGAATAGGGAAACAGGTGAAAGACCCGTGCGATCTCGTCACTGTAAACAGGAGTGCATTGCTTATTATGTCACTGAGATATCGGGAAGGCGGCAATGTGCGTTAAAACTGTAAGCCAGGAGACCTGCCAGACTGTGGTGCGGGGAATAGATATTCCAGGTCACGAGGATTGATTGTACCGAATTGAAATAGAAACAGCGAAGCCGAAGAAATTCTGGTTTGGCTGTTGTTATCCAGTATACAGTCCAACGACGTGTGTTCGTTGGATTTTCTTTTTCTCCCAAATCTTATTTGTTTCAAATAAAAGTATTATTTTGGGAGGAAAGGCAAATGAAGAAAAAACTGGTAACGATTTTATGTGTAACAACAATTACAGCATCTATGCTGGCAGGATGCGGAAGCAAAACAGCAGAGACAACTGCTCCGACAGAGACAACTGCAGTAACCGAGACAGCAGCAGCTACCGAAGCGGCAACAACCGAGGCAGCTTCTGAAACAGCAGCAGCTACGGAAGCAGAAGATGATCAGGCAGCAGCAGATAAAGTAGCAGCTCTGATCGATGCAATTTATGTTCAGGAAAGAAATGAGAACACAGACGAGCAGTGTAAAGAAGCAAAAGAAGCATGGGATGCTCTGACAGATGCTCAGAAAGAACTGGTTGAAGGCGAAGAAGCTGATCCGGATTATTTCGGAAGAGATACCGGTGATGCATCCAAAGATGATCCGCGCAATGGTGATGAGATTGGTGAAAACGAACTCCTGGTTGTAAGCTTTGGTACTTCTTTCAATGACAGCCGTGTTGCTGATATCAAAGGTATTGAAGATGCACTGCAGGCTGCAAATCCGGACTGGTCTGTAAGAAGAGCATTCACAGCACAGATCATTATCAATCACATCCAGGCTCGTGATGATGAGCACATCGACAATATGGATCAGGCTCTGGAACGTGCCGTAAATAATGGCGTTAAAAATCTGGTTATTCAGCCTACACATCTGATGCATGGTGCAGAGTATGACGAACTGATGGATGCCGTAGATGCATATAAAGATAAATTTGAATCTGTAAAAGTAGCAGAACCGCTGCTGGGTGAGGTCGGAGATGATGCAGATACTGTAAACGATGATAAAAAAGCAGTAGCAGAAGCAATCACTTCTGAAGCAGTAGCAACAGCAAATTATGATTCCCTGGATGCAGCAAAAGAAGATGGCGTTGCATTTGTATTTATGGGACATGGAACTTCTCATACAGCAAAAGTTTCTTACAGCCAGATGCAGGCTCAGATGAAAGAGCTTGGTTATGAAAATGTATTTATCGGAACCGTTGAAGGCGAACCGGAAGAGACAGCATGCGAAGAAGTGATCAAAGCTGTATCTGCAGCAGGATACAAAAAAGTAATCCTTCGTCCGCTGATGGTTGTTGCTGGAGATCATGCAAACAACGATATGGCAGGCGATGATGACGATTCCTGGAAGAGCCAGTTTGAGGCATCCGGAAAATTTGACAGCATTGATACACAGATCGCAGGTCTGGGTGAGATCAAAGCAATCCAGGATCTCTACGTTGCTCATACAGCAGATGCTATAAACGAGTAATAAGTAATACATGAGGTGTACCTCGCAGCAGGAATGTCAGAGGTATTCTTGAAAAAAGAAGCAAAACAGAAGGACAGGAACAAAAATGAAGAAAAGAATCATTACATTAGCAGGATTAATGGCACTTAGCTGTGCACTGGCAGTTGGCTGCGGAAACAGCACAAGCCAGACAGAAACACAGAGTGCTGCACAGACAGAGGCAGCTTCTGAAACACAGGTACAGACCGAAGAAACACAGGAGGCAGAGAGTGCAGCAGAAACGACCGCAGACACAGAGGCAACAGAAGCCGCTGCAACACTGGAAGATGGAACGTACACTGCTGATTTTAATACAGACAGCAGTATGTTCCAGGTCAATGAAATGTATGATGGAAAAGGAACTCTGACCGTAGAAGACGGAAAGATGACCATTCATATCACGCTGCGTTCTACAAACATTGTAAATCTGTATCCGGGACTTGCAGAGGATGCACAGAAAGATGGAGCAGAACTGCTGCAGCCGGTTGTGGAAACCGTAGATTATAATGACGGTGAACCGGCAGAAGAAGTGAATGCATTTGATGTTCCTGTTCCGGCTATCGACGAGGAATTTGATCTGGCACTGATCGGAACAAAAGGAAAATGGTATGACCATAAAGTCAGCGTTTCCAATCCGGTAAAAGCAGAAGAATAAAAAATATCAGATTTTGCGAAAAGCTGCTGCGATATGTATCTACATATTTTGCAGCAGCTTTTTATCTTGAAAAGGAGAAATCATGACAGCAGAGGAGCTAAATTTAAAAGACGGTGAATACACCGCAGAAGTTACGATGGAAGGCGGAAGCGGAAGAGCAACGATCGATTCTCCGACTGACATTTCGGTAAAAGATGGAAAAGTAACAGCTGAGATTAAATGGAGCAGTTCACATTATGACTATATGCTGGTTGACGGTGAAAAATTTCTTCCGGTCAATACGGAAGGAAATTCTGTTTTTGAAATTCCGGTTGCAGAATTTGATAAACCGATGACGGTAATGGCAGATACGACTGCGATGAGTGTACCGCATGAAATCGAATATACGCTGACCTTTGCATCAGACACCGTGACAGCGTCCGGTTCCGGATCGGGTATGAGTGGATCGGTAAATATCGCATTGTGGATTGCAGTTGCAGTGGCTGTGTTCATGCCGGTTGTTACCAGGATGAGACGAAAGGAAAAGAAATGAAGAAAATAGTGGGTGTACTCGGTGTTGCATTCTGCCTGATGTTGGCAGGCTGTGCATCGCAAAAACAGGATACGATTGAAAAGCGAAATACTGATATCAGCAAGGATCTGACATATGACCACAGCATGGAACTGGAGTACGCAAAGATGTTTGCGGTGGATTATTATCAGAATAATTATGCACTTGTCACGATCGCAGATGACGGGAAATATCTGATCGTACCGGAAGGAGAATCTGTGCCGGAAGATATGGATAAGGATATCACGGTGCTGCAGCAGCCGATCCAGAATATTTATCTGGCGGCTTCGGCGGCGATGGATATGTTTGTGGCGACAGATGCACTGGATGCGGTTCGATTCAGCTCGCTGAAAGCAGATGGCTGGTACATAGAAGAGGCGAAAAAAGCCATGGAAGATGGGGATATTATTTATGCCGGGAAATATTCAGCCCCGGACTATGAGATGATATTGAATGAAAACTGTGGGCTTGCCATCGAGAATACCATGATTCTGCATACACCGGAAGTAAAAGAGCAGATGGAAAAATTTAATATTCCGGTTCTGGTCGATCATTCCAGCTATGAGACAAATCCGCTCGGACGTACTGAATGGGTCAAACTTTACGGGCTGCTGACCGGGCATGAAGATCAGGCAGAGCAGGCGTTTGATGCAGAAGCGAAAGCGTTTGAACAGGTGAGTGATCAGGATGCAACCGGAAAAACGGTGGCATTTTTCTATATCACGACAAATGGGGAAGCAAATGTGCGAAAAAGTGCGGATTATCTGCCGAAAATGATTGAACTTGCCGGCGGAAGCTATATTTTTGATGATCTAGGTGACGAGGAGGAAGCGACATCTACAGTTTCCCTTCAGATGGAAGAATTTTATGCCGGAGCAAAAGATGCAGACTATATTATTTATAATAGTACAATAGAAGGAGAATTGTCTTCTATGCAGGATCTTCTGGCAAAAAGCCCGCTGCTTGAGAAATTCAAAGCGGTGAAAGAAGGACATGTATACTGCACGACCAAGAATCTCTATCAGTCAACAATGGAACTTGGGACAATCACATCCGATATTCGAAAAATGCTGACCGGAGACGATGCAGACCTGACTTATCTGTATAAGGTGGAGTGATACGATGAAAAAAAGCAGATATGGTGCTGCATTTATCATTCTTGCAGCTTTATTATTTTTATTTTTGGTTTTGAATATATGCATAGGAAGTGTAAATATACCGGTTTCGGAGATACCGAAAATGCTGTGGGGAAATGGAGCGGATGAAACCTTTACGGATATTGTGATGGGAATCCGTTTTCCGAGAGCAATGGCAGCGGCAATCCTGGGCGGCGGGCTGGCATTGTCCGGATATCTTTTGCAGACTTTTTTTCATAATCCGATTGCCGGACCGTTTACACTGGGAATTTCCTCCGGAGCAAAACTGGTCGTGGCACTTGTCATGGTAGCTTCCCTTGGAAATGCCCTGCATTTAAGTTCCTGGGTGATGATCATGGCAGCTTTTGTTGGTTCCATGATCTGTATGGGATTTGTGATACTGATGTCGAAAGTGACCGATCAGATGTCGATGCTGATCGTCAGCGGCGTTATGATCGGATATATCTGTTCTGCGATTACCGATTTTGTGGTAACATTTGCGGACGATGCCGATATTGTCAATCTGCATAACTGGTCAAAAGGAAGTTTTTCCGGGATTACCTGGGATAATGTAGTGATCATGGCGATCGTTGTCGGGATCACTTCGATCTGCGTTTTTCTGATGTCAAAGCCGATCAGTGCCTATCAGATGGGAGAATCTTATGCCCAGAATATGGGACTGAATGTACAGCTGTTTCGCATACTGCTCGTGCTGTTATCCAGTATTCTGTCAGCCTGTGTGACAGCCTTTGCAGGACCGGTATCCTTTGTTGGAATTGCTGTTCCGCATCTGGTTAAAAATTTATTCGGCACCGCAAAACCGATCATCATGATACCCGCGTGTTTTCTTGGCGGATCTGTGTTCTGCCTGCTCTGTGACCTCTTGGCAAGAATTATGTTTGCTCCGACAGAACTTTCCATCAGTACGATCACAGCGGTATTTGGGGCACCGGTGGTAATCTATATTATGATTCACAGAAAAAAAGAAAAAGTGTGAAATCAGGAATCATGGAACAGTTCATGCAATGCATAAGGTATATCTTGCAGCAAGAATGTCAGAAATATTTTTGAATTTTTGATTTAGAAAAGGCGGAATAGCATATGGAAGAATATTATTTTTATACGGAAGGTCTGACCGTCGGCTATCACGGCGTTCCGCTCATAAAAAATATCAAGATCAGTCTGAAAAAGGGAGAAATCCTGACGTTGATCGGACCGAACGGAGCGGGAAAAACGACGATCCTGAGAAGCATCATAAAACAGCTTAAACCGCTTGGCGGAGTCGTTGTGCTGGATGGAAAAGAGACGGAACAAATCAGCGGAAAAGAGCTTTCCAGAAAACTTTCGGTTGTACTGACAGAACGGGTAAGACCGGAAATGATGACCTGCAAAGAAGTGGTTGCGACCGGACGTTATCCATATACCGGGAAGTTCGGCGTACTTTCAAAAGAAGACTGGAAACTGGTAGATGAGGCAATGGAACTGGTGCATATCCACGAGCTTGCTGACCGTGATTTTTCAAAAACGAGTGACGGACAGAAACAGCGGGTAATGCTGGCGAGAGCAATCTGCCAGCAACCGGATATCATCATTCTGGATGAGCCGACCTCTTTTCTGGATATCCGCTATAAGCTGGAATTTTTATCCATTATCCAGAATATGTCCAGGGAACGAAATCTTTCCGTAATCATGTCCTTGCATGAACTGGACCTGGCAGGACGTATTTCCGATAAAATAGCCTGCGTCAGAGGAGACAAAGTAGATCGATTTGGAACACCGGAAGAAATTTTTACGCAGGGCTACATCCCACAGCTTTATCAGATGACAACAGGTTCTTATGATGAACGCACCGGAGATCTCGAACTTCCGAAAATAGAAGGAGAGCCGAAAGTTTTTGTGATCGCAGGAAACGGAACCGGTACAGCAGTCTTTCGAAAATTACAGAGAGAGCGAGTGCCGTTTGTGACGGGGATTCTGTGGGAAAACGATCTAGATTATCCCGCGGCAAAAGCACTGGCGACAGAAGTGATCTCCGTGAAACCATTTGGCAGGATTGAAGAAAAAGAAATACAGAAAGCAAAAGAATGGATCAAGAAGTGCGAGAAAGTGATCTGTACGCTGGATGTAGAAAAAAGCGGGGAGTTTGCAAAGCCGTTGAGCGGGCTTTTTGAGATGTGCAAATGAACAATTCCCAAGAAGGCACTTTTACGTGCCCTTCGGGAAATTCGTTCATTTGCACATTCAAATCTCCACCGCCGCTTTCATCTCTTTCACATATTTTTCGACTTCCGGAATACATTCTTTTCCGTACTTCGCCACAATTTTTACAATCGCAGATCCTACGATGGCTCCGTCTGATACGGATGCCATTTTTTTTGCCTGTTCCGGGGTGGAGATACCGAATCCGATGGCAGCCGGGATATCATTTACTTCTTTCACCATTTCTACCATTTTTGCAACATCCGTTTTAATCTCACTTCGAACGCCAGTTACACCAAGTGAAGATACACAGTAGACAAATCCTTTCGCTTCTTTTGCAATCATACGGATGCGTTCGTGGGAGGTCGGTGCGATCAGGGAGATCAGGTCGATGCCGTATGATTCGCAGACACCGGAAAGCTCCTCTTTTTCTTCATAAGGAAGATCCGGAACGATGATTCCATCAATGCCGCATTCTACGCAGCGTTTCATGAAGCGTTCTTTTCCGTAGGTATAGACTGGGTTGATATAGGTCATAAACACCATCGGAATTTTTACTCTCTGGCGGGCTTCTTTTACCATATCAAACAATTTATCGGTGGTGCATCCTGCAGCGAGTGCTCTCTGGCTCGCTTCCTGGATGACCGGGCCTTCGGCGATCGGATCGGAAAACGGGATACCGATCTCGATCAGGTCGGCACCGGCTTTTTCCATGGCGATCAGCAGATTTTTTGTGGTTTCAAGGTCTGGATCCCCACCTGTTACAAAAGGGATAAATGCTTTTTTATTTTCGAATGCCTTATATATATTACTCATAGATATCCACTCCTCTGTATCGTGCAATGGCAGCCACGTCTTTGTCGCCGCGTCCTGAAATAGTAATTACGATGATCTTATCTTTATCCATAGTCGGTGCCAGTTTCATTGCGTAGGCAACGGCGTGAGAACTCTCGATCGCCGGAATGATTCCCTCGGTGCGGGAAAGATATTCAAATGCATTAACAGCTTCTTCATCGGTGATGGAAACGTACTGTGCACGGCCTTCTTTTGCAAGCATCGCATGTTCCGGGCCGATTCCAGGGTAGTCAAGTCCGGCAGAAATAGAATAAACCGGTGCGATCTGACCGTATTCGTCCTGGCAGAACAAAGATTTCATGCCATGGAAAATACCGGTGCTTCCTTTGGCGATCGTGGCGGCATGTTTCGGGGTATCAATGCCAAGTCCGGCTGCTTCGCAGCCGATCAGGGCGACTTCTTTATCAGGTATGAATTCATAAAAAGTACCGATGGCATTGCTTCCGCCTCCGACGCAGGCAATCACGGCATCCGGCAGACGGCCTTCTTTTTCTATCAGCTGTTCTTTGATTTCTTCTCCGATAATTTTCTGGAAATCACGGACAATTGTCGGGAATGGATGAGGTCCCATGACAGAACCAAGTACATAAAGCGTGTCATCCATACGTTTGCTCCATTCACGCATTGTTTCATTTACGGCATCTTTTAAAGTCATTGTGCCGCTTGTGACAGCGTGCACTTTTGCACCGAGCAGTTCCATACGAAATACATTCAGTGCCTGACGGTCGGTATCTTCTTTGCCCATGAAGATCTCACATTCCAGTCCCATCAGAGCAGCAGCGGTAGCAGTTGCAACACCGTGCTGTCCGGCACCGGTTTCTGCAATGACACGGGTTTTGCCCATTTTTTTTGCCAGAAGAACCTGACCGAGTACGTTGTTGATCTTGTGAGAGCCGGTGTGGTTTAAGTCCTCCCGCTTTAAATAGATCTTCGCACCGCCCAGATCCTTTGTCATTTTCTCCGCATAATATAACAGCGACGGTCTTCCTGCATAATTTTTTAACAGATCATCAAGCTCCGCACAAAACTCCGGGTCATTTTTATAAAATTCGTACTGCTCCTCCAGATGAATGATCTCATTCATCAGCGTCTCCGGGATGTACTGTCCTCCGTGTATTCCAAATCTGCCCTTTTCCATCAGTTGTATTCCTCCTTCTGCCGTGCTGCCGCTACGCACGCGAAAATTTTCTCCCGATCCTTAAAACCGTCGGTTTCTGCGCCGCTGCTGACGTCGAACGCCCAGGCTCCCGTTCGCACAGCCTCTTTTATATTCTCTGCATTCAGCCCGCCCGCCAGGAAAAATGGGCGGCCGATAGATTCTATTAAAGTCCAGTCAAAGACTCTTCCGGTTCCGCCGCTGCCCTGATCCAGCAAAATGTAATCCGCGTAGCTTTCCCTGGCACGCAGCACATCTTCCTTCGTCCGGACGGAAAACGCCTGGATCACCGGACATCTGACTTTGCTTTTCAGCTCATTTATATATGCCTCGTCTTCCTGCCCGTGCAGCTGCACCCAGTCAATGACGCCATCCTCTACCAGACCGACGATGGTTTCTATCGTTTCGTTGACAAAAACACCGACCGCCGGGATTTCTTTTTTTAACATGCTGTGCAGCTGTTTTGCCTGCTCGGGTGAAACCTGCCGCCTGCTCCTTGCAAAGACGAAACCTGCAAAATCAACTCCCGCGTCGTTGACCCATTCGATATCGCAAGGGCGGGACAGCCCACAGATCTTGAGGCGTGGGTGTGCAGATTCTGCGATGTTTGCAGTTCGAATGATATCTTTGCTGCGCTGCTTTTGCTCACTCATGGCAGTCCCTCTTCAACTCCTGCAGCATCGCCGCTTTATCGCTGCTTCTCATCAGCGTTTCGCCAATCAGCACCGCGTCAGTTCCATTTTTATATAAAACGGCAACGTCCTCTGCACCCCTGATGCCGCTTTCGGAGACGTAGAGTACCTCGGGCGGAATCAGCGCCCGCAAACGCACACTGTTTTTGACATCTACAGTAAAATCCTTCAGGTTCCGATTGTTGACGCCGATGATCCGCGCTCCGGCATGCAGCGCCCGCGCAACCTCTTCTTCGTCGTGTGCCTCAACTAACGCCGATAAGCCAAGACTATGCGCCATTTTTAAAAACTGACCAAGCTCTTTCTCGGACAAAATCGCACAAATCAGAAGCACCGCAGAAGCACCTAAAAGCTTTGCTTCATAAATCTGATATTCATCCACCGTAAAATCCTTGCGCAGCACCGGAATGCTCACCTCACGTGCAATCTCCCGAAGGTAGTCATCGCTTCCGAGGAAGTATTCCGGCTCCGTCAGCACGGAAATCGCAGATGCGCCCGCGCGCTCATACTGCCGCGCGATTTCCAGATACGGAAAGTCTACTGCAATCAGTCCTTTGGATGGAGATGCCTTTTTGACCTCGCAGATAACCGAAATCCCTGGCGCCGCCAGCGCTTTTTCAAATGGAAACCCGGTATCTGCAGCCAGGCTCTTTGCTTCTTTTTTCAGAACCTCCATCGGCTTTTTCTTTTTATTTTCCTCCACACGCGCCCGCGCAGCGTCCGCGAGAGTATCCAGAATCGTCTTTTCTTTCATGCTTTCCACTCATTTCTGCGCACGCTTTTTGCGCATG
>OIWP01000644.1_pt1 | contig 50595 bp, 37 predicted proteins | sample 1587661 | NCBI WGS metagenome assembly OIWP01 (sample SAMEA3888899, study PRJEB22519) | human gut metagenome | biome: human gut; feature: human-associated habitat; material: faeces | place: Denmark | collected 2010 | reverse complement strand
CCTGTGGCATCCATAATACCCAAGCCGATGCGCGCCACAACGGCCACGATAAGAGCCATTCCGAACAAGGTCACATACGGCCTGGCCATGGCCTTCATTTGGGTTTTCATGTCAGGCCTCCCTAAAACTCGTTGTCGATGACCGACGTTCCGCACAAATACCCGCCGCAGAATGCCAAGCCCACATCGCCCATAAGCGAACCAAGAATAGGATCGCCGATATAGGAGTTCTCGCCGCATGCGCCGCCAGCGGTATGCCAACCCGCATACAGGCCGGGAATCACGAGGCCATTGGTGCCCACGACCTGCATTTGGTCGTTGATGAGCAGGCCCGCCTTAGTGCCGTACAGGTTTCCGCCAATGCGGCAGCCATAGAACGGCGGCGTAGTAATGGCATGGAGCCATTCAGGAGGCATGGGATAGAGGAAGTCGTCCTCGCCCTTTTCGCAGCATTCGTTCCACTTCGCAACAGCATCGGTGAGCACGCCTTTTGCGAAGCCTAAATCGGCCTCGAGCTCCTCAAGCGTATCGCGGCGCTTGAGCACGTCGGCATCGATGGCGTCTTGCACACCGTGGTGCCAGTCGCGATAGTGCTCGGGCACCTTGTCGATTTGTTCCAAATCGGGCGTGATGAGCTTGCGGCAATGCTCCTGCGCGAAGCCCGCCAAATGGTCTTCGTAATTCGCGTCGAAAATGATGTAGGAGCGATGCCCAGGAGGCACCATTTGAATGGTCGCCAAGTCGCCCAGCGCGTAAATCGCGTTCGCACCGTCTTCGCCCACACGGCTGTCCATATAGCGCAGGCGGTTGCCCGCGCGGTCGATGGTGAGCCACGGCTGACGCGAGAGCTGCGTCATGCCGTCATAGAGGAAGCGCGCCCATTGCCCGCCTTCAGCCTGCCAATCGACGCCGCCATCGAAACTCGCGGAGCTGTTGAAGCCCGACACATCAGCACCAACGCCCAAGCCCATGCGGAAGCATTCGCCCGTTTCGCCGCCGACGAGATAGCTCGACGCGCAGCCCATAGCCGCCGTGGGAATGTAGCGATCGAGCAAGGCTTTGTTGTTGCAGAAGCCGCCCGCGGTAAGAATGACGCCCTTAGACGCGTGGATATAAACCTCGTGCTGGAAATCTTGTTTGGCGACCAAGCCCACGATGCGGCCCGTTTCGTCTTGCACAAGCGCCTCGGCAGGGCAACGGAAAATGAATTCAACGCCCTTGGATACGCCGTAATCGTACATGGCGTCGGTCGCGTCTTTCATTTTCAGCACGTGGTGGTCGAGCGTGGAATTCTTCGGCGCAACATACACCGGCACTTCGCCCAAGCGCCACTTCACGCCGCAATCGGCCATCCAGTCAAGCGAGTGGCCGCCTTCGCACGCGATTTTATAGATGAGCTTCGGGTCGGCCGCGTAGTGGTATTCGTCCATCGCCCAATCGGTGAGCGCTTTGGGGTCGAACGGATAGCTCGGGAATGCGAAACGCTTTTCTTCCTGCTTCGAATAGCCGCCCAGAATGCCGCACATGCCGGCCGATTGCGCATTGCCGCCCCATGACGCCATGCTTTCTACGCAGATGACCGAAGCGCCCAGTTCGGCCGCACGCGCCGCAGCGTTCAAACCGCCGCCGCCCGCGCCCACGACCACGACGTCGCATTCGTAATCCCACGCATCGGGAACTTTGCGGGGCTCGATAGCCGTGGCATCGTTCGCGGGAAATGCCGCTGCATCGTGCTCGCGATATGTGCCATCGGACGCGCTCGCGTTCGTGTCTTTCGAGGGGGCTACGGCAACGGCTTTGCTGCCGTCGGCCGCCCAGTCACCGATCACGCCCGCCTCTTCGGCATGCGCCGCCGCCGGTATCGCGCTCGCCGCAGCCAAACCGCCGGCCAAAGCCGCCGCTCCGGTCAAGAAATCGCGGCGGGAAACGCCTTTGTTCTCAAGAGCTGCCATGGCTATTCCCCCTTCTGCACTTTGTCGATGGTGGTGCCGCCGCCCACTTCCACGGGCTGCAAGTCGGCGCCCGCCTGAATAAGAGCGTCGGTCGTGGCCTGACGCACGCCGGCGGTGGTGATGGTCGCGCCCGAAATGCAATCGATATCGGGACCCTGCTCGGCGTCGATCATGGCGGCGTACTTGCCGTCGCGAATGGCCTCGAAGCCGCCCACGCTTTGCGTTTCGCCTTCCTGGGTCACCTCAATGCAGTTAATATGGTTGCCTTGCACCGCAAGCGTCACCGTGATAAGACCGTCCATACCCAAGCCCGTGCCGGTGTATACGCCATCGACCAGCGTGAAGTCGCTTTGAGCCTTCGAGTTCGCGCCTATCTCGACAGCCCATGGATCGTCAGCATGCATGGCAAGCTGCTCGGCGCTTGCCGCGTCTTTGCTGCCAGACCCCTCGAACGATGCACCGCAGCCCGTCATGGCAACGGCAAGCGCGCATGCGCCGCATGCGACAATCGCGCGGGTTCCTTTTGCAGTATTCGTTCGCATCGGTACCCCCTTCCCTTATGCCTGAATCCCCATTCATTACTTCATCGAATTTCTTTTTTTGTTACTCCGATGAACTTTTAGCGCACTATAGCATATTTCATAAAGTCTCGATAGTCCCAGTTTGAGAGCGAATACAGAATTGACGCTTTGTCAATTCTGTACATTGACACCCTGTTAAGTTCTGTCTTATTGTGTACACATCGTGAAGCGGAGATTCCAAAAGCCTCATCTTTAGGGGAAGGAGAAGGGCATGGATCGCAAGCTTGAAATTATCCAGTGCGCACGCGAGCTCATCGAAGAGCGCGGCCTCGCGAAAACGTCGGTCGCGGCAATCACCGAACGCATGAACGTGGCGCGCACGTTGTTCTACCATTACTTCCCCAGCAAGGAAGATTTAGTCGCCGCCGTGCTCGACACCTACGTTGACGAGTTCATCGCAAGCCTGAAGGAGTGGAACGCGCAACGCGTTGAGGGCGATATCGAAGGCGCGCTCGACACGATCGTGGCGCTCATTCGCGACCAGCTTTTCGATAACGACAACGCGCACAAACCGTTTCGCCGGGCGCTCGCCACACACGAAAACGCCTCGCTCTATTTGCGATTCATCAATCGCGTCGCCGATGCGTCGGCGACCTACATCGTCGAAACCACCGTGGCCGATTTTGGACGCTTGCATAAAGTGCGCATCGACCACGTATACGAAACGTTCTACATGCTCATATTGGGCATCGTCGGCTACATGCGACAGCATCCCGAAGCAAACGACGACGTGCTGAAGGACATCATTGCGCAAACGCTTCACTTCGAACGCGAGCGCGAGCAAAGCCACCATACGGCGTAGAGCCGAGGGGATAAAGGGGATCTGCTGGCTTCAAGAATGGGAAGCGATTTCAGTCGGCAGATCCAAAGGGTACCAGCGAGGAAAATTCTGGCGATCAGCTCAAGGATGCCACGCGAATTCGCGCGCTTCGATGCGCCGCCGATTCGCGGATGCGAACCGAGATCCGACAGAATCGTCCGCAGCGGCACAGGGGTGCGCGGGTCGTAAGCCCGCGCAACAAAAGAAAGGAGGCATCCAATGCTGTTTGACGTTTATGGCGACAACGCTGTATACCAATGGATTGGATGGATCATCGTGTTTCTGGCCCTCATCGGGTTCAACGAAATCGCACGACGCACGAAAATCGGCGGCATCACGTGCTTCCTGGTGATTCCAGGAATTCTTACCGCATACTTCATCGCGATTTACGCGGGAGCCGCCGCGGGTGCCGAGTGGGCGCTCAATAACCCCACGTATCTCTACATGAACAGCTGGTTCCACTATGCCAAGCTTTACGCCGCAACCGCAGGCTGCATCGGCTTCCTTATTCTGAAGTATCACTGGGGATCGCTCGGCAAGGCCGAATGGTTCAAGTGCTTCCCGTTCGTCATCGTCGCCATTAACATTCTGATCGCCGTAGTGAGCGACTTCGAAAGCGCCGTGCGCGCCTTCGGCACCACGTGGGTTTCCAGCGAAGGCGTCACGCTGTACGGCGGCTGGCACAACGTATTCAACGGCGTTGCCGGCATTTTGAACATCTTCGTCATGACCGGTTGGTGGGGCATCTACGTGTCCAAGAAGAAGCAGGACATGCTCTGGCCCGACATGACGTGGGTTTTCATTCTGAGCTATGACATTTGGAACTTCTGCTACACCTACAACTGCCTGCCCACCCATTCTTGGTACTGCGGCCTGGCGCTGCTGCTCGCCCCCACGGTTGCCAACTTCTTCTGGAACAAGGGCGGTTGGATTCAGAACCGCGCCTACACGCTGAGCCTGTGGTGCATGTTCTGCCAGGTAGTTCCCATGTTCGCGAACGACTCCATCTTCGCGGTGCAGTCGGTGAACAACCCCGATGTGAACCTGGTCGTTTCGATTCTCGCCCTTGTAGCCAACGTCGCCGCCGTAGGCTACGTGATTTACCGCGCCAAGAAGCTCGGCGTGAACCCCTACACTCACGAAGTGTTCAAGGGCACGCGCGACTACGAACAGGCCATGCTGCGTGAGGAGAACGCCGCGTAACGAGCGAGGCGCGTCTCGACATGCGCAAGAGTTTCGAGATGAACAGGTGTCTCGAAATGTGCAAAACACACCTCGAATGTGGCATCGCGTCACGATAAAAAGCCGGAAACCCCTGGTTGCACAACACCGCGACCAGGGGTTTTCTTGTTTATGCGTACATTATGCAGAAGAATCGGGCGGAATCGCACGCCTCGCATGCCACATTCGAAGGCCTTTTTGAGCAAATCAATCGACGTTCACAATACGCCCTCGTCGGCATTTCCCTATGCGCCGCGACCAACGCTTCCCTGTGCCCGCAACCGAAATTTCCCTATGCGCCGCGCTCACGCAGGCGCACGTGTCCAATTGCGACGGCAATAATCGCAATTACGAGCGCCCATAAGAACGTGACGCCAACCTCCCCCGCCGCCTGAAGAGCCAACCCCGACGTGATTTGGGGAGCCTGCGAGACCTCGATCATCGCATTGGTCGCCCAATAAAACGGGGTGAACGCCGCAGCCACGCGCACACCCTCGCCCACAATCGAGAGGGGAATCCATGCGCCGCTGAAAAAGCTGCACGCCAAACCGACGATGTTGCCGGCGCCATTTGCCACGCTTTCGCTCGCCCCAAGCTGCCACAGCAGAAACCCGAACGCGGCGCCGATAAGCGCTACGCCGAGCTGCCCGAACACCACAATCGCGACCGAGGCAGACACAGCTCCGCCGGCGAGAGGCCTGAACACCGCGAGACCCGCCGCAGCAATGACCACCCAAATTACCAGCGAAGCGAGCACACACGCGAGTCCCACCTGCGCACCATAACTCTCGCTGCGCACGGGACCCACCACAAGACGACGGCGCATTTCGGTTTTGCGCAGCGACGCCAAACCAACTGCGATAAAAATCGCTGACGAGGTGAACAGCGCATATGCCGAAAAGGAGGCGAAGTTGATGTATTTCGCCGAAAGGCCTTCTGAATCGACCGAAAAAAGCTCCACAGGCGTCTCGTCACCGCACGCGGCCGTTGCATTGTTCGCAACATCACGGGCGCTTGCCTGAGCATCAACCGAAGCGAAACCATAGAGCGACTGCACGTATGCTTTCACGCGCTGGTCCATGAGCGCGCCACGCGCACCCTGGTAGCTCACCACGGTTTCGAGCGTCGGCGCGTCGGCGCCGCTGTGCGCAGCTTCCACGAGGCCCTCTTGGAAACCCTCGGGAATAATGAGCACATAGCTCGCAAGGTCTTTCGCCGCGGAGTCCTGCAGGGCAAACGTGGAATCTTCCACATGCACTTCTACGGCATCTTTGAGGGCGAAATCTTTGAGGGCGGCCGACAGCTCGCTGCCATCTCGATCGACAACCGCAACCTTAGGCGCATCGTTGGAAAACTCGCTCGCCTGGGGTGTCTCAATGGCGCCCGAGCCAAGAATCGCCATGCATCCCAAGACAAGCGTGTATATAAGCAAATAGCTCCAGTGCCTTGCGATAATCGTGACGGCAAGCTTAAAGACGTTCATAATTCTGCCTCCTCATAAGCAAAGCCGCCACGACGAAGAACACCGCGGCCATCACAGCGAGCACGCACAGCGTCGCGAAAAAGGGCGCGAGCGAATCGTAATAGGTCAAATCGTAGAACGCGTTTGCCGCCTGCGCCGCAGGGTTGACGAGCACAGCCCAAGGCGCACTTTGCGACACGCGGTCGGCGAGCTGCATAGAAGGCTCGCCATACAGGCCGGCGAAAAGCGCACAGAAACAGGTGATTCCCGTCGCGATGCCCGTTTTCCCGGGGATCGAGATTTTCGGAATGGCCCCAATTGCCGCGCCCAACGCCGTCGACATGAGCGCACATGCGGCAAGCGCAAGCATCGCCAGCCCATCGCGTCCACCGAATTCCACGCCCAGCACGAAGCGCATATAGGCAAATGCCAGAAGCAGACAGAAGAATACCGTGACGAAACTCGCAGCCATGGCGACCGCCAATTGCCTCGCGGGAGAGACGCCCGAAACCTGTCGGCGCGCGCCAACCGCCGATGTGTTCGCACGCGCGGCGGACACCGCGTTAATCGAAACGGTGATGGACATGAGCGCCGCAAATCCCATAAGCGCGTAGTAATAGCGCACCGTGCCGCTCGCCTGCACGCGAAGCACGTCGACCTGCTGGGTTCTCACGGCGTCGGACATGAATGCCGAAGCTGCTTCGCTCATGCCGGCCGAACGGGCAAACTCCGCAAGCTCGCCTTCGCTCGGGGGCGCCTGCATGCCTTGCGCGGAAGGCTGGGATAAAAACGTCTGCTTCATTTCGGCATAGATTTGACGATATTGGTCGAGCACGGCGCGCACGACGCTCTGGTCGATCGAACCCGTCGTAAGACTCGCGGCAAGCGGAGACACCTGCATGCTTGGCAAGCCTTCTTCGTCCACGGTAATGCATGCCGCCGCATCACCCGAAAGCACCGCTTCGCGCCCTTCTTCAAGCGTCGCAACCTTTGCGACATAGAGCAGCTGGCCCGCGCCCGGCGCCGACACTTCGTCGAGCATTTCACGGAAGAACACGGCCCGTTCGGAGTTGAAGTTGTCATCAGTAACCACCACGCAGCTCGCAGGGTCGACGCGATAGCTTTCGTCGATATTCGAAAGCATCACATGAAAGAGCGTGGCAAGCGCCAACGGAAACAGAATGACCCATATGAGCACGTCGCGCTGCCTTACAAGCATGCGCACGGTGTGCGCGAATAAAGCGCCCATGACAGCCTCCTAATCGCGCAGCTCGCGGCCAGTAATTTCAAGAAACACGTCATTGAGCGTGGGAGGCTCGGAATACACGCGCCCAACCGCCACGCGCGACGACTTGAGCGCCCCCAGCACATCGAGCAAATTGCGCTCGCTCGCTTCGCACGCTGCGTGCAGCTCGCCATTGGCGAATTCACACGAGAGCACATGCGGAAGCGCCCCGACAGTCTGAGCCGCCGCACAACCGCAAGCCTCGACGGCTCCAGGAAGCTCAATGACGATTTTCTCCCCCACCGCAATGCCGCGCTTGAGTTCATCGGCGGTGCCGAGCGCCAGAATTTTACCGCCATCCATGATCATGATTCGGCTGCAGATTTGCTCGACTTCTTCCATGTAATGGCTCGTGTACACCACCGTCGCACCCTCGTCGCGCAAGCGCACGATGCCGTCAAGGATTGCATTTCGGCTTTGCGGGTCAACCGCCACCGTAGGTTCGTCGAAGAAAATGAGCTCAGGCTTGTGCGCAATGCCACACGCAATATTCAGCCGGCGAAGCAGGCCGCCCGACAGTTTCTTGGGGCGCATTTTGCGGTAATCCTCAAGCCCCACGAATTCGATGGCTTCTTCCACCAGCTGGCGTCGGCGGGTTTTGTCGCTCACATACAAGGCGCAGAAGCAGTCGATGTTCTCGAAAACGGTGAGCTCGTCAAATACTGCCACCTGCTGAGGAACCACGCCAATGCGCCGCTTAAGGTCATAACGCGTCGGCTTCATTGCCTCGCCGAACAGTTCTATGTCGCCCTTGTCGTAGGCGAGTAGCTGCAGCATGCAGTTAATTGCCGTCGTTTTGCCGCAGCCATTCGGGCCCAAAAGGCCGAAAATTTCGCCTTTGCCGATTTCGAGATTAAAGTGATCAAGCGCGAGAATATCGCCATAACGCTTTACGAGGCTGCGTACAGAAACCACCGAATTCGCGCTCTCGTTTTCTTTCATTGCGTGGCCTCCTCTTTCGCGGCGCATCGCCCACATGTAGCGAGATGTGGGGCGCCTTTCCTTGCCTCCATCATGAAAGAAGGACGGAGCGCAAACCAGTGACATTTGTCATGAAATGGCATTTTCCCAGGTAAATTGTACGACAAGAACGCTTTAGGAACACAAGGGGGCTTTCCGCAAAACACACGGGCAAAAAGGTTTGCTACCATGCAGCCATGGAAAGAATTCTCGACAAAACAATCGTTCTGGCAGGCTGTCTGCTTACGACCGCCTGCTTTTTGGTCGAGACCAGCAGCGGAGCCGAGCCCACAGCGTCCGACGCGCGATTGCTCACGCTCGCCATCGCCATGCTTATCGCCGTTTTATGCTCCGCGCTCACCGAAGCCGTCTCGACACCCGCGGGCATACTGGCCTTTTCGGCATACTGCGCGGCGGCGCTCTTCGTTCCCGCTGCGCTCGCCTTCGTACCGCTTGCCCTCTATGACTGCGCGCGCTGCGTCCATCGTGCGGACGTTTTGCGTTTCTCGGGCGCACTCGCCCTTATCACGATTGTCGCATGCCTTATGTGCGCAACAATGCCGCCGCTTTCGACGGCATCGCTTCTTTGCTCTGCGACCGCGACCTGCGTTCTCTCGGTTCGCACGAGCACAACGCTCGCCCGCCAGCGCATCGCCCGGAGCACGCGGGACGCACTGGCCTCCCAGGCACTTTCACTTCGCAAGAGGAATCGCAACCTTCGAGACTCGCTCGATAGGATGTCGGCGATAGCGGCAAGAAACGATGAAAACGGAGCGACTGGCGGCGAAGCTGCAGAGCAAAAATCAACTGGCGAAACCGCCGCGCACGAATGCGCCCGCGGGATTGCGGCGAGCAAGTCGGGCGGGGGCCCATCGCGCGAGCCAGGCGCCGGCGTGACGCGCAGGTCGGACGGTGGCGCGAGGCGCAAGTCGGACGGCAGTTCGAGGCGCAAGCTGGACGGCGGCAGCGAAACAACGGGCGACGCGAGAGTCGGCGGCGGGGTGACGGACGGCACAGGGGTCGGCGGCGCTTTGAGCAACGGCCGTGTGAAGCGCGAGTCAGACGGCAACACCTCAGGCGATTTCATCCACAGCAACGCATCGCACGAGCAGCTGCGCCCCACCCCGTTCGCCTGCCTGACCGAGCGCGAATACGAAGTCGCGCGCCTTGTGGCCGAGGGACTCGACAATCGAGAAATCGCCGCGACCGCCTATTTGAGCGAAGGCACTGTACGCAACAACATAAGCAGCATTCTCTCGAAAATGAGCTTGAAGAATCGCACGCAAATCGCCGTTGCGTACTACAAGAGCAAAGGCTCGACCCGATAAAACCGCAACCGTTTCGGCGGGCACGAGACCCACTTCAATTTTGTTCAAAACGGGCTTCGAATGTGGTCAAAATTACGGGCGACTTTTCATGTTGAAATAGCGCAACGTCTTGACCAGGCATTTCTTGCGAGAAAGAACTTCCTTTGGTCGTTTTCCGCACACATTAGACCTAACAATGCCACATTCGCGGCCCGTTTTGAACAAACGAAGACGCCGGCATGCGAAACGCTGGCACCGAAGCGAACGCATGCAAAGCGCAAGCACGCAGAGCGCAAGCACGCAGAGCGCAAGCACACGAAACGAAAACGCACAGAACACAGGCACGCAAAGCGCAGGCGAGCAAAACGCTGGCATGCAAGGCAGTCCGAAGACGATAATCGCAATCATCCCTTAGCGTCGCCCGCTCGCTTTCCTCCGTTTCGGCAGGAATACCGCGCCGAAAACAAACCCCGCAATAGTCAACGCCGCAAGAATGCTGAACGCCACGCCGAAGCCGTGCGCATCGATGCCCAAATCGCCGCTCGAAGCGAGCGCCATGATCCCGATGAGCACCGAAGAAAGCAGCGCACTTGAGATCTGGCGAATCGACGTGATGATCGCCGTGCCCTGCGCGACGTCATCACCCGATAACTGCTTGCTCGCGTAGGCCGTCATGGGCATTTGCAAGCACGCGACGCCGCAGATGCGCACGCCATAGAGCACCGTTACTACCCAAAGCGGCGTTTCCGCATCGCACGCGACGAACGCGAGCGTTCCGCCCAGCAGCAACGCGCAACCCGCGACAAGCAGCGGCCACGGCCCGTGCGAATCGAGCAAGCGACCCGTTATAGGGTTCAAAAAGCCTAGCAGCACCGCGCCGGGCAGAATGGCCAAGCCAGAAACCGCCGCCGAGGCGCCTTGCACATCTTGCACGAACAGCGGAACCATGATGGAAGCCGCCATAAACGACAGATTGCCAAGCAGCACGAGCGCAAGCCCGACCGTGAATTGGCGATTCGCAAAGCATGAAAGTTTAAGAAGCGGGTTCGGAATTTTCAGCTGCCGACGAGCGAATGTAAACAGGAGCACAGCGCCCAACGTGATGCTTGCCGCAGCCACCACGCCCCATCCCGACTGTTCAATGCACGCCGTCGCAACAAGCAGGCATATCGCGCCGAATGAGAACAGCACCGCAGAAAGTGCATCGAAGCGCTGATGCGTTGCGGGCTTGCGCATCACATTCGGCAAAAACGGAATCGCAAGCAGCGTCACCACAGCGGAGACCACGCCAAGCGCGACGAATACCGCTCGCCACCCCCACGCATCGACGATGAAACCCGAGATTGCCGGGCCGATTGCGGGCGCGAACCCGATAATGATCCCCACAATGCCCATGGCCTTGCCGTATTGGCTTTTGGGATATACCGAAAGCGCCACCACTTGAATAAGCGGGAGCAAAATACCCGCGCCAATCGCCTGCACCAGGCGAGATGCGAGCAGCACCGGATAATTCGTAGCGAAAAGCGAAGCACAGCATCCCACGATAAAACCGACCATGGCAATAAAAAACAGGCGTCGCGCATCGAGCTTGCTCACGAGATAGGCGCTCATGGCGGAAAACAACCCGAGCGTGAAAATGTAGGCCGTGGTAATGAGCTGGGCCAAGCCCGCCCCGACCAAAAACTCCTGCATGATGGTAGGCAGCGCAGCAATCATCATCGACTGGGAAATGCACGCCGCCGTAGTGCCCGCCATCATAATGCCGAGCACCATATGGCGCTGTCGAGGCGGCAGGCCGCCGTCTTCCGTCCGATTCGTTTGGATGTTCTCGCTCTTATTCATGCGCGCAATACTACCGCGTTGCGCGCCACGTACAACGCGAGCCACACAAAAGACAACGAGAAGGGCCGCAGCCCCTCTCGATTCCTATACGACTTTCGACTTTTCGACTTGCTCCACGAACCAGTTAACAAGTTTCATGGTGGGATTACGCAATACCAAACCAAGCAACGCGAACGGCACCACATAGAGCAGCACGCACCCGATTTCTACCCAGAAATCGCCCTGGTACACGCCAAACATCGCCGCGCGCATGGCATTAATCACATGCGTGGCCGGCAGCCATACGCTCACATCTTGGAAGAATTGCGGCAGAATGGCCAATGGATACGCGCCACCGCCGCCCGCAACCTGCACGATAAGAAGAATAACCGCGATGGCCTTGCCCAGATTCGCGAACGACACCACGAGCGTGTAGATGATGAACGCGAAAACTTGGCCGCCAATCCAATATACAAGCAAGTACAGCAGCGGGTTTTCAACCTGCACGCCCAAGAAGAGCATATTGCCAATCGCGAGCACAGTGCTCTGCGCAAACGAGAGAAGCGACACAATGCCGAAACGCCCCAAGAATTGCTGCGGAAGCGAAATGCCCCCAAGTTCTTCTTCGATGCGGCGCGAGGGAGTGGGTCGGATAGTGACCATGATAAGCAGCGCGCCAATCCACAAAGCAAGCGTTGTGTAAAGCGGAGACATGGCCGAGCCGAAATTCTCGACGTGGAACAACGCATGGCGATCGAGCTCGACGGGCGCCGATATCGCCGTAGCGAGCTCGCTTGCATCGCTGCCGAGCACTTCGCGGAGCAACTCGGTATCGCCATTTGCAAGCGCATCCTTCATATTCGTCGACAAGTCATCGAGCTTCTTGGCCGATTCGTCGAGTTCGTCAGCGGAGCTGTCGAGTTTCGACTTCGCATCGCCAAGCTTTTCGGAAACCGCGCCGGCCGAACCCATAAGCGCGCCCGCTGCATCATCGAGCTTGGAAGCACTCGACGAAAGCAGCGACGTCGCGTCGGTCACCGAGCTCACGAGGTTGTCGAGATTCGGCTTCACGTCGTTGTTGTACTGGTTTTTAGCGTCTTGCACCTGCTGTTTTGCCTCGGCGATTTGTGCATCGATGTCGTTGCGCGCAACCTCGGCGCCAGAAATGCCATATTCCAAATCGCCCGCCGTGGTGCCGAGCTGGCGAGAGAGGCGCTCCATGGTCGTGCTCACGGCACGCAGAGTGCTTGCCATTTGAGTAAGCTCAACAGAGCTGCCATCGGGCATTCCTTTGGCGAGCGCGTCGAGGGAATCGGCCAGCTTGGCGTAGTTCGCCGCCTGATCGGCCAGGCCATCGGCGTTCGTGATGAGCGACTGCGAGACGGTTTCGCGGCCATCGTGCGCCGTCGCGAACGCGTCGTCTACCGCAGCCGACACGCCGTCGAAGCTCGCTACGCTCGCATCAATCGCGCTGGCGAGCGAATCGGTCGAGGCATCCATGGCACCGGCGATCGTCGTGGCCGACGCCTTCGCATCGCCCACCTGGCCGGCGACTTCTTCTGCTGAACCCTTCGCCGAAGACAGGAGGCTCGCAGAACTCGTAATGAGGTCTTGCGAGGACGTAAGCACCGTGGAATACGTGCGCAGCACCGAAGAAGCCTTGGTCATCTGAGTCGAAAGCGACCCCACATGGTTGGCCAACTCGCCGATATGGCCATCGACGTCGGCATTGTCAGCGTAGGTCACAAGCCCCTGCGCCAAGCTCAGAGCCGTGTCGGAAAGCGTTTTTGCGAACGCCTGGTTCACCTGCACCGAAATGGCATCGGCGCCTTGGTCGGTCACCTTTGGCGAAATGGCGTTCTTCTTCTCGTTGGAGTAATAGATGATTTTCGCGTGCTTGGCATCGTCGGAATAAAACGTCATCATGTCGCGGCTGAAGCTTTCGGGGATCACCACCGCCGCATAATACTTGCCCGACTTGGCACCATCGATGGCGTCTTCCTTATCGGTGAATACCCACTTGATTTGATTGTTTGCTCGAAGCGACGAAATCACTTGCTCGCCAACGTTGATTTTCACAGGGACGAGATCGCTTTCATAGCCCTCGTCAACACTCGCCACGGCGATTTTCAGGTTGCCCGTATTGCCGAAAACGTCCCACGCAGCAATCATGTTGTACCACGAGAAAATCGACGGCAAAGCAATGAGGCCCAGCACGATGATGCCCGTAACCACGTTCGAGCGCAGGCGCTTCAAATCGCCCACAAACAGCTGCCAAATCTTCTTCATCGTGCATCGCCCCCTTTCACGCCGCGCGTGCCTTCGGACGCATCGTCACCCATATCGAAATCGTCGGCCGGCTCATTGAAGCCGTCAACGGGTTTGTCGTATTCGCTTTCCGCGACACCAAAGGCGCTCGCAAATGTGTTCGAGGAATCCGCAATCGGCGCTTGCCCGTCTTCCGCACCGCGATTGCCTTCAGCAGACACAGGCGCATGCTTGACGGGTTCTTCCCCCGCATATTCAGGCGCAACCTCGATCGAAGAGAAGTCGTCGCACGCAGGCGAGCGAGTCGACGAAGCCACATCCATCGACGCGTCCGAAGAGCCGCTTTCACCATCCGCATTAAGAATAGGCTCTGGCACCGGCTCTGCGGCGGGCACGACAGGTACGCGCACATGCGCGCTTTCAGGGCCCACGGCAACCGATGAAGCATAGCCGACGGCAGGCTCGCCGCCCCGAATGCAAGGATCGTGTTCGAGGCTGTTGCGCGCGGCGAACAGCGTGCGCAGCTCTTCATCGCTCATTGCGTTCAGCGCAATCTGACGCTCGAGGCTGTCTTTCATATGCTCAACGATAATGAGGAACGCGACGACGGCGATAAGCCACAACAGCCACACTGTGAGCACCACGACCTTCTTGCCCGGGCTCCACAAAGCCATCGAGGCCGTGAACAAAACAGGAACGACCACGCCCAGCGCATAGGCGCCATGCTTCAATTTCGGATAGAGCCTCATGAATCGCGTGGAATGCTCCAGCAGGTAGGCGCGGAATTCTTCGTGGTTGCTCATGGCGCGCACAATTTGAGCCGTCCTATAACGACGTTCGGGCAATTGCACTTCTTCGCAGTTCACGATATCGCTTTCTGCGAGTTGCTTGGCGAACATGCGATTGAGGTTCGTGAGGAAGGGGCGCGCAAATGTGCCGATGAACAGGAAAACTACGAAGAACAACGCAAGCACGCCCATAAAGCCAAGCCACATATTTCCGTAGAAACCGCAGATGCATTCGCGCATGGCGTTGATGCCATACGTGAACGGGAAGATGGGATACACCGTCTGGAAGAAGCTCGTAGTAAGCTCAACCGGATACAAACCCGTCGCACCCGGGATTTGCACAAACACCAAAATGACGCACAGGCCCTTGCCCACATGCTGCAGCGTGGTGGAAAGCGTGTATTGAATCGCCAGGTACGTAAGCGAGCATGCGACCGCTGTCATATAGAGCGCGGCGACGTTTTCGGCTTGCACGCCGAGGAACAGACAGCCCGTCACGCACACGATTGCCTGCAGCGAAACCATGATGGCGAACAGAATGCCGCGGCCCAAGAAACGCTGCGCGATGGTGAGGTTGCGAATCTCTTCATCGTCAACCTCAATATGCATAATGACCATGAGCATGAACACGCCGATCCACAGCGTGAGGTTGATGAACAGCGGCGACATGGCTGAGCCATAGGCGTTGAGCGGATAGAGCTGCTCGGTTTCAAGCTGCGTGGGCGACTGCATGAAGTCGGCGATTTTGTTCACGTCGAGCGTGCCATCTTCGCCGAACAGCTTCGCGAGAGCGCCCGACGTGCCCAGCGCCACCACGTCGGTCCGCACGGTGTCGATATCGCCTTGCACATCGGCAAGCAGCGCGTCGGTTTGGCCCAGCGCATCAACCGTTGTGTTAAGCGTTGAGATGAGCTGGTCGAGCACGAGCGACGTTTGATCGATGAGCGACGTCTGACGAGCGACGGCGCCCGAAAGCGAGCCCGCGGTGCTCGCAAGGCCCGAGAGGCCCTGGCTTACAGCGGGGATGGTGTTTTTCGACAGGTCGTCGTTGTATGCGCGACCGTTGTCGACCGACTTCTGCACCGCATCATTCACGGTGCTCGACGCATTGGCAATGGAGCCGGCCGCGCTCGAGGCGCTCGCCGCGAGGGCATTCATCGATTTAAGGTTCGCTTCGGCATTGGCGTTGCTCTGCGACAGCGTAGCGATGGCCGCGTTAACGGCATCGCGCTGGTCTTGAGTAAGATGGGTGTCATCGGCCATGGTTTGCAAATAGGAAATGATTTCCTTGTTGCCATCGATGACGTTCTGGGCAACGCTCGTCGCGTATTCCACATCGCCCTGCGCCGCCTGAATTCCCGTTGCGGCATCGCCCACCGCGGCATTCGCCCTCGTGGAAGCCGCAGAAACGGTCGAAAGGCCGCCGCTTATGGCGGTCGACATATTGCCCGAGAAGCTCACGATTTCGGTATTCAGTGTTGCGGCAAGAGCCGAAGCCTCGGAAAGCGCCAGCGCCATATCGCCGATTTCACGGCGGGCGTCGGAAAGCGATGCTTTCGCGCTGTTCGCCTGGGCAATGGCGTCGCTTGAGGCGGTCGAAAGACCGCTCACGCTCTCACGCGCATCGGATAGGTTTGCGTCAACTTTGTCGATTTGGGCCGAGACTTTCGCCTTCGACGCGTCGAACGACTCCTGCGATTCGGCGATTTTGTCGTTGAGCGTTTCGGCGACAACCGACGATACAGTGGAAACGAACGTATCATTGATCGTGTTGTCGAGGGTCGAAGCGCCCGTGTCGGTGATTTTCGGCGCCACGGGGTTGAGCTTTTCGTTCACATAGTATTCCAGCTGAGGCCGCTGGAACTCGCCCGTAAGCAGCGTGGTCATGTCTTCGCTGAAATCGCTGGGAATAACGAACGCCGCATATGCCTCGCCCGACGAGATTTTCGCCATGGCGTCGTCATAATCGGTGAATTCCCAATTCAGCTGCGTATTTTCGTGCAGCTGATCCATGATTTGGTCGCCCAGCTGCAAATCGCCAAGCAAGTCGTTGTGCGCGCCCTCATCTTCATTCACGACGCACACCTTCAGCGCACCGGTATTGTTGTACGGATTCCAGAAACCCACCACGTTGAACCAGGTGTACAACGACGGCAAAGTAATGAGCACGAGAATAACGACCCAGCTTGCCGGGGCTTTCGCGATTCGTTTCAAATCGCGCATAAGCACGCGGAATACGTTGTGCACGCGCATCTCCTTTAAATCATTCAGTCGGTCTATGACGATCGCGTGGCGCTTTTGCCTGCGACGCTCGCCCACATTCCGCGACAAGTCGCGAAACCCCAATTTTCAATCTGTCGATTCTATCGAAGCGCCATGTTGGGGCTTCGATAGACAGGCGTTGTTACACGTTTGTTGCTTAACTGAATTATTTTACGATGCACGGAAAAACAAAGCGAGGGAATCGTTCAAGATTCCCTCGATGATTCATGGAGATAGGAACGCTACGCAGCCGGCGCTATTCAGGCAGGCCTTCGATTGCCGCCACTACGGCATCGACTTCAGCATCGGTCGTGCTCCAACTCGTGCAGAAGCGAACCATGTTGCGACGGTCGGCCCCTTTACCTTCGAATTCAACAATGCACGCCTCGCTAAGCGATGCGAGCTGGGCATCGGAAACAAGGGCGAACTGCTGATTCGTGGGGCTGTCGGGCTCGGCCAGCAAACCGTGCTTGGCGAGCGCCGCCTTGATGCGCATAGCTTTGGCCACTGCAACTTTGCCGATTTCGAAATAACGACCGCCCTCGAAAAGCTTCGTGAACTGCAGGCCCAAAAGCCAGCCCTTAGCAAGCATCGTGCCCGCCTGCTTCATGGAATTGCGAAAATACGGCTGGAGCGCCGGGTTCACCACAACCATGGCCTCTCCAAACAGCGCGCCGCATTTCGTGCCACCAATATAGAAAGCATCGGAAAGTCGCGCGATGTCGGGCAGCGCCACGTCGTTGCCCGACGCGGCGAGGCCATAGGCCAAGCGAGCACCATCGACGAACAGGTACATGCCGAATTCGTCGCATACCGCCCGAAGCGCTTCGAGTTCTGCGAGTGAATAGACCGTGCCCGATTCAGAGGGGAACGAGATGTACGCCATGCGCGGCACCGTGACGTGCTCGGACACGGGGCTTTCCGCATAGCCCTGGGCAACGGCGCGCAAATCGGAAGCGGCGAGCTTGCCGTCGCGCGCGGGAACCGTTTCGCATTTGTGGCCGATATGCTCGGTTGCGCCCGTCTCGTGAACATTGATATGCCCGCAATCGGCGCACACGACACTCTCCCACGGGCGAAGCGCATGTGCGATGAACGCGACGTTGGCCTGTGTTCCGCCTACGATGTAGTGCACCGCGGCATCGGGGCATGCAGCCGCCTCCTTGATGAGCGAGCCAGCCCGCTCGCACCATTCGTCGAGCTCGTAGCCCGCATACGCTTCCGAATTCGTCGTCTGCAGCGCCTCGAGAATTTCGGGTATCGCGCCATGGCAGTAGTCGTTATTCAGTCGAATCATGAATGCACGTCCTTTCTTCAAACGCTGCCATCATATAAGAAAGCGGCGCTGGCGGGAAACCTCGCATGCTCTCTCGCGCCCACAGCGTCCTTTGCTGCTATGCGGGACAGCATGACGGAACGAAGCGCTACGCGCCGAAGTCGAAAGCGGCAATTACAGCTCGCCGGCCACCAGCGCGTCACCAGGCGAGCTTCGGCTCGTGGAACGACTTGTATCTTGAAGTGGATCGCGGTTCGCAAGACGCTCTCGAGATTCGAGGCAGCACCGCCGACGGCTGTCGAATGATCGTTCGACACCGATAGCGGGGCCTCCGCGTCATAAACCGCCTATCAGATGCCCCAAGTGACGTTACGTTCCACCTATCAGGCACCCTCATCAATACCCGATCGACCCCTAAATTCCGACCGCCACTAGAACAGCGATCCGATAAAGTCAGTCGCCTTTTCCGCGGCGGTCTCGCCCGCCGATTTCACCGCCTCGCCCGCGGCATCGAGCACGCCTCCAGCCGTTTCGGTCGCCCCGTTTTCCAAAGCGCCCGACACGGCGTCGGCTACGCCCGAGCCCGAGTCATGCATCAAATGGGCCGTAAGCGCCCCATCTTCCACCGCGATGGATTCAACCGTCCAATTCGAGGCGTCCCACACATCTTTGCCGTCGTCGGTCAGCACCACGATTGAGCCCACATCGGCGCCGCGCACCTCGAGAATCTTCTTCGCATTAGACCACTTCTCGCCCACCAAATCGGACGTATCGACCGTGAGCGTCGCAGCATTCTGCTGCACGCCTGGCGTTTTGAAAGATGACTCGCCCGATTCCGCCTCGCTGCGCTGCGCCTGGGTGACGCCTCCGCCGGGCGTTACGGCCGAGCCCGCCGTGTCGCTCGTATGGAAGAGCACAAACGCACACGCAGCCAACGCCACCACGGCGCCAATGAAAATCACGGCAAGAGGTTGCTTTTTCTTCATACGGGAACTTTCCGAATAGCGCGTCGCGACAGGAGCGGTTGAGCCCGGGGCGTACGAGTGCTGCGGGAATGTGGCTGGATCCGGCGTGCTTGGCTCGAAGGGGTCGCGCTCATATCCACCGCCGGTTGCGGGCTGGGCACTCATGCGCGCCGTTTTCTCGGCCTGCGCAACGGGACGCGAAGCAATCGTCGGCTGCGAGGAAAACGACTGGTCGGGGGAATACGAAACAACCTGACGCACGGGGATGGCACGCGTCGCCTCAAGCGACGCATCGGCCGAGCGCATCGAGGATTGGGCGCTTGCGCTCCCGCTTCCAACACCGTTCGCCACGCGCTCCGTCGGCTGTTCGTTCATTGAATTCATCTATCTCCCCAGAATACGGTCAAGCAGTTTGATTTTGCCCATCCTAGCAGCGCACGTTCCGCCGCTGCTCCGTTGAAATCGACCCGTTATCCTCCCTTCACGCCTTCCCCACACCAAATTGCCACTTGCGCTGTAGCATTCCAAGAAAAGCAATCGAAAGGGGTGCCCCATGGGTCTTTTGGATGGAAAGGTCGCCATTATCACCGGCGGCGGCAAGGGAATCGGTTTCGGCATTGCGAGCGCGTTCGCTGAACAGGGTGCAAGCCTGTTTATTACCGGCCGCACCGAGGGGCGTCTGGCCGAAGCGGCTGAAAAGCTTAAGGGCGAATACGGCGCCGATGTCGCCTACACCGTTGCCGAGGGCTCCGACGAGGCTCAGGTCGAGGCGGCTGTCGCAAAGTGCGTCGAGCATTTTGGCAAACTTGACGTTATGGTGAACAACGCTCAGGCCTCTAAGAGCGGCACCAACCTTATCGATCACACGAAAGAAGATTTCGACCTGGCCATCAATACGGGCCTGTACGGAGCCTTCTTCTATATGAAGCACGCCTTCCCCGAGCTCAAAAAGACGAAGGGTTGCGTCATCAACCTGGCGAGCGGCGCCGGCCTGTTCGGCAAGCCCGGCCAGTCAAGCTATGCCGCGGCAAAGGAAGGCATTCGCGGCATGACGCGCGTCGCCGCCACCGAGTGGGGTCCCGACGGCGTGCGCGCGAATTGCATTTGCCCGCTGGCAATGACCGAGCAGCTCGCAGCATGGAAGGAAGCCTACCCCGACACGTTCGCCGCCACTATCAAGGGCATTCCGCTGGGACGTTTCGGCGACCCGAAAACCGACATCGGCGGCGTGGCCGTATTCCTCGCGAGCGATTTGTCGGCCTACGTTTCCGGCGAAACCATCACTGTCCAGGGCGGCAGCGGCCTGCGTCCGTAGGCTTGGCCGAAGGCACGGTGCGCAGCGGCAGCCACGCTCAAGATGGCAGAGGCGCACGATTGGTCACTTCGCTCGCATGCGCAACAGGCAACGCGCCCAAGCCCTACCACTCAAGCAAATATGCGCCCCGAATCTCAGAGGCGCAAGCGTTCATCATTCATCAAGGCGAAGCTTATGCTTCGCCTTTCTTTTTTTTAGAAAACCAAGCTGCGCGCGAATGCGGCTGTCAGGGAACGTCTCGAGTCGCCACCCGCACGAGATGAGGCCTCAAAACGAAACCATGGAACGACACGCAGGCAAAGGCCCGCGGGACGAAGCCCTCGGATGGAACCCCAAGACGAAATTGTCAAATATGTTCAAAACTGGCCTCGAATGTGGCATTTTTTTCCGCACCTCAGCTGCCAAACCGGCATCGCCTTCGTTGCAGCTCAACATAACCCCAGGTAGATTCCTTAAGGAGATACGCACGCTTTCTTCTCCACCTAAAGAACACCACATTCGAGGCCCATTTTGAACAGACCCAGGAGCCTGCGAGGAAAACGCCGCAGCGAAAAAAGGCGCGAGTAGCAAGATGCGCCGCACAACAGTTGCTCGAATAGGCGCAGCACGAACGATCCTAACCCCCAACGGCGGCGGCGCACGCAGCAACGATGCAAGCAGCAACGACCAACGATGAGAACGACTGCAACCACGCGAACAATATCTGTGCGAGCAGCCACAGCATGAGCAGCAAAGCGCCGCCGGAAACAAGGAGTTCGTTAAGCTATCGCCGCCGCAAGCAAAAGCAACGCAGCGAGAAACGCGCAGTTCAGTCCTGTGAATAGGCGGAAGTAGCAACTCTTGAGTTCGGGATATGCCACGGCGAGCTGCTTATACGAAATGAGGCTCGCCATAGAAGCGACAAGCGTTCCCAAGCCGCCGATATTCACGCCCACGAGCAGCGCCGGCCAATCGGTCGTGAAACCCGAGACAAGAATCGCAGCCGGAACGTTCGAGACAATCTGACTTGCAACAGCGCCCACGAGTAAGGCACGCCCATCGACCAGCGCGGCCACTGCTTCACGCACCACTTCAATGCGCGCGACGTTGCCCACAAACACAAAGAACGCGACGAATGTGCACAGCAACGCATAGTCGACATGACGAAGCGCGCGCATATCGAAAGTGAGCGCGAGAGCGATCGCCGCCGCAACGACCAGCCATACCGGCGCGATGCGCGCCACGCACAGCAGGCACATCGCAAAAAGCGCAATCCACGGCAGCACATCGCGCAGCGCGAACGACTCTTGCGGCGCCTTCGGATTTACGCCCGCCATCTGTGACGGAATATGCTTGAAACGTTTGCGATCACGCAATTCGGCAATGCCGATAGCCGCCGCAAGCAACACGAATGCCGCGGCAGAATACGGAGCCATGACGCCCACGAGCTCCACCGCACTCATGCCGGATACGCTTAAGAGATAGATATTCTGCGGGTTGCCGATGGGCGTGAGCATGCTGCCTACGTTCGCCGCGACGGTCATACATGCTATGGCGAACGCAAGTCGGCGCACGAGGCCCGCCTCGCGCAAGGCGGCAAGGGCGAGCGGCACGAAGGCCACAAGCGCCACGTCGTTGGTGACCACCATGCTCACAAAAAACGTAAGCCCCGCGAGCGCCGCGATAAGCACACCGCCGCTTTTGCATGCGCGAACCAACGCGCGACACGCCCGCGCCAACACGCCCGCGCGCGCCAGGCCCGATGTGGCGATCATAAGGGAAAACAGCAGGCCAATTGTGCGCCAGTCAATATAGTCGGCATAGCCCGCATCGGGCGGAACCGCTACGCACGACGCCGCTGCGAGCACGCACGCGATTGCCAGCACGGCATCGCGTCGGAAGAAGTCGCGCGCACGCCATGCCGCATTCCTAAAACTTCCCATGCGCGCCTTTCCCTCTTCTTCCCAATAATCAACGCTCTGAGCCTAACAAAAACCGCGCATCGTGCCAAATGAGACAAGCGCCCCTCCATCCAATCGCCCAGAGCAACCCACATCCATTTTGTCGCGCCAATCGAAGACGAACGAACGCGCTCGCCCGCGCGAGCGGCCAAAACCGCCGGTTCAAGGCAACCGCATGCCGCAATCGTTGCGACAAGAAAGCCAACGATGTAACCGAAGCACCGAAAAACGCACATGCCGTCATCGTTCATACTAAGAGCCCCCATCGCGAAAACACCGCCGTCGCGCCTATGTTGATCTTCCCCGCCGCAGCTCGCCTTCTTCCGGGCATGGCGCCACACGAAGCGAACTGCTTGTTATTCCTGATTTTCATGTTTATTATGTTTTGCATGATGTTTTGGAATTCTACAAAGGATAAACCCATGTACGACATCCAGCACCTTGAGGCATTTTGCCTCGTCGCAGACGAGCTCAGCTTCACAAAAGCTGCTGCCCGAATGGGCTATTCCCAATCGGCCGTCAGCAAAATCATCATCGATTTAGAGCGCGAATGCGGCGCCGCCTTATTTGAGAGGTCTCGTTCAGGCGTTCAGATTACCGCCGAAGGCCAAGTCTTGCTTCCGGCGGCACACGAGGTGGTCGCCGCGCAACAATCATTTGAGCCGCGCGTGGCAGAAATCCACAACCTCGATTCGGGTCTCATTCGAATAGGAACCATCTCGAGCATCGCAACCCATTGGCTGCCGAAAATCATCGCGGCATTTCAGGCCGACTACCCCGGCATTCGCTACGAATTGTTCCTAGGCGATTACGAAGAACTCGAAGGCGCACTGGCAAGCGGGCGCATCGACTGCGCATTCTCCCGATTGCCGGCCCGCTATCCCTTAAACGGAACGCCCCTTGAGCAAGACGAGCTGCGCGCCGTGCTTCCCGCCGACCATGAGCTTGCAAAGTTGGAAGAAATACCCGTCGAAGCATTTGCCGACGAGGCGTTCATCCAGCTTAAGCGCGACGAAAACGACGAGGTCGCTGAAATTTTCGCAGGGCTCGAACACATGCCGAACGCAAGTTTCACCACTTGGGACGATTATGCCGTGATGTCCATGGTCGAAAATGGCCTCGCCGTAAGCATTCTTCCGAGCCTTGTTTTACGGCGCGTGCCCTATCGCATCGCCACACGTCCCCTCGCCCCTCGGGCTTTTCGAACGCTCGGCTTCCTGACGCGCAAAACGAGCTCACCGTCGCTCGCCGTAGAACGATTCAGGGAATACCTCGATTGCCGCAACGATGCCTAGAGCGAGAACGGCCCCGCCGAAAACGACGAGGCCGCACAGGAATGAAGAGAAGCAAGGACGAGATATAGGCGCGTCTTAAGCAGGGCCGCCTTGACCCTCGGGGCGATTGCCCTTCGCGGGGCCGCCGCCCATGCCGCCCAGGCTGCCCGTGGCGATGCCGCTCGTGCCCGTCGTGGATGCCGTAGCCGTAGTTACCGCGCCATCCACCGACACCATTATCGTATCGCCATCGGAAACGCCCGCGCCGCTCACGAGCACACAACCGAAGGCCTTGGTCGCCGTAAGCGTCGCAATCACATTGCCGTCCGCATCGGTCGCTTCAATCACGCTGCCAGCCAAACCGCTCGCCTGTACGAGAGCAAACGCCTGCGTACCGCTCGTGAAGCTTTGCGCCATGCCCACAGCGCCCGCCATGAGCACTGTACCGCCAGAAATCGTCGCTTCGCCGTCGTAATCGAACGCGCCATCGCCGTCGCTCGAGGGGCCATTCACCAGAACCATTCCGCCGTTGATTTCAACATTGCCGTTGGAGTCAACGCCATCGCCCTGGGAATCAAGCGCAACCGTACCACCATTGATTTGGATGAGACAATTCGAATCGCTTGCACCAGGTGCGCCACCCTGCCCGCCAGGGGCTTGGCCACCGCGCTCCATGCGACCTTGGACATCGGGGGCATGGCCAAGGTCGCTCGAAGCCTCACCCGCCTGACCACCCTGAGCGCCATCGTCGCTCGGAAGCTCGGGCGAGGTCGCACTACCTTGCTGGCCTGCGCCCTGCGACGCCGTATTCTGCTGCCCATTCGAATCGGCATTGGCACTCGACGCATCAGGCACACCGATCGATCCATCGGGCCGGGCTGCATTCGCGCCTGACTCGCCCGACGGAGCGATCGTCGACGATTCCGAATCGGACGATTCGGAATCGTCGCTCAAGTCGGCCGCAGAAGCGTTCATGGCGTCATCGAGCGCGCAAATATTAGTATCGCCGCCATTGACGACAACCTGTTCGGCCTCATAGCCCTCGCTGCACGTTTCGGCAACGAACGACCCATCATTCACTTCAAGCTTCGTCTCGCAATGAAATGCGTCGTCACTACTGCGCACCGTAGTCGATCCGCCGTTGAGCGCGCCTTCCAAATCGGAATGCAACGCATCGTCAGCGGCATCGATTTCAATCGACCCACCTGCTATGCAGAGGTACGTCTTCGCCTGAATGCCGTCGTCTTCGGCGTCAATCGAAAGCGACCCGCCGCTCACATACACGAAGCCCTTTTCGGGATTGGTCGATTTGCTCGATTTCACGCCATCGGCACCCGAGTCAATCGAAATATCTCCCGCGCCAATTTTCACGGAATCCTTGCCGTTGAGGCCATCCTCGACGGCACTCACGTTGATTGATCCACCATAGACAACCAGGTCGTCTTTCGAGAATACCCCATGGCGATAATTACCTGAAACATCGAGCGAGCCCGAACCATTAATCGTCAAATCGCATGTCGCGTATATGCACGCATTCGCATCTTCGCTTGTAAATGCGCTTCCATCGGATAGGCTGTTTTGCGTTCCTTCCGCCAGCGTGATAAAGCATGTATCTGCCGACTGAATATCAATTGCAGGCCCGCTGGAAGACGCGATCTTTACACTGTTAAGAACAATCTGAACCTTATCGTTTTCGCTGGTAGTTACCGTAATTGATCCATCAGTCAAATTTCCTGACACAATATAGGTTCCCGCAGTGGAAATCGTTACCGTAGAGCCCTCCGCCGCAGCGCCCGACCCCGATACGCTCGCCGAATCTCCCGAGAGCGTTATCTTGGTTGCAGACAATTCATCAAAGGAAGCATCCATATCACGCTTGGAGTATTCAAGATTGAGGGCGGAGGCATCAAACGCAGCAGCAACCTCTTCAAAACTCGCGTATTCAACGCTCTTCTCAGACGCGTTTTCCTCAAGAACTTCCGCAGTCGATGCGATTGAAGGTTCGTCGGCATCGGTCGCCGAACAGCCCGTCACAGAAAAAAGCAGTACCGCAGCGGCGCAACCCGCAAGCAGCAATCCGGCCCCGCGAAGCATGCCCACAAAATCGGTGCGGGAGGAGCCTTCTTCACATCGAGAATCGGTCGTTTTCCTTGTCATTACAAGACCTCCTTCGCCATAGGCGCGCGGCCAAGCGTGATTTTCAGATTGCCGTTCATGGTGCGCATTTCGTCGATCATGCGCTTCTCAAGACCGGGCTTGTGCATACGAATCTCGTATTCGAGCTGATATAGGCTGCCCATGTTCGTCGTGCGAATCTCAACAAGCTCATGGCTTTCTGTGAAACGCTCCAGCACGCTATCGAACATGCCGTCGAATTCGAGGTCTTCAGGAACCGAAACGCACAGGCGTTTGCCCGGCTCGGCGGGTTTGCCAAACGGCGTGCACACATACACGACGTTCACGATGGCCACAATGATGGTGAACAGAACCGCGAGTCCAATAAATCCCATGCCGGTCGCCAGGCCAATGGCCATCGCCAAAAACACGCTGCCGATGTCTTTCGCAGATCCGGGAATGCTGCGGAAGCGGACGAGATTGAACACGCCCATAACCGCAATGCTAGCGCCCAGATTGCCGTTTACAAGGGTGATGACCATTTGCACGACGAGTGGCAAAAGCGCAAGCGTGACAACAAAGTTCTTCGAATAGTTGTGGCGGAACATATAGATGGCCGCACATGCCGCGCCGAGCACAATCGATGCCGCGCAGCACATCAAGAACTCGGGTGTCGAAACGCTCGCCATGGCGGAATCAGCCGTTCCGAACAACGACGTAGATACAAGGTCGAACATGAGAAAACTCCTCTAGAAGAAACGGGATGAGCAAAGACTTATGCGCCAATAACGATATTGGAAAGCTGCGAAGCCAACGAATTCGCGACGGCAGTGTCAGCCGCACGCGTAGACGAGCTTAATTCGAGCAAATGGCCATCTTGGGGGCACTCCCGGGAACGTTCCTGTTCGCCGCGCATAGCCTCATCGAATGCAACTTGCTCGCGATAGGCCTTTGGAGCAGCCTTGCCCTCGCACGCCAAATACGCTTCGCCGTATTTAGAAAACGATGTCGGATAGGCCCCACAATCGTCGAGCGCGCGCACGAGCCACAAGGGATAGGCGCCCGGAACCTTTACTTCCATAATTGCCTCGCCCGCAGCGAGCAAAGGCACCGAAGCACGCTTTCCTTCTGGTGCGAACAAATCGCGATACCGAATGCGTTCATCGAATGTAATGCGCACGCCCTCCGCTTCGGCCCCACGCGCATCCAGCAGAGGCGCCCATGCCACGCGTTCAACCAGAATGGCCATCGAAGGAAGCACGGGGCCGTTGCGACGGACGCATGCCGCAATCTCTTCCGCGATTTGCAGATTTTTCGTCGAGCGCGAATCCGCTTTGAACGCCTCGTCGGCCAGCGGATGACGAGAAATCGCCCTTTCGTAGGGCACGCCCACCATGAGCAACTGTGCCGCCGGCTCGCTTGCCGCAATGCGGCGTTTATACACAATGCCCTCATGCTTCTTTTTCAGTTCGACAAACACCGGGGCGCTGGCATTGCGCGGGCCATACGTGCGCAAACGGAGCTTTTCCTTATATGCGGGCTTTTCGAGCGACCGAGAAATCATGTCACGATTCGGCGTGTCGTAATACACGCTCGTAATGGACGTTTGCCCATATTCATCAGGCGCCATATGCGCACTCAGAGTCTGCTTTATCGCGCGAACCTGCATGGTGTTTAGACGGTACTTCACTTCCTTGCGCTCAAACGTCCCCGTAAACTCAGCCATAGCTGCTCCAATCTCGTAAAATCGAGGCGAATTCGATGGCGCCATGCTAAAACGCACGCCTGAAAGGGCGCTGAAAAGTCGCGAGAGCTTTCAGGTTTCTTTCAGCGGCACAGGTAAAATAAGGATTGCTGAAAAAGCACTTCGATTTCGGAGGCAGGCGGGCTTTCCCGAAACCTTCTGCAAGCATGCTGACTTTATTCAATGCATGCAGAGCAAGGCGCATAGCGAGCATGGCGAGCGGTAGCCGCAGCGCGATTTCGGGAAAGCCCGCCAGCCTCCGAAACCCTCAGCGCGCTCCATTGAAGAAAAATGCGTCGTGCCAAACGCGTCCGAGAGCGACCTCACGCAGGGCACGACTCCGAGATTAAGAAAAGGCATCGACCATGAACCTGCTTATCGTTGAAGACGACGTGCGACTAGCAAGCGCACTCGCCCATATCCTAGAAGAGGCTGGCCACGCGGTTGACACGGCGAACGACGGCGAAACTGGCTACGCCTACGCGTCTCAGGGAAAATACGACGTCGCGATTCTCGATGTGATGCTGCCCAAGAAAAACGGGTTCGACATCGTCTCTGACCTGCGCCGCGCCGGAATCGCCACCCCGGTGCTCATGCTCACCGCACGCGATGCGGTGCCCGACAAAATCCGCGGGCTCGATTCGGGCGCCGATGACTACATGACCAAGCCGTTCTCGCCCGCAGAGCTCATGGCGCACCTACGCGCGCTCACCCGCCGCCAAGGCGAGGTTGAATTCGAGACCCTTCGCGCATTCAACCTGACCCTCGATTTGACCGAACGCGAATTCGCGTCAGAATCATCCTCCATCCACCTTTCCGCAAAAGAATTCGCACTCGCCCGCGTACTCATGTCGAATGCCGGCAAAACCGTGCCGAAAGCAACCATCATCGATCGCGTATGGGGCACCACGGGCGTTACCGAAGACAACAACGTCGAAGCGTACGTTTCGTTCTTGCGCAAGAAGCTGCGATTCCTCGAAGCCAACGCGCACATAGAGACAATTCGTGGCGTGGGCTACCGCCTAGCGGAGGGTCGCGATGCGTAAAGGCACGAAAGGCAACCCCGTGCTCTTCAAGTTGCGAAAGAAATTCATTGCACTGAATATGGTGTGCGTTATGGCCGTAATCGCGGTCTCATTCACCGCGATTTGCATTTTCGACTGGAAGCAGGACGTCGCAGGGGTTCAGCAAGCCATCGCCAATTCCCTCGACAACGCAATTGATCAGCACGAGCGCAGGGAAATGCACAACGACAGGCCGCCCAAGCACGAATTTGGCGGAAACTGGGCAAGCGCGACCGACGCCAGCGTGCAGAACAGCGAGAGCGAACCGCAGAGCGAGTCAGATGTCGGCGATGGCGACGATGCCTCATCGAACGATGACGCCATCAGCCATGACGGAGCCCAAAGCGGAGCCCTCGCCCCCAAAATCGGCGGAGGCCAGGGCCAAACGATTCCCGTTGCAGTATATGCGCTGAACGCCGAAGGCAGCGCGATGAATGCCTCGCCCGCCGGTACCGCCAACATCAATGACGAGGTGCTCGAAACCGCGCTCTCGCGCCTTACCCCCGCAGAAGACGGCACGGGTTCTTTCTCTGACTTGGGGCTCTTCTTCGAAAAACAAACGATTGGCGACACCACGTACCTCGCGTTCGCCGATGCCAATTCTGCCGCCGGCTGGAAGTCGCTCGCGCTCACCCTCGTTGGCGCGGCAATCGCTGCGCTCGCGGCGTTTTTCGTGATATCGCTGTTCTTCTCGCGCTGGGCGCTGCGCCCCGTCGAGCAAACGTGGCGATCTCAGCGCCAGTTCATCGCCGACGCCTCGCACGAGCTGAAAACCCCGCTTACCGTGATTTTGGCCGATATCTCCATCGCGCTTGAGCACCCCGAGCGCACCGTCGAAAGCCAACGCCAGTGGATTGAAGGCATTCAGATCGAGGGGCAACGCATGCAGGGCCTTGTTGAAGATATGCTCACCCTGGCCAAGCACGACACCGCCGAAGTCGACGCGCAAGCAACCATGGGCAAGCAGCAAGAAAAGCTCGATTTGGCCGGCATGGCCCAGCGCGCGGTACTTCAATTCGAAGCCGTCGCCTTCGAGCGTGGTGTTGAAATCAATGCGGCCGAAAACTCCTCGGCCCCCGTGTTCATTGACGGCGTGCAAGGCGACATCGAACGTGTGCTTGGCATTCTCATTGACAATGCGTGCAAGTACGCCGAAACAGATGGACGCGTCGTCGTGGGCGCGAAGCGCGAAGGCAAGTATGCCGTCGTCCAGGTGACCAATACCGGCACGCCCATTCCCGCTTCTGACCTGCCTCATATTTTCGACCGCTTCTGGCGCGCCGACGAAGCGCGCACAAGCGGAGCCGGGGGCTACGGTCTGGGCCTTTCCATTGCACGCAACATCGTCGAAGAGCACGGCGGCACGCTTTCCGCGCAAAGCTCCGCCGAGCGCGGAACTACGTTCACCGCGAAATTCCCGATTAAGAAAGATTAGGGCCCGAAAAGCGATACGGCGCCGACCGGTCCAGCAATCCATCCACAATGAAAAAGAGGCCTGCTTCCCTGGTTTTTCAGAGAAGCAGGCCTCAAACGCTTTCGAAGTACGGGAGCACGCTTTTCAGATACGAAACGGGTCGTTTGCCTTCATGCCCCGCTAACGGCGAGGGCGCTTTGAGCCATTGCCGGCGTTGGGACGATGCGTGCCGGCATGTTCCCCGCGGGCATTCGATAGGCCACTTTTACCGCCGCGCTTCGTCGCGCCAACTTTGGAACCATGGCTCGACGTCGCGCCCTTGCCGCCATTACCGCCTCGAGCACCATTTCCGCTGATGCCGGCTCCATGTGCGCCCTTGACTCCCTTGCCGCCGCCAGAGCCACTACTCTTGCCATCGCCCGGACGCACCAAGCACTTCGGACCAAAACCGATGAGGTCTTCGCGATGGGCTTTTCGCAGCGCCTCACGCACAAGGTCGCGGTTGGCGGGGTTGCGGTATTGGATAAGCGCGCGCTGCAGCGCCTTCTCATGCGAGCTTTTCGGCGTGTACACCGGCTTCATGGTGCGCGGGTCGACGCCCGTGTAATACATCGCGGTCGACATCGTGGACGGCGTTGGGTAGAAATCTTGCACCTGCTCGGGGTTGAACCCCATATCACGGCAAAATTCAGCCAGCTCAATGGCCTCTTTCAGCGTAGACCCCGGATGCGAGCTCATCAAATACGGCACCACGAACTGCTTCAAGCCGAGCTTGTCGTTTATGGCTTCGAACTTCCTGCAAAACGCCTGGTACACTTCGTTTTTCGGCTTACCCATCACAGAAAGCACCGCATCGCTCACATGTTCAGGCGCCACACGCAGCTGGCCGCTCACGTGATACTGTGAAAGCTCGCGCAAAAACGTGTCGTCAGAATCGGCCATCACGTAATCGAAACGCACGCCGCTGCGCACGAAGACCCTTTTCACGCCAGGCAGCGCACGCAGGGCGCGCAGCACATCGAGGTAAGGCTTATGGTTCACCTCAAGCTTCTTGCAGGGTTCAGGGAACAGGCATGCCTTGTGCGCGCATGCGCCGCGACGCAGCTGCGCTTTGCACGCCGGCGCCGTGAAATTCGCTGTAGGGCCGCCCACGTCGTGGATGTACCCTTTGAATTCAGGGTCGCGCGTAAGCTGTTTCGCTTCTTCAACGAGCGATGCCTTGCTACGCGCCGTCACGATGCGCCCCTGATGGAACGTGAGCGCGCAAAAACTGCATTCGCCAAAGCATCCGCGATTGCTCGACAGGCTGAACTTCACTTCTTTAATTGCCGGCACACCGCCCGCGGCTTCGTAATCGGGGTGATAGTCGCGCGCATACGGCAAGGCATACACCGCATCGAGTTCCTCGGTGGAAAGCGGCTTTTGCGGCGGGTTCTGCACCACGAACACATTGTGCGGGTATTCCTCTACCAAGCGCTTTCCGCGATAGGGGTCGGAGTTTTCCCACTGCACATTGAAGCTGCGCGCATATTCGAGTTTATCGGCCTGGAGCGCCTCGAACGCGGGCAATTCGATGGCATCTTCCACGCATTCGAGCGATCGAGCCTTGTAGGCAGTTCCGTCGACGAACGTAATATCTTCCACGGCAATGCCCGCCGCAAGCGCATCGGCGATTTCAACAATAGCACGCTCGCCCATGCCATAAATAAGCAAGTCGGCGCCAGAATCGAGCAGAATGGAACGCTTAAGCGAATCGGACCAATAATCGTAATGTGCCAAGCGACGCAGGCTCGCCTCAATGCCGCCCAAAATAATAGGCGTGTGCTTGTGCGTGCGTCGAATGAGGTTGCCGTACACCGCTGTGGCGTGGTTGGGGCGCCTATTGGGCGCACCGCCCGGCGAATAGGCATCTTGGCTGCGTGGAACCTTGTTTACAGTGTAATGATTCACCATGGAATCCATATTGCCCGACGAAACGAGGAAGCCCAAGCGCGGCTCGCCGAACACATTCACGCTTTCGGGGTCGCGCCAGTCGGGCTGCGCGATAATGCCCACCTTATAGCCATGCGACTCGAGCACGCGCGAAATAATCGCCATACCGAATGACGACTGGTCGACGTACGCATCGCCGCACACGTAGGTAAAATCGACGCCATCCCAACCGCGGGCGCGCACGTCATCCATATTCACGGGAAGAAATGCGCTACGCGGCGCGTGATGTACGGTGGCATGCTTCTGCCGGCCGCCGCCAACGTTGCGAGAAGCGCCCTTCCTAGCATATTTCGCTTGCGCCGCCGCATTCTTCGCATACCCGCTGGTGCCTTTGCGAGCAGGCTTGCCCGCGCCTTGCTTTTGGGAACTCCGAGATTTCCGCGGTTCCTGTGCGCCTTCGCGCCCGGCGCATCCCTGTTGGTTTTGGGCAGCATACGACAAACGCGGGCCCTTGTTGGACCCGCGTTTTACACTGCGATGGTTGTTCTGCCCCGCCATTACTTCGAAGCGTCGTCGGAAGTGGAGCTGTCAGCCATATCGGCGACCATCGAGTCGGCCTTGGAGAGATGCTCGATGCCCGAATCGTAACGCGCCTTCACGTCGTCGATGCCCTTCGCGGCCTCGGCAGCGGCATCGAGATTTTCGCCGGCGTTCTTAATTTGCGCGTAAATCTCAACGTAATCGGAAAGCGCCTGGCCCAAATCGTTCGCGCCAGCCTCGTATTCGCTCTTCACATCTTTCAGCGCGTCGGGCGCTTCCAGAGCGGCGATTTTATCGAGCGCCTTGGTGGCATTGCTCGCGGCAACGCGCATGGCAGCAACGTCTTGCTTCGCGGCAGCGTCGCTGAAATTCGAAAGCGCGCTCGCGGCTTCCTGGCTGATGGAATTCACCGAAGACATGTACTCGCGATTCACCTGGGCAGGCGTTTTTTCCTGCTGCGAATCGGAACTCGAGCAGCCCGCAAGAGCCGCCATGGCCAAGCACAGGGCGCACGCAATTGCGGCGATTTTCATGAACTGCCCGGCGTGGGCGCGGAATGAATTGAGCATCAGGTCAAACCTTTCTTTTCGTGACCTTGAACTATAGCAAACTACTGGGTCGAAATATCCAAATCCGCAAGAGTTACGCGGCGCGCCACCAATTCGGCAAGAGGATCGAGGAAGCACCACTCGGCCGCCGGCAAGCCGCGGCGTGCGAGCGTGATAAGCTCGTCGCAAATCTCAGCCGCCGAGCGCTGATACACCTCTGCCGCATATCCCGACTCCATAAGGGCGTCTTTGGCCTTGGCGACATCGGATTCGGAAATGCCCGCGCAGCTGCGCACGAGCGTTTCAAGCGAGCTTTTGCCATAGAACAGGCCCTTGATGAGCGCCGCATACGCCAGCACATAGGGAATAGGCATGGAGTCGGCCGGACGGATTTCAACATAGCTCTTCAGGCGCACATCGGGAAACACCATCGACATAGCATGGAACACCTCGTCGTCGGTCATAGCGCGGTGAGCGAAAATCTCGCCAAACGTACGCGTGTCGTAACGCGCCTCGCCGTCGTCATCAAGCGCAACGATTGCGGGAACATCAAGCAAATATGCCGCATAGTCTTCAAAACCGAAACCTTCGTCGAAAATGCCCGGCACGGAATTGCAGCGATCGGGGTCGCAGTATTTCCAAATCTCGGTGCGCATAAGCGCATGCGGACGACGGCTGCCCTCAAACACGGGCGTATTGTCGCACATAAGCGCGAACAGTGGCGCAAGCACCTGCGCCACACGCATTTTCGAAATGCAGTCGGCCTCATCAAGGTAATCGATGGAAATCTGCGTGGAAGCGCTTCCTCGCATCATGCGCGGGCCCCACGGACCAATAGATGAAAGGTATTCGTTCATGTAGTCGTAGCGCGCTTTGGGAATGAGCTCTTTGTCGGCTGCGCGGTTCACCGGGTCGAACCCAAGCGTCAGCGCCCGCCCGCCAATGGGAGAGAGCGCCTGATAGGCGTCATCTTCAAATTCGAGAAAGACGCGTTTGGCGTCGATGAGGTTCTCGAATGGCCCCGCCGAAAGCTCTAGCTGCGCTGCGGGTTCAATGGTTACCGCCGCCCCCAGGCGCGCCACACCAAGCAAGTCGCCGCCATGAACGGTGGCCTCGGGATATTTCTCTTGAAGCGCGGCGAGCACGTCACGCACGCCGTTGGGTTGGCTGTAGGTGATAGGATCGCCCGTGCCATCGACGCAAATATGCTCGAGTTCGATTCCCACTCGACGGCATTCGGCCTTCGCGCCCGCGCGCAAATGCGCCACGATTGCAGCAATGTTTTCCTCACGCGCCGGCTGGCTCGAAGCGAGCTGCGCATTGCGCGCAGCAGTTGCTTTCCTCATAAGGTCCTCATTTCCCTCCCGCGCAGCACAACGCCCACGCGTTGCCACCCTTCATGCGGGCCTAAACCATGTATGGCGCCTATGGTAACGCGAACGCGCTTATTTCGACGCGAGCATAAAACGATTTCACGAAGGCGTTGCCAGCTTGTTGGGGAGCATGACGAAAGCCCCGCGCTCAACTTCTGTCGAACGCGGGGCTTTGGGAGGGGTTTATGAAGCGGACACGCACAGCGGCTATGCCCAGGAATGGAATGGGTTACGCGAGAACGGCTTGAGCAGCATTCGCGCCAGCAAATCGACCTGAAGTATATGCCCAGTTCAAACCACAACCGCCAGCGGGATACTCGTCATAGATGAATGTGCCCGAGCACACCTCGCCCGCTGAATACAAATTGGGAATGGGGTTGCCGGCTGTATCGAGCACTTGGAACTCGGTGTTCACGCGGTAGCCGCCAAAGCTGCCGTGGCTCGAAACGCTCATGGTGAGCACGTAATACGGGGGCTCAGTAAGCGCGATCATATTCGCCGCTTTTTTATGGAATGCAGTATCTACGCCCGCCTCGCACATGGCGTTGTACTCGTCGAGCGAGGCTTGCAGCGCCGCGCCATCGATGCCGAACGGTTTAGCCGCCTCGGCAACCGTATCGCCCTTTGCAAACAGGCCTTTCTCAAGGCCGATTTTGAAATCGCTTGCCGGCAAGCCCTTCAGCGCGTCGACCATAGCCTGGTCATAGACCGCATAGAACTTCGCTCCGTCGAATTGCGCCACCTGGTAGAAAATATCGTGTGTCTGGCCGGCTTCGTTAACGAAGCGCTTGCCTGAAGCATCAACCCACATGGCCTTCTTGTCGATGAGCTTCGACTGGCCAGTAGCCGCGGGGCACCACAAAATGCCGTTCACGCCGCCATGGCCAATATAATCGGCCCCCAAATCGAGGCCCATTTGCAGGCCCTCGCCCGTGCAGCCCAGGCCAACCTCGGTCGGAACTTGCTTGAAATCGGGCATGTATTCCTCAATCATCTCGGCGTTGCGGCAAAAACCGCCCGTCGCGACAACCACGCTCTTCGCGTTGAACTGGGAAAGGCGGCCGTTGCTTTCGCGCGCAAGAACGCCGCAAACCGCACCGGAATCATCGACGATGAGCTTCTCAGCGGCCATGTTGAACATGAATTCCGCCCCTTGATCCTGGGCGAATCGATAGACGGCCGAAAGCGCGTCCATGCCGCTGTTCTTGCAGCGAGACTGGCGCTTGACCGTATCTTTGCCCTTCAGCAAAACCTCATCTTGGAACGGAACGCCCAATTCCTCGGAAAGCCAGTCGATGGTTTCGCCGAAATGGTATGCACAGAACTCCTGCACATCGTAATCGAGCTTATCGCCATTGCTCGCGAGGAAATACTCGAGCAGCGCTTCGGGCGTATCGTCCTCAATTCCAGCGCGCTTCTGCACGGCGTTGCCTGCGCCATAAAAACCACCCAAGCAAATCGAACTTGATCCCGCAAGCCAACCCATCTTTTCAAGAAGCACCGTTTTCGCGCCGGCCTCGGCGGCCTTGCCGGCCGCAGATGTTCCTGCGCCGCCGCCGCCAAGAACCACAACATCGTAGTCGTACTTCTTTTCAACCTTTGCATTCGAAGCATCTTTCGGAGAGCAGCTCGGCAAGCCAACCATAGCCGCAACCGCGCCTGCGGCCATAATTCCCGCGAACTGACGGCGCGACAGCGCATTCCCCCTTGATTCCATAGTTTGCATCCTCCCTTTCGCTTCGCAAACTTCGTATCTCGACGCAACGAACCCTACGCCGCGCTAAAGAAGACCGCAAAACACCAAAGGGGTGATTGTTCTGCGAAAATGCCAGTACTCACACCAAACGTGTGAGCTTTGCGTCTCTCGGAAAAGTTGTACAATCGTTCGACGTTCGCCGCAATCGCCCAAAGGAGAACCTGTGTCCAACGACATCCCGAAAATGCAACGCGCCCTCGCAACAATGCAGCCATTTCTCGCATCGTTTCTTGGACTCGCTGCCGTACGCGTGTGGATGCAGTCGAACTTCTTCGGCTCGTACACCCAAAGCGACGCTGGGCTTTTGTCTATCGTGAACCAGCTGTTCTATGGCCTTACCATGCTCATTGCCGCATGCATCGCATTGCGCAAAACCCCGAGTTCCTCCGCCAACAACGCAATCGCCTGGACAGGCTGCGTCCTTATGACCCTGTCCACCGTATTTCTCGTAGTTAATACCGAAATTCACGCCACGTGGGCGTTCGCGGCAACATGCATCCTTGGCGGCATTGGCGGCGCTTTTGGCGGCGGAACATGGGTTGCAGCCTACGTGCGCCTTGGAGTGCGCCAAGCGATTCTCTACGGATTTCTCTCACTCGCCCTGGGCTCGCTCGGAGGCTTGGCCCTCAGCTTCATGAACGAATCGTCCGCATATGTCACAAGCATGTTCATGCCGGCAATCTCGCTTCTGTGCTACCAAAAGGCGATGAAAGCGCCTCTTGCGCCCAATCAAGACAAGTCTGTTTACGACAACGAACCACGCAAAACGATGGCGGCCTTTCTTATCGGGTTCGCAATTTTTGGCTTGGCGCTCGGTATTTCCCGCGGATTCCCCATGGGAGAGCCCGTGAATATGGGCGTATCTGGCCGCATCGTGCACCAACTCGGAGTGGTTGCCATTGCCCTTTTCATCATATGGTGGACATGCATCGCACAAAAACGCTTGAGCTTCATTTTCCTCTGGCGAATAGAAATAGCCCTGGTCGCCGGAGGAATGTTCCTGCTCTCCACGTTACCCGACGAAGCCGCTCCATTCGCCATCGCCATCGTGAATATCGCCGACACGCTTATGCTTGCCGTTGTGTGGGTGGCCATGCAAGACATATCGCGGCACAGCTCCGTCAATCCACTTGCGATTTACGGCTTTGCGTGGGCCGCGCGCGTTTTAGCACGAAACCTTGGACGCGTGGCGATTATCGCGCTCGGGGCCACAGGCATTGCAAGCACTGCGGCAAATGTGATTATCGGCATCGTCGTATTCGCGCTCGCCATGAGCATGACATTGCTTCTTTCGGAAGACCTTCCTCAAACAAGGCCCCTGTTCGATACGGACGATGAGAAGGCAGAAGCCTGCCGAACCGACAAGAACGCACAACCCCATCGCGAGCTTCACCTTGCAAACCAGGAATTATCCAGCCAAAAAACCGCCGACACATTCGACGACGAGAACGGGCAGACCATGCACTGCAGCACGTCCGCTGCCCCGACCGACCTCGACGCCGGAGAACACGGCGATACCGTCGACGAAACAACAACCCAAGAAACCATCGAGGAGTGGTTCAAGCGAACCTTCGGGCTTTCCAACCGAGAAGCCGAAGTTGCCGCGCTCATCGCTCAAGGACGCAGCAAAAATTACATTGCCGAAACGCTCTTTGTCTCGCAAAACACCGTTCGTACCCATGCGAAAAACGCCTATGCAAAACTCGACATCCACTCGAACCAAGAGCTCATCGACCTCGTACGCGATCACTACGATGATAATCTCTAGCGCAGCCTGACCGCCAAGACATGCACGTATTTTTGCCCCTCCCCCGCGTATATTCAAAAATCCCCCAATGAACGGGGAAATGGGTGTATTTTTCCGCTGCAAGGAGTACAATTTATGCATCACGAAGGCTTTGCCACGTATTTTATGCATTCATAATTTCGGCTGAGGGGAACGAAATGACGAAACGCGCCGTACGTCACGATGTAATTCGTGACATTATCCGAAAAGGCAACATTAAAACCCAACGCGACCTGGCCGAGCAGCTTTCCGCTGAAGGCTACGACTGCACGCAGGCAACCGTATCTCGCGATATCGCAGGCATGGGCTTGGCGAAATCGCGCGAGGGCTATTACGTGTTGCCCGAAGACCTTCGCTTGCAACGCATGGTGGGCGAACTGGTCGATTCCATCGAGGTCGTGAACAATTTCATCGTGCTGCGCACGCCTTCCGGCATCGCGAGCGGCGTCACGGTGGCGCTCGACGCGGCCGATCTCAAGGGCGTCGCGGGCTCGCTCGCTGGCGACGACACCGTGTTCGTGATGTGCTATTCCAGCATCGATGCAGAAAACGTCGCCGCAGTCATTCGCAGGCTGCAAGATCAATAAACCAGAGATTTGCCACGCGCTCGTTTTGCGAGCACGCATTTCTCCAAATCACTCGAAACGAAAATGGGGGCCGATATGGCCCCCATTTTCATGTATGCGAAATAGCCGCTAGCCGCGCATCTCTGCGCCCGTGGCCTTCGACACCTTCGTCACGAGCTTCTCGTGCGCCTTATCGACCTCTTCGCTCGTAAGCGTGCGGTCGGCGGCGCGATACGTCAGCGAGAACGCCATCGACTTCTTGCCCTCGCCCACGCGCTCGGCGTCGCGATACACGTCGAACAGATGCACGCTCTCAAGCAACTTGCCACCCGCGCTCTGCATGCACTGCATGATCTTCTCGCACGTCACGGCCTCGTCCACGACGAACGCGGCATCGCGCTCGACGCCCGGGAACTGAGGCACGTCGACATAGTCGCGAGCCGGACGGGCATTGCGCTCAAGCGCAGCCATGTCGAGCTCGAACGCCACCACGGGGCCTTCGGCATCGTAGGCGGCAACCGCCAGCGGATGCAGCTCGCCCACCCAGCCAATCACGTCGCCACCAGAAAGCATCTCGGCCGCGCGACCGGGCTGCAAATGCGGCGCATCTTCGGCGGAAAGCGCCTTGAAGCGAACCTTCGGCAACGCGAGCTCGCGAGCGATAGCCTCAAGCGCACCCTTGCCATCGAAGAAATCGAATGCACGCGGATCGGTATTCCAGCCCTTGTCGTCCATAGCGCCCGCCAAAACGCACGCCAGCTTGCGGCGCTCCTTCGGCTTGCGGTCGCCTTCGTGGGCCGCAAACACGGTGCCAATTTCGTACAGCTGAATGTTCGACACGCCATGCGCCTGGTTATGCGCGACGCTGCGCAGCAAGCCGGGAACCACAGTGCGGCGCATGAACGCCTGCTCCGAATTCATGGGATTGATGAGTTCGACCGCCTCGCCCAGGCCATCTTCCTTCATGCGCAGCTTGTCGAGGTCGTCGCCGGCGGCGAACGAATACGTCATGGTCTCGTTGATGCCGCACGCAGAAAGAGTGCGATGGATCTTCGCGTCCACGAGCTGCGCGTTCGTGCGCACGCCAATACGACCGCGACCAGCAGGAAGCGTAGTGGGGATGTTGTCCATGCCGTAGAGGCGCAGCACTTCTTCGTACAGGTCGATCTCGCGCGGAAGGTCGGGGCGGAACGTGGGAGAAATCACCGACAGCACATCGGCATCTTCGGTTTGAGCCACTTCGCAGCCAAGGCGCTCAAGCGTATCAACGATGAAATCGCGCGGAATATCGGCGCCCATCATAGCCTGGAAACGCTTCACGCGGAACTGCAGGTGCGGCTGCTCGCTGGGAGCGGACCACACATCAACGATGCCGCAGCCGTCTTCGCCAATGCGGGCAACGGTGCCGCCGGCAACCTCGACGATGAGCGCCGCAGCGGCGGCCGAACGCGCCTCGACGCCATGGTCGTCAACACCGCGCTCGTAGCGCATGGAGCTCTCGCTGAACAAGCCCAGGTTGCGGCTCGTGCGGCTCGTGCGGCCAGGCTCGAACACAGCGGTTTCGAGCAGAATATCGGTCGTTTCCTCGGTGACCTCGGTATCAAGGCCGCCCATAACGCCCGCGAGCGCCACGGCGCCCTGATCGGGCGTGGAAATAACCGTCATGTCGCTCGTGAGCTTACGATGCTCGCCGTCGAGCGTGGTGAGTTTCTCGCCATCTTCGGCAGCGCGAACCACAATATGGGCCACGCCTTCGGCGTTCTTGACCTTGTTCAGGTCAAACGCATGCAGCGGCTGGCCGAACAGAAACAGAATGTAGTTCGTCACGTCGACGACGTTGTTCACGGAGCGCTGACCAATTGCAGCAAGGCGCTCGACCATCCAGTCGGGGCTCGGGCCCACCTTCACGCCATGAATCACGCGAGCGGAATAACGCGGGCAGCGCACGGCGTCGGCAACGTCGATTTTCACGGCGTTGGGCTCAACTTCGCCCGCAAGCTCCAGCTTGGCGGCCATGTCCTGAAGCGGGTTCGTCCACGGCTTGGCGTACATAGCGCCAACCTCGCGGGCAAAGCCCACAACGGAAAGGCTGTCGGGTCGGTTCGGGGTGATTTCCAGGTCGAGCACCGTATCGGTGAGGCCCATGAAATCGGCGATAGGCTGGCCGATTTGTGCATCTTCAGGGAGCACCCAAATGCCTTCATGGTCGGTGCCCATGCCCAATTCGCGCTTCGAGCAGCACATGCCCATAGAGGTCACGCCGCGAAGCTTCGACTTCTTGATTTTAAAATCGCCGGGAAGCACCGCGCCAATCGTAGCGACGGGCACTTTGATACCGGCGGCGATGTTCGGGGCGCCGCACACGATCTGAATCGGCTCGTCGCCACCCACATTCACCTTCACCACATGCATGTGGTCGGAATCGGGGTGGTCTTCGCACGTCTCGACATAGCCCACGACCACGCCGTCAAACGCGGCGCCAAGCTTGTCAACGCCCTCGACGCCCGTACCCGTAAGGTCGAGCTTGTCGCAGAACGCCTTAATGTCAGAAGGCACCTCGACATAATCGGAAAGCCACTTCAAAGAAACTTTCATAATTCGTCCTATCTAAACAGCCATCTCTGATCTAGCAAAAAACCAGCGAGCGGGCCTTTTATTTAATCAATCGCCGCAGGTCAACCAAAAGCCAGCGAGGGCTTTTGTGGTGCGCCGAATTAAGGTGTCGGGCGGCCGAGCGTACTTCGTTACGCGAGGGCAAGCCCGAAAGCCTTAAGGCGGCGTGCCGCGAAAGACCGCAGCGTCGGCAGTCAATTCTAAAAAATAAATTTTTTAGAATTGACGCAGGAAGCGCATATCGCCCTCAAGCAGCATACGCAAGTCGGGCACGTTGTACTTCAGGCATGCGATGCGCTCGACGCCCATGCCGAACGCGAAGCCCGAGTATTCTTCAGGGTCAATATCCACAAAACCGTAGACGTTCGGGTCGACCATGCCGCAGCCCAGAATTTCAAGCCAACCGGTGCCTTTGCACATGCGGCATTTCTCGCCGTTGTGCAAGTGACCCAAACCGCCGCACACGCCGCAGCTCACGTCGGCCTCGGCAGAGGGTTCGGTGAACGGGAAGTAATGCGCACGGAAACGTGTCTTGCGATCGGGGCCGAACATCTGCTTGCAGAAATAGTCAAGCGTGCCCTTCAGGTCGCCAAACGAAATGCCTTTGTCGACAACGAGACCTTCCACCTGGTGGAACTGAGGCAGGTGGCTCGGGTCGGCGACGTCGCGGCGATACACCTTGCCCGGCGCGATGATGTAGATAGGCGGCTTGTTTTCCTCCATGGTGTGCACCTGCACGCCCGAGGTTTGCGTACGCAGAAGCGCCGCCGATTCGCCCTTCACGGCAGCCTGCTCGCCCGTACGGTCGACCAGGTAGAACGTGTCCTGCATGCCGCGCGACGGGTGGTCGGCGGGAGCATTCAGGGCTTCGAAGTTGTAGTAGTCGGTCTCGGCCTCGGTACCGGAAGCCACAGAATAGCCCATGCCGAGGAAGATATCGGAAATCTCATCGATAATGCCGCTGATCAGGTGGCGCGTTCCAACCTGCTGGCCGCGGCCGGGAAGCGTGATGTCCACGGCTTCCGCATCCATCTTCGCAAGCAGCTCCGCCTTCGCAAGCGCTTCCTTGCGATTCGCGAGCGCCGACTCGACCGCATTGCGCACGATGTTCGCGGTTTTACCCACTTCAGCGCGCTCTTCTTTGGGAAGCTGACCCATGCCGCGCAGGTAGCCCGTAAGCGTGCCCTTCTTGCCAAGCACGGCTACGCGAACCTCTTCGAGCGCCGCCGTGTCGGCCGCCGCCTCGATGTCGCGCAGGGCTTGGGCATTAAGCTCGTTGAGCTCGTCGACTATTGCCATAGCCTTCGCCTTTCGTTGTTATGCCGAGCGGGCGCACCGCCCAGCCGCCGCGCCCGAGGTTGCGCGACCTTCACCAATAAAAAAGAGCCTTCTTTCACCCCTCGGCCGAATTCGATTGCTCGAACTCGCAGCCCAAGGACGAAAGAAGGCTCTCGCGGTACCACCTTGGTTGACGGCCTTCACGCGAAACTGCGCAAGCGTGCCGCCCGCTCGTATGCCCTGTAACGGGAGCGCCCGGCATGACCTAATTGCGAATCCGCGGGATATGCCCGCCAGCGTTCAACCATGCTGCTCAGAAGGGAATCGGCGTCGCTGCGCGCTTGAGGCTCTTCCAGCCAAGGGGCCCTTCTCTGAAAAGCACGCGTCTGCAAGCCGCTGTCTTCGTCTTAGCATTTGCGTTCGGAAGTATAACGCACTTTCGTCGCATAGCGCATCATCCATCAAGACGTTTCACGAATTTCAGGCAAATAAAGAGACCCGCTCAAATGAGCGGGCCTCTTCTCTATGCGATGTATTCGCGGTTGAAACTACTCAGCGGCAGCTTCGGTGGCCTCGGCGGCAGCTTCCTCAGCGGGAGCGGCTTCTTCGGCAGGAGCTTCGGCGGCAGCCTTGGCGGCTTCAGCCTCAGCCTTCTTGGCGTACTCAGCAGCACGCTTGGCCTTCTCGGCAGCCTTGGCTTCGCGCTCGGCCTTCTTAGCAGCCTCGAGCTCGGCAGCCTTAGCGGCCTTAGCGGCCTTCTTCTCGGCCTCAGCCTTGGCGACCATGTCGGCAGCAGAGCCGAACTTGTCGGCAAAACGCTGGACGCGTCCACCGGTGTCGATGAGCTTCTGGGTGCCGGTGAAGAACGGGTGGCACTTGTTGCAGATGTCGATCTTCAGCTCGCTCTTGGTGGAGCGAGTGGTGAAGACGTTGCCGCAGGTGCACTTGACGGTGCACTCAACGTATTCGGGATGAATTCCCTGCTTCATTGGTATTCTCCTTTGACAGAGTGCCTTGGTTTCCGACCAAGGCAGGACACAGCCCTCGAATAATACCACAGTCCCTACCCCGCATTGCAAGGGAGAAGCTGTGAAGATTCGAGAGATTCACGGAATCGAGACGCGCTTTCGCGAGTTCCGCATTCGAGCCGAGCACTACAGCGACAAAACCCATTTCGCATAGCCTTCGGCATTGCGGTCGAGCTCTTCGTCGCTTAAGTCGGCCTCAGCGCCAAAGAGGGTCCACGGCTTCTCGACATACGTCGCGTCGAGGTAGTTCGCCGTCGCATGGAACGGGGCGAGCACCTGCGCCACGCCGAAGCCAACGGGGCCGGCCTCGTCATAATGCTCCTCGGCGTCGCCCGCGCTCACGGCATAGGCGAGTTTTTTGCCAGCCATCTTCCTGCCCGGCTCGCCCGGCAATACGCGCTCGCCGCCATGGGACCAGCCGAACGTATACACCTCGTCTTCCCATGCGCGCAACACGGGAGGACAGCTGTACCAGTACACCGGGAATTGGAACACGATCGTGTCATGGGCGTCGAGCACCTCATGCCACGCATCGGCATCGATGATTCCATCGTTCGCGGCAATCTCGGCAGCCAAATCGCGCACTTCAATCGATTCCGGGTGCTTTCGAAGCTCGCACGCCCAACGTGCATTCACGCGCGATCCATCGGCAAGATGGGGATGAGCCACCAGCACAAGCGTTTTCGCCTTATTCATACGAGTCCTTTCCCGCAACGTGCGTCTTATTTGAACTGCGATTCGTGCTTCGCGAAGAAGTCGGTACGCGGCGGAAGCTCCACAATGGCGTGGCGGCAAGCCTCAACGTCGGCGGCGTCGCACAGTTCAGCCATGCCCTCGAACGGCGCGTTCCAGCTGAACACGCGCTCGGCGGGAAGGCCCAAATGCTCCACGATCTTCTCGCAACCGTCGGGCGCCACGGGATGCATGAGCAACGTGGCGACGCGCAGCGTGAAGAAGCTGTCGACAAGAATCTGGCGACGCATGTCAGCATCGTCGGCGCCCTCGGCGGCCTTAATGCCGTCAGCCCAATGCTTCTGCGCCCAGCGAATGAAGTCGTCCATGAGCGTCATGACTGAATGCAGTTCAGCCTTGTGCATAATGGCCTCGTATTCCGCCATGGCCTTATGGCAGCGCGCCACCACGTCGGCCGCGGGAGCGCCAAGGGGCATGAAGCCCTCGAAGTTCTTCTGCGCCTCGTAGAAGCAGCTGCGCGCTAAGCGGTTGAACACGTTCGTGAGCAACGCGCCCTCCTTGAGCACGGGGTCGGCCACACGGGGGTCGTTGCGTTTCGCCTCGTCGGCCTCGAACGGCTTGGGCTTGAAGCCCACCGATTTCACATCGAGGCCCAGGCCAAGCCAATGGGCGCGCAGCTGGTCAACCGTATAATGCTCGAGCAGCTGGTCAGCCGAGGGAGGCTTCACTGCGCCCGAAGACGACGCCTTCACCTTACCGAACAGAATATGGTGGTTCGCGATAAGCGTCGTTTGCTGCAAATCGCCCGGCTGCGGGTACGCGACCTCGGCATTGCCACTCTCAAGAGCCATCCACAACGCAGGCTGGGCGACGCCGTAAAAATACAGGTTGTCTTGGCCAATGAACTGGTACACGCGCGCATCGGGGTTGCACCACCAATCGCGCGCCGCGCTCAGTTCTTCGCCGCGAGCCTCGAGAGCCGCGGCCGAAAAACTCACAGGCGCCCACAGGCTTTCGGGCCAACACCACACCGTAAGGTCGTCCACGCCTTCCATCTCGGGCACCTTCACGCCCCACTCCACATTGCCAGAAATGCGGAACGGAACGAGCGCCTTGCCCGTACGGAAGCGAATTCCGGCGGCGGTGAGCTCGTCGCGGGCGGCATCGCGCGATTCGATGTTGGCGAACTCGAGTTCAAAGCTCTGTTTGTTGCCTTCGGCGGCATGGAACTCATGCGCGGGCAGCTTCGACTCAATAGCGCGGTAATCGGCCTCGAGCTCGTTTTTGACATAGATGACGGGCGGCACGAGGAATTCCTTAGCCGTCTGAGATACCACGGGACGCACCTCGGGGTCGGCTTCGAGGTTTTCGGCAATCTCGCCAAGCTGTTCGCGGAAATTCGGCAAGTCGAAATACCAATTGCGCACGGGGCGAAGCTCGGGCACGCAACCCGTGAGCGACGACGTGGGCTTGATAAGGTCGGCAGGGTCGAACTGGTGGCCCAGGTCGCATTCGTCGGCATAGGCCTTCTCCGATTTGCAGCCCTGCACAGGACAATAGCCATGCACCTGGCGGCCGTTGAGGAACTGGCCCGCTTCAGGGTCGTAGAACTGCAGCGTTTCCATAAGGCGCAAGTGGCCGTTTTCGTGCAGCTTTTCGAGCAGATCGTTCGTCACGCGCTGGTGCACTTCGCCCGCACGACCGATGCCCGACCCCTCGTAAATTGAAAGCGAGATATCGTAAGCATCGAGTGTCGCCTTCTGCGCATCGTGGTTGCGCTGCACGTAGTCGACAATGGTGCCCTCAAAGCCCTCGTTTTCGCAGGCTTTGCGGTAGCCCTCCTGAATAGGCGAGCCGAAGCAGTCGGTGCCAGAAACGAAGAGCACATTCTGTTCGCCAATGCGGTCGCGGAGGAAGCGAGCATAGGCATCGGCGGGCACGAACACGCCCGCAACATGGCCGAAGTGCAACTTCTTATTGCCATAGGGCATGCCCGCGGTAACAACCGCGCGCGCAGGCCAAGTTAGTTCGCTGGTATAGCTCACGAAAGAACCCCCTCGTTCTTCAACAATTCAATCAATTTCGCAGCAGCGGCCGAAGTGGCCGAGTCGCTGTCGCTTTCAGAAAGCAAATCCATCAGCGAGCCTAAATCGCTCGACTGGGTAAGTGCAATCACATTGTAGTCGGAACCGAGACCCGCGAGTTGCGCGGCGGCTTCAATTGCGTCATCAAAAATGCCCACTTCATCGGCGAGGCCGTTCTCGACAGCCTGCTCGCCAGTGAATGGAAGGCCCGTCGCAAGCGCGCGAGCCTCATCGAGGCTCATGGAGCGCCCCTCTGCCACGTTTTCGACGAATACTTCGTTCGTCACATCGATGAGCTCCTGGTAGTAGGCGCGCTCTTCGTCGGTAAGGGGACGCGTGCCGTAGCTCGAATCCTTCGATTCCGCCGATGCGATATTGTCGACCTTGATGCCCAACTTGTCGAGCAGCTCCGAAAGATCGGTCACTTGCATCACCGTGCCAATGGCGCCGATGTCGGTGGTCTTGTTCACGTAAATCAGGTCGGCCTGACTCGAAATCTCGTATGCGGCGCTGCAATTCATCGACGCGCTCGAGACCACCACGGGCTTGCTGAAGCGCTTCACGTATTCAGCCATTTCCTCACCCGCCGTTGCGGTGCCGCCGCCGGAATCGACGCGCAAAACCACGGCTTCGATATCGTCATTTTCTTCAGCCTGATTGAGAAGCGACGAAAGGCCTTCAGGAGAGCAGGCCGTGCCATCGTATTGGATGGTTCCCGAAATATCGATGATCGCAACAGTAGGCCCATCGGTGAGCCCTTCTTCAACAGAGCCCATGCCGAAATTCGAAAGGGAATGCACCGCGCTCGAGCACGACATAGCCCCAATGGTAAAGCAGAATACGACGGCAAACAAAATCACGCCGAGCACAATCCAAGGCGTCATGTTCTTCTTCGGCGCGGACGCGGCATACACGGGCTGTGCCGCAGGAGCATAATACTGCTGGGCATAGCCCTGCTGGCCGCACCCGGGCTGGGCATATTGCTGAGCGCCGGGCTGCCCGTACGGCTGCTGCGCTTGAGGCTGTCCATACGGCTGAGACTGGGCAAACGGCTGCGCCTGGCCCTGAGCGTACGGCTGGCTTTGCTGCGCGTCAAAACCCTGCGGCGCCGCAGGTTGCGGCGGTTGCTGAGGTTGCTGGTTCGTGTGGTCTTCAGCCATGGATGCGCCTTTCCGAATGTGAATGTATCGCACGCGTGAATATACCTTATTAATGGTAACGAAAACCTTGGCCGTTGCGGCCGTAACCCACCGATTTGATAGAATCACAAACCATGAAAACGCAATCTCGCATCACAAACAAAAGCGCGGGCACTCCCATGCGCAAAAGTTCGCAGGTCATCGACGAGCCAAAGGCCACAACCGGCGAAGAGTTCGAAGGCTCGAATCGTCCTCGCCTCTCTCGCCGCGCATGCGCGCTTCTTTCATGGGCAGCCGTCGCGATTATGCTCGCCTTCATTTTCTGCATGAGCGCGAAAACAGGCAACGACCTCGACAATCACTCGGGCATCGTCTCGATCGTCAAAAATTTCTTGGTTGCGGGCGCCACGGCGCTCTTCGGCCACGAGGTCGACGTATCGCCCGTGGGGCATTTCACGGAATACCTGCTGCTTGGCGCCGCGCTCACAAACGCGCTGCGTTTCACACCATGGACCATATTCGAGAGAAACGCGACCGCGCGCCCCGCAGGCATGCTCGGCGACTTCCCCGCCCCGCTCATCGCGCTCATCTTCTCGAGCCTTTATGGCGTAAGCGACGAGTTCCACCAGATTTTTACCCCCAGCCGAAGCTGCGACCCTATGGATTGGCTTGTCGACACCTGCGCCGCCGCCATTGGGGCCACTATCGTATGGACGCTTCTGAAGAAGCATGGTTCACGCCCCCGATAGCGCGTCCAGAAACCGAAGCCTGCTAAATGCTCGAGGCATTTAGCAGGCTTCCGCATCCGATGCTTGACGCCCTCAATCTTAGATTCGAAGGCGAATTCCAATGGATATCTTTCCCCTTGTTGCAAGAGCCTGTTCCATCCTATAGCTCTTCATAGGAATTATTCAGCTTGTCGTATCGAGGACGCGAAAGACCTCGGGAAACGAAGAAGAGCGGCTGGAATAAATCCGAGCCGCTCTTCTGCATTACCGACGTCGCCCGCCGATGCTTATTGAGCTTAGAACCTTTTAAGTACGGGCGCCGCTGATAGGTACAGCATGCCAACCTATACCAATACTTTGAAGACGCACTTCTTGTTATGGGAGGCGCCATCGACCGCAATACCCGGTTTATGGGCATCGTCGGGGAAGTATGCCGCGAAGCTGCCCGGCTCAAGAATCACCTGGGTAGCGGCCTCGCCCTCGAGCAGCATGAAGTCGCCCTCTTCGTCGAATTCGCCGGCTTCGCACTTGGCAATCACCTGAGAATCGATGCGCTCGATGCCCGAGGCCACGACCTGCACGTCGATGTAGCGCTTGTGCGCTTCGAACTTGCAATCTTCGAATGCCTTCGAATCATATTCAGCAACGTTCACATACAGCGCATCGCCGTCGATATCGCTGCGACCACACGGCAGCGCGGACAAGTCATGCTCGCGCGCCCACTCGATTGCGCGGCGAACGCCTTCGTGGCCGATAGTCAACAAATCGGTGCTTTCGATATTTCCGAAAATCATGGGATGTCCTTCCTTGTTGCGAATCCCAAAACCACGCATTACCACGCGGTACGCCCATTATAGCGAGCCTCGCAAGAGAGATCGGAACAACGTGGCTCGGCACAAAGCCCGTACACGTTCCGTACAAAACGGGCGACTCGAAAGCCGCCCGATGTACAACCTTTATTTCAGCAATTCGCGGCCCGCAGCCTCAAGGGCGTCGAGCAGCGCGTCGGCCGCAGCGCGGTCGGCATCCTTCGCGAACACATAGAGCTTGATTTTGGGCTCGGTGCCACTCGGGCGCACGATAACCTTGTTGCCGCCTTCAACGTCGAACTCGACGACATTTGCCGAAGGCAAGCCGTTCACGCCACCCTCGTAGTCGACCACGGCTTCAACAGCGCGGCCGGCAAGCTCGCTCGGAGCCTGCTCGCGCAGCTTCGCCATAATGCCGCGCATGGTTTCGGCACCCGCGGCGCCCGGAAACGAAACCGACGCGGTGCGGTTGAGCCACCAGCCATGCTTCTCGTACAGCGCGCGCATAGCCTGGGCCAAGTTCATGCCGCGCAGTTTATAATCCTGCGCCATCTGGCAAATGAGCAAGCTCGCATTCACGGCATCTTTGTCGCGCACGTGATCGCCCGACAGATAACCATAGCTTTCTTCGAAGCCGAAAATGAATCGGTCGACCTGGCCGGCATCGGAAAGCTCGGTGATGATGTCGCCGATGTATTTGAAGCCGGTAAGGCAGCGACGCAGCTCGAAGCCGTATTCCGCAGCAAGCGCGTCAACCATGGCGGAAGACACGATAGTCGTGACCGCAACCTTATCGGACAAATCCTCGCCGCGTTCGCTACGCATGCGAGCGATGTAATCGAGCAGAAGCACGCCCATCTCGTTGCCCGTGAGCAGCGTGTAGTCGTCGCCGTCTTTGCACGCCACACCCACACGGTCGGCATCGGGATCGGTCGCGAGCAGCAGGTCGGGATGCACTTCCTCGCACAGGTCAATGCCCTTCTGCATGGCCTCGCGAATTTCAGGGTTGGGATACGGGCACGTGGGAAAATCGCCATTGGGCTCGCGCTGCTCAGGAACTACCGTGATATCGGTGATGCCCGCGCGCTCGAGCACGGTGGTCACGGGAATCAGACCCGTGCCATTGAGCGGCGTGTACACGAGTTTCAAGGGAGCTTCGGCGACCTGCTCGGCGGAAAGGCTGCTCACCGATTTGGACAAAACCGCATCGTAATAGCGCTCGAGCACCGCGTCGTCGATCCATTTCACCATGCCCGAAGCCACAGCCTCATCGAAGCCCATCGTCTTCACGCCCGAGAACGCATCGGTGTTCGCGATAGAAGCAGAAATGGCTTTCGCGGCCTCGCTCGTAATTTGGCAGCCATCGGGGCCATAGGCCTTATAACCGTTGTAAGCGGCCGGATTGTGGCTTGCCGTCATGCAAATGCCACCTGAGCAACCAAGGTCTCGCACGGCAAACGAAAGCGTGGGCACGGGGGAAATCTTCGGATACACGTGCGCCACAATGCCATTAGCAGCCAAGATAGAGGCCGTCACCTGCACGAACAGCTCGCCCTTATTGCGCGAATCACGTGCAATCGCAACGCTTGGGTTCTCGAAATTCGCATTCAGGTAGTCCGCGAAACCTTGCGTGGCGCGGCCGACGGTATAGATGTTCATGCGGTTCGTGCCAGCACCAAGCGTGCCGCGCAGACCCGCCGTGCCGAAGGCCAAATCTTGGAAGAATGCGTCTACCGCCGCAGAATCGTCGCCCGCATCGGCCGCCTTCTTCATTTCGGCCAGCTCAGCCGCAAGCTCCTCGTCGGACACATTGGCAATCCAACGCTCCAATTCAGCACGCACATCGCGATTTTCCATTTTGTATCTCCTAACCGCCCAAAGGCCTCGTT